>Ga0070765_100001905_pt1 | contig 12954 bp, 10 predicted proteins | sample HubBroMetageWFT5_FD_71516 | JGI IMG/M metagenome (GOLD analysis project Ga0070765, IMG submission 71516) | Warmed and freeze-thawed soil microbial communities from the Hubbard Brook experimental Forest, New Hampshire - Hubbard Brook CCASE Soil... | ecosystem: Environmental > Terrestrial > Soil... | reverse complement strand
TACAACCCGCCCGAGGGCACAACGCGGGAACGGTATTTGCGTGAACTTTGTTACGAAGGCTTAAGAGAGCGATATGGGGAACGAGCAGAAACCGATAGTGAGCTTCGGCAGCGTCTCGATTACGAGCTTTCGGTTCTGGAGAAGACAGGTTTTACCAGTTATTTCCTGATTGTCTGGGATTTTATCCATTACGCGAAGCAGAATGGTATTCCAGTTGGCCCAGGACGCGGATCGGCAGCCGGTTCGTTGGCTGCCTATGTGCTCGGCATCACTGATCTCGATCCGCTGCGATTCGGATTGATCTTCGAACGATTCCTGAACCCGGAGCGGGTGAGCCCGCCAGATATCGATGTGGATTTCTGTCAGAACCGGAGGGGAGAAGTCATCGAGTACGTTCGGGCGAAGTATGGGCCGCGTGCCGTCTCCCAGATCATCACCTTTGGTACGCTTGGAGCCAAGAGCGTCGTGCGAGACGTTGGGCGGGTGATAGGCCTGAGTTATGCGGAGGCCGATCGCGTCGCAAAGATGATCCCGAACGAGCTCGGAATCACGCTCAAAAGCGCATTGGAAAAGAACCCGGAATTGAAACAGGCAGTAGAAACCGAAGAGAGCACCCAGCAACTTTGGAATTACGCGGTCGTTCTTGAGGGGTTGACCCGGAACACGGGCATCCACGCCGCCGGCGTAGTCATCGGCGATCGATCCCTCGACGATTATATCCCGCTCTGCCGGGGCAATGATAACGAAGTCGTTACCCAGTATGCGATGGGGCCGCTCACGGACCTGGGCATGCTGAAGATGGACTTTCTCGGCCTGAAGACTCTCACGGTTCTGCAGGATGCAACCACTCTGATTCGAGATCGGGAGCCGGATTTTTCTCTAGAAACGATTCCGCTCAACGATCGGACCACCTTTGATCTGCTGAACCGAGGGGAAACGATCGGCGTCTTCCAGCTGGAATCCGGCGGGATGGTCAATCTTTGCAAGCAGTTCGATGTCAATAGCATTGACGATATCATCGCCCTCATCGCGCTCTATCGTCCGGGCCCCATGGAACTGATCCCGGACTACGTTAAGCGCAAGAAGGGCCAGACAAAGATCAAATACGAACACCCCCTACTTAAGGAGGTCTGTGCCGATACCTACGGCATTATGATCTACCAGGAACAGGTACAGCGCGCAGCCAACATTCTGGCCGGGTATAGCCTGGGTCAGGCCGACCTTCTCCGCCGAGCGATGGGAAAGAAGGACAAAGCAAAGATGGCGAAAGAACGCGTCAACTTCATCGAGGGATGCAAAAGGGTAAATGGCATCGACGAAAAAAAGGCCAACACGATCTTTGATCTGCTCGAGAAATTCGCCGGGTACGGTTTCAACAAGAGTCATAGTGCTGCTTACGGTTTAATCAGTTATCGAACCGCCTACCTGAAGGCAAACTATCCGGTTGAGTTCATGGCCGGGTTGCTCAGCAACGAAGTCAACAATACGGAAAAGATTTCTGTGTTTGTCGCGGAGTGCGAAAGGCTCGGCGTAACGATTCTACCGCCGGACGTTAACCTGAGCGATTTGAAATTTGTGCCTGAAACTCGGGAAGATAAGCGCGGAATTCGGTATGGACTTGCCGCGATCAAGAACATCGGCGAAGGCGCAATGCAATCGGCGATCGTCGAGAGAGAGGAGAACGGCCCATTCAAATCAATCGAGGATTACTGCAGCCGTCTGGATTCCAAGTCGGTCAACCGCAAGATACTCGAGAACCTTATTCGAGCCGGTGCATTCGATTTCACCGGAAGGGATCGTGCGGAATTGTTTGCGCGAATTGATCAATCCTTGGCTACCGGAGCATCTGCGCATAGAGACAGGCGAAGCGGCCAGGTCTCATTGTTTGGCGACTTGGACCTACCCCCGGCAAAAACAAACGGCGACAGCGTCCATTTTACCCCCTGGTCCCTCGCGGAAAAGCTCGGGTACGAAAAAGAGCTTCTCGGCTTTTACATCACCGGCCATCCGTTAGACCCGTATCGGGAAATTATCGAGGAAGGCAAGTATATGGCCGTTAGCGACTTAGCCAATCAGGAGGACAAGGTCACAGTCCAGGTTGCCGGCTCGATTTCTGCATTCGACAAGAAACATACTCGCAAGGATGGGAAGCCGTTCGCGATCCTGACGATTGAAGATTTTACGGGATCAGTGGAAGTGATGGTCTGGAATGAGGTGTTTGCGAAGGCCGCCAAGGAGATTGATAAAGGAAAAATCGTGGTTGTTGCGGGTAAAATGGACAAACGGGAAGAGAGCATCCGCCTGGTGGCAAACGAGATTGGACCGATCACGCGCCGGAAAGCCATTAAGGCCCTGACCATCGACATCCCCATGGAGAAAGCCGATGAAGAACGGCTGATCGCAATACGTGAACTCGTGCGGCAGTTTCCGGGGATTCAGCCGTTGTATCTTCGGTTCCGGACGGTTGACGGGCGCGAGCTTCGGTTGAAAGCGGATGCCGGCTATTCGGTCCGCGATGACGAGACCCTCAGAGAGAAGCTTGCAGAGCTGCTCGCGTAAAGAAGCGGGTCGGCGTGTCGGCGAAACGGCGTTTCGGCGTCTGGTCGCATCCGCCACGCGCATTGCAACGCCCACACGCCGATACGCCGACCCGCCGATACGCTTCCGCTGCCCTTTCTTGCAAAAACGGAATTCGGCGTTAAAGTCTGGGTTCCTCTTCGCCTGGCTATGACCCCGCTTAATCGAGAGATGAAGATATTTTCAGGATCGGCTCACCGCGATCTGGCGTTAAGAATTTGTCAATCGGTCGGTGCTCCGCTCGGCGACGCAGTGGTCAGTTCTTTTCCTGACGGCGAAACGCGGGTGAAAATCAACGAAAATATCCGAGGCCGCGACGTTTTCATCGTCCAACCCACATGCCCGCCGACGAACCAGAATTTGATGGAGCTCTTCATCCTGATCGATGCGGCCAGACGAGCAAGCGCCTATCGAATCACTGCAGTCGTTCCATATTTTGGATACGCGCGCCAGGACAGGAAAGATCAGCCGCGGGTACCTATCACCGCCAAACTCGTCGCCAATCTTCTGGTCGCGGCTGGTGCAGACCGGGTACTGACGCTTGACCTGCACGCTCAGCAGATCCAAGGCTTTTTCGACATCCCGGTCGATCATTTGTACGCGGCACCCGTATTGATCCGCTATATCCGGCAAAAGAAGCTCGACAATCTGGTGGTCGTTTCACCGGATGTTGGGGGCTTGAAATTGGCCTCAGCGTATTCGGAAGCGCTGAACGCAACGTTAGCTATCGTTGCAAAACGCCGGAAAAGCCCGACTGAGACGGAAGCGTTAAGTGTGATCGGCGACGTGGAAAACAAAAATGTGATTATGGTGGACGACCTGACCGAAACAGCGGGCACCCTGACAGGCGCGGCAACGCTCCTCAAAAAATATGGAGCTCGCGACATTTATGCCGGAGTTTCTCATGCAGTTTTCACAGATATAGCCCACGAGAGACTGAGGAAATCGGAAATCCAGGAACTGATCACCACTGATAGCACGCCCGTGAGGCTCCATCCGGATTGCCGTATTACCGTTCTCTCCATTGCTGAGGTCCTTGGCGAGGGCATTCACCGAATTTACACGAACGAGTCCGTAAGTTCGCTTTTCGAGATCAACGCAAAACAGTCCTAAGAATCATGGCTCAACAAGTTAAATTGACGGCGCGGAAGCGGACCTTGGTTGGTCGCAACGCTATAAAGAAAATCAAAGAAAAAGGTCTGGTTCCCGGGGTCATCTACGGGTCGCAGGCGGAGCCGATTGCCCTGCAAGTTGACGGCCGCGAACTAACATCGGTCTTGGCTCATGCATCGAGCGAGCATGTTCTGGTCGAGCTCGAGATCGTCGACGGCAGCGAAAGTACAAACCGCCTGGCATTGATTCAGGAAGTTCAGCATCATCCCTTAAGACGGGAATTGTTACATGTTGATTTCCATGCCGTTTCGGCGACGGAAAAGATCATTTCCGAAGTTCCAATCGAGGCTGTCGGCGAAGCCTTGGGAGTCAGAACGTTCGGCGGGCTGCTCGAATATTCTTTGCGCTCCCTGGAAGTCGAGTGCTTTCCACAAGACTTGCCGGACATCGTTCGGATAGACGTTACGAATCTGAGCATCGGCGAATCACTGCACGTTCGCGACATCCAGCTTCCAGCAGGGGTTGAGGCCATTACAGACGAAGACCTGACCGTTGTGAGCGTTGTTGCTTCGCGCGTGGGCGAAGAGGTTACAGAAACGGCCGAAGTCCCGGCGACTCCGGAAGTCATAACCGAGAAGAAGGTAGAAGCCAAGCAGGAGACTTCTCAGCCGTAGTTATCCATGGCGGATCTGCGTCTCGTGGCCGGCCTGGGAAATCCCGGTCCGCAGTATATCGATACGCGGCATAATATTGGGTTCATGGTCATCGATAGTTTGGCGGGGAAAAAAGGAATGACATTATCAAGATCGGCTGTTTGGAGTTCTGCGTGGGGAAAATGGGGCGACATCCTGCTGATAAAACCACTCACCTATATGAACCGAAGTGGAGACGTAGTTGGCCGATTCGCACGTTACTTTAAGATCCGGCCAGAAGAGATCCTGGTCGTGGTTGATGATGTCGCCTTGCCGCTTGGCCGGCTCCGGCTGCGACTATCGGGCAGCGACGGCGGTCACAACGGTCTCAAGTCGGTAATTGAACATTTGGGCCAGACCTTTATGCGCTTGAGAATCGGAATTGGAGCTGCTCCTGGTTCCGAAGAGCTGGTCGACCATGTCCTGGGCAAATTCGATCGATCTGAGAAACCAACAGTGGACAATGCACTTGAACGCGCGACCGAAGCCATCGAGCACCTTGCGCACAACGGGATGGCGTCCGCCATGACCACTTACAACAGAGCAGAATAGTATTGAAAACATTATGAAACGTCGTTATGAATGTTTGCTGGCCGTCGATACGCGCGGTCAGGAAGACAGCGTGAAAGAGATCGTTGAACGTCTCGAGTCCGAATTTACGAAAGAGGGTGCCACCGTGGAGCAAGTCCAGAAGATGGAAAAGCGTCCGTTCGCTTACAGCCCGCGTCACCTCGACTCTGCGTACTACGTCAATTTCGTCTTCGAAGCTGACCCTTCGCTGATCACGAAGCTGCGCGGCAAATTTAAGCTCGATCCGATCGTTTTTCTGCAGCATTACCAGCAGTTACCGGTTAAGGTAGCTGCGCGAACTTCCAAACCCTAGACCCCGGCTTATGGCAAATCTGAACCGCGTACTGTTAATCGGCAACCTGACTCGTGACCCAGAGGTACGGTACACACCCAAGGGCACTGCAGTTGCGGAGATCGGGCTCGCCGTCAACCGGATATATTCGGGGGAAGATGGCGAAAAAAAAGAAGAGACAACTTTTGTCGACGTGACTCTTTGGGCACGGCAAGCCGAGGTCGCCGGCCAATATCTGAAAAAAGGGCGGCCGGTCTTCATCGAAGGCCGTCTCCAATTGGACACCTGGGACGATAAGCAGACCGGTCAAAAACGTTCTCGATTGCGCGTGGTCAGCGAAAATCTGCAATTGCTTGGCAGCCGCCAGGAAGGTGATAGCTCGTCACCCGCTCCGCCGCCTCGTCGCGCCAGCGCCGCCGCTACCCCTTCACGTCCGGAACCGCGCGACCCGGATCTGGATGTCGAGCCGGACGATATACCGTTCTAGCTCTTCCCGGCTGCTGACATCGAAGATCGGCACGAGCGGCGCGTCTGGACGCAGCGGCGCGGTAGGGTTGCGCTCCCGCGCGACCGGCGCGGCACGTCCTGGAAACTTCCCTTTTGCTGATTATGCCGCCACAGCCCTTTCTCCTACGTTCCCCTTTTGCTTGTTCATGTTCTATGAACGTGCCACGCCGGTCGCGCGGGAGCGCGACCCTACCGCGCCAGGAGTGCTCCCACGCCGATACGTCTTAACGTACCACCCCGGGTAAAGGATTCGAAAGGTCAAATCAGCACTCGATCCTGTGTACAATCTCCTTCTCGGCCGTGAGAACAAAGACATCCGAGGCAATCCGCACCTTGCCCGTCCCGCAGTCGCTCACAAAGGTTTTTCCGAAGTCTCGACCCGAACGGCCGATCGTTACATTACAGTATTCGAAGCGGAAGAGTTCCGGGCGGATCATCGATAGCGCAGCGAGCGGATCGTGCGGATGATTACGGTCCAGGTCACGAAAGACCCACCATGAGTGGATCTGATTCTCCAATGTTTCTCCTAATTGATGCGGCAAGGTGGAGATGCGCTTCACGTCTTTTTCAGTTATCCAGACCCGAAGCGTCAGATCAAGTCCGATCGCCGTGATCGGAATGCCTGAGTCGACCACGGTCTGCGCCGCGTCTACGTCGCACCTGATATTGTGTTCGGGCCGATCAAGCCAGTAAGCACCGCCCATGATGTAGAGGTGCTTGACCTGCTTCGCAAAATCGGGGGATAGCTCAATCGCCTTGGCAATATTTGTCAACGGCCCGATAGCCAGGATTTCAATTTCACCCGCAAGCGCCGTTGCTTTTTCCACCAGGTAGGTTTCTGCCTTCTTTCCACTGTCGATCGAAATAGTTTCCAAGTCGGGAATGCCTTCTCCTTCATGCCCAGCCCAATAGACCTGCCTTCCTGAAATCGGCTTTGGAGCACCTGGGATGATGTCTATGTCGGGGCGCTCAAGCATTTGACAGGTCGCTCGGGCGATTTTGGCGCGAAGAATCGTATCGCCATAGACCGTGGTGATTCCGACAAGGTCTAATTCAGGAGCTTTAGCGAGCATCACTAACGCCAGGATATCATCTACATCAGATCCAATATCAGTATCTAAAATAACAGGACGCATAGAAGTTATTTAATTGTCAATTGTCATGTCGAGATTGGTTTCCCTGGAGAATCTGGCGGACGGCTGCCAAGAACCGATGGTCATGATTTAAAACCTCCCGCAGTTACACCCTGGACGTAGAATCGCTGAAGCGGCAGGAGAATCAGTAGGGGTATCAGCGCCGCCACCGTCGCCGCTGCAAAGAGCTCATTCCATAGCGTCCGATAACGCTCCTCGAACCCGGCAAGTGCCACCTGTATCACCTTTAAGCCTTCAGATCTGGTCGAGATCAGTGGCCACAGGAACGCCTCCCATTGAAACAGAAAAATCAAGAGAGCGGCACTGACAATAACCGGCTTTGACAAAGGCAGATAGATCCGCACAAAAATTGTTAACCAGCTTGCTCCGTCGATTCTTGCCGCATCTACCAACTCCCGCGGAACTTGTGAAAAGAACTGCCGAAAAAGAAATATAACGATCCCATTGGCTACACCCGGAACGATTAGTGCCAGATAAGTGTCCAGCCAGCCAAGCGACCTCACGACGGTATAGAGCGGGATAGAAATTGCTTCAAAAGGTACGAGAAAAGTTAATACGGTGATCCCGAACAAAGCGTTACGTCCTGGAAAACGCAAAACTGCAAACGCGAATCCGGCAAGCGAATTAACGCCCAGACCGGCTAACACCGTCGCCAACGCAACAAACAGGCTATTGAAGACGGCGATACCGAATCCTCTATCAAAAAAAATGCTTCGGTACGCTTCAAACGTAATTTTATCAGGAATCAAGGCCGCTAAGCTGAAAGGCGAGACATATTTGAAAATGTCATTGAGCGGCCGCACGGACGAGGCAAGGGCCCACCACAATGGGAGAAGGAAGAGAAAACCGACTGTGAGGTAAAGCACATGGATCAGCGCTGCCGAGAAGAATGTCTTCATTTAGCTCTGCTCTCGTTGAAAAAGACGGAACTGGGCAACAACTGCCACCATGACGAGCGCTAAAAGCACCATCACAATCGCGAGCGCCTTACCCATTTCACCATAAACAAAGCCCGTCTTGTAAGCCTCATACATCAGAACGTTTGTGGAGTACGACGGTCCGCCTCTCGTGAGAAGGAACATCGGGACAAAAAGCAGAAAATTAACTGCAGTGTCGGTGACTAAGACAAAAAGCAACGGTCTCTTGATCAGCGGGAGAGTGATTCGAAGAAAGCGCTGGACTTGACTCGCACCGTCGATCTTCGCCGCTTCCTGTACCTCACGCGGAACATCCTGGAGGCCGGCCCAGAGAAAAATCATCCAAAAACTAGCGCCCTTCCACGTGGCGATCGCTACGATGCACCACAATGCCTGATCCTGGTTGATCAGGAATGGTTGCGCAGGAATCTTTGCCACCGCCAGAATCGAATCGATGAGCCCCGAATTCGGGTCCAGCATTATCCGCCAGACGATACAAGCGATCGGCAGCGAAACTCCTATCGGAACGAAAAAGAGCAATCTATAGAATCCGATTCCCCTGAACCGCTGATTCGCCATAACGGCGAGAAGCAACGCTAGACAGACTTGAAGTGGATTAATGACAACATTCAACTTAATCGTGACCCAAACGGATTTCCAAAAGATCGGGTCTTGAAACAAATCCAGATAATTCGCAAACCCGACAAAGATCTGTTTTCCCGCTACTACGAATGACTCGGTACACAGGCTGCCCCAGCAGGTTACCGCGATCGGATAAAATCGAAAAATTGCGAGCGCGAGGAAAGCCGGTACGAGCATCAAATACGCAACCAAGGCCTCGCTACGGCTCTTCATTTGGCTAGTGGCTAGTGCTAGTGGCTAGTGGCTAGTGCCTGGTGGCTAGTAGCGACCCGGACACTCTCTGCTCCTAGCTACTAGCCACCAGCCACTTCTTATTTGAATTGCGCCAGGAAGCGGTCAACGCGGCCTGCAGCTCCGTCGAGCGCTACTTTCGGATCGACGCCATTCCTGATATCTTCGAAGGTGGAGAAAAAGATGTCCTCCAACTGCAGGTACCCTGGTGTGACAGGGCGAAAAACGGCCGTGTTGCGTGCTTCGTATACGCCCAGGAGATAAGCGTCGTTCGGGAATGACCTGTACTTCTCAGCGTTTTCAATTGCAGTCAGAAGTACCTGCGTCGCGGGTAACTGTCCTTGCGATTCGAACCAGATTTTCGAACCCTGCTCTTCCTCGGTCAGAAACTTCGCGAATTTTGCTGCTTCCGCTTTATGACTGGAAGCTTTGGCGATGCCGACATGCCAACTCCCTGTACCAGTGACCGGTTTCCCGCCGCTAAAGTAAGGAAACGGCGCAATTGCGAAATCGACGCCGGCCTCCTGAAAGCGCGGAACGTTCCACTCTCCCCCAACAAACATCGCCACCTTCCCGCTGGCGAACAAATTAGGAGACTCGGCTGGCGAGACATTTTTTGGACTTACTTTCCACTTGTTGAAGAGATCCGAATACCACTGTGCCGCCTTGATCCACTCGTTGGAATTGAGGTAACCTTCCGCCTTCAAACCATCCGGGCTTACCAGCGGCCCACCTAGGGATTCACCGAGGCACTGTAGCTGGTAAAGCCGGCTCACTTGATCGAACTCGAATCCCCAAACATCTATCTTGCCATCGCCTTTGGTGTCCTTCGTCAACTTCTTTGCCGCGTCCACCACCTGGTCCCAAGTCCATCTGTCATTCTTCGCAATAGAAGCAATTTCGTCATAGCTAGTTTCCTTCCCGGGCTCCAGGGCCTTGGGCGGTGTCACGTTATATTGCTGAAACAGTTTGCGATTGATGTAAAAGAATTGGCTTGAGCTATTTTGCGGAGCGGCCATGAAGCTACCCTTGTAAGTTCCGGCTTGCCATGAGGGTTTAACCCAGGTTTTCTCGATGTCGTCTTTGGAAAAGTATTCGTCCATCGGCGCCAAATAACCTCTCACAGAATAGGAGGCGACTAGCGGAACATCGACGCTGATGAGGTCTACGTCAGCATCCTGGGCTTTCATTCTAACCTCGATCGTTTCAAACAAGTCGCGAAACGGATAGGTGTCTAACTCGACTTTAATGTCGGGATTTTGCGCCTCGAAAGCGGCGATAACCTTTTTCACGCTGTCGGGCCAAGCGCCGTCCGAGAGAGTTAACCACCGGATGGTAGTCGCGGCGTGACTGGAAACGGTAAAGAGGAATAATGACCAGAGGCAAAGGATCACGACAATGGCGGAAGCGCGCGGAGGCAAAAATAGAGCTTTCATTGGATTTCTGGGGAAGTTAGTGTGAACGTTAACATCTTCAGCAGAGAACGGCCGGCTGTCAAGAAGGCAAAATATTCAAGCTCAAAAATCATTCTCCACGACACATGTCGCAAATAGCTCATCGCCACGGCAAGCTACCAACGCTACACGAAGTCGCCGCAAGAGCCGGCGTTTCACACCAGACTGTTTCACGCGTAATCAACGATAGCCCTCGAGTCGCTGAACAAACTCGGAGTCGCGTACTAAAAGCCGTCGCGGAACTGGATTACAGACCAAACAAGGCTGCTCGAAACCTCGTAAGCAAGCAATCAACCCTGATCGGAGTCATCACTTTCGCTACGCACTTCTATGGGCCCGCGCGTATTCTTACCAGCATCGACCAGGCAGCAAGAAAATACGGCTACAGAATTTTATTGGCTAGTCTTTCAGACCCTTCCCCAGAACTTGTTGATCTGGCAGCACGTGACTTGATAGCACACGGCGTAGAGGGCATCATCGTCAACGTGCCGATTGAGCTGGATCCGGTCCGCATCCAGCCGTCGTTCAGGGGGGTTCCGGCGGTGGTTATGGACGCCGACGGCAAGAACCGTGTTGCTACGGCGGCACTCGACAACGAGGCCGGAAGCCGCCTCGCAACACGACATCTCGCTCAACTCGGCCATTCCAAGATCGCCTGCATCAGCGGTCTCCTCGCCTGGCGGTGCGGTAGATTGAGGCAGCGCGCATGGCAAAGGACGCTGCAAGCACTGCGTTTGGCGCCAGGCCCGCTGGTCGAGGGTGACTGGAGCGCTGAGGGAGGATACCGTGCGACCAGAAAACTTCTCGAGATCGGTAGCGATAGCTTTTCGGCAATCGTGGTCAGCAATGATCAGATGGCACTTGGGGCATTGCGAGCACTGCACGAAGCCGGCATCCAGGTACCCGCGCAGGTATCTCTGGTGGGTTTTGACAATATCCCCGAAGCCGCTTTCTTCGATCCTCCCCTAACGACCATCGACCACGACTTCGATGCCGTGGCTCGGTACAGTTTGGAATACCTGATTCAGATCATCCGAGATCCCGCCACTCCTCGCAAGCACCAGAGCCTTGCACCGAAACTGGTTTGCCGGGAAAGCACGGCGCGGCGGGAGCACACTTGAAGAACTCAAGAAGCCAAGAAGCCGAGAATTCAAGAACTCGGCGCGAGATTATTAGTTCTTTTCGACTTCTTGAATTCTTGAATTCTTGGATTCGCTACTCCTCCTGGCCACGCAAGCTTAGGACCGGGCAGTAGGGTTCCTCTCCATCCCGCTTCCACCAGTCGCCCGTCTCCCTCTTCTCAACGGGATTCGTGAAGTGGTATTGAAATAATCTGGCCCGGATGTAACGCGGCGGGGAATCCGGGAACGGATTTTCTTTCAACAAGGCAACGACCGGTGAAGAACCCTGAAGCAGCCGCGCCAGAAAATTCACAAACCAGGGTTCCCCTCGGACGTCATCCAAAGCGGCAAACCACATTTGCCAATCCAGTCGCGGCTGATGAGGAGCAACAAACGGTGGTGCTCGCCGCAAATCGCCGATTTTGTACTTAAATTCGTACGGTTGCCAAGTCATACGGTCTTGGCTCCCCTCCACGATGATCTCGGGCCGGGTTTTCGTCATGACTCGAAACAGCCCGTAACCATTGAGCGAGCGGAAGGGCTCGATATAGCTGTACGGAACGCTGAATAACGGCGGCCAATCGGCGTCCGGAAAAAACGCGTTCCACAGCAGCGGCCCGCTTAGAGCAAAAACAAAAACTGCCAGCGGGCCTAAAAACCAGGAGGACCATCGGGCATTGCGGACCTCCGGGCGCACCGCCGGTTTTCGGCCGAACCGTGGCCAGACCGCATCGTCGACAGCAAGCAAACAGAGTGAAACTGTTAAAAGATTGAAGAAACAATAATTGCCCGTAAGCGCGATCAACGCCTGCAGCATCAAGAGGCTCGCCACACCGATCAGGCGTAGTCGCCGCGGCGCAAAAAGCAGTAATGGGACTCCGAGTTCGACGCCGAACATCACAATCGTTGAAAATGCCTGGAACCACGCAGGAAGCAGATTGGCCCACCATGAAAGCGGGGTTGGCAGCGGCTGAGTTTCATAATGATAATGGAGTGCGGTAAGATTCCACCACGACTCGTCTCCACTCGTAAGCTTCACGACACCTGACATGAGCATGAGGCGGAATAAGAGCCAGCGGAGAAGAAAAAGCGCCCAAGGAGAAAGGCGGTCTTGGTAGCGCCTCGATGGGAGGAAGCGAACTGGTGCCAGGAAGACACTGAGAAAGCCGGCTTCCAAAAGTAGATAATCCCACTGGAAGTTCATGAAAACCTGCCCTGCCACGCAGAGCGAAAGATAAAACGCCCACAGCAAGATCAGGCAGAGAACCGGCGCGATTCCTAAAATTAGGAGCAAGCTTAAGGCGACTCCACCCGCACATAAACAATGAAGAAACCAGTCACTTGGGTTGAACCAGCAAAGCGTGGGAAATAGCCGAAACGCTTCGCTCCCGAACCGATTGCGCAGTTCCTCCAGCCAAGGAGCCACTGGCAAGATGCCGCTATGGCCGATCAAGCCGTCGACCTGACTCCAGAAGGACGCAAAGGCAATCAGGTAAACCGCGCCCAGCAGCCGAAGAAACCAGCGCCGGGCATTATAGTAGGTAGACCGGCAAACGGCTTCCTCGCCCCTTCCCCAAAGCGCCGTGGTAACTATGGAGGCAAATTCCCGGTGCCGGGCAACAAGTTTGTACCAGAACCGGGCCACAACCGCGTAGCCTGGAAGATGCATGTAACACCAGAGCGC
>Ga0070765_100001902_pt1 | contig 12955 bp, 5 predicted proteins | sample HubBroMetageWFT5_FD_71516 | JGI IMG/M metagenome (GOLD analysis project Ga0070765, IMG submission 71516) | Warmed and freeze-thawed soil microbial communities from the Hubbard Brook experimental Forest, New Hampshire - Hubbard Brook CCASE Soil... | ecosystem: Environmental > Terrestrial > Soil... | reverse complement strand
AGCGTCAGCGGATTTCAGTGGAAGCTGACAAACACGATAATTCAAGAGCGAAAAGCTGCCATCCTGACCGGGCATAATTGTTTTTAACTAGCTACGATCCAATCGGATACAAGGGAAGGAAGAGATCACATCCAGATGCATTGACACACCAGTTCTTTGGGATCAGAGTTCGCCGGATATAGAGGTGGCGCTCGCGGATTGCCGCCCGAGTGTGGCGCTTGAAATGACGGTTGAGGCGGTCAAGGTCCGGCGCGGCAAGGAGTGATCGTGAAAGTCAACGGCAACGTGGCTGGTCTGCTCCTGGTTCTGGTGTCAGTGCTCTCCGTGACTGCAACAAGCTACGGACAGTACCACGTCAACGGCACGATCACCGGGACAATTGCGGATTCTTCGGGTGCAGTGGTCTCGGGCGCTAAGGTAACGGTGGCCGATCCAGCCACCAGCGTTAGGCAGTCGACGACGACGAATCAAGCTGGCGTGTATCTGTTTACGGATATGCCGCCCGCCTCTTACACGGTGACCGTGACGAAGGAAGGATTCAAGACCTGCCAAGGCACTGGTGTGCTCTTGCAAGCTTCGGACACGCGAACTTTTTCATGTCCCATGCAAGTCGGCAATGTAGCGGAAACCCTTACCGTGCAGGCCGATGCGTTGCAGGTCGAGACGGACACATCTCAACTAAATGGCGTCATCAATTCCACTCAGATCGAGCAACTTCCTGACAATGGCCGGAATTTCGCAAACTTCCTCGCCCTGCAACCCGGCGTGGCCGGAATTGGCTTCGACAGCTTCAATTCCATGAACATCTTCGCTACGCAGGGTGTGTCCGCTAACGGTTTGCGCGACAGCGATAACAACATCTTGATTGAAGGCGTGTCGTCGCAGCGGACACGCGACAACGCGGCAACGACCGCAGCGCCGGCGATCGACGCAATCCAAGAAATTAACGTTGTTTCAACAGGATACATGCCAGAATATTCGCGCGGTGCGGGCGCCCAAGTTGTAGTCCAGTTGAAGTCGGGCACAGATAGATACCATGGCAGCCTGTACGAATACAACCAGAACACGGCTTACGATTCGGCCGCTAATTCTGCCGTAGGCACGCAAGGGAACAAAGCTGGCACCATAAACTGGAACAACTTTGGCGGCACGTTTGGCGGGCCGGTGCCCGGCACTCACAAGAAGCTCTTCTTCTTCTACTCCGAAGACATTACGCGGCAGCCAGGAGCCAGTCCAAACAACGTGCATGTGCCCTCGGCGCTGGCTCACCAGGGGAACTTCAGCGAATATTGTGCCGCCGCGATCGCTTGCCCTGCTGTTCCCGCGTTTTTGGCCGGTCAGTCGGATCCAAATACCGGGCAGACTCTTGTCAAGGGTCAGCCCTTCCCGAACAACACAATTGCTAAGCAGTTTTGGAGTACCAACGGTGGCGCATTTATGGGCGTGTATCCCATGCCGAACCTGGCCGGCGGGACGGTCGCCAACGGACAAAACAACTACTACTACCTGTCCCCAAACCCCAACAAGAATCACACTGAAAGCTTGAAGGTCGACTACATCATCGACAAATGGAAGTCACACCTGGCGGTCTCCCTGCGCCATTACCGAACCGACTCGTTCTCCGACAATTTCGGGGGAAGCCCGCAGCTCCTCAACTGGAACATTCAAGAACCGGAACGCGGGGCCACGATCGATTTTGCGACTACATTCAGCCCAACTTTGGTAAACGACCTCACGATCGGCTCAACCGAAGATATCGTGCACGTCGCATTGCTGCCGGGGCCTTTAGGTAACGGGTTGAATCGTTCTGCGTTTGGCATCACTTTTCCCTATATTTTTGGAGATGCCAGCAAGGACGTGCCGGGCAAAACCCCCACGATCTCTTGGGGAGGTCCCAACAGTAACATCGACACCTTCAACACTAACACTGACGCGTACCCTTCCCACAGTGTCGGAAAAATCTTCCAGTTTTCCGACACGTTGACGAAGACTTATGGCAAGCACATCTTAAAGTTTGGGGTCTGGGTCGAACAGGACGGCGAAAACGACGATGATCAGTTGATCATCGGCGGACAAAACCTGAATGGTACGTTCACATTCAATGCGACGAACGACCCGCACTCGACCGGCCTCCCACTGGCAGACATGCTCCTGGGTGCGTCCCAGAACTACGCCGAATATGGCTACCGGAACTTGACCCCGTGGGTCGCGTGGCAGCAGGGCTACTTTGGACAAGACTCGTGGAAAGTCACTCCCCGCCTGACCATCGAAGGCGGTCTACGCTGGGACTATTTCCCGAACTACCACGCTCGCTGGTGCAATTTCTCGATGTTTGATCCGTTGAACTATTCCACAGCCGCTGGGAAGCAACAGACGATCGACCCCGCCACTGGCCAAATCAACGGCGGCAATTACTACAACGGGATCGCCGCACCTTGCAACCAGGTCCCCAGCAGTGGTTACGGGCACTTTGGCGTGTTGGGGGAGGGATTCAATTCGAGCACGGCAAGCACTCTGAACCAGGAACTGATGAGCGTCGGTGTGTTAGGACATTTCTCGCCGACCATCATTCCAAACCATCACAATGCTTTTCAACCGCGGCTAGGCTTCGCCTGGGACCCGATCGGCGATGCCAAAACAACGATTCGCGGCAGCGTGGGAATCTTCTTCAACCACGAGACGCTTAGCGATCAAATCCAAATGGGCAGAAATGTGCCTTTTCAAACGAATGCGGCGCCCAATAACGTCAACGTAGATTGTCCTGGCGTTGCCCAAAACGTCTCGCAACCCGGATCCTTTGGTTGTGCGGGAGGAGGGTCAGTGTTTACGCCGGGTGCCCTGGTGGTTCCAAGTCCGACAAGTGAGCAGCTTCCCATCCCGATCACCGGACAGGACATAAAGAGCCCACTGCCCGTCGTTTATAGCTTTCACTTCGGGGTTCAGCACATGTTCCCACAGAATACGCTGGTCGAGATCGGATATGTGGGCACCCAAGGGCGCCACTTCTCCGTACTCGAAAACTTGAACGAACTGCAGACAGGAACATTTGGAAACTGTACTTTAGGGGGAGGGGCGGTAAGTGCCACCAATCCTGCCCTTTGCGCGCCTGGTTCTCCTTACTTGTACAACAGCGCTTCCACCCAAGTTGCGAGCATTGTTCCCTACCCGGGCTTTTCCAACAGCAGCTTTACCTACCAAATCAACAACGGAAGCTCGGGCTATAACGCATTGCAGGCCAGCGTACGGCGCAGCATGACTAAGAACCTGATGTTTACTGCCGTATACACCTATGCTAATGCTCACGACATCGGCTCGGAGCTGCAGTCGTCCATCATTGATCACTACAACCCGGCCTATAATCGCGGGAATCCGGACTGGTTGCAGCATCACAACTTCACGATGAGTTACGTATATAGCCTTCCTTTCTATAAGAACCAGCACAGCTTCCTTGGCGCCGTGGCCGGGGGATGGGAAGTGAGCGGCGTATTCATCATGCGAAGTGGCAGTACCGGTGGTCCTAATGGACAGTTCACCGTGACTGACGCCGGCGAAGACTTGGCGGGATTAGGTGTGGACAACGGCGAACATGCCCAGCTCGTTTCCGGCTGCAATCCAAACAGCGGCCCTCGAAAGATAACCGAGTTTTTTAACACCGCATGCTTTACGCTGCCCGCTCCGGGGACTTTGGGAAACGCTCCGAGAAACTTGATCTTCGGCCCGCGGTTCTGGATTTTGGACATGGGCTTGCACAAAAACGGCCGGATCATAGGAGAGAAGCTCCAATATCAATTTCGGGCGGAGGCTTTCAACGTGCTAAACCATCCGATTCCGAACCAGCTTGATTCGGGAATCACCGACGGCACTTTTGGGGCCGTAACCAGCGTCTATAACAATAACGGTGACCAGCGAGTGATGCAGCTCGGGCTCAGATTGGTTTTCTAGCGCCCAAGAGTGCGAGGGGGCGTGTGGGCGCGCCCCCTCGCTGCATTTGGGGCCATGGACGGGCGCTTGCGGGTCTCGTCCTTCTGACATCGGACTTCTTGAAACCCATGCAACAGGTTTCCTTCACGGACAACAGCGGATAAGATGCTGCCATGTTCGTTCACCCGGGCTTCCAGAGCAGATGGGCCGATCATTGGGTGCCGTTGAGCGTCACCCTTCTTTTGTGGTTTTTGCTAATGACGGAGATCTCTCCGTTGGCGGCGCAGGCGATCGAGGAGAATGGTCACACCGAGCGTCGGAGCCCGGAGCAGTTGAGAACCACTGCAGAATCTTATGAGAATTTCCTGCGCGGACCGTTAGCTCCTGGGACTCCTCCTTGGAAAATAGTCGAGACCCGAGCGCAACTAGGCGCCGTGTATTTCTTGCTTCATCGTTACCGCGAATCTCTCGACGTGCTCAGACCTCTCCTCTGCGAGCAGCAGACCTCGAACGTATCAGAAGCGGAGCCAGTGGAAAGTTCAAAAGATGTTTCTCTACAGGCTCAATCCTGGCTCGTGAGCGGCCTTGACCATTTGGAGCTGAACGAGGCTACTGATGCGATAGGGGCGTTGCGGCACGCTTTGGCCATGCAGCCTGAGAACGCAAATGCGCGACTGGCTCTGGGGGACGCGCTTGCGCGCAGCGGCCGGATGGGGGACGCAGCGAACGAGTATGCCGCACAGACCAAACTTACTCCCTCACTGCCGGATGCGTGGTACAAGCTCGGCCTGGCAGACAGTCAGCTCTCCGTTGAGGTATCTCGGTCGAAGGTGAAGGAAGTCGACAGAAGCATTACTCAACAGCTCAGTGCGGAAGAGCTAATGGCTAAGGGAGACAACCTGAATGCGGCTCGAGTTCTCTTTCGCTTGCTCCGCCAGGCCCCCAGCCAGCCGGAAGTTCATGGCGAACTGGGCACGACGCTGCTGGCTCTCGGGTATGCGAAGGCAGCGGAGGATCACTTCCAGCAAGAAATAGCCAAGGACCCGGACTCCCCGCGGTCTCACGTTGGTTTGGCTGAGACCGCTGCCCTTCGAGGTGATTGGGCGGAGGTGAACGGGCAATTGGAATATCTGAGCAGATCACAGCCGCGTGAATTGACGCGCCTTCTGGAATTTCCTCCTGCTGGCTTGATTCTTCAAGCGTGGAACGGAGGCCAGATGAAGCCAAGTGAGGATTTCGCTCAATCAGCCGCGGGAATACTTTGGAAAAGTTGGCTCACCGATTCAGGTGTCAGCGCGCGAATCTCCCCGAAAGGAGACGGAGAATTTCAAAACACATGCAGCGGCAGCACCTCCAGCGCCATGGCGAAGCCGGGGACCTGGCTTAGCCAACAATGCTATGAAAGTTTGGTGCGCCGGCTGAGTCTGAAGAAAGCGCTCTCTGCGGCCATGAAAGCGAAGTTGGCGGAAGCCAATTTTCGGTTAGGACAGTATGATGGCGCACTTCGCGCCGCCGAACTCTTGCACGATACCGACCCGCGTAGCGGGTGGGGAATTTATTGGCTGAGCAAGAGTCATGACGCGATCGCGGAGGACTGCTTCCTCAAAGTCGGTTCTCTGAATCCTGATTCTGCGCGCGTGCACCAGATGCTGGGGGAACATTACGCCAAATTGTCTGAGTATCCCAAGGCAAAGTCAGAATACTTGAGCGCCCTCCGATTAGCCCCAGACTTGCCGGACCTTCACCTGGGACTGGGAACGGTGCTGTCGCGAACTGGCGAGTGGGCGGAGGCTGAAAGGGAGCTGAAGACGACACTCCAATTGGCCCCGGAGTCGGACTTTGGGCACTACCAACTCGGCCACGCGTACCTACAACAGAGCCTGTGGCGGCAGGCGATCGAACAATTGCGAAGGATCTCCGCTTCTTCGACGGTGTTGCTAAGCGCGCGGCTTGATTTGGCCAAAGCAGAATCGCAAACCGGTGAGATCACTGAAGCCATCCAGGATTTGTTGTCGGTTGCTGCGCTGGACCAGGACGGCGAGGTCTACTTTGATCTGGCCGCTGATTATCGCAAACTGGACGATCAGCCGCATGCTCGCGAAGCACTAGCCACCTTTAAGAAGTTGCGCGCGGCGTCACTTCAGACCGATGGAGACGAATTAAGCGCCCTCGAAAAAGAGCAAACCAGCACGCTCCCCGAATCACCCCAAAGATGAAGCTTGAGTATTCAAAATCGGGCGGCCCGCTCAATCGCCGCAGCTTCTTGCGGCAGTGTGCGAGCGCCCCATGTTTTCTGATCCCTCTTTTCCGTAACGGAAAGCTCGGGCAACCGGTTCTGGCTCCGAGTCCGTGGTTCGTCGACATCGCAAACAAAGCCGGCCTTGCGCCGTTTCGAAATGTTTGTGGCAGTGCCGCCAAGGATTATCTTGTGGAAACGCTGGGCAGCGGAGTGGCCCTTTTCGATTACAACAATGACGGCTTGCTGGACGTTTTTTTGGTAAACGGCTCTTCGTTTGAAATCCTGGGGAATCCGAATTTGCCTCGGTCGTCCAGCAGGCTGTTTCGAAATAATGGTGACGGCACGTTTACGGATGTGACTAAAGAGAGCGGATTGATCAATGAGGGATGGGGCGTCGGGGTGACGGTTGGTGACTACGATAACGACGGTTACCGCGATGTATTCATCACCAATTTTGGAACCAATGCGCTATTTCACAACAATGGCAACGGAACATTCACGAACGTCACCAAAGAAGCCGGAGTCGAAGGCGGGAATTGGAGCACTGGTTGTGCCTGGGGAGATTACGACAGGGATGGACGACTGGATTTGTATGTCGCTCGATACGTCGATTTTGAAAAAGGGCGAATACCGACGCCGGGCGCAAACACTTATTGCAATTATCGCGGTGTGCCTGTGGCCTGCGGTCCGCGCGGTTTGCCAGGCCTTCCGGACCTTCTCTATCACAATGAAGGAAATGGGAAATTTCGTGAAGTCAATGCCGACACGGGGGTTCGCGACACAATTCGCGGATACGGGCTGGGCGTGGTCTGGTTCGACTTCGACAACGACGGTTGGCCGGACATCTTTGTGGCCAACGATTCGATGCCGAACTTTCTTTGGCACAACAAGCGCAACGGAACGTTCGAGGAAGTTGCGATCGAGGCGGGCTGTGCACTAAGCGGGGATGGGCGGGCACAGTCGAATATGGGCATCGCCGTCGGAGATTACGACAACGATGGCTGGCTGGACCTTTTCGTCACTCATTTCTCAGAGGACTACAACACCCTCTATCACAATGGCCACGGCCAGTTCGAGGACGTTACTTATCGGGCAGGCCTCGGTACAGTCAGCTACAGACAGCTGGCCTGGGGCGGGGGTTTCGTCGATTTCGACAATGACGGGTGGAAGGAACTTTTCGTCGCGAACGGTCACATTTATCCGCAGGCGGACCAGGCGGGCAATAGCTACTTGCAGCAGAGCCAGCTTTTCCGGAATCTACATGACGGGCGATTCTCGCTAGTGCCGCGTCAAGAAAGTGGCTTCGTTAACGCACGCAGCAGCCGCGGAGCCGCCTTTGGAGACTTGTTGGGGGACGGTCGAATGGACATTGTCGTAAATAACATTGATAGTGAGCCGTTTCTGTACGAGTTCGCCAAAGCGCGATCAGGGCGATGGGTACGGTTCGAGCTGGTTGGGGTGAAGTGTAATCGCGACGCGATCGGTGCGAGAGTATCCGTGACGACGGGCGGACTGACGCAGATCGATGAAGTCCGCAGTTCAGATAGCTACGTTTCTTCGAGTGACGTGCGGCTCCATTTTGGCGTGGCCGATGCGCAGGTGATCGAGAAGATGCAAATCCGCTGGCCGGACGGCACTGTGGAGGAGCACGCCGGGCTTGCCTCAAACCGGGAATATGTGATCCGTCAGGGGGAAAAGTCGTGAGGAGCGCGCCAAGGTGGAATGGTGAACAGCGTACCCTGAAGGCTCGCCCCACATCCTGGGTTGTGCTGGTAGCCATATCCGTCTCGCTTCTGCGGACAATCGCCCGCGGACAGATGACTTCGATTCCCACAGACCAACGTCTCACCAGTTCTAATCGCGAGTCGAAAACCGAGCAGCAATGGCTGGCAGACGTTGATTCATCGCGCAAGGCGATCGAGACTCAACCTAATTCAGCGCAGGTTCATTTGATGCTCGGACGATCTCTGCATGCGTTGGGAGAAACGGAGGCGGCATCCCGGGAATTCGATCGCGCCTTGAACCTGAATCCAAAGCTAGCGGTGGCATTATTCGAAAAAGGTTCGATTCTCGCCGACCAGGCAGAGTGGTCCCAGGCCGCAGATTTGTTTCGCCGCGCCGTGGCAGCTTCGCCGGACTACACGTTGGCACATCTTGCGCTCGGCGACATGTTGCTGCGTGCGGGTGAATTTGAGAATTCTACGAGCGAGTTAAGATCCGTCTTGCGCCTTGACCCGAACAACTCTGAGGCCTATCAGGGATTGGGGCTGATTCACTTGCAAGAAGGCGACTTTGACGGGGCCACTGCTAACTTTCGTCGTGCTCTTGCGATCCGGCCTGGCTATGTTGACGCCGAGAGGGGCCTCGGTCATGCCCTAGCCTCGGCTCACGAATGGCCAGAGGCTGCAAAACTGCTAAAGCAGGTGCTTGCAACCAATCCGGATTCAACCCAGGAGGTCGTTGCCCTCGGGACTGTGCTGGCAAAAATGGGGGACCCAGTCGGAGCACAAACACAATTTGCTCGCGCGAGGGAGCTTTCCAATAAGGAAGTGACTCTGCTCAGGGCCAAGGGCGACAACAATTGGGGCGTTGCGCTGAGACTGGAAGGCAAGTTGGAGGACGCGGTCGACGCCTTTCGTCGGGCATTGGATGAAGATTCAAGTTTCTGCGAAGCTCACGATAATCTGGGAGGTGTCCTCTGGATGCAAAAGGACTCGGCAGCTGCGATGTCCGAATTTCAAGCCGCCGTCCGTTGTAATCCTGATCTGGCCACGGCCCAAAACAATTTGGGAACCGCTCTGCTTTACCATAGCCACGACATCGACCAAGCCATTGTGCAGTTTCGCGCTGCAATCTCCCTCCGGCCAGGATTTGCTCTGGCACACTTGAACCTGGGAAAGGCGCTGGCGGCCAAACAAGAACTAGCCCAAGCGGAACCTGAATTTCGCCGCGCGATCATGATTGACCCCGATTTGGCTGCAGCTCACGTGGGTCTCGGGCTACTGTTGGCGATGAAGGAGGGCAGCCTGACAGCAGAGGCGCGACTCGAAATGGAGAAGGGATTGCGTTTAGATGCCGCACTGCGGGAGCTAATCCCGCAACCATACCTTGCGCAGTTACATTAGAGCCAAGAAGGATTCCATCATTTTGCCACCGGTTTTCCTTTGCCTTCTTCAAGGGTGAGATAGCGGTCGATTGGAAGATCAATGAACCTCTCGACCAAAGTGCTGGGTTGCGGCCATTTGACTTCGACCCAATCCATGTTTGTCCTGGGACCCATGCCTAGAACGACGCGAGGATCGTGGGAAGCGAGGTAACTCCCGCCCCCGACCTTGAAAACATGACGCTTCAAATCGCCCGATTGATAGGTAATTTGTGCGCCGATTGCGTCGCGATTCGCCTTTCGCCCGACCAGACGAACGCCCAGCCAGTGGTTTCCTTTTGTGGCAACGTTGCGCAGTAAGACGGGCGCTCCGTTATTGGTAGCTACTAGAACATCCACCGCTCCGTCATTATCGTAATCCCCGATTGCGAGTCCGCGGGCGGCGAACTGCTGTCCCGCCACGGCGCCGACGCTCTCGAAGGCGTGCTCAAAATCACCTCCCGTATTCCGAAAAAGCAGCAGGGGCATTTCGTAGGGGATATCTTTGAACCGCTGTTGGACAGTATCATCCGGGTGGCCGTTGGCGATGAACAAATCCAGGTTGCCGTCATTGTCAAAATCGAGGAATTTCAGTCCCCATCCGCTCAACCGAACTGTTGCCTCTCCAATACCGGTAAGCGCCGCCTCATCCTTGAATGACTCATCATGGCTGTTGTGGTAGATGGAATATCTTTCGTGATCCACGTTAGCGACAAAAAGGTCCATCCAGCCATCCTGATCGTAATCGGCTGAATCGACTCCCATGCCCGACCGTGCGCGGCCTCCTTCGTCATAGGCGACACCAGATTCAAGCCCAATCTCTTCGAACTTGCCGTGCCCGCGATTAAGGAATAAGAAATTGGGCACCGTATCATTCGCCACAAAAAGATCCAGGCGTCCGTCATTGTTTATGTCCGTCGCGACCACCCCCCACGCCTTGCCCAGGTGATCGGCGATACCCGACTCCCTGCTCACATCGGTGAACGTCCCGTCGCCGTTGTTATGGAAGAGCCAGCTGTGCGAAGGGCCGTACACGCGCGGAATGCAATAGTGACCCTCGCCGGTCGCAGGATCCCCGCAGAACAAGTTTTTTTCTTTGCTGAAGACCACAAACCGGCAAACAAAAAGATCGAGGCGTCCGTCGTTGTCGTAGTCGAACCAAACGGCACTCGAAGACCATCCGGGAGCGGCCACGCCGGCTTTCTCGGTGACGTCAACGAATTTCCCATTGCCCTCGTTGTGGTAGAGAATGCTTCTTCCGTACTGCGTAAGATACAGATCTGGTAAGCCATCTCCGTCGTAATCGCCAACTGCTACACCCATGCCGTAACCGCCGCCCTGCAATCCGGCTCTTTCGGTGACGTCGGTGAACGTGCCATCCCGATTGTTCCGGTACAAGGCATTGCGGAGCGGAGGACTAGGATCGTAAAAATCACATTTTCCGCTGTTCACCAGATAAATATCCATCCACCCGTCATTGTCATAGTCGAAGAAAGCGCAGCCTGCGCCAGTGGTTTCCGGCAGGAAGGAGTTCCGGGATCGGCCACTCACGTGCTTCCAATTGATGCCACTGCTTGAGGCAGGCACCTCCAAGAAGAACGGACCCGGCTTCGTTTGACCTAGCTGGCCCGTTTGCCTTAGGGCGCCGCGAAATAACGGCCTTGAGGCGTTGAGACCTCTGCCTCCAAGTCCCGCGATTCCCAATTGTTTCAGAAACTCGCGTCGACTAATAACCCGAGGTTGTGAGAAATCCATAAACCTTCGATCCTCTTCCATAAACCTTCGATCCTCTTCAAAGATGGAAGAACGCCGCACCGGCGCATTCAAGAGTTCAGGTTGCCTTCTGAATCCCTCGACACGTCTGCACTGGAAAAAGAGCATCGGCAGGTGAGGAGTTGATCACTGTAGAACAAGAACAAACGAGAGAACAGGTCCAGCAGATCACCTTCCGTTCCAGTTTTCAGATTTCATACCCCGGATGTCAATGCATTTGGATGTCATCTCCGTGCTCCGGGCTAAGTGATTGAGGTTCATGGATTTGGTGAAGTCTTATTCCCAGCGGACTTCCGCCGCTCCCTGATTCGTGCCCGCACATCCAGAACGGAATTCCAGAATGGAATTCTTGATATGCGACGGTTTCGCGTGCTACTCTCTGCCGAATCAGTTGATCCACTCATCGGGCAGCCCGCCATGGAAGTGATGTCTCGAACTGCTTCTCACTCGCACCACACGTTGCGCTTTGGCGTTTTTGAGGTGGATCTTAGCACTTCTGAACTGCGCAAACATGGGATTCGAATCAGGCTAGAGGATCAACCTTTTCACATTTTGTCCCTCCTCCTGGAGTGTCCCGGGGAGTTGGTGACCCGAGAGGACCTTCGCCGGAAGCTCTGGTCCGCGGACACCTTCGTCGACTTCGACCGCAGCCTCAACAAGGCCATGAGCAAGCTGCGTCTAGCCCTAGGTGATTCCTCGGAGAGTCCGCGCTTTATCGAGACACTTCACCGGCGTGGATACCGCTTTATCGCACCGATTCAAAGTTACGAACAAGTGGCCAGTGTAGCCCCGTCGCACGAGTCAGACCCGAATCTTCGGTCATCCTTGTCCCAGGCTACGCCGCGTGGCCGAGTTCCAATCAAGGGCCGTATTGCCTGGCGCATGGGGCCGCGTTCAGTCGCGGCACTTTTCGCACTGATCATCGTCTTCTCTGCAACTTATAATTTTCGCTCCAGCGCGAGGGTATTTCAGGCGCCGGCAGCTGTCCCTCGCCGCTCCGTTGCTGTCCTCGGTTTCAGGAATTTGTCGGGCCGCGTTGATCAGGCTTGGGTTTCGACTGCTTTGTCCGACTGGCTTACCACGGAACTATCTGCCGGCGAACAACTGCGCACTATACCCGAAGAGACCGTGGCCCGGACCAGAATTGAACTCTCGCTCCCCGACGTAGAAAGCCTGGGAAAAGAGAGCCTAGCCCGAGTGGGCAAGAATCTCAATACTGACTTCGTAGTCGTTGGCTCGTACGCCACCCTCGGCAGAGCTTCCGAAGAGCACGTTCGCCTGGATCTCCGCCTGCAAGACACTCGGGACGGTGAAATCGTTGCTGCGGTGTCGGAGACCGGGACTGAGGCTCACTTGTTTGAACTGGTCTCACACGCCGGCGAGAAATTGCGCGCAAAGCTTGGTGTTCAGGAGATGACGCGCACGCAAGCCGCCGAGGTTGCGGTTGCCCTGCCCTCGAACCATGACGCTGCGCGTCTGTATTCGGAAGGGCTGGCCCAGTTGCGGGTGTTCGATGCCTTGGCCGCGCGCGAGTCGTTGCAGAAGGCGATTTCCTTGGAGCCAGATTATGCTCCGTCCCATTCCGCGCTGGCCACATCCTGGGCAAGCCTGGGATACGACGAAAAGGCCGAGACAGAAGCAAAACGAGCGTTCGATCTTTCTCCAAACCTGCCACGAGCTGACCGCCTGTTGGTAGAGGGCCGTTACTACGAGATGTCGAAGAATTGGGAAAAGGCAATTGAGATCTATCGGGCGCTCTTTGCATTCTTTCCAGACAGCCTGGAATATGGCTTGGCCTTGGCCCAGGCCCAGGTTAGCGGAGGCAAGGGGAAAGAGGCGGTCGTAACCGTGGAGGCTCTGCAAAAACTGCCTCCACCGTT
>Ga0070765_100001901_pt1 | contig 12956 bp, 10 predicted proteins | sample HubBroMetageWFT5_FD_71516 | JGI IMG/M metagenome (GOLD analysis project Ga0070765, IMG submission 71516) | Warmed and freeze-thawed soil microbial communities from the Hubbard Brook experimental Forest, New Hampshire - Hubbard Brook CCASE Soil... | ecosystem: Environmental > Terrestrial > Soil... | reverse complement strand
CGATGAACAGTATCGGACTCGAGCGGACACGAGCCATCGACGCCTCGTCATGATCCGATCGCGGCAGCTGCTCGCCGCCGGCAAGGCGAGCGTGAATTGATCGAGGCGCGTTTCGGATTCCATATCCGAATCTCTTCGAGAGGATGGGTTCGACGCTGGTTGGCAGGTTCGGTTGCTGACCGATCGAATGGGGCGGGCGTATAGAAAAAAATAGTCCATCGGCTTCGCGAAGTTTTGCGTCTTGGTCTGTGGGGGATCAAGGACATGTCGCTCTTTTCTGGATTGAGCGTTTTCAACTTCCGAATCCGCGGCCGGCTGATCGCTGGTTTTGCCGCCGTATGCGCGGTGCTCGCCGCCGCCGTCGGCTACACGGTATTGACCGTCGGCAGCGTCTCTCAGACCGTCGACCGCATGGTGACGCTCCGCACACCCGTTGCGCTCGAAAGCACCGAGATGGTCGGAAATCTCTACTCCACGCTTGCAACTTTGCGCGGCTATCTGTTGACCGGCAATGCGCAAGGCAAGGCCGATCGCGCGGCGATGTGGCAAGAGCTGGATGCAACGGCCGCCAAAATCGACAAGATGGTGGAGCGGTTCACCAATCCCGAGAACAAACGCAAATGGACCGAAGTCAAGGTGATGCTCGGTGAATTCCGCGCCGCGCAGGACAAGGCCCAGGCGATCGCCTTCACGCCCGATGCCTTTCCGGCAACGAAGCTGTTGGACACCGAGGCGGCCCCGCGGGTCCAAACGATGTTTTCCGAACTCACCAAAATGATCAACGAAGAGGCCGGTCTGGAGGCAACGCCGGAGCGCAAGCTGCTGCTCAAATCCATGGCGGATGCGCGCGGAAATCTTGCCGCCGGCGCCGCGCAAATTCGGATGTTTCTGTTGACGGGCGAAAAGGGCGACATGGACAAATACGCCGGTCCGCGGGGCAATTTTGAAAAGGCGTTTGCCGCGGTGAATGCCCAAAAAGGCCTGCTGTCCGCGACACAGAAGGCGTCCTTCGATCTGATTTCCAAGACACATGATGAGTTTGCGCCGCTCCCGGACAAGCTGTTCGCGATCCGCCAATCCGCGCAATGGAATATGCCGGTGCATGTCCTCGTGACCGAGGCGGCCCCGCGCGCACTCAAGCTTCTCGATCTGCTCGATGGTCCGAAGGCCGCCGACGGGACGCGTTCCGGCGGCGTCAAGACCAATCAGACGAAGATGCTGGCGCAGGAGGCGGGCGAGGTTCAAAGCGGGATGTCGTTCCTCGCCATGATCCAATGGGTGCTGCTGGCCGCAGGTCTTGCAGCGGGCGCGGTGATCGCATTCATCACCGCGCGCGCGATTGCAACGCCTATTCAGGGCATGACCGACTCTATGGGCAAGCTCGCTAAAGGCGACATGTCGGTTACCGTGCCTGGCGTTGGACGCAGCGATGAAATCGGCGACATGGCGAGCGCCGTGCAGGTGTTCAAGGACAACATGATCGAAACCGAGCGTCTGCGCGCGGAACAGGCGGAAACCGAGAAACGGGTGGCCGTCCAACGAAAAGCCGACATGAACAAGCTCGCCAACGAGTTCCAGGCCGCGGTCGGCAATATTGTCGAGACGGTGTCCTCGGCCTCGACGGAATTGGAAGCGTCCGCCTCCTCACTCACCAAGACCGCCGAGACGACGCAAAGTCTGTCGACCACGGTCGCCGCCGCCTCGGAGGAGGCGTCGGCGAATGTCAACTCGGTCGCTTCGGCCTCGGAGGAGCTTGCCAGCTCGGTCAACGAGATCGCCCGCCAGGTGCAGGAATCAAGCAAGATCGCGGGCGAAGCCGTGCAGCAGGCGCAAAGGACGGATACCCGCATCTCCGAGCTGTCGCGGGCGGCGGGCCGCATCGGCGATGTTGTCAAGCTCATTACCTCGGTCGCCGAACAGACCAATCTGCTCGCGCTCAACGCCACCATCGAGGCCGCTCGCGCGGGCGAGGCCGGCAAGGGTTTCGCGGTCGTCGCCTCCGAGGTCAAGGCGCTCGCCGGCCAAACCGCCAAGGCGACGGAAGAAATCAGCGCCCAAGTCGCCGGCATGCAATCGGCGACGCAGGACGCGGTCGGCGCGATCAAGGAGATCGGCGGCACCATCGGCCGGATTTCGGAAATCGCCGCGGCGATCGCGGCCGCGGTCGAACAGCAGGGTGCCGCCACGCAGGAGATCTCCCGCAACGTCCAGCAGGCGGCGCAGGGCACGGCACAGGTTGCCGCCAACATCACCGACGTGAACCGCGGCGCCTCCGAGACCGGATCTGCTTCCTCGCAGGTGCTCAGCTCCGCACAATCGCTATCGAACGAGAGTAACCATCTCAAGCTTGAGGTCGACAAATTCCTGAATACGGTCCGCGCTGCCTAACGGGAGCAACAGCACGGATCGCTATCGGCCGCGCGGACGGATCCCACCCGGTTCGCGCGGCCGTCCTATTTTAGGACCGACTTCACGGCCGGCGACACGAGCCCGCGATGTCTTCTCCACCGCCGCTGTCATCCAATCTTCATGTTGGTTCGCACCTGTGAGACCTTGGCCGGCGACCCGTCGGCGTCACCACAGGAAACTTGCAATCGATGGATTTCTTCCGGCGTTTCACGTTTTTGGTCAGCGCGCCCGCCTTTGACGCCGACGATCTGGAGGGAATGCGGATCGGCCAGATCATTGTTGCGATCGAAAAGCTTGGCTTCCAGGTGGTGCGGGCGCGCCGGGTCGAGGATGCCGAGATTGCGGTGCAGACCGATGCCGCCATCGGCTGCATGGTCGTCGACTGGGGCAAGAAAGGCCTCGAGGGCAAAACCGCGTCGCTGATCAACCTGATGCGCCGGCGCGGCCTCGAAATGCCGATCGTGATGCTGGTGCGGCGCAAGCGGTTCGAGGACATCCCGGTCGAGGTGCTGGATTATATCGACGGCTATATTTTTATCGCCGAAGAGACCCCGGAGTTCATCGCCACCAATCTGGTGAGCAGGCTCAAGCAATATGCCGAAACCCTCAAGACGCCGTTCTTCGGCGCCTTGGTCGATTACGCCGAGCGCGGTAATCAGCTGTGGACCTGCCCGGGCCACAACGGCGGGGTCTTCTACAACCGCAGCCCGATCGGCCGGATCTTCGTCGAGCACCTGGGCGAGGCGGTGTTCCGCGACGACCTCGACAATTCGGTGCTCGAATTGGGCGATCTGCTGACGCACGAAGGGCCGGCCCTGAAGGCGCAGCAGGAAGCTGCCGCGATCTTTGGTGCGGAAAAGACCTATTTTGTGCTCAACGGCACCTCGTCATCGAACAAGATCGTGCTCTCGGCCCTTGTGACCGAGGGCGACCTCGTGCTGTTTGACCGCAACAATCACAAGGCGGCGCACCATGGCGCGCTCTTCATCGGCGGCGGCATTCCGATTTTTCTCGAAACCGATCGCAACGCCTACGGACTGATCGGACCCATTTTCCACGAGGCGCTGGATGAGACGCGCATCCGCGAAAAGATTCGCAACCATCCATTGGTTGCCGATCCGGAGGCTTGGCGTCGCGAGCGGCCGTTCCGCGTCGCCGTGATCGAGCAGTGCACCTATGACGGCACGATCTACGACGCCCGCACGATCGTCGCGAAGATCGGCCATTTGTGCGACTACATTCTCTTCGACGAAGCCTGGGCGGGATTCATGAAGTTCCACCCGCTGTACGCGGGCCGCTTTGCCATGGGGATCAATCACCTCGGCCCCGAGCAACCCGGCATCATCGCTACGCAATCCACGCACAAACAACTCGCGAGTTTCTCGCAGGCATCGCAAATCCACATCAAGGATCGTCACATCAAAGGGCAGCGCCGCCATATCGAGCATCGTCGTTTCAACGAATTCTTCATGCTGCACGCCTCGACGTCGCCGTTCTATCCGTTGTTCGCCTCGCTCGACGTCGGCGCACAGATGATGAAGGGACGTTCCGGCGAGGTGCTGTGGGACGATACCATTCGGCTCGGCATCGAACTGCGCAAGAAAATGCGCGCGATCCGGCGCGAATTCGAAGGCAAGGAGCATGACCCGGCCCGGCGCTGGTTCTTCGAAGCCTTCGTGCCGGATTGCGTCACGGTCGCGGACCCCGATGGCGGCGCGCCGCGCGAGGTTGCCTGGGAGAGCGTGTCGACCGACGATCTCGCTGCCAATGCCCGCTATTGGGAACTGGCTCCCGGTGCGAGCTGGCATGGGTTCACCCACGTTGCGCCCGGCTACACCATCACCGACCCCAACAAACTCATTTTACTCACGCCAGGCTTCGACCGCGCCACCGGAACTTACGCCGACTACGGCATACCGGCGCCGGTCGTTGCTCAGTATCTACGCGAGAACCGGGTGGTGCCGGAAAAGAACGACCTCAACTCGCTCTTGTTTCTGCTCACGCCGGGCGTGGAATCGAGCAAGGCCGCGACCCTGTTGAGCGCCTTGGTCGCCTTCAAGAAATTGCATGATGACAATGCCTGTCTCGACGATGCGATGGGGGAATTCGTGCGTCGGCGCCCGGCACGCTATGCGGGGGTGCGATTGCGCGACCTGTGCGCGGACATGCACGGATTTTTCCGTGACAGCGCGACCAGCAGCCTGCAGGGGGCACAGTTCGCACCCGAACACTTGCCGACACTCGCCATGCCGCCGCACGAGGCCGTGCGCCAGATGGTGCGCAACAACGTCGACTACGTGCCGGTCGACGAGGCATTCGGCCGGATCGCGACCACGATGTTCGTGGTCTATCCGCCCGGCATTGCCACCATCGTGCCCGGCGAGCGGCTCGACGAGCGCGCACGCCCGATGCTGGATTATCTGAAAATGTTTGAGCGCAGCGCCAATCGGTTTCCGGGCTTCGAGGCCGAGCTCCAGGGGATCTATCGGGAGACTGAAAAGGACGGCACGGTTCGCTTCTACACGTACGTCGTGCGAGAATAGCGGTCGAGCAGCGGCGGTAGCCCGGATGGAGCGAAGCGCAATCCGGGACCGTTCCAACAGCGATACTGTTCCCGGATTTCGCTTTCGCTCCATCCGGGCTACCAGCATCAACGATCTTGCGGGATTGCCGTGTCGCCCGGTCCGAGCGCGCGCTGCATGAGAATGACGTCGGTCCAGCGCCCATACTTGAAACCGACCGCCTTGAGCACGCCAGCGCGCTCGAACCCGAACGTTTCGTGCAAGTGCTGCGAGGGCGTGTTGGCGACATCGATATAGGCGATCATCTGGCGATAGCCGGCGGCGGCGCAGGCATCGATCAGGGCGGGCAGGAGGCTTCGGCCGACGCCGGAATGCAGGTGATCGGCGTGCACATAGATCGAATGCTTGACCGCATAGCGGTAGGCCGGGCGTTTGCGGAACGGCACCGCATAGGCGTAGCCGATCACGGCGCCGCCGCGTTCGGCGACGAGATGCGGCAGCCGATGCTTGAGCATGTTCTTGCGTCGGCGCTTGATGTCGTCGCCGTGCAGCGGCTCGACATCGAACTCTCCGAGCCCGCGCTGGATGTGGTGGGCATAGATCGCAAGCATGGCCGGGACATCGTCCTCGGTCGAGGCGCGCACCACGATATCGCCGGCGCTCGCGCGGGCGGTTTCTTCAATCGCCAGTGAATTCAATGCATCCATCCCGATCGGACCGGTAGTTTCAGGGGCGATCGTTGATCGACCACGCCTGCATAACAGTTTTATGTCAGAGCCGGCTTCATGTGCTTTTCGAAAGAGCCAGCGCGCGCTGATAGAGTTCGCGCCGCCCCAGTCCGGTCGCTTCAGCAACTGCGCTGACGGCGTCTTTGAGCGATGCCCTGCTCAGCGCCTGCCGCAACAGGCCATCGACATCCTCAGTGTTCGGAACTGCCGCATCCGCCGCCGGTGGCGCAATGACAATGACGAACTCGCCGCGCGTCTCCGCTCCGTCTGCATAGGCGGTGGCGAGCGCGGAGAGATCGCTGCGGCGGATTTCCTCGTGCAGCTTCGTCAACTCGCGACAGATCGCAGCGTCGCGATCACCGAGGCCCGCGACGAGATCGGCGAGGGTGGCCGCAACCCGCGGTCCGGCCTCGAACAACACGAGCGTGGCCTGCACGTTCGCGAGTTCGCCGATGCGCGCGCGGCGCGCCGTTTGTTTTGCCGGCAAGAAGCCTTCGAAAAAAAATCGATCGGTCGGCAGCCCGGCGGCGCCCAAGGCGGCAAGCACGGAGGAGGGGCCCGGAACGGAAGTCACGGCATGACCCGCCGCTTGCGCCTCGCGCACGAGCTTGTAGCCGGGATCCGAGATCAGTGGCGTGCCGGCGTCCGAGACCAGGGCGACCGCGGCGCTCTCCGCCAGCCGGCTGAGGATCTTGGGCCGGACCGCCGCGGCATTGTGGTCGTGGTAAGGCGATAACGGCGTCGCAATGCCGTAGCGCTCGAGCAGGCGGTGGGTGATGCGGGTATCTTCGCAGGCGATCAGGTCGGCAGCGGCGAGGGTCTCGAGCCCGCGCAAGGTGATGTCGCCGAGGTTTCCGATCGGGGTTGCGACCAAATAGAGCCCTGGCAACAGCGGCTTGGCCTCGATGACTTGGCCGGACAGGAGGTAGCTGCGGAGGCGATCCAAGGGTTCCTCCGGCGGTCCCTTCCCGGTGTGTCCGTGTTTGTTCATGGGGAAAGTCTAACGATCGCGATCGCCGGCGTCATGATTGTGCTAAATTAGCCAGAGTCCATGATATTTTTCCGTTGCTTAAGCAATTGCCGACAATATGCCTGATTGACAGCGTGAACTCGCACCGGCGCTAATGTCTTGCCGAAGTGGGGCTGAGGAGGGGCCAGAAGGCCATGTCGTCGGAAATGGGGTTGGTCGGGGCGCTTGCGCCGTCGCGGCGTTGCCGAACGGGCCTCGTAGCGCTTTTGGTCGCCGCCACGACGTTTCTCGCCGCCTGTTCCGGCGTCGGATTTTCTCCCGGTGACCTCGGCAGTGCCCAGACTCCGCCGGCGCCCAGCCAGGAGGGCGCCCAAGCCGCGAGCGCCATCGGCACCGGCCAAGTCAAAGTCGGCTTGATCCTGCCGCTGACGGCGAGTGGAAACGCCGGACTGGCCGCCCAGTCCATGCGCAATTCCGCGGAAATGGCACTGGCCGAATTCAACAATCCGAATATCCAACTGCTGGTCAAGGATGACGGCGGCAGCCCGCAGGGCGCCCAGCAGGCGACGCAACAAGCGCTCGACGAGGGCGCCGAACTGATCATTGGCCCCTTGTTTGCGCACACGGTCAGTGCCGCCGGTCAGGCCGCGCATGTCCGCAACGTCCCACTGATCGCGTTCTCCACGGATTCCAACGTCGCCGCGCGCGGTATCTATCTGCTGAGCTTCCTGCCGGAATCGGACGTCGACCGCGTGGTCGAATACGCCATTGCGCAGGGCAAGCGGTCGTTCGTTGCGCTGTTGCCCGACAATGCCTACGGCACCGTGGTGGAGGCCGAATTCAAGCAGGTGGTCGCGCGCAAGGGCGCGCGGGTCGTCGCCGTCGAACGCTATCCGCCCGACGATGCCGCCAAGATGCAGGAACCGGTCAGGGCGATCGCACAGGCCGCGGGGCGGGCGGATGCTTTGTTCATCGGCGATGGCGGCGAGCAGGTGCCGCAGGTCGCGCAGGCCCTCGCCAACGCCGGCGTCAATCTGAAACGGCTACAATTGCTTGGCACCGGCCTGTGGGACGATCCGCGCATTTTCGCGAGCGCGGCGATGGAGGGTGGCTGGTACGTCGGGCCCGATCCGAACCTTCCCAACGGTTTCCGCGCGTTCTCCGCACGATACCACGCCCGCTACGGTCAGGATCCCGTGCGCACCGCGACACTGTCCTATGATGCGGTCGCGCTGGTGGCGGCGTTGGTCAAGACGCAAGGAGCGCAGCACTTCTCGGACGAACTGCTGTCGGCTAATTCCGGTTTTGCCGGCATCGACGGCGTCTTTCGATTCCGCAATGACGGCACCAATCAGCGCGGCCTCGCAGTGCTCAAAGTGATGCCGTCCGGCGGCCAAGTGGTCGCGCCGGCGCCGCGAACGTTCGGAAACTCCGGGACGTAAATCACATCAAACGAGGCGTGCGCGCAGGCTCCAGTGCGCGTCACCTTTCTTTACCTCCCCCTGAAAGGGGGAGGTCGGCGCCACCGAAGTCGGATGTTTCCGACTTCGGCAATTAAACGTGGCCGAACTCGGGAACACCCGAGTTCGGCGCGGCGCCGGGTGGGGGTCTCTCACCGAAATTGGTTTGGCAACTAACCCCCACCCCGACCCTGCCCCTTTCAGGGGGAGGGAGAATTGGAAGCTCAAGCCGCGAGGTCGGCCACCACCGCGTCGAGCACCGGAAATCCCGAGCAGGTGACGCGCAAGTGTCCATCCGGTGTCGTCTCGACGAAGCCGTGGCCGGCGAGCGCTGCGATCCGTTGTGCGTCGAGCCGCCGACCGCTGATGTGTTCGTAGCGCCTGGGATCGATCCCTTCCGCCAGTCGCAGACCCATGACAAGAAACTCGTCACCTTGCTGTTCGCTGGTCAGAGGTTCGCACGCGATGAGGCCCTGACCGGACGATTCGACTTTCTCGAGCCAGGCCTCGGGCCGCTTTTCCGTCTCGGTCGCGTGCCGGCGCCCATCGATGATGAGTCTGCCATGCGCACCCGGACCGATGCCGGCATATTCCTGGTAGCGCCAATAGATGAGATTGTGCCGGCACGCTGCGCCTGGCCGCGCATGGTTGGATATCTCATAGGCCGGTAACCCGGCTGCGGTACACACCTCTTGCGTGATGTCATAAAGGGCGCGCGCGTTGTCGTCGTCGGGGATCACGAGCTTGCCGGCTGCATGCAGGCTTGCAAATGGCGTGCCCGCTTCGATCGTCAGCTGATAGAGCGAGAGATGCTCGGCGGCTTCCGCGATGGCGCGCGTGAGCTCTGCACGCCAAGCCTGCGGAGTTTGACCAGACCGGGCGTAGATCAGATCGAAGGAATAGCGCTCGAACGACGCGCGCGCGATCGCGACCGCCGCGAGCGCCTCCTGCGCCGTGTGCAGGCGCCCGAGCGCCGCGAGCGAGGCGTCATCGAGCGCCTGCACGCCGAGCGAGACGCGGTTGACGCCGGCCGCGCGATAGCCGCGAAACCGCGTCGCTTCTACGCTTGTCGGATTCGCTTCGAGCGTGACTTCGGCTCCGGGCGCGATGGTCCAATGCTTGCCGACCGCCTCGAGAAGTGCGCCGACCGTCGACGGCGCCATCAACGACGGCGTGCCGCCGCCAAAGAAAATCGTCGACACGACGCGGCCCGGCACCCGCGCCGCGGTCGCCGCGATCTCGGCCGCAAACGCGCGCACAAAACGCGCCTCATCGATCACCGCATGGCGAACATGGCTGTTGAAATCGCAATAGGGACATTTCGACAGGCAGAATGGCCAATGGATATAGAGGCCGAACGCCGGCGTTGCGTCAGGATTTTTCAAGGCATGCCTTCGCAAGTTTCACGAACGCGCGCGCACGATGCGACAGGCCGAGACCATGCGGTGGAAGTCCGTGCTTTTCTTCGCTCGTCATCTCCCCGAACGTAAGCTCAAATCCGTCCGGTAGAAACATCGGATCATAGCCGAAACCTTTGTCCCCGCGCGGCGGGGAGACGATCGTGCCATCGACCCGGGCTTCGAACTCCTCCACGTGCGCGTCCGGCCAAGCGACACAGAGCGCGGAGACGAAATGCGCCCGACGGCGATCGGGCGATGTTGCGCCGAGTTCGCGCAGCAGGAGATCGATGCGCTCCATGGCGCGGCGGAAATTTTTATCAGGCCCGGCCCAGCGCGCCGAGTGGATGCCGGGCGCGCCATCAAGCGCATCAACCGCGAGCCCGGAATCGTCCGCAAAGGCTGGCAAGCCGGCGGCCGATGCCGCCGCCGTTGCCTTGATCCGAGCATTGTCGCGGAAGCTTGTTCCGGTCTCCGCGGGTTCGGCGAGGCCGAGGTCACCAGCCGAAACCGTTTCGACGCCGTAGGGCGCGAGCAAATCCCGCATTTCGGCGAGCTTGCCGGGATTGTGGGTGGCGATCACGAGGCGTCCGCCGATGCGCCGATGCGCCGACGGCGTCCGACCCTCAACCATTGATCCGGTGAGATTGCCCGCTTGATTGCTCACATCACCGCCATCTTCTGCAGATCGACCAGTTTGTTCACGCCTTTGCGGGCGAGCGCGAGCAGGGCCAGGAACTCCTCTTCCGAGAACGGGGTCTTTTCCGCCGTGCCCTGGATCTCGACGATGCGCCCTGCTCCAGTCATCACGAAATTAGCGTCGGTATCGGCCTCCGAATCTTCCGCGTAGTCGAGATCGAGCACCGGGGTTCCCTCGCAGATGCCGCAGGAAATCGCGGCGATATGGTCGCGCAAGGGATCGGCGTTGATCATCTGCCGCTTCTTCATCCACGCCAGACAATCGTGCAGGGCAACCCACGCGCCGGTGATCGAGGCGGTGCGGGTGCCCCCGTCGGCCTGAATCACGTCGCAGTCGACCGTGATCTGCCGCTCGCCCAGGGCTTCCAGATCGACAATGGCGCGTAGGCTGCGTCCGATCAGGCGCTGAATCTCCACAGTGCGGCCACTCTGTTTGCCGGAAGAAGCCTCACGCCGAGTGCGCTCGAGTGTCGCGCGCGGCAGCATGCCATACTCGGCGGTGATCCAGCCGCGCGCTTGGCCCTTCAGCCAGGGCGGGAGCCGATCTTCCAAGGTCGCGGTTACCAGAACGTGGGTGTCGCCGAATTTCACGAAGCAGGAGCCTTCCGCGTATTTGACGACGCCGCGCTCGAGTGAAACGGCACGGAGCTCGTCAGGCAGTCGGCGGCTCGGGCGCATCTTGTTGGTCTCCCCCAGGTTAAGGCAAGCCTTTTAGGTAAGGCGCGGCCGCTCCACAAGAGCGGTTCACCTTGGACGAAAGACTGCTTGCTGTCGCGCCCCCTCAAATCGTCTGGGTGAAACCGATCGCGTCGCAGCGCCGAAATACGCATTGGGGATAGACAATCCCATGCCGCGGTGTCAGCGTTAGGGCCATATGCAGATGCGTCATGTCTCTCAGGACGTTCCGATCGGCACGGGGCAGGTCAGCCTGGCCCAGCTCAATGAGCGTTCGCGCGATATCTTCCGCCAGATCGTGGAGAGTTACCTGGCAACCGGCGATCCAGTCGGTTCGCGCAACATAGCGCGCCTTATTTCCGTACCCCTATCGCCGGCCTCGGTCCGCAACGTCATGCAGGATCTCGAGCAGCTCGGTCTCATCTATGCCCCCCATACCTCTGCCGGTCGTCTGCCAACCGAGATGGGGTTGCGATTCTTCGTCGACGCGCTGATGCAGATCGGCGACTTGACCGAAAACGACCGCAATTCCATAGAAGGGCAGGTCGCTGCCGCCGGCAAGTCGGTTGAAGGCGTCCTCAACGAAGCCTCCGGGCTGCTATCTGGTCTCGCCCACGCCGCCGGCGTTGTCCTGACGACCAAGTCCAACGTTCGGCTCAAGCACATCGAATTCGTTCGCCTCGAGCCAGAGCGCGCCCTTGTTGTCCTGGTGGGCGAAGATTCTCAGATTGAAAACCGGATCGTGAATCTGCCGGTCGGGTTGCCGGCATCAGCCCTGACCGAGGCTACGAATTTTCTCAATGCCCGCCTGCGCGGCAAGACGCTGGCGGAGGCGAGGGTCGAGCTCGAAAAGGCGCTCGAGGCTGCCCGTGCTGAGCTCGATCAACTGACCCAGCGCATCGTCGCCGATGGTCTTGCCAGCTGGTCGGGCGGCGAAAGCGAGGATCGCAAGCTGATCGTGCGCGGTCATGCCAATTTGCTCGATGATCTCAAGGTCCTGGAAGATCTCGAGCGTGTGCGGCACCTGTTCGACGACCTCGAAACGAAGCGGGGGGTGGTCGATCTGCTTGGCCGCGCCGAGCGGGCGGAGGGGGTGCGCATCTACATCGGCTCCGAGAACAAGCTGTTCTCGCTTTCGGGCTCGTCCACCATCATCGCGCCTTATCGCGATGGCACTGGCCGTATTGTCGGGGTCATTGGGGTCATCGGGCCGACCAGGCTCAATTACGCCCGCGTCATCCCGACGGTCGACTACACCGCCAAGGTTGTAAGTAAGCTCCTGGCCGGATAGAAGTTTGCGCCAACACATTGATGCGCTGCGGTTTCTTCCCTGTCGATATGTTCTTGATTTTTTCTGGCGGAATATCGATATGCCGAGCGGCCAATTCCAAATTGCGCCGCAACTTTGGTAGGAACCTCAAATCCACCATACCAGGCCAACCAGAGCCCAACTTGGAATAGAACAATGACGGATCCCGCTCGCGCCACTGAGACCGCGTCCGACCAACCCGCCCCCGAGGCTGCCGCCGAATCGACGCCCGATCCGGTTGCCGTGCTCACGAAGGAGGTGGCTGAGCTTAAGGACAAACACCTGCGCGCACTCGCGGAGATGGAAAACCTGCGCCGTCGGACCGAGCGCGAGGTCGTCGACGGACGCCTGTATGGCATTGCTGGTTTTGCCCGTGACGTTCTCGCCATCGCCGACAACATGCGCCGCGCCTTGGACGCAGTCGGCTCCGACATGCGTCAACAGGCCGACGCCGGGGTCAAGGCTCTTCTTGACGGGGTCGAGCTCACCGAGCGCGAGCTTCTCAAGACGTTGGAGAAGCACGGCATCAAGAAATTCGAACCGTTGGGCGAGAAGTTCGACCCGAACCTGCATCAGGCCATGTACGAGGTTCCCGATCCCGCACTGCCGCCTGGTACGGTCGTTCAGGTTGTGCAGGCCGGCTACAAAATCGGCGAACGGATCCTGCGTCCGGCCATGGTCGCGGTCTCCAAAGGCGGGCCAAAGTCAGCAGGCCCGGATGCCGCGACCAACGACAATGCCTCGACGTAACGTTTTGTTTTTTGCTCATGGCGCGGCGAATTCAGGT
>Ga0070765_100001899_pt1 | contig 12961 bp, 10 predicted proteins | sample HubBroMetageWFT5_FD_71516 | JGI IMG/M metagenome (GOLD analysis project Ga0070765, IMG submission 71516) | Warmed and freeze-thawed soil microbial communities from the Hubbard Brook experimental Forest, New Hampshire - Hubbard Brook CCASE Soil... | ecosystem: Environmental > Terrestrial > Soil... | reverse complement strand
ATGTACGGCGACGGGTTCTCACGCCGCAGCGCGCGATAGAGATCGAAAGCGCTTCCGTCGAACTCTGCGCCGAAGCGGATACCGACCTGAAGCTGGTAGACGTCGCCTTCGAAGATGTGGTGTTTTGCCGCAGCGACCAACTCGAGATAACGCCGGCGATCGATCGATTCGCTCATCGCGCCGCGCGCGCGCACCTGTTGCGGCAACGCGGGCTTCGCCGCGAGCAGCCGTTCGAGGTAGGCATCGATGCGGCGCTCGCGTGCGGTACTCTCGCCGCCGCTGCACCAAATCGTGAGCGAATCGGTGAAGTGGTCGAAGATCAGCCACGTCGCGGGGACGGCGCAATAGGCGGCCGGCATTGCGGGGATCGATGCAGCGCGTGGCGGAAGTCGCGCGTCGCTGCGCGCGGCGTCGTAGGAAAAGGCCAGCAATGCCCCGCCAAGGCTGGCATTGTCGCCATCGGTCCGATGAGCGGTGATAAACTCGCGGACGCGTTCGTATAAGCGATCGCCGGCGGCAAAATCCTCGGCTGCGATGTAGTCCAGGCCGATAAACGAATACCGCGAGATTCGCCCACCGCTTTCGACGCTCTCGAGCAAACACGATGCCTGTGGCTGCGCGAGCGCGTTGTAGGCGCCGATCGGAGTCAACACGTCAGCGGGGACGACCCGCACGGAGGCGTTGGTCATGCGAGCAGTTTGCGCAGGCCGGCTTCGTCGAGGATCGCGACGCCGAGTTGTTCGGCCTTGGTTAGCTTGCTGCCGGGTTCTTCGCCTGCGATCACATAGTCGGTTTTCTTGCTCACCGAACCCGTCACTTTGCCGCCGGCGGTGACGATGAGGTCGGTGGCGTCGTCGCGCGTGAGGCTCGGCAGCGTGCCGGTCAATACGAACGTCTTCCCTGCGACCTTGCCGTCCGCTGCCCGCGCGCGTTTTGGCGCAGTCATCTCCACGCCGGCGCGTTTCAACCGATCGATCATCTCGTGGTTCGCGCGCTGCTTAAAGAAGAGTGCGACGCTGCCGGCCACCTCGGGACCGATCCCATCGCTGCGCTGTAACTCCGCTTCACCGGCGTCCGCAATCGCGTCGATCGTCCCGAAATCGCCCGCCAAGATCGTCGCCGTCTGCGTGCCGACGAAGCGAATTCCCAGGCCGTAGAGCAGTCGCGCCAGGCCGCGCCCTTTCGATCGCTCGATGTTATGCAACAAGTTCTCGATGCTCTTCTTCCCGGTGCGGGGAACCGTGGCGAGCGTCTCATCGTCGAGCTTGTAGATGTCGGCGATATCGCGGACGAGTCCGGCCTCGGTCAGCTGCTGCGCCATGACGTCGCCGAGCCCTTCGATGTCCATCGCGCCGCGCGACGCAAAGTGGCGCACCCGCTCGTAGACCTGCGCCGGGCAAGCGGCGTTGGTGCAGCGCGACATCGCTTCATCCTGCGGATGGTCGACGTCGGAGCCGCAGACGGGGCAACGGTCTGGCATGCGAAACTTGCGCTCTTTGCCGGTGCGCTCCACGAGCACCGGGCCGACCACGCGCGGGATGACGTCGCCAGCACGCGTGACGAGAACCGTGTCCCCGATGCGAATGTCATTGCTCTCGATGTAGTCGATGTTGTGCAACGTCGCGCTTTTGACGGTCACACCGCCGATCTTCACGGGCTTCAGCACGGCGTTTGGATTGAGCGTGCCGGTACGGCCGACGCTGACCACGATGTCGACGAGTTTCGTTCGCGCCTCGCGCGGCTTGAACTTAAAGGCGATCGCCCAACGCGGATCGCGCGCGACGACGCCCAGTTGCTCCTGCAGCGCGAAGTCGTCGACTTTGACGACGACGCCGTCGATCTCGTAATCGAGCTGATCGCGTTTCGCTGCCCACGCGTTGCAGTAGGCGAGGACCTCGTCGAGCGACGCCGCGCGCTCGATATAGGGATTCACCGGAAGCCCGAGCGCCTCGAGCCGGCGCAGCGCCTGCCACTGCGATGCCAAAGGCTCGTCGGAAATCAACTGATAGGCATAGAACGAAAGGCGGCGCTGGGCGGTGAGCGCAGGGTCGAGCTGCCGCACGCCGCCCGAGGCGGCGTTACGCGGGTTGGCAAAAGCCGGCAAACCTTCGCGCTCGCGCGCGGCGTTGAGCCGCTCGAAATCGCTTTTGCGCAAGTACGTCTCGCCGCGCACCTCAACGAACACCGGCGCCTCGGCTGATCGCGAATGCAAACGCAATGGAATCGTTTTGACCGTACGCAGGTTGGCCGTCACGTCCTCGCCGACGCGGCCGTCGCCGCGCGTTCCGCCACGCGCCAGTGAACCGTTTCGATAGTCGAGCGCGATCGCGAGCCCGTCAATCTTCAGCTCGCAGACATACGCCACGTTGCCGCCGGCGACTCTACGCGCGCGTTCGTCGAAGGCCCGCAGCTCCTCGGCCGAAACCGCGTTGGCGAGGCTCAACATCGGTCGCGCGTGGTCGAATGGCGCGAATCGCTCCGAAGCGGTGGCACCGACGCGTTGCGTTGGAGAATCGGGCGTGCGCAACGCAGGATCCTTTTCCTCGAGCTCGATGAGCTCGCGCAGCAACGCGTCGAACTCCGCGTCGGTAATTTGCGGTTCGTCGAGCACGTAGTAGCGATGGTTCGCCTCTTCGATCTGCTCGCGCAACGCCTCCGCCCGCCGCCGCAGCCTATCAGCGGTCATCGCTTGCGCAGCGTGCCCACTTGCAAGGGATATCCGTCGGGGTCGCCGATCACCGCGACGCGCCCGAACGGTTCGTCATACGGATCTTGGAAGATCGGGACGCCGCGCGCGACGCAATCGGCGACGAACCGATCGACGTCGTCCACCACGAAGCCGAGTTGCAACGAGCCCGGGCGCACTGCGAGCACGTCGCTTTTGCGGTGCAGGCTGAGCACCGCACCATTACCGAGCTCGAACCGCACCGGACGTTTCGGTAAATCCTGACGAACCGGCAGGCCGAGCAGATCGCGATAAAAGTCTCGCGAACGGGTGAGGTCGGCACAGACGAGCATGACGATCGAGAACGTCGCCATTTTAGGCCTCGACGGGTACGCGCCCCGTTTCGCCAAGATCGTGCAAAGCGAAGAGGTTCTCTCGCTCTAAGCGCTCGAGCTCGGCATCGTCGGGCCGGTGATGACCGACCGCGCGCTGATCGCGCAGCACCGGGACGAGATAGGCACCCGTGTAGGAATGCTCGCTGCGCGCAATCTCTTCCGGCGTGCCGGTGGCGATCACCGTGCCGCCGCGATCGCCCCCTTCAGGTCCGAGATCGATCAGATAATCGGCGGTTTTGATCACGTCGAGGTTGTGTTCGATGACGAGCACCGTATTCCCGAGCTTAACGAGACGCTCGAGGACCTCGAGGAGCTTGTGGATATCGGCGAAGTGCAAGCCGGTAGTCGGCTCGTCGAGCACGTAGAACGTTCGACCGGTCGAGCGCCGGGAGAGCTCGGTCGCGAGTTTCACGCGCTGCGCCTCACCGCCCGAGAGAGTCGTTGCCGGCTGACCCATCTTAATATACCCGAGGCCGACGTCGCAGATCGTGCTCAGTTTGTTGCGGATGCGCGGGATGCTCGCAAAGAATTCGGCCGCTTCGTCGACGCGCATCTCGAGCACGTCGGAGATGGTCTTGCCGCGATATTTTACCTCGAGGGTCTGCGCGTTATAGCGTTTGCCTTTGCAGACTTCGCACGGCACGTAGACGTCGGGCAGAAAGTGCATCTCAATTTTGATGATCCCGTCGCCTTGGCAGGCTTCGCAGCGGCCGCCCTTGACGTTAAACGAAAAACGTCCGGGCGTGTAACCGCGCATGCGCGCTTCGGGTACGAGCGAGAATATCTCACGAATGAGATCGAAGGTACCGGTATACGTCGCCGGATTGCTGCGCGGCGTTCGGCCGATCGGGGATTGATCGATCACGACGAGCTTATCGAGTTGTGCCGCCCCTTTGACCGTTCCGTAGGTTCCGCCCGGCGGCTGGCGATGGAGATGCTGGTTCAGCGCGCGCACCAAGACCTCGTTTACCAGCGTCGACTTGCCGCTGCCGCTGACGCCGGTAACCGCCGCGAAGACTCCGACCGGAAAACGCACGTCGAGCCCGCGCAGATTGTTCGCGGTTGCGCTGCGAACGTCGATCCAACCGCGCGGTTCGCGCCGGCGGCGTGGGATCGGAATGAACTTACGGCCGGAGAGATACGCACCGGTTTCCGAGCTGGGATTTGCGATCACGTCGGCGAGCGTCCCCGAGGTGAGGATTTCGCCGCCTTCCGCGCCGGCGCCGGGCCCGATATCGACGACGATGTCGGCGGTGCGCATCGTGTCCTCATCGTGCTCGATCACGATCAGCGTGTTGCCGAGATCGCGCAGCGTCCGCAGCGTGGCCAGCAAACGATCGTTGTCGCGCTGATGCAAGCCGATCGATGGCTCGTCGAGGATGTAGAGCACGCCGACGAGCGCGCTGCCGATCTGCGTCGCCAGCCGAATCCGCTGCGACTCGCCGCCGGCCAGCGTCGTCGCCGAGCGCGCAAGCGTCAAATAGTTCAAGCCGACGTTGCTCAAGAATCCCAGTCGGGCGCGGATCTCCTTCACGATTTGATGCGCGATCTGCTCCTGCCGCGGCGTCAGCGTCAAGCCCCTGAAGAAATCTTCGACGATCTCGATCGACATCTGCGTCAGGTCGCTGATGTTGCGATTGCCGACCGTCACCGCCAAGGCCTCGGGCTTGAGCCGCGCGCCCTTACAGCCCGGACAGACCGACGCCGACATGAATTTTTCGATCTCTTCCTTTACATAATCGCTCGAAGTCTCGGCGTAGCGACGCTGCAAGTTGTTGACCACGCCCTCGAACGAGGCGCGGTACTCCCACGTCTTGCCGCCGCGCGAGGTGTAGGCGAACGTCTGTTCCTGGTCGGTGCCGTAGAGAATGAGGTTGACGACTTCGTCGGAGAGCTGCTCGATTGGTGTCGTGGTCTTGACGCGATAGCGCCGCAGCACGCGCTCGAGCTGCTGCATGTAGTATGGGTTCATCGACGGGTAGCGCCCGCTACCAAGCGCACGGCTCCACGGAACGATCGCGCCGTCCGCGATCGACTTGCTGTGATCCGGAATCACTTTCCAAGGATCGATCTCGATCTTTTCGCCAAGTCCGGTGCAGACGGGGCACGCACCGTAGGGCGAGTTGAATGAGAAGAGCCGCGGCGCCAGCTCCTCGAACGAGAGGCCGCAGTAGACGCACGCAAACGCCTCGCTGTAGGTTAGTTCGCGATCGTCAGTGACGACGGTGACGATGCCGGTCGACAACCGGAGCGTGGTCTCTATCGAATCGGCCAGTCGCTTGCGAATCTCCGGCTTCATTACCAACCGGTCGACGATGACTTCGATCGTATGCTTGCGCTTCTTGTCGAGCGAAATCTTCTGTCCTAGCTCCTTCGTCTCGCCGTCCACGCGCACGCGCGTGAATCCCTCTTTCGCGATCTCCTCGAAGAGCTTCGTGTACTCGCCCTTGCGGCCGCGCACGAGCGGCGCCAGCAGTTGTATCCGCGTGCCTTCGGGGAGCTCGGCGATCGATTCGATGATCTGCTCGCTCGACTGCGAGCTGATCTCCCGGCCGCACTGATAGCAGTGGGGCGTGCCGATTCGCGCGTAGAGCAGCCGGAGATAGTCGTAAATCTCGGTGACCGTACCGACGGTCGAACGGGGGTTGCGCGAGGTGGATTTCTGGTCGATCGAAATCGCCGGCGAGAGACCCTCGATGTAGTCGACGTCGGGTTTTTCCATCTGACCTAAAAACTGCCGCGCATACGACGAGAGCGACTCGACATAGCGTCGTTGCCCTTCGGCATAGATCGTATCGAAGGCCAGCGACGACTTTCCGGAGCCCGAAAGCCCCGTAATGACGATCAGCCGGTTGCGTGGCAGAACGAGATCGACGTTCTTGAGATTGTGCTCGCGCGCGCCCTTGATAACGATCGAGTCTATCGACACCTCAGCTAGACACCGGCAGGCTGGAGAAGTATGCGCCCCGCCTCGGCAATCGAGCTGCAGGTCGCGTCGGGCGGCTTTGCGCCGAGCGGCAGGCTCTCGTCGCGAACGTTCAGCCAGATCGCGTAGAGGCCGGCCTCGAGCGCCCCGCGGATGTCGCGGTCGTACCGATCGCCGACCATCGCGCTGTGGGCCGGGGCTCCGCCGAGGGTCCGGCACGCATGCGCAAAGAGCAACGGGTCGGGTTTAACCATGCCGACTTCATCGGAGAGAAAGATCGCGTCGAAGTACTCGCTTATCTGAAGTAGTGCGATCTTCTCGCGGTGGGTTTCGGAGAGCCCGTTGGTCACGATGCCAAGCTTCATGTCGCGCTCGCGCAACGCGCGCAATAGATCGACTGCGCCGGGAAAGAGCGTGAAGTACTTCACGCGATAGGCGTTGTAGCGCTCCGCGCTTCGCTGAGCGAGTTCCGGATCGCCACCGGCGCCGACGCTCTCGAGGGCGGTTTGCCACATGCTCGCGCGAATACTCGCCAGCTTCACCTTCAAATCATCGGCGGAGAGGCGATGCCAGAAGCCCTCGGCTTCGGCGATGTAGGCATCCTTGAGCGCGAGCGCGTCAATGCCATGCTCGGCGGCAACTTCACGTGCCACCTCCTCGGCCGCGCTGTGATAGGCGTAGGTGTCGTCGTGAAGCGTATCGTCCAAGTCGAAGAGGACGATCTCTATGCGGCGCAAGCTATTGCGGGCGTCCGAGCTTTAACCCCTGGACCTTTCCTTGCTGATCGACGGCAAAGAAGAAATCGTACTTCGCGCCGCTTTTGAACGTCACGAGATAGATAGCAAAGGAGATGCCTCCTTGCGAGGCAGCCTGCTGCTGCTCGAAGCTCGCCGGTGTTCCGAGATTGCCGATCATGGCTTTTGCCTGCGCAAGGTCGGCGTCGGTGAGCGAGCTGCTCGCCTTCGCCGCGAGTTGCGACCGGTCGACGGTGCCCGACTGCAGCGCTGCGAACCAGGTTTTGGCCTGGCGCAGCATTCCGGGATCGACGGTGGCGGTAGGGCTGGGCTGGTTCATTGGCTGATAGGCCGGCGCCGGCGGACCCATGGGCTCGGGCTGGGTGCCCCCCGTGCCGCCGGTGCCGCCGGGCATCCCCGGGGGCGCCGCAGCCACGCAGGCAAAGAATACCAGGGCGAGCATTGGTTTGGAGCGGTGAAACATGAGACTTCCTTTCAGTGCCATCTTTTATTGAACGATCGGCAGCCGCTGCTGTAAGTATACCCAGCCGTCGGCCGAGACACGGACCGACCCCGAGAACGGCGTCGAAAATTCGTCGATCACGACGAACAGGATCCCGATCAGGCCCACCAAGATAGCGGTCATGATCAGCTGCATGGGCCGATTTTCGACCCCGAAGATGTAACAGAACGTCAGCATCGCGAGCGCGCCCGCAATCAACGCGAACCAGAGCACCGACGGCACGGCCGGCACCGCTTCGACCAGACGCGCGCGTCGGGCGTCGAAGAGCCGCTGTTCGTTGGCTATCGCGGCTTGCTGTGCGGCGAACTGCTTGAAACCGGTAGGATTCACCGTATCAATCGCATAGGCAACGCTTTCAAGCTGCCGCGCTCCGTTCTCGGGAACGCCTTGGTTGCGCTCCATTGCCGGCCATTCGATGCGAATGACGCTGTCGACGTACGCGCGCAGTAAGCCGCGGATGCGCGATCTCGCGGGAGCTGGAAAAGAATCGACGACGTGGTAGAGGTTGCCGACCGCATCGACCTCATTATCGACGTTGGAAACCGCGCTATCGTATTTCTGCCAAACCACGACGACGACGAAGCCGAGTACGACCGCGTAGAGGACGCCGACCGCCGAGAAGAGATAGCCGGCGACATCGTTGTGGCGGCGCAGCATATCGCTGCGCAGCCGGCGCTGGACCAGCGCATGAACCGCGACGGAACAAGCCACGACGCCGGCAACGATCGCCAACTCGGCGACCAAATCGGGAACGCTCGTGATCGTGCGCGTCAAAACGCCGGCCGGCACGGCGAGAACGTCCATCGACCCTAAGATTCGACGAGTTCGGCCAGGGCCTTGTCGAAGATCTTGGGTGCCTTGCCTCCGAAGAGGATCGACTCGTTGCCGCCGATCTGCTTGCGCAGCTCGATCAGCTCGTCGCGAAGGGCGGCGGCTTTCTCGAACTCAAGACCCGCGGCCGCATCGCGCATCCGGCGTTCGAGATCGCGCGCCATTTTGGTCGCCACATCGCGCGGCACCCGTTCGAGCTTGAGTTTGGCGGTGTTCTCTTGGGTCGCGCCGATCATGCTCAGAATGTCGTGGATTTCCTTGCGTACCGATTTCGGCTCGATGCCGTGCTCGCGGTTGTATTCGAGCTGCATCTCGCGGCGGCGAAGCGTCTCGCCGATCGCCCGGGCCATCGACTCGGTAACGACGTCGGCATACATGATGACCTTGCCTTCAACGTTGCGCGAGGCGCGGCCGATCGTCTGTATGAGCGACGTGCCGCTTCGCAGATAGCCTTCTTTGTCGGCATCGAGAATGCCGACGAGCGAAACTTCCGGCAGGTCGAGCCCTTCGCGCAGCAGATTGATTCCGACCAAGACGTCGAAGACGCCCGCGCGTAAATCTCGCAGGATCGCGACGCGCTCGAGCGTGTCGATCTCGCTGTGCAGATAGCGCACGCGCAGGCCGTTCTCGAGCAGATAGTCGGTGAGATCCTCGGCCATCTTTTTGGTCAGCGTCGTCACCAGGACGCGCTCCTTGCGGGCCGCGCGCAGGCCAATCTCCTCCATGAGGTCGTCGACCTGGTTGCGCGTCGGACGCACCTCGACTTCGGGATCGACCAAGCCTGTCGGGCGAATGATCATCTCGACGACCTGGAAGCTTTGTTTGTATTCGTAGGCCCCCGGCGTCGCGGAGACGTAAACCACCTGCTCGATGTGCTTGTCGAACTCGTCGTAGGTCAGCGGGCGGTTGTCGAGCGCGCTCGGCAGCCGGAAACCGTGCTCTACCAAGACTTCCTTGCGCGAGCGATCGCCGGCGTACATGCCGTGAACCTGCGGAAGCGTCACGTGCGATTCGTCGACGAAGAGCAGCCAATCTTTCGGAAAAAAGTCGATCAGGCACGAGGGTGTCGAGCCCGGCTCTCGGCCGGTGAGGTGCCGTGAGTAGTTCTCGATCCCGTTGCAGTAGCCGACCTCCCGCAGCATGTCGAGATCGTAGCGCGTGCGCATCTCCAAACGCTGCGCCTCGAGCAGCTTCCCCTGTCGCTTAAAATATGCGAGACGCTCTTCGAGCTCGTCTTCGATCGAAACGACCGCGCGCCGCAGCTTCTCTTCGGGCGTGATGAAGTGCTTGGCCGGAAAGATCGTGAGCTCGTCTTTGCTCTCGATGTACTCGCCGGTCAGCATGTTCACGACGTTGATCGCCTCAATCTCGTCGCCGAAAAACGCGATGCGATGCACTAGCTCTTCGTCGACGCCGACGAACTCGAGCGTATCGCCGCGTACGCGGAACGTGCCGCGCACGAGATTCAAATCGTTGCGGCGGTACTGCATGTCGACCAGCTTGCGGAGCAGAACGTCGCGGTCGATCTCGTCACCGACCCGCACGCGCGCCGACATCTCCATGTAGTCGGAAGGCGAGCCTAAGCCGAAGATGCAGGAGACCGAGGCGACGATTAAGGTATCGCGGCGAGTGAGCAACGATTGCGTGGCCGAGTGACGAAGACGTTCGATCTCGTCGTTGATCGAGCTGTCCTTTTCGATATACGTGTCGGTCGAGGGCACGTACGCTTCGGGCTGATAATAGTCGAAGTACGAAACGAAGTATTCGACCGCGCTCTTTGGGAAGAACTCGCGAAACTCGGCGCAGAGCTGGGCGGCAAGCGTCTTGTTGTGGCAGAGGACGAGGGTCGGTTTTCGCACGAGCTCGATCGTGCGCGCCATCGCCATCGTCTTGCCGCTTCCGGTGACGCCAAGCAACGTTTGCGTGCGATCCCCGCGCTCGACCCCGCGGGCCAGCGCTTGGGTCGCCTCGGGCTGATCGCCCGCCAGCGCGAAGGGTGATACCAGGGTGAACTCTTGAGCCACTGCCTTTCCCCAAACAGCCTCCGAGGGCCGAACGTTCCAGCTAGCGAAGCGAGCGGCCATGACCCAAAACCCGCTGCTCTTCTGCGGGAACTCGAATCCGCAACTGGCCGAAGAGATCGCCAAGCGGCTGCGGCAGCGCGTCGGCAAGGCGCTGGTTTCCGAATTCAAAAACGAAGAAACGCGGGTCGAGATCAGCGAGAATGTTCGCGGCTCGGAAGTTTTCGTCATCCAGTCGATCTGCAAAGCGCCCAACGGCAAGGGCGTCAACGACGCGGTGATGGAGCTGCTGCTGATGATCGACGCCCTACGCCGCGCCTCGGCCTCTCGTATCACCGCGGTGATTCCGTACTACGGATACGCCAAGCAAGATAAGAAGACGAAAGGCCGCGAGCCGATCTCGGCTAAGGTGATCGCCAACCTGCTCAGGGTCACGGGTGCTCGGCGAATCGTCACGATGGATTTACACGCCGCGCAGATCCAGGGCTTCTTTGACATTCCGGTCGATAATTTGATGGCGATGCCGGTGCTCTGTAACTACCTAAAAAAGGAAGGCCTCTGCGACGACAAGATCGTCGTCGTCTCGCCCGATGCCGGCGGCGTGCACCGGGCGGAGCTTTTTGCCAAGCGGCTCGGTAGTTCGCTTGCGATCGTCTTTAAGCGCCGGCCGGAACCCGACATCGCCGAGGTGACCGACATCGTCGGCGACGTCGCCGGGAAGGTCGCGGTGGTCGTGGACGACATGATCTCCACGGGCGGGACGCTCGCGAAAGCCGCGGGCGCGATTAAGGCCCGCGGGGCGACGCGCGTTTATACGGTCGCGTCGCACGGCATTTTCGCCGACGACGCCGTTAAGGTCCTCGAGGATTCGGCGATCGAGAAGGTCATCTTCACCAACACGGTTCCGTTCGCAGGTGCCCTCGATCACCCGAAGTTCGTCCAGCTTTCGATCGCCCAGACCTTCGCCGACGCGATCAACCGCATTACAACCAATCGCTCGGTCTCCGAGTTATTCGCCGGCGACGAGCTGCCGAGTGGCGTCTCGGCGCCCCCTACCCCGGAAGCAGTTGCGGCCATCTAGCCGCGTCGTTTATAAAGGAAGCCGTGGCTAGCAAAGAATTGAACCTCGCCGTCGAGCGGCGCACCAAGCTTGGTACGACCGGCTCGCAAGCGTTGCGCGCCGCCGGCAAAATTCCAGCCGTGCTTTACGGGCATGGCGTCGTGGCCGAGCACCTCGCTCTCGACGCTCGCGCCTTCGAAGAGCTGATGCACCGGAGCGGACGCAACGCGATCATCACGTTGAGTGATGGCAGTCGCAAGCACCAGACCGCGCTCATCCGCGAGATCCAGCATCATCCGGTTTCGCGGCGCATCGTCCACGCCGATCTGCAGCGCGTCTCGGCCGACGAAACAATCGAAGCGCTGCTCCCGATCGTTACCGTCGGCGTCGCCGAAGGGGTACGTAATGCCGGCGCCGTCATGGATGTGATCGCGCACGAGCTTGCGGTTTCGGGCCCGGCGAGCGAGATTCCCGAGCATATCGAGGTTGACGTCACCGCGTTGAATATTCACGAGCACTTCACCGCGGGTGAAGTCGTGCTGCCCGCCGGCTTCAAGCTTGTTACTCCCGCCGATACGCTCATCGTCACGATCGAGGCCTCGCGCACCGCGCGCGAGCTCGAAGAGGCGGCTGCACCCGGCGAAGAAGCCGCCGAACCCGAAGTCATCGGCGCGTCCGCGACTACCACTCCCGAGTCGGGATAACCCTTCGTGGGGTCCTGAGCGCGAGCACAGCGAGCAATCGAAGGATCGTCGTCGGGTTGGGCAATCCCGGCGCCGAGTATGCTGCAACGCGCCACAACGTCGGTTTCATGGTGGTCGACGAAGTCGCACGGCGCTATGGCGTGACCGGGTGGAAGAAAAAAGATGGCGCACAGCAGGCAAACGACGCCGCGCGCGGCATCGTCTTCGTCAAACCCGTGTCATTCATGAACCTCTCGGGCACGCCGGTGCGCTTGATCTCGTCGTGGTACCGCACGCCGCCGAGCGACGTGCTGGTGATCAGCGATGATATGGACCTGCCGTTTGGAAAGCTGCGCATGCGGCCGTTCGGCGGGCACGGTGGTCACAACGGCTTGCGCTCGATCATCGCCACGATCGGTGAAGAGTTTCCGCGAATTCGCATTGGGTTAGGGCGCCCCGAATTCGAGAGCGTCGATCACGTGCTGAGCTCGTTCAACGACGACGAGCGGCGCGAACTTCCCGCAATCGTCGCGGCAGCCGCCGACGGCGTGGAGCGTTGGATCGACGAGGGGCTCGAAGCGGCGATGCAGCTTGTGAATACCTGGGTGCCGCAGCCGAGTTCGTAACGAAACGCCGTGCTTGCGTACGATTCGCCAATCTGGTATGGTGAACGCTGGCCCTGTTAGGCCGGAGAGGAGAACGCCATGATTGACGTCTGCATCGCGCACATAGCGCCGGGTTTCGCGTTCTCCGCGGTCTACCGCTAACTTCTTTCGTCAAGTAATCTCATAACGCGCGGACCCTGCGCTTCGCTTTCATTTACCTCATCAACGATGAAAGGTGAAGCACAACCGTGCATTCTTTAGATTTTCCTTGGCGCGTCGTCGCCGACTTCGGCGCGACGCTCGAACTTCAATCATCGCAGGCGACGATGGGGATAGCGGCTACAGAATCGCTCGAAACTCCGCCGGTCGTCGGCGACTACGTTGCCCTTGACGAACGCGCGCGTCGCGTCGTGGCGATACGGCCTCGAAGCAGCTGGGTCGCTCGCACGAGAGCCAACGGCGATCCGCAGTTCATCGCGGCAAACGTGACGACGGCGTTCGTCGTCACGTCGCCCGAA
>Ga0070765_100001897_pt1 | contig 12964 bp, 15 predicted proteins | sample HubBroMetageWFT5_FD_71516 | JGI IMG/M metagenome (GOLD analysis project Ga0070765, IMG submission 71516) | Warmed and freeze-thawed soil microbial communities from the Hubbard Brook experimental Forest, New Hampshire - Hubbard Brook CCASE Soil... | ecosystem: Environmental > Terrestrial > Soil... | reverse complement strand
TCTCGGTGAAGATGTCGGCTCCGGCGAGCACACCCGTGTACTTCTCGATCACCGGCGCCGCGGCGAGGCGGGTGGTCTCGTCGAGGTGACCCTTTGCCGCGGCCCACTTGTTCTCGCGGTAGTGAGCGTAGTACCGCCTGGGATCGACCGCGTCGATCGCCTTCTTCGAACTCTCGGAGATGTCGGTCATGTATTGCTGATGGAGCTTCACGTCGTCGCGCGTCCCCAGCCGTCCGACGTGGCCGCCGATGTAGTGCTTCCACGAGTAGGCGAGCGCATTTGCTGGCGCCTCCAGGTAACCGGGAATGTCCTCTGTGAGATTGGAGACGTACACAGGAGCCCAGCCCGGATTGACGATGTCGACCATCATGAGGGTGTCGTGATCAGGAAGATGAATGATGATGTTGTCCGGCGAATGATTGGCCCCGTGCCAGGCGAGGTCGATCCGCTCGCCCCCGATATCGAGCGTGCGTCGATCTTGGAAGGTCTCCTCATTGGGAGGCTTGGAGGGGTCATCGTCACGCAGGAGCAAACGGCGCGTCTCCTCGTGCCCGATTCGCGTGACGTTCATGCCGAACAGCGACGATGCACCAACGTGGTCGGAGTGGTGATGGGAGTAGATGAGGTAGTTGATCTTGTTGCTGACGCCGTTTGCGGCAGCAGTCTCATCGACTGCGCGCCTCAGGTTGTTCCCGATCGTCGGCGGCGCGTCGAAGAGGACAACACCGTCCGACGTGGTGAGAAAGGCCGCCTGGTAGGTGCCATCCGTGACCCAGTAAAGATTCCGCTCGATACTGGCGACGTGGTAGCCCTGCTCGTTGACGGCAGGGCCGAGCGCCGAGGGCGGGACCGGGGCGAAGTCAGGTAACTCGGACTGGTCACTTGGGCTCACCGTCTCCTCCTTAGCGTGAGTCGTTTGAAGCGAGATCACCACCATCCTGACCACCGACGCGATGCATCGAATCCTGGAAATCCCCAGTCCGCGTTCGGGCATTCGCCGCGTGTTCGACGGCCCCGCCTGATCGGTGCGGGGCTACAGAGAGCGATGTGCGAGCTGCGTCCGCGATTTGACGCCGAGCTTGCGAAACGCCTTATGTAGGTGGTACTCGACGGTGGTTGGGCTGATGAAGAGCTGCGCCGCGATCTCGCGGTTCGTGTTGCCCTGGGCGGCCAGTCGCGCCACTTGCGCCTCCTGCGGCGTGAGCTGATCGAGGCTCTCGACGGAGCGGCTGCGGGCATGCTCTCCGGTGGCTTCCAGTTCGACGCGCGCGCGTGCGGCGAACGCCTCCATGCCGACGCTGTTGAAGAAGTCATGAGCTGCCCGCAGTTGTTCCCGTGCATCGACGCGCCTGCGCTGCCGCCGCAGCCATTCACCAAACAGAAGGCGCGTGCGGGCGAGGTCGACGGCGATGCGAGTCCGACCGAGGCGATCGACTGCTTCGAGATACAGGGCTTCTGCGCGCTGATCGTCCGCGAAGAGTGCTTCCGAGCGCGCCGCTGTTCCGAGCGCCCACTCCGTGCCGGTCACCCTCGCCATTTTCGCGAGGCGAGCGCGAGTGTCGCCAGCCAGTTCAGGTTTGCCGGCGCGGGTGGCTGCTTCGATTAATTCGATCATCCACCAGTTGGATGAGCTGAGGTCCTGGGGACGCTCGGAGATTCGGGCGGCCGCTACAAAAGCATCCTCGTAGCGACTGAGCCCGTTGTACAGGACTGCCTCGGCCCAGTCGAGGATCAACAGGCCGATTCCCTCGCCGCGCTGCGTCACTTCGTCGCGACTGCCCGCGATCAGAGCAACGGCATCGGCTTCGCGACCGCGCATCGCCGCGAGTCCGACAGCGCCATATGGAGCAAGGGTTGTTCCTGTCGCATCCGTCGCGGCACGGAGTTCCTCCAGCAGCAATGTTGCGGCCGTGAGGTCGCCTGTGAAGAGGTGCGTATATATGCACATGCTGAGGGCGAGCGGCAGCTCCGCGAGCGCCCCGGCTGCTCTCGACTTCTGCACGTGGTGGGCTGCAATTTCCTCCCATCTGACGTCATCCCAGAGGAGCACGGCGGCGATGGTGGCCAGCCACTTCCAACGCAGTTGTTCGGTCATGGGCAATCCGCTCACTTCGAAGGCATTCAGCGCCTCGCGCAATTGCGGTGCGGCCGCCGAATAGCTCTCACTGAAGAGGGCGGCGAACCCCTCGAGAAGCAGCTCGGGACCGCCTCGGACGGCCGGCTTCGTGGCGGATCGGGCGGCGAGCGACACGTCCAGCGGGCGTCCACCCGGTGCGGCAAGGTGTCCGGCGAAGATCGCTGCCGACAGCGCTTGTAGGTATGTCTCGTATGCGAGCCTGGGCGACAGTGGCTCGAGGCGGCGAGCGGCGGCGAGCAACATCGTCGGCGCCTCCTTGCCATGCGTGGAGACAAAGGCGATCTGCGCGCGCAGCAAGGCCACACGGGCGCGGTCGAGCTCGTCGAGCGCCGTTGTGTCAGCCGACCCGAGCAGGCGGATCGCGTCGTCGAGTGCACCGGCACGAAACTGCATGTCAGCGGCGATGACTGAGCGCTGTGCGCGCCGCGCGGCGTCAGGTGTCAGCCTGGCAGCACGATCAAGGAAAGCCGCGGCGGCCGCGAAACCTCCACGCGCCTGGGCGCGAGCAGCCGAACGCTCGAGCTCGGCGGCAACCTCTTCATTCGGCATTGCCGCTGCTTGGGCGCGATGCCAAGCGTGTCGATCCGGATCGATATGCGGATCGGTGGCGGCGGCAAGAGCACCGTGAGCTTCGCGTCGCTCGGTTGCATCCGCCGTCTGGTAGACAACCGAGCGGACGAGCGGGTGACGCATCACCACCGAGCCGTCCAACGTCAGAAAGCCTTCAAGTTCGACTGACTGCACGGCCGTTTCAGGAATCCCGAGCAGCGCTGCCGCGCGAAAGAGCAACGCTGGGTCGCCGACCGGCTCTGCCGCCGCAAGCAGCAGGAGCCGGCGCGCATCACGAGGCAGCTTCGACAGCCGTCGAAGGTAGGTCCGCTCGATCCCGGTGGTCAGCGGCACCGCCGCCGGTAGGCCGAATCCGCCTGCGAGCTGTGAAGGCGACAGCCCACGCGGCAACTCGAGAATGGCGAGCGGGTTCCCGCCCGTCTCTGCCACGATTCGCTCGAGAACCGCCTCGTCCAACGCTGCAGGGACCACGGACTGAAGCAGTGCCCGAGCATCACGGTGACCCAGCGGTCCGACGGTCAGTTGCGGGAAACGAGTTAGCGCGTCGTCCGGTTCTCGCGTCGCGAAGACAAGCGCGATGCGCTCGGCCAGGAGGCGGCGCGCCACGAACGTGAGCGCCCGCGCCGAGGCGCCGTCGAGCCACTGCGCGTCGTCCACCAAGCAGAGCAGCGGTCGCTCCTCTGCCCCCTCAGCGAGAAGTCCGAGCACCGCGAGTCCAACGAGAAACGGGCTTGGGGCTTCTCTGGAGCTTAGACCGAACGCTGCCGAGAGAGCGTCGCGCTGGGGATCCGGCAGGCGCTGGGGGAGGTTGAGGAGGGGCGAACAGAGTTGCTGCAGGGCCGCGTAGTCGATCTCAATTTCCCGCTCGACGCCCGCTGCACGAAGCGACCGAAAGTCGGAGCCTGTCTCGCTGAGACAGTCGAGCAGCGCGGTCTTGCCGATGCCGGGATCCCCATCCACGACAAGAACGGTCCCGCGACCGCCGCGTGCGCCGTCCAGGAGGCGTTCCAGCACGTCGCGCTCTCGCCGTCGGCCGAAAATGCGGCGTTCGGGGACGACGCTGACCATCGACGGATCATGTCATTCCACGAGTTCGCGAGCGTATATCGACGCGGCCAACGGCAAGCAGTCCGCACTCGGGTTCCGGCTCTACGCACAGAACCGTCCGATACCCCACGCTGATTTCAAGCGGGCGGCTTTTGAGAGGCGTATCAGCCGTAGGTCGGCACGATGGCTCCGCTTATCGGAGCTGCGGCGTCGCTGACCAGGAAGGCGATCACTTGGGCGATTGCCTCTGGCTCGACCGCTCTTGCCAGTGCCTCTGGTGGAAACAAGGCCTTGTTCTTCTCTGTGGCGATGATCTCCGGCGACACGGCGTTGACCCTGATGCCGTGAGGACGAAGCTCGATGTCGAACATCCGGACCAGGTGCACCAAGGCGGCCTTAGTCACGCTGTACGCGGCGAAGTCGGGGTTGGGCTCGATACCGGGTCTCGCCGCCACGTGGACGATTGCACCCCGTCCCCTCTCTTGCATGTAGGGGGCGACGGCCTGCGTCAGCCATAACGCGGCCCCGAGGTTCACTTCCGTCAGCTGCATCAGGCTCTGCGCAGTCACGCTGAGCGCATCACCTACCTCGAAGGCGCCGATGGTGTTCACCAGGACGTCGGGGGGGCCGACCGCGGCTGCGATTCGACTCACCAGCGGTCCCGGTGCAGAAGGATCCGTGGCGTCGGCCACCTCGCGGCGGATCTCGTCCGGGAGTTGTTTCAACCCGGCTTCGCTGCGATCCACGGCTACGACGGTCAATCCGGCGCCATGGAGCGTCAGCGCGGTGGCCCTGCCGAGACCGGTGCCGGCACCGACCACGATGGCAATAGGCGTGCTCATGATGCGAACCTCCTGGAGACGAGGGGCACCGCGTCCGGAGGACGCTCGAAGAACTGAACCTCGCCGGGGCGGACCTGTAGATCGATGCGGCCGACACCTGCCGCCTTGACACGGATGCGAATCCGGCCGGGGCCCGGTTCCGGCATCGGGACGTCCTTCCAGGTCAAGACGTCAAGGGGCCCGTATTCTCCAAGTGCGACTGTTTTGGGCATCAAGGTTCTCTCCGGGTCTGGTCCCGTGCTTCCGTCTCATAGTGAAGACGGCGCACGACGGTGGCATCCCGGAAATCCATAGTTCTCGCCGACCAACGCCGAGGGCGCTCTGATGGGCTGCTTCGTCTGAGGGTCCAGAGGAGGTGACGGGTGCTGCTCGGTCGACCGAGCGAGCTCGCTGTACTTAACCAGTTCCTGGCGGCGGCTCGGGATCGCCGCGGCTCGTCGTTCATCGAAATTCGCCGCCGCGCTAGGGACGGTCCATCCAACGCCGATGGCGCTTGCCTTGTGGGATCGAATTCCCCCGCTGGCCAGCGGGAGCTGTCTCAGGTCGACGCTGGCGCCGCAGGCGAGTAATCCCCGGTGTACCTAGCGTCGAACCCTACGCGGACCGACGAGCCAGCGCTCGCAGGTCTTGGTCGAAACCAGGAGCACGACCGCCGCCGTGGCAGCGCCTAACAGTGCGCATATCCACCAAGCGAATTCGGTGTGAGGGACCTCAAGCTGACCCGGGCAGGTGGTCCCATTCCCCCTAGTGCTCATAAAGACGTGACAAGCCCGGCTGGTTAGAAGCGCCATCCAGAGACCAACCCCGATCCCTATCGGCACGGAGAGCAACCTAAGAACGTCACCAAAGGTGCGTTTCACGATGCCGATCGTACTTGGGGCCTGCTGGGAATCTCAGCAGTCTTGAGACGGACGAGGCTCCAAGAAGGTCGCTAGGCGAGCGGCTAAGCGTCACCGCCTCTTTCGCGACCGTCACGCTTGATCAAGGCAAAATCGGTGACATGGGCACACGACGATGGGACCAACCGCGACGCCGGCTCGTCCCGGTGGATCCACCAAGCGACGAGGGCCGGGAGGAGTGGCCCTTCTACTGCGCAACCTTCCACCTCGGCGTCAGGTGGTACGTTGAGCATCAATCCGACGAGCGGTTCGGCTTCCTCAGGTCACGCCTGCTCAATACGCGCAGATCAAGGATGGCATGACGCTAGCGGAGGTGGCGGCCATCCTGGGTCCGCTCGGAGCGGGCCAGAACAATGGCAACACCAGCAGGACCACAAACGTTGTGGTGTGGTACGACCCGACGACGAAGGACACCGTCACCGTGACCTTCGTCGACGGTACGGTAACTGGTAAGGGCTCGGCTGGCTTCTGAAACCTGTTGCCGCGCTAGCACGGGTAAGGACATCCTGACGCAGGCCAGCATTCGCCAATGTCGCTAGAGGAAGTAACCCTATCCCCCAGGTCCAACAAGCAGGATGAACAACCAGAAGGTCGGGAAGGCGAGGAGAAGGATGGAAGCCACACTCGGAAGATGACTGAGCCGTCCGGAACGGACGAGGTACAGGCCGATGGTGCAGCTAGACGCCACCAGTGCAAAGCCGAGTACCAGCACACCGCCTTGCCAAAATCGGCCGTCTAGCGTCAACCAGAAGAGGAGCCAGGCGACGGCGTTGAGCCAATTGAGGCCAGCGCCGATGGCCAATAGCACTGGGCCCGTGTCCCACTGCGGGGTCGAGAACTTGTCCGGCAGAGGGTACGAATCCCAGCGGGGTGGCCGTTGATTCACTGGCTTCCCACCTTCGTTCACGTCATTCCCCTCGTCTCCGTCATTGGCGATGATAGCTTCCCGGAGACGGTAGAAAGGCGGAAGGAGTCTCCGATCTTAGGCAGCCTCAGGGCCCGCCCGGCGAATGCCGGTACCCCTGGGGTCCGTCGACGCGGCGCTCCGGAGGAGGAGGTGCCCGTCCATGCCAGCATTCGCCAATGTCGCCAGACGGAACCCCCCAGCTAGAGGTGTCAGCCATTTCAACGGCCCCTTTGGACGCAATGGTCTGGCTTTAGTCTCGGTAGTCCTCGAAGGTGCCGTATTGCAGCCGCCCGAATCGCCGCAGCCTGGGCGGAAACTCGATGTCGACTCTCGGTTGTGCGTTCCGGAGGGCGTCCAAGAACATTTCGATACCGCGGGCAGGGGCGATCTCGAAGCGTCGCTTGCCCTCGACAACGAAGGTCAGCACGGCGCCCCCTATGAGACGTGCGGGCTTTACCGCCTCGAGGCTTGTCAGTGGTGCGGACCCTGCACACCGGAGGCCAACCCAATCGAGTCGATCACCTGTGACCCTCACTTCGTCGACCAAGCGGAAGGTGCCCCACCAGATTAGAGCCGGTCCGGCCAGGAAGAACGCACCGACGGCCGCCAAGGGCTGATCGTGTCCGGCGGTGACCGGGACAATGAGGCATAGCAGTCCAGGGACGAAGGAGGCGACTACCGCAAGGATCTGCAGCCGCTTTTTTACGCGCCGAGGCAATCGACCGCGTCCGACTGCGAACCTGAAATGGGGCGAGACGGTTTGCACCCGGTGAGCGTATCGCGGGGAGCAAGTCTATTCACGATCCCCTTGGGCGTAGTCCCCGGCAGGCGAGGTCCGCCAATAGCAATGGGCGCAGCGGCTCGCCTAGGTTTTGGAGTCGAAGCAGTGGGTTGCTGCGGTGCCAATCGAGGTCGCGGCGCCAGACGATGCGGCGGACCATAGCGTCGCGATGTGGGTGCCCAACCACCTCGTTCGGACCCCAGACCGCCCAGCTGCGTGGTTGCCAAAGCTCGACCGCTGGGAAAGGCGCAACCGGGGTCGCCTGTGAGCGTCTGCCGGCAGCGGTGCGAGAGACTCCGGGGCTCGGAAGGCGGCGGTCACCTGAGCCTCGAGTTCTCGCAATTCCCGGGATGCCTCTTCGACATCGGTCACCGACCGATTATCGATCGGGCGGCGGCTCATGCTACGCAGCGCGCCTGGTGCGTCGGTGCGATTAGCGGGCCCCAGTCCCGAGGACAACCGTACAGGCGAGGATCCGCCAATGTCGCCAGAGGCCTGGGGCGAACGGCTCGGCGTAGTGTCGACTGTATGAACGACGACATCGCCTGGCGCCTGGTCCTCCCCGACGGCCTGGTTGCCGATCTTACGCACGACGCGACGACTGATGACTTTCCGTGGCGAGGTGTCCGGGTGCGCAAGGGTCCGATGTGGGGTGAGGTGGCCGATGACCTCAAACGTGACCTCGAGTTGCTAGAGGCAGGGTCCTGGGACGAGTGGGAGGAATTGTGGGCAGGGTTGCGAGCACGAGCGCTACGGCTGTTACTGGCCGAGGGCGGCGAGGTCGAGCTCTTCGCCTTGCACAGTGATGGAACGACCGGCACGCTGAGGTATATCGAGTCGTAGCCGATCGGTGAGCCCGTCAAGGGATACGACCGGCCAGCAGGCCACCATCCGGGAATGTACCTCGAGCCGCTGGCCTAGTCAGGGTTCCCAGCCAACCGCGACGGAACAGGCGGCCACGCGACTTGGTTGCGACTAGGATGTGCACGTGCTTCGGAGACGCCTAGGTGGGAAGCCTGCCAGGAGCCTGGCCACTGGTTCCGCCGGCGCCCCACCACGCGCCAGAACGACCTGTGTGGTGTTCACGGTCCCGGAAGGACGATTATCAGAAATGGACGTAGCAACTGGCCCGTGCGTCCCACGCGACGGTCGTAAGAGGTCACTTGTCTCGGTTCACAGTCAGGAAGGGCCGGAGACGCCAGAGCAGACCGCGGCACTTTTTCGAGCGCTAACGGGTCGGTCGGCAGACGACGTTCTTCACCTCATTGAGCATGGTGCCCGCGGGCGTCTCTATCGATGCTCAGAGGCTTTCATCGATGCAATGGCAGACGCTAACCAACAGCTCGTCGAGCTGGCCGCTGAAGATAAGGCTCGTAAGGATCGTGAGCTCACCACGTTTTCCGCCAAGCGCAAAGAACTGGATGATCGGTGGATAGCGGCCGCAGAGTGGCCCGCGAGCATGAAATCGACCCGCAATCGGCTGGTGCGCCTTGGGTTGGCTCGAGCAGCGAGAGAGAAAGAGCAGGCCCTTTATTGCTGGTACGGGCCGTCGGTACCGGAGTATGCCGTCGTGGCGGGCAGAGGACCGTACCGCTAGCAAGCGGACAGCTAAGCGAGGCGCCATAAGTGGCGCATCCTCGGCAGGAGCAGACCCAAGTAGGAGGCCACCCCGCAGGCCAGCATCCCGCGATGTACCTCGAGGGCAGGAGTTTGCCCGGACATGAAAAAGCCGGCCACCTTCTGGCCGAAGCCAGTTCGGGAGGGCCGGCTGGCCCATTGTAGATCCTCGCCCAAGGATATTCGCGTGGTGCAGCCCAGCATCCGCCAAGATCGCTTCATCCGGCGTTACCGCGGATGCCTGGCTCGTGGCGTGCAGACTTGAGACATGGCACTCCTAGCACGAGAGCGTATTCACCCTTACTACGCACAGGTGGAGTTCAGCGATCCGGCCAACCCCGACTACCCAGACTGGGGCGTTGGGGAAGCAGATGTTGTTGCGACGCCTAGCTGCATCGCTGTTGGTACCCGCCCAGACCACCTCGGGGACGTCGACATCGAGGTTTGGATGGGGCCACCAGACGCTGAGGCGGTCATGGGTGAGCCCAAGTGGAGAGGGCTGGTGCGCGTAACGGGTGATCACGCGGTGATCGGCAACACCGTCGGAAGCCATCTCGTCCCAGTCAGCCTGACGCCCGGCGACTATCAGGTTCGCGTGTTCACCCTGCCGCTTGACTCCCTCGCCGAGACGGTCGTGTTCAGCCTTCACGCGGTCGGGACTCAACGCGATGGTTGATGAGGGCAGAGCTATCTGATCCATGCCAGCATCCGCGAATGTACCTCGACAATCGAGGCCCCAGCGGTACGGGGCGCACGACTCGCGTGCCACGATCTGACGAGTGAACGACGCGACGGTGATAGCGGCTCGACGCCAATGGGACCGCGGGGATTACATCGACGTGGGACGCCTACTGTACGAGCGCCTGCCGGCCCATGAACGCCCCCTGTGGGCTGTGGCGGCACTTGCGGCAGTCTGCGATGTGGCGGGATCGATCCCGGAGATCGACGACCTGATAGTCCTTGCTCATTTTCGCGAGCGTTGGCCGGAAGCGAGGCAGGCGTTCGATGCGCTGCGCCAGTTGACGTTGACGGCCGCAAGGGAGGGCGATATGGAGGGTCGGCGCGGGGCACTCCTGGGATTGGCCGAGAACGTGGCCAAGGTGATCTACAACGCCTCAGGTTCGCCGGCTGCCTACGACCATAACGCGGGCTGGAAGGTGGTGTCGTGCCTGGGAGAAGTGCTCGACGAATTAGGCGACGCCGCTCGCCGAGAGGATGCCTGGCAAGCAATCACGACCTCCTAGGAGATCCGGTGGCGTCCATCCTCCAGAGCCTCAACGCAGGCCTGACTGGCCCGGGCGAGCGTCCGTCAATGTCCGTCAAACGATCCAGGCCCACAGATTGACGTGCTGGGATGCGGCCGACGTGGCAACATCTCAGTGCTCTAAGGCTCCAATCTCGGAGCGCGCGACCCGAGCGACGCTCTCGATCAACGGGGCTCCGAGCTTAGGGATGTCATACGACCATGTGCGCCGAAGACAGCAACGACGCCGGATCCCACCACGCGCAGAAGCTCGACTGACTCTCCGTCGGACATAAGGTCGGACGCCAACTCGCACTCTCCGCCCGCCTCAGCGATACGGCGCCGAAACTGGTCGGCCGTTATCTCTGGGGTAAGGTCGAGTTGAATCCGGGATGCGGCACTACCGACGAGGTCAAAGAGGTCGAAGTAGACGCCGAGGTGCGTAACCGTGCGTTCTCCTATCGAGGCGCGCCCGAGGAATACGGCAACGGGGCCGTACCAGCGCGCCGGCGGAGTGGTTAGGTGGCTGGCTGTCGGCGCTCCCCAGACCTCCTCGACGGCCATTGGGCTCATTCCCGGACGAACCGGTCCCATTGCCCCGGTCAGCGCGAACTCGAGAACCGAGGACGTTCCAGATGCCACCTCTGAACAATAACGGCGTTCAGGTGACGCCCTCGACGCGCAGGCCAGTGTCCGAGAATGTACTTTGAGGTGATAGACCAGCCTAGGAGATCCAACCGACAATGAAAGCCATGATGACGCACGAGCAGCTGAAGCAGGCTGTGTGCCCACACGCCCAGGGTTGGCCGGCAGCTAGGGTTTGCTGCGATGCCTTCTCACTGGAACCAACATCAAGGGTTAGTGGCAACGTTGTGTCGCGAGCCGAAGTGTTGCGGGTCCATTCAATTCGTTTGGGCGAGGATCGGAAGGAAGAGAAGGCTCACATTCTGGGAGCCGATCGTGCGCTGAGTGATCTACAGCGATCGACTGCATCTGCCTTCGTTCTTACATCGCTATTGAGCGACGGTCTCGCCTACATGCTGTTCCTGGATGCTGAGACGAGAAGCCTCGTAACATGCATGGTTTCCGTGGATCACAGACTTCGTACAGCCCTTCCTCAGGAATTGCTCAACCTAATCCCAAGCTGATTCTCATCCGCATCTCAGAGGGTGTGCACGGGAGGCTTCGCCAAGGTACGGTCGGTTTGGGGGTACGGATGTACGGGTGATTTGATACGCTGTGCCACGTCGAGCGGTCGACCAGGATGCCCGCGAAAGGCGGGCTTGAATAGTCGGAGAGCGCGTCCGAACCGCGCCTAGAAAGCCTCAGCGTCACAGGGAGGCGGACGAACCGGACCGGGGAGACCCGGATGAAGCGACCTGTGGGCTGAAGGCGAATGGACCGCACCCTTAGAGGGTCCGGTTATGCTTCAGATGCGGCGGCCGCCGCAGGCGGTTTCTTTACTTGAATATGGAACGAAACTCGTCGGGGTTTCGCGGGGACACTGGGGCGTAGATCTCTTCCCTGAGGCAGGGGAAGCCATCGCAAGCTTCCACTCGGGAGACGTCAACTTCGGTGGCGGCGTCGGGGGAGATCCGGAGGAGTCGAGCAAGGTTGCGGCGCGTCGCGCGCGGACGCGGGTGCGACGGTACTGTGCCGCAAATCGGCTGAATCGACTCGCCACTCTCACCTATCGGGGATCGGGCTGCCACGAGCCGGTCGTGATGCGTCGCGATCTTGGCGGCTTCTTCCGGCGCCTACGCCACCGACTTGGCGGGGATGCGTTCCCATACCTGTGGACGGCGGAATGGCACAAGACCGGACACGGTCTGCACGCGCACTTTGCGGTCGGTCGCTACGTGCCACGAACGGCGATCGAGGAAGCCTGGCCGCACGGCTTCGTGCATATCAAGCTGCTCGGTGATCTGCCCTACGCAGCCTCGTCGCTCGATCAGGCTCGAAGGGCGGCGCGGTACCTGTCGAAGTACGTCGGGAAGGCGTTCGCGGAGCACCGGCCAGGGCTGCATCGGTATGAGGTAGCTCAGGGGTTCGCACCGCGGAGGGAGGGAATCAGCGGAGCAACCAGTGAAGAAGTAGTCGCGTGGGCGGTCGGGCGGATGGGACGTGAGCCGCACTTCGTCCAGCCATCGTCGGCGTGGCATGACTACCGGGGCCCATCGGCGGTGTTCCTCTCATGGACCTAGTCCGCCGCGCCGAGATTCGCCGCCTCGCCGTGGAGTGGGCTGAGCGCACGGCCGTCGAGCAGGGTTTGCCGGCGACCGTCGAGGATGAATCGACGCTGCACGAGGTCGCCACGCTGTTGTGCGCGGGGCGGACCGAACTGGGGTCGGGTCAGACCCGCCATGCGGGGCTGATCCGGCCCGGATCGAACCGGTTGCGTCCACGTACCGCGGGACCAATTTGAGCGTGATTCAGCACCGCCTTGATGACGGCTTGCTGCCGCGCGAGTGGAAGTGCCTCGTACGCCGCCGAAACGCCGTCTGGATGGTCAAGAACGCCACGCAAAGCGGTGGTGCGCTGGCGACGGTTCAGCGTCGCGTTGGCGGCTTTGATGCGGTCCTGGATCGGTGCCCTGGCTGCGAGCCATTCGCGGTGGCTGATCTCCTTTTCGCCATAGGAGGTTGCAAGCTCGTCGAGCTGCTCCTGGTCGCGGTCGAGCGCCTCGATCAGGCTCGCGATAGCGGGATCGTCGTTGCCACTTCGGCGCATCGAGGCAGCGAGGCGCGGTGTGTCGAGTCGATGGATGACGGCGTCGGCGATGAATGCGTCCACCTCATCGGCGAGGATGAAGGTGCTGCCGCAACCATTGCGACCCGGATCATGGCTGCACACATAACGGCCGCGACCGTCGCTGCGCGGTCGGGACACCATCGTTGTGCCACACGTGCCGCAGCGCAGTA
>Ga0070765_100001893_pt1 | contig 12979 bp, 16 predicted proteins | sample HubBroMetageWFT5_FD_71516 | JGI IMG/M metagenome (GOLD analysis project Ga0070765, IMG submission 71516) | Warmed and freeze-thawed soil microbial communities from the Hubbard Brook experimental Forest, New Hampshire - Hubbard Brook CCASE Soil... | ecosystem: Environmental > Terrestrial > Soil... | reverse complement strand
CGAATAGTCTGTGCCGAGCACGCAAGGGAGAGGAACAGGGGAAGGACTTGCGAGATATTCATGTCGCACCCGGATAGTGAACCAGGCCAAAGGTTCCGATGTCTCGAACGAACTGCTTCAACAAAGTTCGCGTCCATGTGTAATCGAAGATTCTCACATTGTCAACGAAGTATTTTTTTGTGTTACGAATCCCGAACTTATAGACACCCTCACCGAATTGACTTTTTGGTGTGCTCCGCTTGAGGCTTGATGGGATGGTATTCTTGACTAGTTGGTCGTTACAAAAGACGAACGACGGTGGGTTACGTACGGCACGTAACTTAGCATGGTAGTTATCTGAATGCGACAGCGATGTTATACAGTTACTAAGTTGTGCAAAAATATGACTTGACAAACTAATTTTTCCGGAGCAGTGTGCGACAAACGCTGTTCAGCAGACCGGAGGGAATCGCCATGAAGTCCTCTTGCTCCCGCTCAACTCACCTATCAATCGCCCTTCTTTTTTTCACTAGCACTATCCTGGCGAATGCGCCGCGTCTCTATGGTCAGGGGGGGCCCGGTCAGATATTTGACAATGGCCCGCGCCCTTCCGGCACCCAGCCGTTTAATGTCAACTGCCCGCTTCTTGCAGGAACCCAAGTTAAGTTCCCTTTCCCCGGCTTGAACTGTAATGACCTGGACCAGCCACAGAGCAAACCGCCCAACCCACCTGCCGATGGCGCCGGGAACTTCATCGGACAGGCCGCGGGTAACTTTGGCCAAGTGCTAGTTCCGATGTGGTTTCAAGGCATATCGATTTTTGAAACAGTGGCCAGTGTAATAGGCGAGACGAGTACAGTTTCCAGCAACGAGCCTCTGCCAGGATTGGGGCCCTCGTTCAATTCCCAGAGCTGTTTCCAGTGTCACTCTCAGCCTGCTGTGGGAGGCACCAGCCCGGGCATCATCACGATCAATACGGCCCCTGGCGTCCTGACCACTTTTACGAGCTTTCAGTTCACGGAGAACCCTGAAATCATAGCGGCGCACGACCGCAATGCGACCAACGTGATTCCGTCGTTTCTGCCGATCGACGTGGTATCTGGACCTGGGTTTCCTACCGTTCCGGTCGATGGTCCGGTCATCGAAGTGCGCTTCGTCAACGGGCTCCCGGCGAATGGTAACGCTGCCGCAGTGCAGGTCGGCGGGGTAGGAGAACTCTTCACCATTCAGGGTCGGACCGACGAACCTGCCGGCTGCAACATCAGCCAGTTAAACTTTAGCGGCACACCTCTTGCCTTCCGTATTCCGACTCCTACCTATGGGCTGGGTCTTGTGGAAAACACTCCCGACCTAACGTTGATGAAGAACCTTGCGGCTGAACAGCCCAACAACTTTGGGGTATTGGGAAGATTCAACATCAGCGGCAACGACGGCACAATTACCCGCTTCGGCTGGAAAGCGCAGAACAAGTCGCTGCTCATATTCGCCGGTGAAGCGTCGAATGTTGAAATGGGCGTAACCAATGAACTCTTTCCCGATGAGAAGACTTGGGGAAATGGTCTGCCCTGCATTTCCAATCTACCGCCCGGTTACCCCGAGGACCAGATCCTGGCAACACCGGTGGGAAATCCTCCGGACCCGTCTCTGATTTCCTCCGTTGCGCAAAACAATGCCGTGTTCATGCGTATGAACGGCGCGCCTTCGCAATGCGACTCTCTCCTGAGCGGAGTCGATAGCAACGGTGTTGCAACCTGTCAGCCGTTTGGCCCTCCGGGCAGCACAATTGGATCGCCGCAAGTAATTCTTGGTCAGAGTTTCTTCGCCACCGTGGGCTGTAGCCTTTGCCATAGCCCAACGCTTACAACCGCTCCATCGATTAACTCCTCTTTGAGTAACCAGCCGTACCACCCGTATTCAGATTTTGCCTTACATCATATGGGTACGGGAGATGCCGATGGCGTTAACCAGGGTGTAGCCACTTCCGATGAATTTCGCACAGCGCCGTTATGGGGATTAGGCCAGCGTTACTTCTTTTTCCACGACGGTCGTGCGACAAACTTAGTTGATGCCATTAAGGATCATTGTTCGCCAGCTTCTTCCACTGTGGGCGAGGCTTGCAAGTCGGTTGCCGCGTTCAATGCTCTATCATCGACGGCGCAGCAGGACATTCTCGATTTCCTGCGTTCGCTGTAGAAACAGAAAACTAACCGCCGATCAGGAACCCATCCTTGACTTCTTCTGTCAAGGATGGGTTCAGCTCGGCGAACGTTGCGGGCGTGTTACACCAGCAGGCTTCGACGGATCGCGGAGGCTACGGTACTAGACGCTGAGGTTCAACGTCTCCTTTGCGTTCTCCACCATTTTTACCCAGCCAGGGTCGAGCGGGGCGGCGTATTCGTCGTGCCAGTTCCACCACTTGTAGGGTTGAGTCTGGGGATAGCCCTCTGGCGAATCCTCCCACTTCTCCTGGCGCCCGAGGGCCGTCATGTCAAGGTAGCTCCATGTACTCCCCATCGCTTCGTCGCCACGGTTGTTAATGAAGTAAGTGCGGAAAACCCGCTCGCCCTCTCGGAAGAACACGTTGTGTCCGTGCCATTCATCAACGCCGAAATCCTTGTCGAAGCTGTCCGTGATGGTATACCAGGGCATCTCCCATCCCATCCGCGTCTTCAGGCGCGCGATATCTGCCTGCGGAGCGCGTGATGCGAACGCCAGCGTGGTGTCGCGGGCGTTCAGATGGGCCAAATGTGCGACCTGATCGGCGCCCAGGGAACAGCCGCGGCAGGCATGATCGGGCCAGCCGAAGACGCCGGGCTCGAAGAATGCGCGGTAGACTATTAGCTGACGGCGGCCTTCGAACAAGTCGAGCAGGCTCGCTTTGCCCGTCGGCCCCTCGAACTCGTACGTCTTCTCGACGGCCAGCCACGGCATCCGCCGGCGCTCGGCGGCCAGCGCGTCACGCGAGCGGGTTAAGGCCTTCTCCTTCACCAGGAGCTGCTGACGGGCAGCCTCCCACTCCTGCTCTGACACGATTGGTGGGGTGTTCATGTGCTCTTTAGGGTTCTCCATGGTTCTCTCCTTGCTTGTTGCCATCTTATTTCTCCTTCGTTTTTTGAAACAGACTGAAACCACTCGCCTTGAGAAATTTCCTGAACTTGCCAATGCACATCGCCAGGATTCCCCCGGTCGACGCTGCTCCGGCGGCCATCACGGCTGCGCTTTCGATGCACGCTGGGCACATAGTTCCCTCCTCTAAACTTCCGAATTGTCCGCGACTCACTGTGGTCGCGGGGCTTCCGCTCGCTGGCGCATCCGTTGGTGCAAATGCGCCCAGCCATTTTTGGCGTTTCTGTACTCCTCCAGCACCAGTCCAAACGATTGGTGCCGAAAGGTGATCAGGGTCCCGCCGCGCGCTTCCTTCAGCCGATACTGAAGATTGTTTATTACCGGATTGGACATGAATAGCGGCCCGCATATTTCCAGGAGCGTCGGCTTCTTGATGGCCTGGACCGTCCCCCAGAAATGGCCGTTATTGTTTCCCAGGTCGCGATACCATCTGCCCCCCGGCCAGGCTTCCAGCTTCATCGGCATGGGTTTATCCACTTCAGTCTCGTTGTAGGGCCCAAGCTGATCCAGCAGCGCGGCAAACGTTACCTCGATCGATGCGCGCACCTCAATCTCCTGCGCGATGAGGATCGTTGTCCCTTCCAGTGATAATGCGGGTGAACTCATGGTTCCCTCCTCCGTATGCTTCTTTTTTACAGGGCTATTTTTTCTTTTCATTTCTTTGTCTCGGCCTTTGCCTCGGCCCGTTCCTTGATTCTCAGCAACTGGTGTTTCCACAGCCGCTCGAATGTACTCGTCCACTCGTGTAACGGCCGGATCGCCATGGCATTCACCTTGTAAAGCATCTGCCGACCCTCCCTACGGACCTCGACCAGGCCAACATCCTTCAAGACCTTCAGGTGCTTAGAAACCGACGGCTGCTCCATCTCCATCACGTCCACAATCTCGCCGACGGACATTTCCTGCATCGCCAGGTAGTTCAAAATGTCCCGCCGCCGCGGCTCCGCGATTGCATTAAAGGCATCCGATGTTGTCGCCGCCCTTGCCATGCTTCCAACATACATTCCCATATGGGAATATGTCAAGGCCTAAATCCTTTCAACATGGACAGGAGAACAGAACTCCAGGCGGGAGACCTTGCTTGAATATGTTGGTGGGGGATATATGGCGAAGCTGCTCCAAAAGGGGCCCCGGCTGAGTGACTGGCGGAAGGAAAAATCAGTCAACCCTTCGCAACGCAATAGGAAAAATGCCGATTGCTCAGCCAATATGCAACGTTACCGACTCAAGCAATGCTTTGATCCCGTTCCAAGCGATTTGTACACCGATACAAACCAGGAAAAAGGATGACAATTGCATGATCACCATCATCCCCGTTGGCCCCAGGATTCGAGCCAGCCGGTCGGCAAATCCATAGCAGAGCAAGATGCTGAGCGCGATCAACGCCAATCCAATCAATGCAGCCAAGAGTGTCAACGGATGAAACGCGTGATGGTGAGCCACGTTCGCACCCAGAGTGATCGCTACTGAGATTGATCCAGGGCCTACCGTTAGCGGCAATGTCAAGGGATAGAACGCCTGGCGGAATGTGTCCTGCGGCTGGACGGTTCTCTGTACGTCGTGTTTTTCGTCGTCTCGCTGCTTCAGCAGCGCCCATCCTGTCGCAATGACGATTAGGCCTCCGCCGACTTGCACTACTGGCAGCGAAATCCCAAAAAAGGCGAGCACGTAAGTACCGACAAAATACGAACCAATCAGCAAGAAAAAGCTGTTGACAGCAATGCGCCAGGACAATGCTTTTCGCGCTTCCGGTGCGTACTCCCTGGTCAGCGCCAGAAAGAAGGGGCTGCCTCCGATCGGATCCACGATGGGGAAGAGCGCAACCAGAACCAGGAGCAGATTTTTCGCCGCGTCTTGCATGAGGTCGGTACGAAGAGTGTAGTTTATCGCGAATCCGGTGTAAGACGCAGGGCGAGAGTTGCCGAATCATCCCGTCTTTTCAGTAAGAGAGCACGGTGCACTTCAAGCTGAGAGTCGGGTTTGATCGTCAGCAAGCCTGCTTTTACCCGGATCAGGGAAGAGTTGCCCGAGCAGTTCATGCCACGAGGTTGGTCCATCACTGCCCCCAGCATAGTTGGGGAACGCGGGCACCGGTAATTGCGCCCAGGCTTCTTCAATCGGCGTAATGATGCGCCACTCCGCCTCTACTTCGTCTCGGCGCGTAAATAGCGTTGCATCGCCGCGCATCGAGTCGAGCAATAGAGTTTCGTACGCAACTGGCCCCTTCGACCCGAAGCTCGCTTGATAAGAGAAGTTGGCCTGAACCGTCACCGTACGCATCTGCGTCCCCGGTCGCTTCGCGCCGAATGCGATCGAGACTCCCTCGTCCGGCTGAATGCTGATTGTGATGACATTCGGTCCAATTTCTGACGACGTGCGTGCAAACAGGGCCTGTGGCGTCGGCTTGAGATGCACGCGGATCTCCGTCAGATTTCGTGCAAGGCGCTTCCCAGTCCGAATGTAGAAAGGAACTCCAGCCCAACGCCAGTTCTCAATCTGAAACCTCACGGCTGCGTAGGTCTCGGTAGTAGAACTGGGATTCACGCCTCGCTCTTGTCGATAGCCCGGTACGGTTTTCCCGTCAATCACGCCCGGACCATATTGCCCTCGAGCGGTAGATCGTGCTACGTCCTCCACACTCATCGGCCGAATGGATCGAAACACCTGCACCTTCTGTTCACGCACCGAATCCGCATCAAACGCCACGGGCGGTTCCATCGCAGTTAACGCCAGCAATTGAAGCAGGTGGTTCGCCACCATATCGCGCAGGGCGCCGGTCTCTTCGTAGAACGCCGCGCGGCTTTCCACTCCCACTGTTTCAGCAGCCGTGATCTCTACATAATCGATGTAGTTCCTGTTCCACACCGGTTCAAAGAGCGAGTTGCCGAAACGGAACACGAGGATGTTCTGCACCGTCTCTTTGCCAAGGTAATGGTCAATCCGGTAGACCGCTTTCTCGTCGAATACGCTGTGCACCACCTCATTCAGTACATTCGCCGATTCCAGGTCACGCCCGAAGGGCTTTTCCAGAACAATTCGCGTCCACCCCTGCTCGCGGCGGTTCAGTCCTGCTGCTCCCAAACCTTCAATGATGGGACCCGCTACTGACGCCGGCGTCGACACATAGAACAAATGGTTTGGGCTTGAACCATTTTTCTGCATCTCCTCCAGGCGAATGCGCAACTGCGGATAGAACGTGGCGTCGTTGATGTCACCCACCATGTAGTGCAGACGTGTTTCAAAGTCAGTCCATCCCGACTGGGTGAAGTCGCGCGTGTCTTTCGACTTAGCTGCTGCCTCTCCCGTCTTCTTCCGAAATTCTTCTGAACTCATTGGCGTGCGGCCGATTCCGAGAACCTCGAACTCAGGGTTCATGCAGCCCACACATGCCAGATTGTAGAGGCCCGGGATCAGCTTGCGGTTCGTCAGATCGCCCGACGCTCCAAAAATGACCAGGACGCACGAATCTCCGGTTGGCAGTGGTTCTTGCGACAACTTCTCGAGGGGATTGGCTTGGATAATCGTTGACATACTCTTCATAGATGCTGCCGATCACGCTGACGGATCAGATCCGTGCCCAGTCGCCGTCCACAAAGAGCCCCCGGCCGGGCGCGATATGCCGCTGTGCTGAATTGTGCTGAATATTGTTCGGCGACCAGAAACGCTCAGCGGCGGCGTTGTCACGCTTGTTGAACAGCGTATCGAAGGCTTCCAGAACAAGAGCATTGTTCGATTCGATCTTTTCACTTGCCACTTCTATTCTTGCCACTTTGTCGTCCCTCATCCTCTCATCGAGGCATTCGGTCTGACGCGTTTCCCTAGAGCTTCGATCCACCATCGACTGGGATACTCGCTCCGGTTATCCAGCGGGCTGCGTCTGACGCCAGGAACGCGACGACGTCCGCAACGTCCTCCGGCTTGCCGATTCGCTTTAATGCTTGCATTCCAAGCGCAACCTCGCGGCCTGCCTCAGTTTTCGTAAAACTCGACATATCGGTATCGATCACACCGGGTGCGACTGCGTTGACGCGGATACCTTGCGGCCCAAGAATGGCAGCCCAGTTCTTGACCAGAGTCTCCAACGCTCCTTTGGTCGAGGCGTAGGCAAGGATCGAAGGGCTGTCCACGCCGGGCTTGCCAACGACGGCGTGGGACCCGAGCGAAGAGATTACGATGATGTTCGAGCCGTCACCCAGAAGCGGCAGGAGTTGCTGTACAAGGAAAAACGGACTTCGGACGTTTGTCGCAAAGAGATTGTCAAAATCCTCTACCGTGTAATCCGCGAGGCGCGCTGCCTTGCCGACACCAGCGTTGAGCACAAGCACATCCAGTCGATCACCGACGATGGAGCGCACCTGTTTGGCTAGCAGCGGCGCGCCGTTCGGGGTTCCTAGATTTGCCGACATCACACTCGCGATTCCGCCTTTCGTTTCGATCTCGGAGATGAGAGATTCCGCTTCCCGCTGAGAGCGGCCATAGTGAACCAGGACGTGCGCGCCAGCACTGGCAAGCGCCGCTGCCGTCGCACGGCCAATTCCTCTTGAGGCGCCTGTCACCAGCGCCGTTTTCTTGTGCTGAGCCATTCTTCCCTCCAAATGCGGTTAATCACGAGAAGTTCCATCTGACCGCCAAGCTTGAATCACCCCGCGAGCATCCCTCCATCCACCGCCAGAGATGCGCCGACGATGTATGAGGCCTTGTCAGACGCAATGAACACGATGGCATTGGCAATCTCTTCGGGCAATCCCATGCGCTTCGTAGGAACGTGCGCCTCAAGGAAATTTGCTTTGTTTTCCTGCGTTTGCGCAAAGCGGTTGAACATCCCTGTTTCCGTTGGACCAGGGCCGACGATGTTGACACGAACGCCGGTGCCGGCCAGTTCGATTGCCGCAGACTTCGTGATGCCTTCCACAGCGTGCTTGCTGCCGACATACACTGCTGCCGTTGGTCCGCCGATCTTGCCGTACGAAGACGAGATGTTGACGATGCTGCCTTTGCCTTGCCGAAGCATAGCCCGAATCTCGTACTTCATGCTCAGAAGCACACCCAGCACATTCGTGTCGAAAATAGCCTGATAGCTCTCGGGGGTTACATCGGCAGCCGAACCGGGAGTGCCGACGGTGCCCGCGTTATTGACGGCGATGTCGAGGCGACCAAAACGAGCGATGATCTTATCTACGAGGTTCTTGACTTCCTCTTCATGGCGCACGTCGGTGCGCACAAATTCGGCCTCAGTGCCGAGGTTGCGCAGTTCAGTGGCTAGTTTCTGGCCTTCATCCTCGTGTCGACCGGAAACAACGACCCGCGCGCCCTCATGCGCGAAGGCCAGCGCGGTGGCGCGTCCGATGCCTGTCAGTGCGCCGGTAATTAGAACAACTGCTGAACTCATGGCTACTACCTCCTCGACCTGACACCCATGCAGCTCAGGCATGACTGAAATCTGCAGGGCTGCTATTAGGTCAGCTCAGATCGCTTAGTTAGATTGCAGCACTCGCTATTGGTAGCGCGGTCGAGCATACTTTGTTGAGCTGGCATCGATGCCTCATGAGCATGGGAGGCGGAATGGAACTCCGATATCGTCGTTGCCTAGTCGCGGTTGCCGAGGCAAGAAGCCTGACGGGGCCGCACAAAGAGGCTTCTTGAGCCGCCAGATTGGGTTCTCGAAGACGAGGTCGGCATCCCGACTCCTTACGCGTGGAGATCGGCATCGCGCATCGAACTGACACGGGTGAGCCGTTATTTAAAACTCGGCTTCGGTGGGGCGCACACCGATTCGAACCAGCGACTGATGTACACCTCGGCATGACCTTCACCGCAGTAGTGCCGGGCTCCGGCCGCGTTCGCGCTATCGGAATTCCAACGGTACACCGTAAGATCGGAGTCTCCACATCGAATCACGAACCAGTGGATGGGATTCGTAGTCACGAGTCCACAGACCTCACATCTGAATTCCTGCAGCGTTGTCATGGCTCAGTTCCTTATATATGAGTGGTTTTGCCTTGCGATCGATTTCTGAGGAGCTCAAGGTTTAAGAAGAGACTTCCCGTAGCCGACAGGAATGGCGAAATTTGACCCGCCGAACTCACGAACCATGGCAAAGTTAATCCCTATCACCTTGCCCTCGTTGTTGAAAAGTGGACCGCCGGAGCCGCCCGATGTGGTTTGGGCATCATAGACGATCTTGTCCGGCAGCACGTCGCCGATGTGTCCCTGGGTCGTGGTAGGCCGGATTAGACGGCGGCGGGCGAGTTCCTCGATCACCTGCTTCGGATCACCTTTGGACGCAGTCGCAATGGATTGGAGCGTCTCCGCGCCTGTTCGAGCCAGAATTGCATCAAGACCAGTCGGATATCCCAGCAGCACGACTGGGCCACCCCTGACCGCCGAACCCCGGCCATCGGCAAGGGCGATTTGTTTGATTCCCATGTCTGAAACATTTCCTTTTACCACAGCCACGTCCGCAGCAGATGAAATCTTCTCGGTGCTGACGGCAATGCCGTTGGCAATGCCGGGGAAATATGCTGTCATCTCGACGATCACCGGCTCAACCCCTTGATCGAGCACTTCCTTCAGATCGTCATTCTGCCACCAGGGCTCGGCGACGTGATGATTGGTGAGAATTCGCCCTGCATCGGAGACGAGAAAGCCGGTGCCGAAGACGTCCATGTGTACTTCCGGACCGCTGCCGGTGACGCCCACAAGAGGATTGTTGTGTTCGTCCGCCTCAGGCTCGCCGGTGGTCGTCACCCCAGCGTAGCGGAGTCTCAATCCCGTAGTGCGCTCTCGGAAGGCAAGCACAACATGGATGAGGCAGACGCTGGGTTCATAGGCCTGGATAATTCTCTCAGCAAATTTGCCGTCGGTCTCAATCTTCAGGAGGCGGCTTTCTACAGTAGCTAGCTGACTCTGCAAGACCGAAACGTTCTCTGTCTTGCTGGTTGCAATTTGCGACTTCAGCTCTTCGCTCTTCTTCTGAAGTTGAAGCCTTTGAGGATCCCCAGCCTGGGATGCAGCGCGGTCACGGTCTTCAAGGGCCCGGCGCGAGCGTTCCATCAACTGTTGTTCTGTCAGGACGCCCGTCTGCAATCGAGTGATCGCCGTATAGACGCGGGTATTCTGTTCCTGGGTGCGACGGTAAAAGAAGAAAGAAACCAGGCCGGCAACGATAACTACTGCAACCGTGACCAGTCCGCTAACGCGAAGCGTGCGGCGCTCTTCGTTGACTGCCGTCACCACCTGTTGGGTAACCTTCCGGTTTTCCTCGGCAAGGCTCATTCGCTCTCGAAACTCATCCGCGATGGACTTATTCCGAAGTTGCGAACGCACGCGCGACAGCAATTCGTGCGAGTCAAAAGGCACCGACAGCACATCGTCTGCTCCGAGGTCCAGCCCGCGAGTGCGCTCGGCTGATCCTCCCGGAGACAGCATCACAACGCGTATGTTGTGCGTCTGCTCCGACCCTTTGATTTCGGAGAGAAGATCACAACAGTCGAGACGGGGCGGGTCAGCACCCAGGACAACTGTGTCAGGGTTGAAGGCGACGACTGCCTTCATTCCTTCCCGGCAGTCGGTGGAGACCTCATATCCCGCTTCTCTCAGCACCGTGACGATGTGTTCTCTGAAACTGTCGTCCGACTCCGCCACCAAGATTTTTCCTGCTTTATCGTTCATAGCGCTCGTTTCTTAGGATAGTGCCAAACTGTCATACGATTCAATTCGAAGTGGATCGGTGCCCGTCCCTCCTCAAGGTCTTTACTTCAGACTGGTTCACACAGATCAGGATCATGGTCTTGGAACACTCACCGCACAGCCAGAAATGCTCCAGCCGCTTTCTACCTGTCACCGGAGACAACATGAACTGATAAATCTTGCCATCACGCAAGTAGTGGAGTTCCCGTCTGCAGTTGGTGCATTGGCTAACCATGGCGTTCCCTGTTCCATTTCTTGCTCTGCAGGTTGATTCCCCAACCTTGCGACGCCTCTTCGGTACCGCAGTGTCGAGAATTTCGTCGATATTGTCTGAGTTGGCGTCGAGTATCTGGTCAAGGGATAAGTTGACTTCAGCCCAAAACGAGACCTGCGATCTTAGGAAGTCGCTAATGTGGATCGCCCATATCTCCCTTTACCGCCTGAAGATGATTCGCAGGATCGACGACGTACTGTTGATGATCGATGGTGAAAACTTTTCGACCGTACATCTTCACATCGACGAACGTCTCGTCACGGTGAGGAAACCAAAAACCATCAATTCTTTGATATTGCCGGACAAAGTCAACTCGATTGAGCCAGAAGGACGGTTTCTTGGCAGGGTGGCCTGCGATTTTCACAACCGCGAAATCCTGGGCATCGATCCACATTTTTCCTTCAAACAGATACTTATCTTTGCGTTTCGGAGTGGCTTCCAAGACAAAGCAATGATACGGGCCGACTTCCTCCTCACCGGCCAGCGCGAACGCATAGTTCGTGGTGGTGATCGCACTGTCGTGATGCTCCCGGCCGGAGGAGGTCTCGTTTTCGCTCTGGATCAGGCGATCAAACACAAGGTGACGTACGATACTCGATCCTTTTTCGGAGGTCTTGCTAAACGTTTTCTTGTCGGGCGCCCGATACTCCACGCGAACCACTGCCTGGGCAGCCACTTTTCCCTCGAGGCTTCTGATCTCGTACGTTCGAACGGCTGAGTACTGCTGCAGTTGTTGATTTCGCAACAGGTTGCGCTGAAGCATTTTTGCAATGACGTCGTCACCGGTCAGACCAAACGGAACCTCATCACTCGGCAGAGTCCTCTCCGCCGCTATCGGGCCTGCCTGGTCTTGGTTTTCGGCAAGCGCCGACGAAGCCAAACCCAGGATGAAAGCGACCACCATCAAACTTTTAATTCGTCCAGAGTGCGTTGTCATGGTCTCCAAGCCCTCCTCCCTTCTATGTTGCCTTCCGTGTTGTGCGCCATGTTTCCAGCCGCCAAAACTAAGAATGACGCCATCCACGCGACCGAGTCGGCTGCACGCTGCGCCAGATGCCGAGGCGTTCGCACAAGTGCCAGCAATACGCTCAGACAGCAGTTGAAGTGGAAGGCTCCCCTCCGTCTATGCAACGCGAACTCGGACATACAGCAAACCGTCTTCCTTTTGCTCGTAGCAAGTGCAAACGCAGGGCCATAAGATTGGCTTTGCGCACAAAACCATGAATCCCTAATTCGCTCAATCAACAGCGGCGCCTAAACGAACTTGAAGGCGAGGACAGGCGCAGATGCGTTCGAAGTGTCACAAAAGCTCGTCACTTGACGCCAAAAATGTCGAAAGTTCTGACACTCCTCAATGGATCGCAGTCCCGCGAAACGCAGACCCTCCTGTCTTCAATGAGTTGCCCTATTGGTGGGTAGCGCGGTCTTTGGCAGGCGCAATGCACTCCCACGCCTGTGCGGGACGAGGGAACATGCCTGAGAAGTGCGCAAAGGTAAGCGCCCCGTGTCGCACGAAGAAGCTGCTGGTGCCCACCCGCAGCGATCTTTTTGCAAAAGCCGCCCGATCCTTCCCCCCGCTGGTGAGGGTAGAGCACGAGTTCGGAACAAGACTCGCTCTGCCCTCGCCAGTCTTTCCGCATCACCCCTTCTTGATACACGAACTCGATGCCACCGATATCGCGGAGCACGTGTACCGTCCCCAGACTGCAAGCGGCACTGGCCTGAGTCCAAGGTGATGAATACCATCCTGGCCTTGTTACTGAGTTACGCCGGCTAAGAATGCCTGCACTACGCGTTGCATTTTTCGAATTCACGCATCGCGGCACGGGAGAAATCATGAATCTATCGCTTGAACTCCCAAACCTACCCTAAGGTGCTGAAAGTGTTTCTCGTCGGCACCTCGAACACTTC
>Ga0070765_100001892_pt1 | contig 12986 bp, 12 predicted proteins | sample HubBroMetageWFT5_FD_71516 | JGI IMG/M metagenome (GOLD analysis project Ga0070765, IMG submission 71516) | Warmed and freeze-thawed soil microbial communities from the Hubbard Brook experimental Forest, New Hampshire - Hubbard Brook CCASE Soil... | ecosystem: Environmental > Terrestrial > Soil... | reverse complement strand
CTCTTCCACGCTTCGTCTTGATCACAATCCGCGCCCGCACCAGGTAGGCAATATGTTTTGAAATCATCTGCTGCGAGAGTGCAAACGGTTCCGTCAATCCATGCACGGAGGCAGGCCCATGGGAAAGTCGTTCGATCATCGCCCGGCGGGTTGGATCAGACAGAGCTGCAAATGTTGTGTCTAACTTATCCACAACCATATGGTAGTGGATTATCTGTCGATGTCAAGTGCGAATTTTGGAGTTCCCGATTTCTGTTTCCCGATCTCTGAACCGTGACACCTGCGCCAATTTATGCCTCCCCATGCGCAACGCTGCACGGGAAACATCCCTCGTTCATTTCCTGTTTCCACGATGAGCAATCCGTGGGTCAGCGCCACGAGTTGCCCTCGGTGGTGACTGTGTTCCGGCGTCCAGCCCTCCACCGTCCGCCTCTTGAAGTCATAGGCCGGCACAGGCGTATCGCTCTCGTAGAGAAGGCGCAGTTCTTCCATATTCTGCACCGAGAACATGGATTTCTGAGCTTGACCCTTTTCCGAAATAGTTCGCCACTTTCCCGTTAGCGGAACAACCGAAACTCGGCTAGAGTACCCGGCGGAATATCGAAAGACAACACGGCGAAATAACCACATTGTGCGACGAAAGTATGAACTCACGAGCGCTGAAACCTAAGGGAGGTCAGGACAATTCGATGAGAAATGTAATCTACGCAATCAACCTTACTCTGGATGGCTGCTGCGACCATACCAAATTGAGTCCCGATGAGGATGTATTTGCACATTACACGCACCTCTGGCGAGATGTTGACCTGCTCGTCTTTGGGCGTAAAACCTATGAATTGATGGTCCCTTATTGGCCGGATGTCGCAAAAAATCCTTCGGAAACAAAAGAAGATCGTGAATTTGGTCAAAACTTTGTCTCCAAGAACAAGATTGTTTTTTCACGATCGTTGGCCAGAGCGGAAGCTGAAAATACGAGAATTGTTCGTACGAACCTTCGCGACGAAATACTTAAACTCAAGCAAGAACAGGGCAAAAATATTTTGCTCGGCGGTGTGGATGTTCCTTCACAACTAATGGAGCTTGGCCTGATTGACGAATATTGTTTTGTTGTTATGCCAACCATTGTTGGAGAAGGCAGACGATTGATGGATGGCGTCAACCTGCCCCAGAAATTGCAGTTGAAACTGGTTGAGGCAAAGCCATTTAATTCAGGATGTGTCGCCCTTCGTTACATGAAACAGTGACAAGATTCCGGCGTTCCAGCATTCACTGCGGTGCTTTGGCAGTCGCCGCGGTCTCGCAAGTGGTTGCAAAACCTATCCCGGCTAAAATGTGTCACGGCAGAGGTCTCGAGTTCGAGTCTCGTCGTCCCCGAAATCCTTTCTAAATGAGTTATCGGACGCGACATCGAAAACTCTTACCCACAGCCACAGCCACAGCCACATCTTCTCCTTAGCCTTATTTACCAATTATTCGACAGGCCAGGGTTGCGTGTTACCATGCGTCCCGTCGCAGATTCTATTGAGCGGGGAGAGCTGAAGTGAAAAGACGAGACCTTTTAAAAGCAGCGGCAAAAGGAGCGGCAGCCGCGATAATGGCTCCTGCCGTGACGCGCGCGGCTGCCGCCGCCGCGATGATCCATCGCGGAAGGTACCGCTTGAGCGCTGCAAGCGACCAAACGTTCTCCGCGCGTGCGGTCGAACTCGTGCAACGCTCCACTGTGATCGACATGCTCGCGCCTCTGTGGCTCAGCTTGCCAACGCTGAAGAAAATGCTCATGAATCCGGAAAATTTCACCGCCGGAGACTTCGCGGCGTACAAAGAATCGGGCATCAACGTGTTTCACATCGCGGACGGCATTCAGGGCCCGGACGCTTACCTCAGGACACTCCAGTTCCTTTCCGGTTACAACACGTTTATTTTGCGGCACGATGCGTGGTTCGAGCGTGTGGAAACACCCGCGCGGCTGGACGGGATCAAGTCCTCGGGCAAGGTCGGCATTATGCTCGGCGTGCAAAATTCCGAACATTTCCGCATGGTTGACGACGTCGATTATTTTTACGGGCTGGGGCAACGCGTCTCCCAGCTCACCTACAATTCCCGTACGTATATCGGCAACGGTTGCTACGAACGCCGCGATGAGGGTCTCTCCGATTTCGGTCTCGCCGTGGTCGAACGCATGAACAAAGTTGGCATGGCGGTAGACGTCTCTCATTGTGGCGACCGCACCACCCTCGATGCCTTTGACGTCTCGAAAAAACCGGTGCTCATCACCCACGCCAACTGCCGCGCCTTGAATCCCGCCCAGCCGCGCTGCAAAACCGACGAGGCTATCAAAGCCATGGCCGCGAAAGGGGGAGTTATGGGAATCACCGAATGCCGCGACTTCGTCGGTGCTAAAGAACCCACAACTTTTGAAACCATGCTCGATCACTTCGACTATGTCGCTAAACTCGTGGGCGTCGAGCATCTCGGATTGGGCACTGACATTGACCTTCTCGGCTATGACGCGCTGCCACCGGAAGAGATCCAGAAGCAGTATCGCTCTGGCGGAAAGTCTAATGAGAGCATCCGCGAAAAACTGGACATTGACGGGCTTAACTTTGCCAAGCGTCCCTTCGACATTGCTGAAGCTTTGATCCGCCGCAAGTATTCTGACGCCGACATCGAAGGCATCCTTGGCGGCAACTTCCGCCGCGTGCTAAAAGAAATCTGGACGGCGTAAGCGACGGGCGCTGTAGAGCAGCGTTCCTGGTCAATCCTCAGGACCCTGTATCGCAGCCGATTCGAGGGACGCCATGAAAAAAATCCTGTGGTTCGTCTTGCCGCTGTCGCTGCTCTTCCCCACGAAGCTCTCGGCACAGAGTCTCTTCAACGGCACGTGGAAACTCGATCCGGAAACAGCACAAACTCAGGCTAAGCCGGATGTATATCTGCTTAAAGATGGCATCTACGATTGCTCAACCTGCGATCCCCCGCTTCATCTGAATGCCGATGGCAGCGACCAGAAAATCACAGGAGACTCGTGCTACGACACGGTAAACGTCAAAATCCTCGACGACAACACCATCGAGGTAACCTACAGGAAGAATGGTTCGCCGGTCGAGACTTCTACAACGTCAGTCTCCCCCGACGGGAAAACAGCTACCACCAACTGGACCTCACGATGCAATCCGAAGGGTGAGCCAATCTCCGTCAAGTATATCGAGACTCGCGTTGATGCCGCTCCGCCCGGAGCGCACGTTATTTCCGGTTCCTGGCGCCTTACAAAAAGGATAAAACAATCCGATAGTGTATTCACCGGAACGGTCAAACTGGAAGGCGACAACTTCAGCTTTTCCGATCCCGTCGGTTATGGTTACACGGCCAAGCTGGATGGCACAGAAACGCCCATGGGCGGCACCCAAGGCAAGGAAATGGTCTCCGTCAAGCGCCTCGCAGAAAATGTTGTCGAGGAAACCCACAAGGAGGATGGCAAAGTCACCGAGATCGTTCGCTACACGGTTTCCGCCGGCGGAAAAACTATGACGATCACCATCGCGCATCCAATCAGCGGAACCACCACAACTTACGCCGCCGAGAAACAATAGCCCGAAAACCCGGGGCGCAGCATTTCCATCCTTTATAGCCGCACGACGACGCTTCCCTTACTCGTGCCGCAGCGCCGCCAGCGGATCCATTCGCGACGCTCGCCTTGCCGGCGCATAGCCAGCCAGAATCGCGGCACATACCAGGACGACGCCGGCCACCACCAACGTTTCAGGATCATTGGGCTGCGTCTCGAACAGAAACGATTTCACAAGGTGCGACGCACTCAACGCCACAGGCACGCTGATTGCGAGTCCCAGCCCCGCCAGCAAGAGAACGCGGCGCAGGACCATCCATACCACGGCGCCGCGTTGCGCCCCCAGAGCCATACGAATTCCAATCTCGCCCACCTCTCGCGCGACGTTGTAGGACACCGTTCCGTAGAGTCCCATCGACGCGATCAGCAGCGCGAGAACCGCAAAACCCGTGCACAGTTTCGCAAACGTGAGTTCCCTGTTGATTGTCCGATCGATTTCCGCGGCCTGTGTAATCACGTTTGTCACGGGTATGCGTGAATCTGCGTCCCGCGCGATCTCATGCACACTCTTGACATACGTCAGCGGATCACCCGCAGTGCGTAGCGCGAATGTCATTCCCTCCGGAGAAACCTGGCTAACCGCGGTGAACACAGTCATGGGACTCTCTTCTTTCAGTGCGCCATACTGCAGGTTCCCCGATACGCCGACGATTTCGAGATCGCGCTTTTCATCCACAAACGTGATGCGCCCGCCCACGGGATTCTCGCCTCCGAAGTAAGTCCGCGCCAGCCGCTCGCTAATCACTGCAACCGGCGTGGAGCCCGGTTGGTCGCGGTCGTCAATCTCTCGCCCGGCCAGGATGGGAATCTGCATCGTCGTCAGGAAACGCGGCCCGGCTACCAGCACGCTCGCGCCCTGGATGGTAACCCCGCCAATTTTCATCGGCCCCCTGTATGACGTCCCGGCATGGTCGGCATTGATGATCGCGGATTGCGAAAGCGTCGCGCTGCTCACTCCCGGGATTGCTTCGAATCGCTTGCGCAGGTCCGCGTAAAAAGTGGTGATCTCCGGGTCGCGATGCCCGGCCTGGCGCGCATCCAATGAGAACAGAAGTATGTTCTCGCGGGCGTATCCCAGTTGAACGGACTCCAGCTTGTTGAGTGTCCGAACAAACAAACCCGCGGCGACCAGAATAAGAAAAGAGATCGCGATTTGGGCAACCACCAGCGCGTGCTGCGCGCGGCGACGGGGTCCGCCCCCGTGGTCATTCTTTAGCGCAGACATGACGCCTGGACGCGTCGACTGAATCGCTGGAGCGAGGCCAAATAACAGGCCGCAAACCACGGAGAGCGCCGCGGTCACGCCCAGCACATTCCAGTTCAATTCCACATGCCGCGCAAAGTTCTCCTGTCCGTTGGAGAGCAGTAGCGCCAGGGACCGCACGCCCCAGATCGCAAACAAAACCCCGAACGCTCCGCCGAGCGACGCCAGCATCACACTCTCGGTAACCAGTTGCCGCACCACGCGGAGCCGTCCTGCTCCCAGGCTGAGCCGGACAGCCATTTCGCGGCGTCGCGCGGAGGCTCTTGCCAGCTGCAAATTGGCGATATTTGCGCAGGTGATCGCCAGGATCAATCCCGCCATCATCAGCAGCACATACAGAGGCTTGGAATATTTGCGGCGCAAACTCCCCAGACCGCCCGAGCCGGGACTCAAAATCAGCTTGGGCAGTTTGGCGCGCTCGCCGTCGGTCGTCGCGGTGGTGGCGACCCACTGATGGAAGCGAGGAGCCAGCGCTGCCTGCGCCTGGGCTATCGAGACACCGGGACGCAGGCGGCCCATCATTTCGATCCAGTAGAAGTTTCCGTTGTCGTACATATGGGCCGCTTCGGAGCCGTCTACCAGCGAATTCGTGTGCATCGGAAGATAAATGTCCGGCGCCGCCGCAGGATCGACTCCGAAAAATTCCGGCGGCGCCACGCCGATCACCGTGAAGGGGATGTTGTTGACGAGCACCGATTGTCCAATCGCATTCGGCGCTCCACCAAACCGATTTTGGCTCGTAACAAAACTGATCACAGCGACCGGCGCTGCGCCTGCGCGATCATCTTCGGAATTGACCAGGCGTCCCGCGGCTGGCGACACCTCCAGCCCTCGAAAATAATCTCCCGTGACGTACTCCGCGCTTGCACTTGCAGCCTGCCCGTGGATTGACAGCGTATGATTTCGTCCGTTGAAGTATCCGAAGAGCGTGGAAAACGCAGGATTGTCCTCGCGAAGCGTCTCGAACGCGGCGTATGGGAACATCCCGCTCACCATGTTGCCCTTGTCGCCCGGCCAGAGAATGCCCTGTACGCCGTGAACGACGTGAACCCATTCCTTTCTGGCGTTGAAAGGAGGCGGGCTATCCCAGTTCAGGACCACCAGCGAATCGGGATCGGCCACCGGCAGAGAGCGCGTCAGAATCGACTCCATCAAGCTGTAGATCGCAGTATTGGCCCCGATGCCGAGCGCCAGCAACAAAACCGCGAGGGCGCTGAATGCCTTGTTGGCCGCCATGGTGCGAAAGCCATAGCGGAGATCCTGGCCGAGTTCCGACAAAAACCGTGTCATCCAAATCTCGCGTGACTCTTCCTGCTTCCGTCCAACGTTGCCAAATCTCCGGCGCGCTTCATCCCGGGCACGCTCCGGTGTCATGCCCTCGGCTTGCAGTTCGGCGGCCTTCTCCTCAAGATGGAGCTCGATTTCCTCGCGCAGCACCTCGCTGCGCCTGGCGCTCTCCATCCAATATTTCAGGCGTCGCAACACGTCCGTCACCCCCCTCCCATCACGCGCGCGATTGCCAAGGTGAGTTTGGCGTACTGGCGGGTTTCAACGGCCAGCTGTTTGCGGCCAGCCGCAGTGATTTTGTAGATCCTCGCCCGCCGATTGTTCGAAGTCATGCCCCAGACGCCGTCGATCCAGCCATTCAGCTCCAACCGTTGGAGAGCTGGGTACAGTGAGCCCTCCTCGACCAGGAGTTGATTGTCGGACGACTGTTGAATGAACTGGACGATGCCGTAACCGTGGAGGTCGCGTCGCGACAGAGTTCGCAGAATCAACATGTCGAGCGAACCCGGCAACGAATCGTTTTTTTGCGGTTTGCGTCCCATACCAAGAATTCTTAGCTTACGGCGGGCGGGTCACGCGAGTCAAGTTCGCATTTCTGGCGCTGCAGAGGTCGCAATCAGGAGGAGGCCCCACGCGGCGACTGCAGCGAATAATCAAACGTCCAGGTGTGTTTTCCCTGAGCGCCTATTTCGAAAGAACCCTTTGCATGGACCGGGTGCATCTCATTCTGGCTTGCAACACTCAGCGGGACACTCAGCGCGAGACTTATCATCGCCACCGCGCCTGCGAATTTCGCGCTCATATCGCCTCCGAAATCTCGCCGTCACTTCCAATTCAGTAGTTAGGGAACACTATTTCTCCTCGGACGGCTCCCAAAGCTCGATCGGGTTCCCGTCTGGATCTTTCAGCCACGCGAAGGTCCCCATGCCGGGATATGCCTCGGTCTTTTCGATCGCCACGCCCTTACTCTTCAGATGGCTGAGAGCTTTTTCCATGCTCTTCACCGTGTAATTAATCTTGCCGGTTCGCGGCTTATCTTTGATGTCCTGATCGGTGTGCATGATCGCCCACGCAATCGTTCGTTTGATCTCCGGGTTTGCAAGATCCCTATATTCGAATGATGTATACACTGAACTGCACTCAGCATCTTCGCCCTGAAGAACTATCCCTAGGCAATCGCGATACCAGGCTGCCAGTCTCTTCGTATCGTTTGAAAAAAGAAAAGCGCCGCCAATTCCGTCGATCATAAGCTCCCCCCTTGCGTATTGACCCTGTTATTGCCCCTTGTTTCCACCTTCCCGCGAAATCAACGCAGTCCATGAAAGCGCGGCCATCACAAGCCTTTATGTTTGCTCTGCCTCTCCACCGCTTTTGCGAACCGGCAAACATAGTTCCAATTCAAAATGCGACCAATCCGTCGCGCTTTCCTTGTCCAGGAACACTTCAAGCGCGGGCGCATGCTCGGGCTCGTAGGCACTATTGATAAGCCAATCCCGGTAGAGGTAGTCCCAAGCCGTAGCTACCTTATGAATGTCGCCGGAAACCTTTATGGCGGCGTATCGCATCGCCGGCATTTTCAATTTCGACATTCCTTTCCCGCACTTGAAAGGTAAAGTCGACGCAAGGCAAACCTCATATCGATAAAGATGCTTCGGGGTCACGTGTGGATCGTCTACCGTCATTCCAAACAGAATTCCTTGCGAGAAAAGTTCCTGCGATTTGGCCCATTCGATCATTGTCTTCACGACCTCAAGCATTTTGTCCAGGTCGAAGGCATTCGTTACGCGAATATAGGCGACCTGCCTTTCGGGAATGTCGATCAATCTCACTGCAAACGCGGATCTCTTTTCTTCCACGCTCATGGGTAGACCGTATTCGTCTTTTGGAAAGAGTTCTTTGCAAATCTTGCTTTTTTTGATCTCGCCGCTTTTTCGAAACTCACTCGGCGAAGTTTCGTAGCCCGATCGGAAGGCGCGCGAAAACGTGGCCGATGACGAAAATCCGCAATCCAGGGCTATATCAGTCACGCTTTGATCACAATAACGAAGGAGTCGAGCGGCCTTTTCAAGACGAAGCCTGTTCGTAAAACTGTTCAGGGTTTCGCCCGAAACCGCGCCAAAGATCCGGTGGAAGTGAAATTCCGACAAGCAGGCAACTCGAGCCAGCTCCTTCAGTTTCACCTGCCGATCCAGGTTCCCGCGAAGATAGTCAATCACTCGATCGATTCTCTGCGTATATTCGCCGTTGGCCTGCATCTTCCCGCCTGCAAGGGATTCTGTGGACATCGCACTGTAAATAATACGCCAATTATCCCCCGAAATCGTCGGCCCCCAGGCGGGTGGCTGAGGCGATCGAGGCCTCTCGTCCCTCGACCATGGTTTAACCTCCGCCCTCGCCGCCGCATGGACGTCAAAGCCGTGTGCCCTGGACGTCCTCAACCGCAAAACTACAAATTGCGCGGCGTCGCCCACCGCAACCCCACCGTCAAACGACACTCCGCGCCAAAACTCGCGTTTTTCGCGCGGCTAATCCCCGGTACAGGGATTAGGCGTCAAGCTAAGTTATTGATTGCATGGAAGATAACGTTTTCTAATCCGCGGTAAAACCGCGTTTCATGCCGGCGATCGAATGCCGGCCGGCGAACTTCACGCGGCGCGATTTGTCTTTTCAAAATGTTGCTGATGCGTCCATGATATTGGCGAAGGACGCGCAGCAGAGTCGACTGAGGGAGAGAAGAAATGCAAAAACGAAAACTGGGAAAAAGCAATTTGGAAGTCTCGGCTCTGGGCCTTGGCTGCATGGGAATGAGTTTTTCCTACGGCCCGCCCAAAGACAAGAAGGAGATGACCTCTCTCCTCCACGCCGCCGTCGATCGCGGCATCACTTTTTTTGACACCGCCGAAGTCTATGGCCCGTTCACGAACGAAGAACTTGTGGGCGAAGCGCTGGCTCCCTATCGCGGCAAGGTGGCCATAGCAACCAAGTTCGGGTTCGATTTGAGTGGCGCCGACAATCGGCCGGGAGCGGCGGGTGTGAATAGCCAGCCGGAGCATATCAAGAAAGCCGTTGAAGGATCGCTGAAGCGGTTGAAGGTAGACGTCATCGATCTGTTGTATCAGCACCGTGTCGATCCCAACGTGCCCATCGAAGACGTGGCGGGCGCAGTGAAGGATTTGGTTCAGGCCGGTAAGGTGAAGCATTTCGGACTTTCGGAAGCAGGAGTGAAGACGATTCGCCGCGCGCACGCGGTCCAGCCCGTGACCGCACTCCAAAACGAATACTCGCTCTGGTGGAGAAAGCCGGAAGCGGAAGTGCTGCCGACTCTCGAAGAACTCGGAATTGGTTTGGTGGCGTATAGCCCACTCGGAAAAGGATTCCTCACCGGAAAGATTGACGAAAATGCGAAATTCGAAAGCACCGATTTCCGCAGTTCTCTCCCTCGGTTCGCGCCGGAAGCGCTCAAGGCGAACCAGGCTGTGGTCGATCTGCTTGGCAGGATCGCGAAGCAGAAAGGCTCGACGCCCGCGCAAATCGCACTGGCCTGGCTGCTGGCGCAGAAGCAGTGGATCGTTCCGATTCCTGGCACGACCAAGCTGAATCGCTTGGAGGAGAACATCGGAGCGGTGGCGATCCAACTTACGCCCGAAGATCTGCGCGACATCGATGCCGCCGCATCGAAAATCAAGGTGGAGGGGGACCGGTATCCGGAACGCATCGAAAAAATGACCGGTCTGTAGGCGGCCTCGTGTGCGAGTGAGAGAACCACGCCGCAATTTCTGGATTTTTTCAAGGGCATTAGAGTAGATTCTTACGCGTGAATAACAACTCGCGAATTTTGAATCCCGCTCACCCAAAACTAAAATTGCGCCGCAGAACTTCACGCTTACTATTGCTCGGCGCCGCAGCGTTCGTCTTATTGCTTGGCTTGCGTTCCCTTCTCTATGCTGCAAACCCCTCGGAAACTTACGACCTGGTGATTTCAAATGGCCGCGTGATGGATCCCGAGTCAGGCCTCGATGCCGTGCGCAACATCGGCATCACCGACGGCAAGATTCGAGCGATCGCAGGAGTCCCTCTTGCTGGCCGCCAAACGATTGACGCAAAATCTTTAGTCGTTGCTCCCGGATTCATTGATCTGCACGAGCACGGCCAGGAGCCGAGGAACTATCAGTTCCAGGCGCACGATGGCGTCACAACTTCCCTCGAATTGGAAGTAGGAACCAGTGACGTCGCCCAGTGGTATTCCGATCGCGAAGGCAAAGCCCTTATCAATTTCGGGGTCAGCAGCGGCCACATTCCCGCTCGCATAAAAGTGATGAAAGATCCCGGCTCCTTTACGCCCAGTGGCGATGCCGCGCACCGCGCGGCCACGCCCGAAGAGCTTGCGCAAATCGAACATGTTGTGGACGACGGCATGAAGCAGGGCGCTCTCGCCGTTGGCATGGGCGTCAACTACACCGCCGCCGCCACTCACGAAGAAATCCTCGAAATATTTCGCATCGCTGCAAAGTACGGAGCGTCCGTGCACGTTCACTTGCGGTTTGCCGGCATTCAGGAGCCCGACACGGGCCTTGCCGCCCTGCAGGAAGTGATTGCGGACGCCGCCGCAACCGGCGCGCCCCTCCACGTGGTCCACGTTACGAGCATGGGACTCCGCGATACTCCCCAACTCATCGGCATGATCGAATCCGCGCAAAATCATGGCTTCGACATCACCACGGAGTGCTATCCCTACACCGCCGCGAGCACCAATCTGGAAAGCGCCGTTTTTGATCCTGGCTGGCAGGAGCGCCAGGGCATCACTTACAAAGATTTGCAATGGGCGAAAACAGGAGAGCGCCTCACGGCCGAGACGTTTGAAAAATATCGCAAGGAAGGCGGGGCCGTGGTGATTTATTCGATTCCCGAATCCGTGGCGCGCGCGGCTGTGGCAAATCCAATCGTCATGATTGCCAGCGACGGGCTCCGCATCACTGGTCCCAAGGTTCATCCACGCGGACAGGGCACCTTCTCACGCGTGCTCGGGCATTACGTTCGCGAGGAAAAAGCTCTCGACTTAATGACCGCGCTCCGAAAGATGACCTTGATGCCCGCGCAACGCCTCGAAAATCGCGCTCCAACGTTCAAGAATAAGGGCCGCCTGCGCGTCGGCGCGGACGCGGACATCACCATTTTCGATCCCGATCGCATTATTGACAAAGCCACGTTCGACAATCCTCTTCAATATTCTGAAGGCGTTCAATTCGTGCTCGTCAACGGATCGCCAGTCCTGAAAGACGGTCAGCTCCTCGAAGGCGTCTTTCCCGGCCGCGCCGCCCGAGCGCCTATCCTCCCGTGACGCGAATCGCCAGCCGCATCGCCTTCAACCTTTCGAACAAATCGGGCGATTGACCTTATTGAAAAATATGGAGATCGATTGCATCCACAATAGCCTGATACCCGGCATCGTTCGGATGAAGATGATCCGGTGAACAATACTTCGGCAAGATCCTGCTCGGATGTTCGGGATCGCGCAGAACCGCATCGAAATCAATTACCGCGTCGAACGAACCGCTGCCCCTGATCCATTTGTTCAACTCCTGACGCGTGGCTTCCTTCGACTCCGAGTAGTAGCCCGGAATCACCACACCCTCAAATGGAGTCAGCGTGACGCCAATCAACTTGATGCCATGAGCATGCGCGCGGGAAATCAACTCGCCGTAGGCCTTGATCAAGTCCTTCGCCGTCCGAACGTCAGCCGGATCAGCAAGCGATTCCCCGCCCAACTTTGCGCCGGGAAAACAGAAGTCATTGATGCCTTCGAGCAGCACAATGTGCGTAACGCCGGGCACCCCTAGCGCATCCCGATCGAATCGCGCCAGCCCGCTTGGGCCGAAAGTGAAACTCAACCCGGAGCCATCGCTGAGCAATCTGTTCCCGGCGATACCTTCATTGACGACTCCCAATTTCGCCTGCGCCGGGCTTTTCGCCAGGCGGCTGATCAGATCGTTTGGCCAATTGTGGTTCGCGTCCACGGTTGACCCATCGCCATCGGTGAGTGAATCTCCAAACGCCACGACGAGACGCTGGGACGCCTGTGAAGTCACGAGCACTTCAGTCACCGTGATGGACGACCCCGATATCGCTCCTCCCTCGATTTTTACAGCATGAGTCTGATCGCCATGTTGCGACACGACAGCGCGCTTGAGTGCGAGTGAGTGCATGGTGGGGGTGGCAACTCGATTGGGAAAATACAGGCTGATGCTGATTTCGGCGCCTGAACTCACCGGAAAATCAACGGGATCGCTCAAAAGCCGCGCCGCCGCGGCGATCGTCGCCGAATTGTGCCCATCGAACCTCACTGTCTGAATCGAGCCAGCTTTCAAGCTAGAGGGATCCTCCGGCAGTCCGACCGTAACCGAACCGACCACGAGAGGAGCCGAACCATATTCGTTGGAAAGGAGGATGCGAATCTTCGTCCCACCAATCGAGACCCGCACGCGCTCCCTTACGGTCTGGTTTTCGATATTTAAAAGTGGCTCGTCCGGATTGGCTTCCGTCGGCTGCGGACTCGCAGCCCAGGCGGCCACCCAGCCACTCTGCGCCGGCACCGGCCGTGGAGCGGCAAAGGCAATAAAAAAGATGAGCGCGCAATTCCGTACAGCGTTCACGTACACGGGTATTCGCATACGCCTACCTCATAGCGGAAAAATCCGCCGGGCGCATGAAAATTTCGTCTACGTTATATTTGTCGTTCAACTTTCCAATCAGCGGCCTTGCGGCTTGAAAATAAGGTGGAAACTCCGGGTCGGCATGCAGCGCCTGCCAATT
>Ga0070765_100001891_pt1 | contig 12989 bp, 13 predicted proteins | sample HubBroMetageWFT5_FD_71516 | JGI IMG/M metagenome (GOLD analysis project Ga0070765, IMG submission 71516) | Warmed and freeze-thawed soil microbial communities from the Hubbard Brook experimental Forest, New Hampshire - Hubbard Brook CCASE Soil... | ecosystem: Environmental > Terrestrial > Soil... | reverse complement strand
GCATGAATTTACTTCTCAGGGCTGAGAACGTAATCATGGTTAACCTCTGTAGCGAATTTCCGCCCCTCCGACAAATGCCGAGCGGATTGTGCAACGGCAAACGCCGATGTTTTGGCGTCGAAGATCATTCTGGACCGATGCTGCGGGCGAGTTCGTCGTGAACCTCGCAAACGAGGCGAATCCATTTGCGAACATCATCGTCGGACATTGCGTTGATCGTTTCATTGACCTTTTCGCCGTCAAGTGCAATTCGTGCTTTGAAGTCGGCGAAACGAGAACTTATTTCCTCTGGCAAAACAGAAGGATCAACCCAGAAGAGGTCAGAAAATGCGTCGGCCAACCTCTTCTGAAGAGTCGCATCGCTGCACGCCATTCCTGAGACGGCCGAATACAGCTTTGATGAAGTTTCGCTTGCGTTCATCAGTTCGCCTTTTTCTTTCTGCCGCGTCCCTTTCGATAGTTCGCGGCTTTGTATTTCCGAATCTGAGCAATGTCCTTTTTCGTCCAATTCCGAAATTGTTTTTGGCCGATGCGCAGCATCTTCGGAGCCGGGATTTTTCCATCACGCAGCCACACTTCCAGCGTGTTCGTTCCGATTCCTACGAGCTTTGCGATTTCCCGCGTTGACTTCACTTGGCAAACCCCTATGGGTTACTCAATAGTCTGGACTACCGTATTTCTAGGACACGATACCACGCTATTTTGCCAAGTCAAGGAAATAGTTAGGCCGGGGAGACGATAGCCTTAATGCTGCGCGCGAGGCCCGTCTGCGTCGTGTTGACGCTTGTGCTCACCGCTTTCGCAAAGACTCCCTTGTATTGGTTTACAAATTCCGCGACGCCCTTGGAGTCCATAGTCTGAATTGTGACTTGCATCGGCACTGGCGCGGGCGGCGGCGGTAGCGGATTGATCGAAGCATTCCCAAACGTTCCGCCAGGCCCGGTCGAGAAGTTACTCGCGAGCGTCGCTCCGAACGTTCTCTGTGCGGATCGGTCAAATTCCTGTCCCACGAACGTGTTCGGATCGATGTATTGCTTTTTGATAGCCGCCTGAATTTGCGCTTGCGTTGGGCCTTTCTTTCCGCCGAAAAGCGTACGAATCAGACCAAGGCCAAAGCCAGCGGCCGCACCGATGGCCGCTCCCACCGGCCCACCAAACGTCGCGCCGATTGTTAAACCCCCTAGCGCGTCGGACAGAGCACCGCCAATACCGCCTTGCGCAAGGCCGGAAATTAAAAGCCCAGCGCCGGCGATTGCGCCGGGGACCTTCTGCAAGCCGTTCAGCGCAGCGCCGGCGCCGCTAGATTGAGAGCCGTTATTCCCGCCCGAGCCACCCGGCAAGCCGTGGAAAATCAATCCACCGGCACCGCCCGCACCGCCAAATAGAACTTGGCCGAGGCCGCTACTCGCACCGGAAGACGCACGGCCTGATATGGAACCTCCCGAACCGGACGGAGCCGTTCCCGTCAAAATACCGTTGAGATTGTTCAACGCTGCGGTATTGTCCTGCGTCGCCGTCGTGTTCAAGCTGACTTGCTGCGTATTCGTCCCAATAGCCGTTGGCGGCGAAAGTTGCTTGCCGATGGCACCGAGGATGCCGCCTTGGCCTTTGAGGCTATCGCCAAGGTTTTTCAAACCGTCCTTCGCGGCCTGGACAACGGGAGTGAAAATCGCACCGACTACGGCTTCAAAAACCTGTTTGACGGGCGAGAGCAAAAGATTTTGCAGCGAATCTTTCAGCGCCTTGGTAAAACTTCCGCCGCCGCGAATGAGCGCGTCGAACAGTTGCCCGGCTTGTTGCTCGACTTCCTTGTTCGTCTTGTCGAGCTCATCCTGCCGCGCTTTGGCGATGCGCGCGTTGGCGTCCTGCTCGATCGCTACGCGGAGATTGGCAAAATCCTGTTCGCTCGCCCCTTGCAAGGCAATCTGCTTTTGCAGTTCGTCGAATCGTTTCTGCTCTTCCGCAATAATTTTTGCGACGGCACTTTCCGTTGCCGCCGCCGCGTCCACGGCGGCCTGGTCCTGCGCCTGCTTGATGATGTTGTTTATCGCGATGCGCTTGTTCTGTTCTTCCTCTAAAATCTTCTCGACCGCTTCGCTGGCCTTTTCGAGCGAATCCTGTTCAATTTGCGCGAGACCCGCAATGGTATCCGCTGTCAGTTTCGCAATCGCGGCATCGGCGCTCTCGACGAGTCCCGGCAAACCAAGAACCGCTTCGCGAATCTTTTCAATCTCATCGTTCATTTCCTGAACGGCACGATCCGATTCGGAAGCGCCGGGCGGCAACTTATGAAGCGTGTTCGTGATGAGAGACTGTGCGCTGTTCCCACGCTCGATTTGCCCTTGCTCGAATTCCTTGGCGTTCTCGTTTATCTTTTTCAGGAACTCGTCAAAATTGCCGGCGAGAATTCCGTCGAGCGTGACCTTAAGCCTGCTCCCGCCAGCCTCGGCAATCTTGAACATGGCGTCGAGCGAGGATCCCGCCGTGACCGCCGCTGTGCCTAACTTGTTCACTGGCGACGGCAGTAACGCAAGGTTCGTGCTAATGGCTCCAATCGTAGCGCCCGGATTGCCGCCGCCGCTAAGTATGCCCGCGAATATTCCGCTCGCCGTTCCGCTTGGATTCTTTACCGCCGTACTCAGAAAATATGCCGCGCTCTCAGTCAATTTCGAAAGAACATCGAGCACCGGAATCGCGGCAACCTTCAAACTGTCAAACGCGAGACTGAGTTTTGTAGTCGCAAGTTGCCAGTTCAACTGCGACTGAATAGCGTTCTGGTCAATCGACGGCCCGAACTGCTCGACGATAGCGCGGAACTTTTCAACGCCCTCCGCGCCTTGATTGAGAATCGGGATGAGCTGCAACCCGGATCGTCCAAACAACTGCACCGCAACGGCTGCTTTCGTCGGGCCGTCCGGCAATTTTTGGAACGCCGTACCAACTTGCTCGATGGCGGTAAACGAATCTTTCGATGTGACGCCAAGCGCTTGCAAAATCTCCGTGGATTTCTTTGTCGCCGTTTGGAAGTCGCCGTTTTCGTCAACGCCGCCGCCAGTGAGTACTTGGCTGAATTTACGAAAGCCAATGACAAGATCATCGAGGCTAAGGCCGACAACGCCTCCCGCTGCCTGCAACGCTTGAAGATTCTGGATGGAAATTCCGGTACGCTGCGAAACGTTAGAAAGATTCTGGACAAGCGCGCCACCTGAAATTGCGAGTCCTACCGCCGCGCCAGTGGCAGCAACGAAAGCCGCCGCCAGAGCGCCTAGAATCGCTATGGCTGGACCGCCCGCCGCCGTTACCGATGTAATGCTTGCTGCGGCTCCCGCGAAAGCTGCCCCGCTGGCACCGCCGCCACTTCCGCCGCTACCCCCGGCGATTCCAAGTAATCCCGCGCTCAGTCTCGAGATGTTGGCGATGATCGGACTCGAAACCAAACTGAGCGCCGAAGTTGTTCCCGACGTGACGCCGACGCCGCGGTTAAGCGCATTCGATTGTCGCTCACGTTCAAGTGTTAACTGTTTCAGCGTCGCGAGCGCTTGCTTGTCCAAATCGTTCCGCGTCGCAAGTTGTTTGATTTGAACGTCGAGCGATGCGACGAGCGCCTTTTGTTGCGTCTGTAAATCTTTCAGGCCAATACTACCCGTCGAATACAGCGCGCGGAGCTGCGCGGCCTGCACGATGAGTGGATTCGCAATCTGCGAACCGATGCTCTGGCTTACCTGTTTGTTTTGCGCTTGGACTTGCTGATTGACATTCGCGAGGACGGACTGCACCTGCGCGACGAGCGAGGCTTCGTCGACCGAAAATTTTATCACGGGACCTGGTACAAAGCCTCCCATGCGTCACCTCTGCCATTTCTGCGCGATTTTCGTAGCTCGCACAAGCGCCTTCAAAATCCGTGCTGATTTTTTATAGTTCTCGGAGAGTTCGAGCGCGGCCGTTAGACCGCGTTCGAGGTCGAGTGATTGGATTTCGTGATTGATGGCGCCAACTCGCGCATTCAATTTCGAGAATTCATTTTGCAAAGCACTCACGCGCGCCGACCACTTCTGGAGCTGCGCATCCGCTATGCGAGCAATCAAACGCGCGACGGGATTTTGGATTGCATCCATTGTTGCCGCCTTCGAATTTTCTTGAGGAAAAATAAGGCGCCGCATTGTTGCGATTTGCAGCGCCCTACCTTGGCCAACTTCGTTTTAGGCGACGCCTTCGAGAATGCCGACGCTGGCGGAATGGCCGGGTTGAATGTCGCACTGGAAAAGAAGCCGGATGGCGACTTGTGCGTTGGAAAAGAGCGCGTGTTCGGAAATGTCAATGCGGATTCCCAGGTCTCCGACGCCAACACCAACGTAAATGTCATTCATGTTTACGAGCAGGATCGGCGACAGATTCGTGCCGGTGCCCTTGGTTTCGTTTTTCAGAAGCTGCGTGGTCTTGTAGAACGGATAGCCGAACAAAGTTTTCGGGTCGCCGTTCACGAGCGGCTGTCCGAAGTTGTAGAGCAGCGGCCGGTTCTGGCTGTCCACCAAGGAACGAATGCGGGTGAACGAGCGAGGATTCATAAACCATGTTCGGCCCAGCTCGTCCACATTCGCGCCATCGAGGCCGTCGAGAAGGTTGACAAGATCACCATAGGCCAAGTTTCCGCCGTTGGCGTTGCCGTTCTGCGCGCCAACGAGCGTCGGCGAAGAAACCGTGCGCAAGCCAGTAGGACGGTTGGAGCCGCTGCCGGTCAAAAACGCAGCGTCAACGAAACGCTTGAGAGAACGAACGAGATTCGCCTGGAACGCTGCGTCAATCGCCGGCGAACTGTAATTCATCCACTCGATCGAGTACGCGGACAGAATTCGCGCCGTGTTGAGCGTTAGCGTAACTTCGCTGGTTGCAGGAGTGCTCTCCGTCGAGCTGCCGGCTTCACCAAGCCACTGAGCGGTCGCATCCGCACCGAACGCCGGCAGATGCATCTTTTTCCCGGGGCAAGGAATAATCTGCGGCCCAGCGCCAAGCACGACAGCCTTGGCCGCAAGTTCGGTAATGACCGAATCCTGCCATACTTCAGGAATCAGAAATCCGCCCGCCGTTGTGGTTCCCGACGCAAACGCTTTTTGAGTGCCGAGCGTCTTTTTGAGATCATCGCGGAGGTATTCGACTTCCTTCTGGTAATGCTTATCGGCCGGATAGTCGCCCTGCGTTCGTTTTTGGACGTATGCAGTGCAAAGCCGTGCGATAGAGAGTTCCGGCTTCGTGTTGCCGCGTTCGCGAGTCTCTTGCGAGACGAATGCGGGCGCGGTTTTCAGTTCGGCAATCTCGCGGAGAACAGTGTCGTACTTAGTTGTAAGTTCCTTGTTTTCCTTTTCGAGTGCCTCGAAGTCTTTAACGCTGACGTAGCGACCGTCCGTTTCTTCCAAGAGCGGTGCCAGCTCTTTTCTTAGTGATGCTGAAAGCATGTGAATTTCTCCAGTTGAAAAGTTTTAATTGCTGTCTTGGCCGAGCAGCTTTAGCGAGCTCTGCGATCTCGTACTCCGGTTTGGCTGGCACCATCCAGGCAGCGGTTTTTGCTCAGGGTTCCCTGCATTCCCAGTTCGGGTTTTTAATGAGGCTCCGAATTCCTCAAATTGTTCGATGCGGAAAAATCGCGCTCAATTGCCTTCGCGTTCCATCTCATCGAGCGCGTCGAGAAGCCTTTGGCAGGTGTCTCGTTTAGGTTGTTTTCCTGACACCTTGGCGATTAGCTTTTCCAGTGTCTCGGGCATATGCGAGGCGTCGTCCACAACGAGAGCCTCAGGATTTGCCGGAACTGTCACCGCGCTTATTTCGAGCAATTCGACCTGTGTGAACCGAACGCCCATCGGCGAAGCGCTATCCTCGTCCGGCATATCGATTTCGTAGTCAATCGGCAGAAATCCGACACTCACCGCATTTAAGAAACCCTTTTGGTACATCTTGAAAATCATGTCCGCGAGCGGGTACACGTCCGCCGTCAAGAACTGTACGGTTGCGACCAACTGGTTTTTCGATACTGAAATATTCGAAACTTTGCCAATTGGCGGCGCCGAAGAATCGTGTCCCCAGAGAAAAACGGGATTCTTTTGAAAGTTTTCGAGGTTCCATCCGTCCTGTTCGATCACGTCGCCGTAGCGGTCAACCGTATCCGTTGACGCTACGAATTCCATGCTCCGAGATTCAGCACTTACTGTCCTCGCGACGGCATCCAAACCGAGCGCAAGGTATTGCCGATGCTCGCTCTTCTCGACAAGTGCTGCGAACGCGTCGCTCATGCGCTCGCGTTTTATTTGAAACGAAGTCCGTGCTGATTTTCGTATTTGCATAGATCACCTTGTAACGTATTCGCCGCGGCGCAGATTGATTGCCGCGTGCGTTTGAGAACGTGAGAAATCGAGCGTGATTTTCAGTTTCTTGCCGCGTGGCCTGAGAAGATTTGCCTGGCGATTTTCTTTTCGAAACGCTTTGAGGCATTTAAGGCAAAGAGATTGCCGAGACACTACTTCTTTCTCTTTTGTTTCAAGCATCACAGTCAACACTGAATAGGTCGATTCGCATTTGCAGCACTCGTTCATCGCGCGCCCCTTCCCAATCCAGTCCACCCGCGATTGCCGGAAAATTTGTCCGCCGTGAGGGATTTCCCGCCGCACGAAACGTGGACCATGCCTTGCGAAATTCCTGACACCGCTAAAACCAACGCGCCGGCTGCGGCGTTCGCCAGATCATCGTGAGAGCCGCGCGGATGATCGACCGTATCTTTTCCGATTGGAGAAACGCGTCTTTCGAGTCCGCAGAGTTGCACGCGTAGATGGTTCTCATCTAGCAATTCGACGCGTGCCGAATTCAGCATCGGCAAAAGTTCTAAATAAAGTTCACTGCGCGTTTTTTCGGAGTGGCGATACTTGATTCCGTTTTTCGAAAAGAGCTCGACAACCCACTGGCCGGCGTAACGGTCACCGTGTACTTCGGAAAGGCCGTATGACCGAATCAGTTTGCAAAACTCCGCTACCGTTTCGTCAGGCGAGAATGGCGGTCTGACTTCGCGGAGCGCATCGAGTACAGCGACTTGCATCGCCGGGCCGCCATTTTTCGCGCGGCCAAACGAATGCGCGATTCCGACCGTCATGCTATCGGAGCTTCCGCCGCTCGGATCGCAGAATGCCGCGTATTGCACATCGGCCACTTGCGGGAGTTCGAATCGACTGCTCACTACGCAAGCATCGACAACTTCCTGTCTCACTAATCGCTCAACATCGCTCCGAAATTCCGCGAGATATTCCGCACGCGCAGAGGCTTCGTCGCGTTCGAGCTCGTCTTTGACAAGCTGTTCAGGAAGCGACGGATTCATGGTCCGGCTCGCTGCCTTCCAAAAAAGAACGCGCGAGTTCTTTCCGAAGTGCTTGCAGAACGCTTTCCACAGTTCGCCACGGCGCGCGTATGGCGACGAAATGACGAGTAGTAGTGCGTTCGGGATCGTCGCTAGTGTTGGTCGTAGCGCGACGAGCAATTCCGTATCCGGCTCGCTGGATTCGTCGGTTGGCAAAAATGCGGCTTCGTCTACGATGACGGCAACGGCCGTAAATCCGCGGCTTGTTTTGTGGGAAGCTGTCGCCACTTCAATCGCGATGCCGTTGGCGAGATCCACGGATTCCGCGCGCTCGTTGACGATAAGTTTCTTGAGGAATGGGACGTTCCGCAGGAAGCCCATGATGTACCGCAGTAGAACTTTGCTCTGGCGCCGGTCTGGCGCGACGAGAATCACCACTCCCGTTTCGCCTGGCTTCAGATAGGCGTTGTAGTTTCTGAAACACGCGAGGAATACCGCGAGCGTCGCTGCGGCGAGTGACTTGCCTGCTCTGCGGCCGCATGAGCACCAGACTTCCGTGAACGCTTCCGTTGGTATCTCCGTTCGTCCAGTGCACGCGCGGAATATTTGCGACCATTCTTCGGTCAATTCGAGGCCGAAAACGGTAGCGAAAAAGGCAAACCAGGCGTCCCAAGTCCCGCCGTCGAACCACGGGCCGAACAGTTTCGGATCGTGGCAAGCGTCGAGGATCGTCGCGCTATTCGGTTTGCTTAACCGGCTCATCCGTTTTCCCTTCTGTTCGACCGCTGAACTTCTCAGCGATGTATGCTTCGAGCGTTCCAGCGTCGCGCGCGCGGCGTTCCAGGCCGAGTGCAGTGAGGTTTAGGCGCAACGTGTTCGAATAAACGCACAGGATTCGCAACAAACCGTGTGGCCTGCCCTTCTTATCCACGATGTTGCTCGCGATCATGTAACTCTCTGCCAATCGAAGAACGAGCATCGGAACTCGGCAACTGCGGAGTATTTCGCGCTGTGCGCCAGTCAGATCGCCGCCCAGGTCACGCGAGATTTGATCCAGAACGCCGTCTACGTCGGCTGCTATCGCCTGTGCGCCCGTCACAGCGGGGATTTGCGAGCCTTGGCTATGGATGACCGCGTACACACCGTGCTTCGTCGCGCCACGGTCGCCGGAAGACGCTTTGCCCGCAGCCAGGTTTCGCAGTCCGGCTTTGCGCTCAGCGTCGCTCTGTCGCCTTTTCGGTTGTTCCTGTTCGCTCATGTTTGTTAGCAGTTGTGTTAGCGGCCTTTGTAACTCGCTGTTATTGCTGCCTTTTCTCGACGCCTTCGGGTTGACTAACCGAAGGTTCAACGCCTCGCCGACGAGTCTCCATCCATGCGACGATCCGCTCGCGCTCGAATCGCAGATGCCGTCCGAATTTCAAATGCGGCAATACTTCAGCCGCGCCATCGCACGTTCGCGCATATATCCACGATTTCGGCACGCGCAAAATCCCGGCAACTTCAGCAATCGTCAACAGTTCGCTCGCCATACCGTGTCCTCGGTTTCCAAAAGCATTTAATCTCAAACCTGTTTTTGTTCGGCGCGGAGTTCACCTAGCACGCGTAGCCAACCCTTCGGAGCGTCGAAGTCCTGCCCATTGCACGAATTCGCAACGTGCTCCATAAAATCGATCGCTTGCTGTCTTCCGCCCATGGGAACATCGCGCCGCGCGTCGAAGCACGATTTGACGACCGTGAGGAATTCGCCCTTGTCCCTATATCCACGGAAGCCGACATCGGCGAGGAACTTCCCAGCAGTGAGTATTTCCAGCGATGTCTCAGTCGCGGGATCGCTTATGAGTTGGCCGTATGTCTTGTCGGCTGCTTTTGCGCCAGCGGCGGGAGCACGATAGGTAGCGTTCGCGGTTTTAGCGAAGTCAGACTCTTCTCTGCTCTTCTCACTACCAACCCTACTCTGCTCTGCTCTACTCTGCTCAGCGATACACGTCGATACCTGTTCATACGCGTTCGAACCTGTATGTACTTCGTCCGAACCTGTATCGACTCCGTTTGAGTTGGCATTTTTCTTCGCGCTCGCCTTCGAATTGCCGCGAACGCGCTGTGGCACTTCGCGTTTTCTTCCAGTGAACGCTTCCCACTTTTCGACCATTGCCGCAGGTGGTGGCGGGTATTCGCTTTGGTCTGTCATGTGACCGACGAGACGTTGCGTCGCGCCGGTATCGCAAATCTCGAGAAACCACTGGCGTCCGACCTGGTAGTGAAAAATCAGCCGGCCTTTGACGAGCACCTCGAGTATTTTCTCGGTTCGCTTGCGGTTCAGCGGAACGCCTGGGAATAGAATCCCGGCCAACATGCCGGCATCGCCTGGCAGCCGCCCGCAGTTGTCGCAGGCTAGTTTCGCGCGCAAGAAAAACTCTCTAGCGAGCGGATCGTCGATCTCGTTCAGCCATGGATCGGACAAGTAGCTGCGCGGAATCGGCGTCGATAATCGGGTCGAGTGCGGCATAGCTTCCTAACTGCGTTTCCGCCTTCCGTAGTGCGCCGGCGCGTGTGCGGGCACCACAATGTCCGCGGCGAGACGTTGCTGTTCAATGACCATCTGTCGTTTCAGCGCTCCAAGCCGGCGAATGAGCACAACGATTTGCTCTTCTGTGCCCCGCGAGATCTTCGTTTTTTTGTTTTCAACGTTCGACAACCACGCGCGGCTTTTCTTAAATGGTCTGATTACCTCGTCGCCAGACAAATCCTCTTCCAATCGCGCCGGAAGAATTTTCGTTGAGAAGATTTTCATTCGCGCTCACCCTTCCACACTTCTAAAATTGATTCGGCCTTCGCATTCCTCTTCGCGCTTTTGCTAGTCGCCTGTCCAAGGAGTTGAACGTAGCCAGGCCCGCTCATTCGCGCGGACAGGCCGCGGAGACTGCCATTGAATGGCTTGGCATCACGAAAAATCGGCACGGTCATTTTGCCGGCGCTCGTTTCGACTTCGATCTCGATGTTGAGTGGCAGCAAACGTCCTTCTGTGGCTAGTTTTTGCGCACGTGACAGTTCGATGATGCGGTCACTTTTTCGTCCCCTACCACCTTTGACAAGCGCACCTTCTTTCACAGGTCGCGCCAGCGTGATGACGAAGTTTTCCATTCTGCAAAATTCCCCTGAACGCACGAATACACGCTCGTCAGTTTGTCCGTCGCGTAACTGACGGACTCATCCTGCGAGAGCGTGAAGCTCGCTAATTTTGCTCTGTCCGGGGCATGGAACCAGGAAGGAGCGGAAACCAGTCTGCTTCACGCCAATCGCAAGGCCGGCTCGTCTTTCCGGCTTGCACTGTTTGGTGAAGCGGCTCAGTGTCTCCGCTAGATGGTTTATTGACGCGCTACATCCGAGGCGCGGCACTTTGGTAAAGCGGCGTTTGCTACCGCTGCTTGTGCTTTGTTGACGCGCTGCACGCTAAGGCGCGGCCATTGATGAGGCGGTTCTGCTACCGCCGCTAACCGTTTGTTTGGGCGCTCGGTGCATAGGCGCCGTAGGGTGAAACATTCCCTACAGTAATTTTGATTCCGGCATTCGTGAAAGGATGCCTGAATCAAAAATTATTTTTTCGTCGGCATCTTGCGAGCGATTGTGTCCGACGCTTTCCGCAGTCGAGCATTCATGGCAACGATGATCTTGTCTATCTTCATTTCCGTCCTTTCGGATTTTAGGAATCCCAAAATCTCGTACCCGTCGCTGCTAACATCCTGCTAACACTTCGGTGTTTCCGCCTGTTTCGTTCACCCTTTTTTGATTCGGCCTATTAATCTAAATCACTGAATAGAATGGAGCATCGGGAACAATCAGAAATAGAACGGAACGCAAAGTCTAGGCTCATAACCCGAAGGTCGTCAGTTCAAATCTGACCCCCGCAACCACTTCGGTGTAGAAAACAAAAGGCTTCCGGCGCTCCAACCGGAAGCCTTCTTTGCTTTTGGGCGCAACTATGCCTGAACTATGCCTGTTTCCTGAAGAGCGCCACTTTCTTCTGCGCCGCGAGCACGTCGGTGCTCGAAACGATTGCGTAACGGTCGAACATCGCTGAGGTGCGATGTCCGGTGAGTTCGCGCGCGACCACTTGCGGAACACCGGCGGCGAGAAGCCGTCGCGCGCACGTTCTGCGGAAATCGTGAAACAGCCGCCCCGGACACTTCGCCTTTTTCGTAGCCGTCGCCCACGACTTTTTGAATTCCCCAACTGGCAGGCCATCGCCACGATGGAAGATCGGCTCAGCCAATCTCGTGACGCCATCGATCGCCACGAGACGGCGCGCCTTCTTCCGCCGCACGATGATCTCGGCGAGTTCAGGACCCAGTGGAATTACTCGGGGCCGCCGATTCTTGCAGATCTCGCCGGGGATTCGGAGTTCGTCTCCGTCGACCATGCCCCATGTGAGTGAAGCGATCTCACCCTTTCGCTGACCCGTGCAAGCCGCCCAATCGACAAAATCGCGCAGCCCGTCGTCGGGTAGATTGGCGAGGACGCTGGTGATTTCCTCCTCGCTGAAAAACCCCTGACGCACATTGTTTGCTTCGGAGAGTTTACGAATGTACGGCGCTCGCGAGAGCTTGCCTCGCTTCACGGCCAGATTGAAACACTGCCCGAGCAACTGCAGGGAGCGGTTGATCGAAGCCGGCCGATCGCCGGGAATCGGCTTGCCCTTTGCGTCGCGATTGCTGGCGAGCCGCCTCGCGATGTACTTGTCGATTTGTTCCGGCGTCACTGCGGCGGCGAGTAAGTCGGCAAAATCATCTCTCACGCGCTTCAGGTGCGAGCGGTTCTGGGCGCTCCACTTTCCCCGAAGCGTGAGATCGCTTTCGAGTGCGTCGCAGAGATCGAAAACGGTGACCTTCCGCATGCGCACTGACTCAAAAACGAGACCCGTAACCTCGCTCGCATGCACTTCCTTCAGGCGCTTTCTCAGGACATCGCGGGCCTTCTTCTCGTCAGCCTCGCCCGTACTCTCGCGATGCTTGAGTCCGTTCAGGAAGAATTGCATCCAGTAATTTGCCGAACCCTTTTGCCGGTAGAGACCGCCATCACCTCGTGCCATCTCGGTTGCTCCTTTCTGGGATCACCGCATAACGCTGTGTGGCACGTTAACTCTGCTGACAGCCCTGAGTCATGTTTTGCTAGGGATGCCGCTCAGTCTGCTCTCCGCGCCATGTACTTTTCTAGACCGACCGAGGAAAAGAGAAGTTTTCGTCCGATCCGGCGTGCGAACGGAAACTGCTTTCGATTTCGATACAGGTAGTCGCGACTGACACCTAAACGCTTCGCCGTCGTGCCGACGTCGAGCAACTCGTCGGTCGAGATTGCGGCTGTCGGCATTGCAAGTCGAGCCAGAGCCGTCACCCGGATCTGTTCAAGTTCACCGAGCAGCGCGGGAATCTCCTCCGGGCTAGACGTCTCCGCGAGGCGCAGTGCGAGTTGGAGTTCGCTCCTCATTCTTCTAGACCGTGCGGCCGTGGAAATTCTTCTCGCACCAAATCCGGACACCGGGGATGTTCGCCAGCTTTTTCTGGCTGCGCACGACCGCGCCGATTTTCTTCGGATCGGGCGACATGAACTCGCGCGGGACGAGCCTTTCGTCGACGACTTCGAATTGCCAGTTCTCGCGCGC
>Ga0070765_100001889_pt1 | contig 12990 bp, 11 predicted proteins | sample HubBroMetageWFT5_FD_71516 | JGI IMG/M metagenome (GOLD analysis project Ga0070765, IMG submission 71516) | Warmed and freeze-thawed soil microbial communities from the Hubbard Brook experimental Forest, New Hampshire - Hubbard Brook CCASE Soil... | ecosystem: Environmental > Terrestrial > Soil... | reverse complement strand
TAAGCAGACTGTCATCGGCGTGCTATGGGTGCTCATCCGGCCCTTTCTCACTATGGTGATTGTCACCATCATTTTCGGCCGCATCGCTAAGCTGCCGACGGAAGGCAATGCGCCCTACGCACTCATGGTGTTTGCCGGTATTTTGCCGTGGACTTTGTTTTCCACCGGCTTGAGCGAGGCTTCCAATAGCCTGATCAACAATGCAAGTCTGGTCAGCAAGGTCTATTTTCCACGCCTGATCATACCGGTCGCCACCATCGTGGTAGCGTTTGTGGATTTTCTCATTAGCTTCGGCATTTTGGTCTTACTGATGGGCTGGTACCGGTTCCCACCGGACTGGCGGATCGCCGCTTTGCCCATCTTCGCTTTGTTTGCTTTTTTTGCCAGCGTCGGTCCGGCTCTCTGGGTTAGTTCCCTCAACGTAAAATACCGGGATTTCCGTTACGTCATCCCATTCATCGTGCAGTTCAGTCTCTATGTGTCGCCGGTCGGTTTCAGCTCAAGCGTAGTGCCGGGACAATGGCGTTTGTTATATTCGCTCAATCCTATGGTAGGCGTGATCGACGGGTTTCGGTGGTGTATCCTCCGCGGCCAAAGCGAGCTGTATTTGCCAAGTCTGCTGGTCAGCATTGCCGTAACAGCGTTCTTCCTGTGGTTCGGGTTGCGCCGGTTTCGCAAAACTGAGAAAACGTTCGCCGACTTGATTTGAACGCGAATAGGCAGCCATGCCGGAAAAAGCAATCGTCGTCGAAAATCTGTCAAAGCGTTATCTGATTGGGCATCGGCTCGCTCTACAAGCAGCGTACAAATACACGGCGCTGCGCGACATCATCGGGCGGCAAATCTTCAACTTTGCGCGCAATGCGGCTAATATCTTCCGTGGGCACCAGGTCGTGCAGGGAGATGAGGTCGAGGAATTCTGGGCTCTCAGGGACGTCAGCTTTGACGTCAGACAAGGCGAGGTTCTCGGCATTATCGGCCGAAACGGCGCCGGCAAAAGCACGCTGCTCAAGGTCCTGAGCCGGATCACCGAGCCTACCAAGGGCCGGGTCACATTAAGTGGTCGCGTTGCAAGCCTGCTCGAGATTGGCACAGGTTTCCACCCGGAGCTCAGTGGAAGGGAGAACATTTTCCTTAACGGCGCCATCCTCGGCATGACGCAGCGGGAAATTCGGGGAAAATTCGATGAAATCGTCGCCTTTGCCGAGTTCGAAAAATTCCTCGATACGCCGGTAAAGCATTATTCCTCGGGAATGTATATTCGGCTGGCATTCGCAGTCGCGGCTCACCTTGAGCCGGAGATTTTGGTAGTCGACGAGGTATTGGCTGTCGGCGATGCCCAGTTTCAGAAGAAGTGCATTGGAAAAATGGATGAAGTTTCGCGACGGCAAGGCAGAACGGTGTTGTTCGTGAGCCATAACATGGAGGCTGCATTGAAACTTTGCAGCCGAGCAATTCTTCTCGAATCAGGATGTGTTCGAGCGACCGGCGATATCAAAACTGTGGTGGCCACTTATGGCGAAATTCACTCGTCATCTCCGAGGGTGATCGATTTTTCGAGCTATCCACGGTCGGCCGGTTTCGTTGGCAAAAGTCGTCTTGCTAGGGTTTCTCCTTCAGACGCAGAGAGCAGCTGGTCGATACCCTTTGGACAGCCGCTTGCGATTGACCTCTCCCTAGATGTGCAGTCCTCCGTGACCCGAGTGGCAGTGAATATCGCCATATTTTCGGCTCGAGGTTTCCAACTGACGTTTTGGACGACTAATTCCAGTAACGTGGAACTTCCGGTTCGACCCGGGATAAATACCTTTAGAATAACATTTCAGCACCTGAAACTGCTCCCTGGCCGGTATCATCTCGGCATTAGCATTCGCGACGATCGAAGCCACGGCGTCCTCGGGATCGGGAGCGACTGGATTCCTGAAGCTGTACAGTTTGAGATTATGTCGAGCCTTGAGGCTGCAAGGATCACTGTCGATACTTTTGGTGGCGTGCTTGTCCCCTCTGCAACGGTTTCTGTTGTTGACTAAGCTGCGGATCGTCCGGAGCTCTGGGGAGAAACCCAAATGGATATTGCCAAAGTCAGCGGCGCTTTTGCGAATGCTGCCAGGATCGCGAGGGGCGCGAAACGGAGGTGGATGGACAAGACGTTTCCGTACAGAGCGTGCTAACGTTGTCATCAGTCTCCAAGCCTCTCCCCTGGGATTTGCTGACCATACCAAATCAAAAAGGCGGAAACCTGGGAAAGTTGGACCGCACAGACTAGGTGCGCTTTGACGCCGCAAACAACCGGAGAAACCACCGTGACCTACGAGACCAAGAAACGTCTACGGGAGCGATTCCTTGCAGCGTTTTTTCGGCGCCCACCTAAGGCAGGCCACAAGAATCTATACGCCGGTCGGCGACTTGTTCAAGGACACCGATGTTCTCGATGCCCTCAGGCTAATTCGAGCTTTTTCTGGAGCTCGCGTGATGGGAACGCCAAGTCTGCAGCAATCCATGTCCGATCCGCAGCTGCCGTAGAACGGCTGGTCGCGAGGACTTCGCTCGGCATTGTCGCGGCTTCATTTCCAATAAAGTCGCCGCTGGCTTACAGCTTCAAGGGAACGTCAGCGTCATGGAGATAGGCGTGCGCGCGGAGAATGCAAGGCTTTGGTGGGCGTTGGCAGCTGCGATCATCCTGCAATCTTTTATCCTCTACTACCAGCGCAACTACGGTGCGCTCGTCGGCCTTATTCCGTGGGATGATTGCGCTATTGTGCTGCGCGCTCTGGAGAATTTAGACAAGTTGGCACAAGCTCATTCGCTTTGGCACATGCTGGTTGCAGCGCTCCATGTCGATATCCACGCACCGGTCTCGGACATCCAGGTCATTGCCGGCCTGCTCCTTGCTGGCGGCGCTTTATGGGGTCCGTACGCGCTCGACATCATCTGTCTGTGCATCGCAATCTATGCGCTCTCGACTACGGTGGCGTTAAAGGATCCAGTCGTCTTTGGAACCAGCGTCCTGTTTCTGCTGGTGCAGCCGATTACATTTCGCGCCCTCGCCGAGCTGAAATCGGATTGGCAGGGCGGCGTTCTCTTGGCGGCGGCGCTGTTCGTGCTGTTTGACGCGGCCGAAGAGAACAATGATCACGCCCGCACTCTCGGCGCAGCGCTATTGGGCTTAATGCTGATCACCAAGCTGACGGCGTTTTATCTACCTGTACTCGCGCTCGGCGTATTCTTCGTATTCGAGTTTTATGGCGCTCTTAAACACGAACTAGCTGCGATAGATGCGCCAAACCTCTCACAGGCGGCCTGGAAGGGGGCTTTTGCTCGCCTCGGCGGGAGCGCTCGTCAGGGCACGATGTGCGTGGCGCTGATCCTGGTACCTTACCTGTTGTTTTTCTACCAAAGCCACAAAGCGCTCTTGGCCTATATTCAAGAATCATTGGGCTCGGTTCGGGGCGCCGACGGGTTCACCATGTTTGAACGCTTTCTTTATTATAGCCCATTTGATGGCAAAAGCCCGCCTTGGGCCGGCCATTTCGCGCTCTGGGGTGGTCTGCATTTTATGTTCTTGATTTTCCTCGTCGCCAGCCTGATCGCCGCACTCTTGAAGCGCGCCTGGCTGCATGTGCTGGCGTGCACAGGCGTTTTGCCGGTCGCCGCAGTATTCCTGGTGCCTCTGGTTCTGGGGCATTTCTCGAACCTCACTTTTGGTGCGCCGTTTATGGGCGCGATCATGGGTGGCACTCTGATCTTTTTGCGCATCTTCATCGCCAATACGCCGCGGTGGGGCGCGCTCGTCGCACCAATCGTCGTGCTGGCGCTGGCGTTGCCGAGCGCAGTGCCTCTCAGTCCACCCCGCGATCTAGTGGGCACGCCGGTTGGCCGGGTTGAACTCGAGCATTATCAATCCATCTATGACGATATGGTCGGGGCGATCGCAAGCCGAGAGACGTCAGCGCAGCCAAAGGTCGTATTCACGTTCGACCATAGCCTCATGCCCTATCCCAATCTCTCCATCCGGTATTTTCAACGCACAGGACACTTTCTGTCGGTCGACCGCATCGACGACTTTGCCGATCATGATGCTGAAACGTTGTTGGCGGGTGCCAATTTTATGGTCACGATCACGCCCACTGGCGAAGCGCGCACCGTGCCAAACCTTTTTCGTAACAAGCCGACATCCGCTGACCCTGCTTTGGGCGATGCGCGCGTCCGCGAGAGTGGCCGCTACGGGTTGATCGCACGCTATCAGGTCCAAGGAGGGGAAATTCGGCTCTACCAAGCCGGAGCGCCGCGATAAGACATCGCGAACGTCAATCGCCGCTGAAGACGAATACGAACGACTACCACGCTTCAAATTTGACCTTATCGACCGCGCAGACGCCTAAGGCGCTTTCGTATCTGCAACGGGACCTCTGCTATCAGACGTCCAGTAAGGTACAGAGTCAACGCGGGCGAACCGAAGAACGTGGACAGAAGACGCGGATAACTGTGCGATTGCAACGCCTCTACAAGGACGAGCCATTGGGCGCGGCGGTCGACATCCACATAGTGTTTGACGACCGCCTCGCGTTCGCTTGGGGTTAGATTCATCGCCATCAGATCCCGATCGCTATTTCGCAACACTTCGAGATCCCGCCTGCTGTGTCGCGCGCTGAGCGAGTCCGCTCGTTCGACTGCTACATATCCTATGATCGGAATAAGCAGAAAGCGCGCGCCAACCGCTAGCGCACGGGCATATAGGGCGTAGTCCTCGCCGAAGCGCAAGGCGTCGTCATATCGCAACCCGTGTAGATCCAAAAAAGCGCGGCGGATCAAAGGCTTCAGATAGCCCAGCTCTTTCCGGTGAGAGCCTCGTCGCGTCACGTTTCCGAGAACGAATTGCTCAAAGTTCAGGTGCGCCGGTTTGATCGCTGTGGCCATACGAACGGGTGTCTGCGGTTCAGAACCAACACGATCTTCCGAAACGCATGTCAAATGGTCGGCCAGAAAGTCGCAATCATGTGACTGGGATAGCAGCGCGGCAATTCTCCCAGGGAGAAAGAAGTCGTCGGCATCAAGGATTGCGAGCCACGGAGCCGTCGAAATCTCGATTGCGATGTTGCGCGCGGCGGATGGTCCAACGCTGGAGGGCAATCGTTCGACAATCAGGCGTTTACCCTCGGAATCGCATCGGCGCGCTAGAGCAGCCGTATCATCCGTAGATCCGTCGTCCACTACAATCGCGGCTCGTACTTCGTCCTGCGCGAGCGCCGACAATACGGCGCGCTCGATTGTATCTGCCCGGTCCCGCGCGACGATTAATACGTCAACGCGAGCCATATCGGATTCAGCCTTTTGGTCGTGCTCGATGGCATGATGTGTCGATCGCTGTGGATCTGTCATTGAGAATTAATTGTATGCAGTGATTGTGATCAGCCATCTTGGTCCGAGATTAAGCCCTCTTGGATCTGTGAAAATGCTCTTATGTGGCGCATGGACAAAATGCTTCTTCTCTTTGCAAAAAAGATCCCTCTGAAAAGCCTAATTGGGTGGCGGAGACAACAAACGAGCCCAAGGATATCACAGCGACGGAGGCGGTCTCTAAACGCCGTAAAGATTATTGTCTCGCGCACAGCCTCGCAGGCTGAAGTGATAAGTCGACGCTCAAGGCGCGACAGCGTCGGACGATGTTTGTCGAGAAACTGTTCTGTAGCGACCAATAACAGCTCCTTGCTGGCTTCGGTTCTTGTCGTGGGCGACGCTGTTCGACTTATAAGACTATATTGGTAGTTATAGTAGTAATAGGGTCTCGACACCAAGATTACCTTGGCACGTCGTGCGTAACATTCCAAAAGCAACATCCGGTCCTCTCCGAGATGCAGGTTCTCCTGATATTTAATACCGTTGGCTGTCAACCATCTGTGCCTGATGATCGGTTTCAAATATCCAAAGTCCAAAACAGTATTGGACTGTATATTAAGCAAATAATCGGCGAATTTCAAAATCATAACTTCATTCGTTAGCGGCTCGAATGCGAGGAAGGAGACGCGTCTAGAGATGGGATCGACAACGAATTGATTGTCCAATACGACATCCGCTCCAGTTCGTTCGGCGGCTTGAATCAGCACCGCAAGCCGACGTCGACTGTACCAATCGTCTGCATCCAACATTGCAATCCAGTCACCCTCGGCAATCGCAATCGCCATGTTTCTGGCGCGCGCAGGCCCGGAATTCGATGGGAGGTCTATCACTTTGACGCGTGGTTCGTTGGCTGCAAGCGATCGGATGGTGGAAAGCGTCGCGTCCTGCGAGCCATCGTTGACGAATATGACTTCCCAATCATCGATCGTCTGATTTACGACTGAGCGGTATGAGTCGGCTATGAATTGAGCCGCGTTGTACGCAGGAATGATGACGGACACGTAAGGCATTACAACGCGATCCTCCAAAATAGCACGCTATGGTATCCTTTCATGACTAGAAGCCAGCGTCGAGGTGAAGGTTTGTCGTACCAGGGGCGCGCTATCCTCGAGCGTTCCAGAACCGTTATCAAGATGCCGCCCGGCCGATCCGCACTCTGCTGATTGTGCGCCACTGCTCTTGTAAGCGACCCGCGATGCGGTCTTTATTATAGGACTGCCGACAACCAGCATAATTTACCTAGCTTGGACTGTTTGTTACGCATAGCTTCGCAAAGCATCGGCGGGTAAAGGAGTTTGGTCGCAAATGGTTACTATAACAGCAACCGACCGCTTCCTTGCCGTCTGCGATTCGTATATTGACATGTTTAGCTCCAGCGGCTTACCCGAGAAATCTTGCGTGGAACGGCATTCTGGAAGACGCATCTTTAAGATCTCGATATCTGGTAGGGTACCCGATGGTTGGAATAGTGCGGAGATAGTCAAGTCGATTCGCCACGAGAAAATCAGTGATGGAACGAGCATGAAAGCAAACACGGTCAAGTTCGCCAAACGCATCGCTAGGCTTTTTATCGGGAGGCCCATCTTCGGTCGGTCGATCCTGATTTATCACCGGATTGCAAAAGCCGATTTCGACCCCTGGAACCTTGCGGTTTCGGCAGACGAATTCGAGCGCCAGCTTGCTAGCCTCCGCAGCAAGACGGTTCTTCCGCTGCGCGAGTTCGTGAAGCTTCATCAGCAGAATAGACTACCGCAAAGCGCCGTCGCAATCACGTTCGATGATGGCTACGCGTGCAACGCTCTCGTAGCGGCGCCGGCGCTCCAATCCTTTGGCTATCCGGCTACCTTTTTCGTCGTTTCAGATGCTATAGCACAGCCGGAGGAATTCTGGTGGGATCAGCTCGAATACATTTACCGCGCACCGGAATTCGATTACGGGACTGCCATACGTCTGTTGATACCCTATTCATCGAATGAACTCGGCGGGAACGCTCACGAGAGTGGCGCGCGGTTTGCTGCCTTCCTCCAAATCTGGGAGCTGCTTCGCGGCCTTTCGACGAAAGAACGCCGCCGATATCTTGATGATCTCCGGGGCCACATGTGCTTAAAAAAGGAGATGCGCCCGAGCCATCGCCCCATGACAGCAGCGGAATTGCGCGTGCTTGCGGCCAACCCCCTCTTCGAGATCGGGGGGCATACCGCTACGCATCCCAGCCTCCCCAAACTTGATCCTGTCGAACAGAGGCAGGAAATTGTCTCTAACGCGCGTTTCTTAGAAGCGACGCTCGGGACGCCGATCCGCTCGTTTTCGTATCCATTCGGTGATTGGGAGCGAATTACCCGCGACATCGTCATAGCTGCCGGCTTTGAATGCGCACTTACTGCTAAGCACAGGAGAGTACAGCCGGGCGACAACCAGTTCGAATTGCCGCGTAGACAGGTTGTCAATCGTAACGCGCTCACGCTGTAGAAATCGTTGGGCATCTTGCTTGGAACGACCGATCATTTCCGAAATCGAACTTGAATCTATTTTAGTTTCAATATGTATTCCGGCGTCAATCGACCGGTCATCAAGTGAAACAAACCGATCAAGTTGCCCCGCAACCGACCGCGCCGATCGATATATCTTTCCGGGTAGATACTTTTGAAAAGATTGGCGAGAAAATTTCGTGCCGCGAGCTGGAAGGCATAGGCGACCGACATATTGCCTTTGCATACAATGTATGCCGGATTGACCATCTGAGAGTACCCGAGCCGAACCTCGCTGCCCTTGCCGCGTTTTACGCCAAGGTGGATTCCCCAGACGAGGTTCGTCCTGACAATCCGGCCGTGGCGGCGCAGCGCTCCGCAGAAGTCCAGGTCTTCCTGCCAGCCATACAGCGGCAGGCGCTCGTCGAAGCGTAGCGAGCCCAGACTAGTGTTACGACATGCTATAATCCCGTTGCAACCATCGGCATAACTGCCTGTGATCTCGCGTATGACAGGCAGTGCTTTTCGCCTGCGATATTGCTGCGCCAATCGCAGCCCCTCCGCAAATGTGAAACCCTCCGAATTCGCGCCATCGGCGACGATATTTCCGCTCACGCCGGCGATCGAATAGTCCTGCTCAAAAATCCTTTCCAGATTGAGGAAAAAGTCGTCACCGATGATGAAGTCATCGTCGATAAATGAAATCACATCCATTTCATCAATCAAACAGGATATTCCTCTATTTCGCTGACAGGTAAGGCCAATGCTTCCAAATATCCTTCGCACGCTGGCAGTGGCGGTTCCAAGTTCCGGAACATCTGCCGGAACTACGGCCGAAATGACGATCACATCCGGAATTCTGCGCTGTAACAGCAAATTCACCAACACATTTTGTAAAATGTCCGGTCGACCATGGGAGGCGATTACAAGGCCTAGCTTCATTTCAGCCCAGCATTATTTTGGTGCAAGGGACCTTGCCTTGAAATCCCCCAAAATGAAAGAAGCTCGCCGCGTTGCGCATCGTTCGAATTCATTTCAGCTTGAGTATGTATTCTGGGGTCAGTCGACCGGCCATTAAGTGAAACAAACCGATCAGGTTGCCCCGCAGCCGACCGCGCCGGTCGATATAGCTTTCCGGGTGAATGCTCCTGATGAGATTGGCAAGAAAGTTTCGTCCAGCCTGTCGGAACGCGTAGACGAACGACATGTTGCCTTTGCTAACTATATAGGCCGGATTGATGATCTGCGAATAACCGAGTTGAACCTCGCTGCCCTTGCCGCGCTTTGTCCCAAGATGGACTCCCCAGACGATATCTGTCCTCACAATCCGACCGAAGCTGCGCAGCGCTCCACTGAAATCCAGATCTTCCTGCCAGCCATACAGTGGCAATCGCTCATCAAACCGCACTGAGCCTATCTCTGCGGTCCGAAACGCCATGTTGCATCCATAGGCACCTCTGATCTCTCGCATGACGGGCGCCGCCTTTTTTCTCTGGCTATGTTGCTCCACCAACCGGAGCCCTTCTTCGAATGTGAGACCTGGCGAGTGCGCTCCATCGGCGATAACCTCTCCGTTTATGCCAATGATCGAGCGATCACGTTCAAAAATCCTTTCCAGATTGAGAAAATAGTCATCACCGACCAAGAAATCGTCATCGATAAATACAACCACATCCGTGGTGTCGATCAGATAAGACATCCCTCTGTTGCGTTGGCATGTGAGGCCCGCATCGCCAAATATCGTTCGCACGTTAACAATGGAGGCACTGATCTGCGGAATATCCGCTGGATCTACGGCAGAGACGACGATGACATCCGGGAGCCTGGGCTGTGACACTAGGTTCATCAGCACCTGTTGCAGGATATCCGGTCGGCCATGCGAGGCGATAACAAGACCCAGCTTCATCTCGGTTGGTCGTCCCCTGGGATTTTGCGAGTCATGTTCGAAATGACGGCCGCGGTGCGGGCTTGTCGGGCCCGCCATCCTGGTGAGGTTTCGGATGTGGGGATCGGTCGAACGCTCGGCTCCTGATCGCCCAACGCCCCCCGGTACGTGCCGCTTCGGGCCTGTATGCGGTGACGTGACCTATAGAACTGCGCACTGGGTGGAGCGCCGCGATACCTGTGATTGCACCGAACATAACCCCCATCCATATTCCAAAATCGGGTCCCGGCGAATCAACACTCGACATCGCCAAAGCTGGCACCAGTGACAACTTCAGCGCGTATAGTAGTTCCGCCGACAATGGGGTACGTGAAATCGATCGCCTGGCAAAGGTTTGGACCAGGAAGACTCCCAAGAACGCAGCGCCAATCAGTCCTGTATTGCTGATGACCGCCGCGAACCAGCTCGATGTCCGGGCTGACCCAAATCCGATGCCGAGACCCCATGTGGAGGCTACTGTGTTCCAGGCCGCGTTATTCCAATTGGACCTTTCGTAGAAGGAATCAGATAGCGGTTTGTTGAATATAAGCTCGTCGATCAGGTCAAATAGCGGGTTCAGCAGGTTCGAGTACGCAACCATGACGAACAAGAGCGCGATTATCGCTCCTAGGCCTACTAGCAGCTCTCCCATAAGACCGCTCTGGCCTAACGGCGATGAAAAAGCCGCGCGCCTGATCCAGTTCCCCGCGTAAACCAATCCCAATACGGCCAAGCCTCCATAAGCAGTGGAGGACGTAGAGAGCAGCGCCATGACCACCAGACTGATCGCCACTATCGTCGCGTGCATGCGCTGCGGACCTTCCGCATAGAGGGTCCGCAAAAGCCCAGTCGCGGCGGCAAAATCGACGCAGATAGGGCCATACGCCGACGCCTCAGGTGCGAAGCCAACGACCCGCCTCGCCCCGGCCGCGACCGAGGCGTTCGTCAGAAGCGCATATTGCGCGTTGCGGAAGGGCGTGAGCAAGCTTTCCATTCCGGTAGACGCCGCCGCGACATCGATCAGGCCGGTGACAATGCAGACCATGCCTCCAGCGAGCAAAGCCTTCAGCAAGCTCCCAGTAAATCCCGGTTCGTCCGCCATAAAGAACACAGCAAATGCGGTCATGACAGACAGCACTACATACCCCGATTGCGTGAAATTCTCCTGACGCGGGCCCAAAAGATCAGCCATATACGAATATTTCATGGGGAATACGACGACCTGACCTTGAAAGAGCCTCGGCATTATCAATGTAACAACTATCCCCGTTAGCAAGAATAGGGCGAGATATCCCAGCCTCCGCAATTGCAAAGCGTTGACGAACTTTGGCGTTAGCGTCACGACGTGAGGAACAACTACCTTGAAAATCAAAACAACGGCAAACATCATCTGAGGCAAAAGTGACATTCCACCTATAATTTCGGGCGGGAGCAATGATAAGCTGGCGAAGGGTATCGAGGCGAGCAACAGCACCAGCACCGTGCCCGGGCGGGCCCAGAAGCTGCAGACGATCACGAGCCAGAAAATCAGGGCAGGAACGTTCATTGAGGTCCAACATTTCCGCTTGGATTTGATCGCTTGCGCACGTTCACTAATGCCTTCCAAGGTCGACTATGTTTTCATGTGTTTCACGTCGACTGGATCGCCCTCCGTCGCGAGTACCATGATCGACAGCAAACATCAATTCGAGGTACTTCTCAGCGCCCTGCCGCCATGAGAACGCCTTCGATCGTTTCAGCCCGGCGCGGGCAAGGTTCTCTCGCAACGTCGGTTCGGCCGCGAGTCGTCCTATCGCGGCTAGCCACACCGCCGCATCGTCAGGGGGAGCGTACAGTACAGCCTCCCCGCAAACTTCAGGCAGGCTTGCCGCGTTGCTCGAAACCACAGGGCAGCCCAGCGCCATCGCTTCGAGCACCGGCAGGCCGAAGCCCTCCGTCTTAGAAGGAAATACCAAACACAGAGCGCGCTGGTAAAGAAAAGACAAATCGTCGTTATTAACCCTACCGAGGTGCTTCACGTTTGTCGGTAGCTGGCCGCTGTGCACGCGTGCATACACGTTGGCGTCCTCTCCGCCAGCCACGAGGATGTGGACGCCCATGGCGGCGAGGTCCGCAGCAATCGAATAGATGATAGCAGTATTCTTGTGTGGGGCTTTGCTTCCGACCAGTAGAACGAACGAGAGGGGCAAGTCTGCTCCATTGAGCGGCGAGCGATCCGCGTCCCACTCCAATACATGTTCGTAACCGTCGTGAATCACCGCGATCTCGTCTACTGGTGCGATACCGAACTGGCCTAGTGTCTTCTGCGAGAAACGTGAGACTGTGACGATCCGCGCGGCGCGATGTCCAAGAGCCGGCACAAGAACGCGATAGACTGCTCGGAACATCAAGCCATAGCTCTCCGGCGTAATCCGGCTATTGAGATCATGAATGCAAACGATCTGCCTTTTCAGGGCGAGCGGCCCGGTATTGCACAAACTCAGGAGGCCTCCGCGAACATAACCGGGTAGGATGAACTGCTCCCAGAAATGGCCGGGTGCGCTAGGCAGCATTCGAATTGGAATGCTCACGAATGGCGAGGCTGCCACGGCCCCAGCCGCACATAGTACCTCCAGCTTGAGTCCAGCAGCCAGTGGATGGCCCTCGCAAATGAGCGCATCCATCGCCGTCAAGATTTCCTGCGCGTAGCGATCGACACCCGTCGCATTTCGGCTCAAGAACCTACCATTGACGGTCCAGCGCCGACTCGTCGGTTCGCGCTCTTTCGGCTTCCGCTGCATTAGGCGCTGAACCGCCTATTGCCGTTCTGAGTTAACGCTGCATTCTCCCAAAATCGGGTCCATATGGCAAACCTGGGAAGACCTACGGAAGCGTCAATACAAGGTACCTTAAACGGGCGGGGAGGCTGCGTATAGTATAGAATCGATTGATCGTTACCAAACCGGAGATGTGTCGAAAAACCGGCAGCTGACTGGCAGGCGCGTGACGAGCGCAGGTCGGCGAGAATCAATTCTGCTTGACGGAGAATCACGTCCAACCTCAATAGCACTAAGCCCGTGTACATTGGAAGGTTGACTCAATTGCGCGCGCAACCAAATTGATGACGTACGGAATCTTTCGCACAAATAGGTAGGGGCTGGCGGCCCCGAATCTGGCTGAACTGGAGGTGGCTAAACGCAACCAGGACAGCAAGAAGGGAAC
>Ga0070765_100001886_pt1 | contig 12998 bp, 8 predicted proteins | sample HubBroMetageWFT5_FD_71516 | JGI IMG/M metagenome (GOLD analysis project Ga0070765, IMG submission 71516) | Warmed and freeze-thawed soil microbial communities from the Hubbard Brook experimental Forest, New Hampshire - Hubbard Brook CCASE Soil... | ecosystem: Environmental > Terrestrial > Soil... | reverse complement strand
ATCAGGGCGTCGAGTTTCACGACCGCGGCCATGTCGAGCTCTTTAGCCCACTCAGGAAGCGTTGGCGGAGTCTGCGACACAATTTTCGCGGGAGTGATTTCTCCGGTTTTCATCCCACTCGTATTTATTGCGGGTATCGCGGTTACCTGATCGGCTCTAACGACGTCGCGCCCGGCTCCCGCGTTTGCCGTTGTCGTGATCGGACGTTGTGCGACCGCAGCAACGGGACTTTGCGCCTGGGTTGCCTGAATCTTCTGTGTCGATTGAGAGGGGCTCGCTCCGGACTGGTTGGCATTTGGCGCACCAGTCGATGCAGGTGTTTGCGATGCCGGTGTGCCGGCCGGCGCTTGCGGCCTCGGTTGGGTTGATGCTACCGGTGGTTGATTGCCGTGAAACAAGCCACCCATCGCGTGCCAAGCAAACCCCAGCGCCCCCACGATCAAGAGGGATGCCGCAATTCGGATGCGAGTTTGTGACCTGTGCGATGAAAGTACTTTTGCCTCGCTTGTAGTGTTCGAAGTGGTCTTGTCCGAGCCTGCCTTGCCCGAGCTTGTCTCGCTCCGTTTCCGAACTTCCGCAGAGGCATCTGCCGCGGTCTGTTTTGTTTGCTTTTTGGGAGATTCTGGCTGGCCCTTTGAACTGGCCTCCATTGCGGCCAGTACAGCGTGTAACTCCGCGTCCTTCGCTTCGTCCCAGTCCGGCGGAATCGACTCGTCTGTAGCTTCAGGTGCAGGGCTGGCGGGCGTTGTCGTACCGGTTTCCGGAACAGTTACAGGGATTCCTTCGCTAGTTGACGAGCCGGATTCCACAGTTGGTGCGGGGTCGGAAACAGCCATTGGCGCTTCGATTCCTTTTTGCGGCTCAGGAGTCGCTGCGGCGGCTGCAGGCTGTTCAGCCGGGATGTACCAAAAATTCGGGTCGTAAACGGTGAATTCCAGGTCCGTGTAGCCTGCCTGGCGCGACTCCAGCACTTTGCAGAGAATTTCTCTCTCGGAGCGGTCGTTTCGAAGAAAAACACATTGCCCCGGCATGACTCTCGCCTTCAATTTCAGCACCGCGCCGTTGTCCAAGACCAGTGTTGTATTTGTCGTTTCCGTGAACAGCTCGCGTTGCTCCGCGCCGTCTACGGTCTTCGACCCTTGAACCGTGACAGAGATCTCCAACGGCCTTGCCTGATTTCGCACGAGTTCAGTCATTCTTTTTCGCACCGCTCGACGGAATTTGCGGAATCGTCCCGATGCCCGGGCTTGTATTAGTACCTTCGGCCCATTGTATTTGGACTGCCGGTCCCATGCCCGGCATCCTTGAGGGGTTCGAGTCTCCCTCCCATCGTGAGGTGCTAATACGTCGGCCGCAATAGCCGGGAAGTACAGTTTGTTCCTTTCGGTACACCGCAACCCAGAAGCAGCCGAATGGGACAGGTGAGTAGTGGCTGACCAACGCCCGCGGGGATGCCAACTCGCGTACGGTTCGTTACCCTTTTGCGACTCAGCGACCCACCATCCTTTGCAGTTCTTCGGGGTAACGAGCGCCCTGCACCGCGATCTTTGAGGCTGCCGTGTCCAATTCGCGGAGATCCTCGGGCGAAAGTTCCACGTTAGTCGCTGCGATGTTTTCTTCGAGGCGCGCCAGCTTGGTTGTGCCGGGGATGGGAACCATCCACGGTTTCTGCGCAAGCAGCCAAGCGAGCGCAATCTGAGCGGGCGTCGCTTTCTTCTGTTGCGCGAATCTCCCAAGCAGATCCACCATCGCCTGGTTTGCTTTGCGGTTCTCCGGCGAAAAGCGAGGGACGATGTTGCGGAAATCGCTTTTGTCGAACTTCGTATCTTCGCTGATCCTCCCAGTTAGGAATCCCTTACCAAGAGGACTGAATGGAACGAACCCGATCCCAAGTTCCTCGAGCGTCGGGATCACTTCTTTTTCAGGCTCCCTCCACCAGAACGAATATTCACTCTGGAGTGCGGCGACGGATTGAACCGCGTTCGCACGGCGGATGCTCTGCACACCTGCTTCCGAAAGTCCGAAGTGCTTCACCTTGCCTTGCTGAATCAGCTGCTTCACAGCTCCGGCAACGTCTTCCATCGGAACATTCGGATCGACTCGGTGTTGATAGAACAGGTCGATGACATTGGTCTTGAGTCGCTTAAGCGAGGCTTCAGCGACGTCCTTGATGTGCTCTGGCCGGCTGTCCAGCCCGGCCTGTTTGCCGGTATTCGGATCAATTTTGAAACCGAACTTGGTGGCGATCACCACTTGCTCACGGAGGGGAGCGAGGGCTTCACCTACGAGTTCTTCGTTTGTGTAGGGGCCGTACACTTCCGCAGTGTCGAAGAATGTGACGCCGCGTTCGACGGCCGCTCGAATCAGCGAGATTCCCTCTTTCATGTCCATGGGAGGCCCGTAACTGAAGCTCATTCCCATGCAGCCGAGCCCGATGGCCGACACTTCCAGATTGCTTTTTCCAAGCTTGCGTTTTTTCATTGCTCCTCCTTACCTACTTCTAGATGCTCGCCAAGCGCTGAGGTATGCAAAAACGCCTTTCTATGCGCAGGAAACGCCAGAATGGAGCTACCCCAGTCTCCTGCGATGCACCGGCATATGTCTTCTTAGAAGAACACTTCCGGCGAGAGATGAAACCGCTGTCTCAAACACTCGAAATGCTCCCTGTTCAATTTGCGCTTGCCGCCTCAAAATTTCCAGACACGATACTGCGTCCGCCGAACACGCGTCCTTCTGCTTTCGCTCACGCTGCTCCCATCAAGAACCACAGAACCTCCACAGTCTGTATTCCAGGTTCATCGTTCCCCCAAAACGGGACTCGCGTGCACCCTGGTACTAGACCCACTTCTTGAATTTAATCAAACGGCGTGCTAGCGTGACTCGTGACTATTGAAGATAGAATTCGTGAGCGTGAAGCAAGCCGAAACTTCAGCCTCACCTGCTGCCCCGCTGGAAACGACCTAGCCCAATCTGACGTCCGTCTCAGCCTAGCCGCAGCTCGAGAACGATCGCTCATCCGCCCTAGCGACTCGTTTGTCCTGACAAAAGAAGCGTCACTGACCACTGCCCACTGGTTCGCCGGCCACTGGTCCAGACCACTTCCAACCGGTTCTGCCTCACAAACAGAAACCGACCTAAACTCCAGAAAACGAGCGACGGGAGAATTTCTAACCGGGACCAGAACACACATTATGGAAACACGCATTTGCGCTAAAATGAATGAAGAAATGAGCCAGACCCGATGACCGAACGTAAACCGCCATTTGCGACCGTGGAAGAGGCGCTCGAGGAAATCCGCGCCGGCCGCATGATCGTTCTGGTAGACGACGAAGACCGCGAAAACGAAGGCGACCTGGCTATGGCCGCGGAGAAAGTCACGCCGGAAGCCATCAACTTCATGACCAAATTTGGACGCGGCCTGATTTGCCTGGCGCTCACCGAGCAGCGCTGCGACGCGTTGAATCTAACCGCCATCACGCCGCGAAATACTTCCGCCTTCGGCACGCCCTTCTGCGAGCCCATCGACGCACGACGCGGCACCACCACCGGCACCAGCGCCTCTGACCGCGCTACCACAATCTTAGCTACCACCGATCCCAACACGCGCCCTGAAGATCTCGCGCGCCCCGGACACGTTCACACTCTGCGCGCGCGCAATGGCGGAGTGCTGGTCCGCGCCGGACAAACCGAAGCTTCCGTGGACCTCGCGCGCATTGCCGGCCTCGATCATTCTGGCGTGATCTGCGAAATCATGAATGACGACGGCACCATGGCGCGCATGCCCGATCTGAAAGAATTTTGCCGCGTGCACAACAGGAAGCTGCTTACCGTCGCCGACTTGATTCGCTATCGCATGCAGCACGAACGCTACGTTCGCCGCATCGCCGAATCGATTCTGCCCACGCCGCATGGAAATTTCCGCATGATCGCGTACTCCAGCGACGTGGACCACGAGTTGCACGTCGCGCTGGTTCGCGGCGACGTTTCCCGCGACGCACTCGGAGGCCCGCCTCTCGTTCGCGTCCACTCGCATTGCCTCAGTGGTGACGTTTTCGGTTCCACAGCATGCGATTGCCACGCCATCATTGACCGCTCGCTGGCTTCAATCGCGCAAGCGGAGCGCGGTGTCTTCGTTTATTTGCATCACACCGGGCGCGGATTTCAAATCGATGCGCGCGAAGCGGACAGTAGCGAGCTTCCGCGCATCCGATTCCATCAGCGCGAAGAACTCGATCAGGATTTGGGCAGGCAGCGTCTGGTACAGCGCGAAAGTGGCATTGGCGCGCAGATACTGATCGACCTAGGCTTGCGCCGGATCCGCGTGCTCACAAATCATCCGCGCAAGGTAGTGGCGCTGGAAGGTTACGGCCTAGAAATCGCCGACCAGGTCCCTCTCTCGGTCGGCTCCGCAAAATCCACGCACCAGACTTTGTAGTCTGAAAAAAAATTTCGCGACTATTTACCGAGGATCAAAACCACAAACGAATCTTTCACCATCGTCGGACGCGGATGCGCATTGTCCGGCGTCGCGGCTGGAGTGGCACCGAAGTCCGCGGTCACCAGAAAAACCTGGTGCGTTCTGGGGTCCAGCGCCATGGTGCGCGCATGCGCCTGCGTGGGCACATTGTCCACCACGGAATATTTGCCCGGCGAATCTTCGCGGACTATGGTGAGCGTTGCGCTTTCGCCATTGGACGAATATGCGTACTGGAGTTCGGGATCGAAAGCGGTCGCGTCCACGCCCTCGCCGATTTCCGGCGTGGCGACGACCTTGCCGGAGTCGGCGTCGATCACCGCCATCATTTTGTTGTCGCAGCCGGCAAACAATCGCCGGTGCGCAATATCCATGGCCAGCCCGGTAGGCTCCTTGCATGGCTCCATGGGCCAAGTCGCTGTCACTTTCAGGCTCTGCGAATCGATGCGCTGCATTTCGCTTTTGTCTTCGATGTTTACGTACACGTGGCCAGCGCCGTCGGCGACAGCAAATTCCGGTTTGCCTTCAACGGGAATCGTGCCCACGACGTTTCCGCTGGCGGCGTCGATGGCGGTAGCGTTCTTGCTGCGGCCGTTCATGGCAAAAATGCGCTTCGAGGAGGGATCGTAAATGATGGCGTCCGGATTCGTTCCGGCTTGCGCGCTGCCAATGACTTGCAGAGTTTTCAAATCGAAAATTGTGACGGTGTTTGCCCGGCCATTTGACGTAAAGCCGCGATTGAACTCCGGAACGAGCGCAATTCCGTGTACACCTTCCGTATTTGGAATCTCGCCTACAACTTTCCCGGTATCTACCTCGAGCACGACGACCTTCGTCCCGCGCGAAATATAAAGGCGGCGCGTGGCCGGATCAAAAGCGATGTAGTCCCAGAATCCTTCACCACCGAGCGGAACTTTCTTCAGCAAATGATAGCCGGATGCGCCGGGCTTGGGATTAGCGGCCGCAAGACGCGGTTCCGCCGCGTTCGTCTTCGCGAGCGTAGCCGCCAAGCCGGCAAGCAGCGCGAGAGCGCCAATCACGGCCGCCATGCTTCCGAACAACGAAACCCGCAACATTTTCATCTCGCATCCCCCATTTTCCTGCGTAGCAAATCCGTAACCATGCTATTCCGCGCTTGTCGCCGAGTCAATTTTTTTGCCGCGCTCCGGCGCACTCCTCAACATCCTCCAGCGCACTTCAAATCGTAGGGAAACCGGAGCGCGATTGTCGCCGCGAGATCGACAAGGCGGTCAGCGTGCCAGGAGAAATTTGGCGGCGATTCGAAAATCGTCAGACACGATTTCCCTGGGCATCATATTCAGTGACTTCGCCGAAGAGCGCGGCTTGATCGGCGATTTGGGCGCGGTCACCGACGAGCGTGATTTGCTCGTTGGCGGAATCGAAGTGGCGCCGCGCGGCGGCCAGAATATCGTCCGCGGTGAGCGCGTGAATGCGGGCGCGATAGGCTTCGAGATAATCTTCGGGCAAACGGTCGAGATAGACGGTGGAAAGCTGCGCGAGAACTCCGTCCTGCGTGGCCACGCCAAGAGAAAAAACGCCGCTCAAGTAGCTGCGGGCGCTTTCGAGCTCTTGCTCTGTGACTGGCAACGAGCGCATACGGTCCATTTCGTAAAACATTTCTGTGAGCGTGGCGGCGGCCACTTCGTTGCGCACGGCCGCGTGAACAGTGAAATATCCATACTCGCGCAAGGCATTGATGCCGCTGCGGGGGCTATAGGTGTAGCCCTTCTGCTCGCGAATATTCATTACCAGCCGGGAATGAAACGCACCACCGTAAATTGAATTCGCGAGAACCATGCGATACCAATCGGGATCGCGGCGCGTGATGGCCAGGTTTCCCACGAGCACCTGCGTCTGCACGGAGGCGGGAAGATGAACGAGATGAACCTGGCGCCCGGTATGTTTTGGGGGCGCGGGCCATTTCTGCGGGGCGGGCGCCGGGGCTTCCCACGCGCCGAATATTTTTTCAACCTGATCGAGCATCGCTTCATTCGAAAAATCCCCTACCAGGATGAGCAAGGCATTGGCGGGCGAATAATTCTGGTGATAGAACTCTTCAAGCTGCTCCCGTCGGTAAGCTGCGACCTGGGCCTCCACTGGCGCGACAATAGCGTACGGATGTCCTCCGAAGAGCACTCGGCGCAAGCGTTCGGTGGCAAGAAAATCTGGAGTAGTGCGCTGGATGCGGAGGCCTTCAATCCTCTGGCGGCGCTCGCGTTCGAACTCCTCTTCAGGGAACGACGCGTTGCGAGCGAGATCAGCGAGCATTTCGAGCAAGCCTTCCGAAAAATCCGCGATCCCCGAAATGCCGATCGCGCTGGTATCGGCGCCGGCGTGAGCGGCCAGATCTGCGCCCATGCGTCGAAGGTCTTCTTCAATCTGGCGAAGAGGCCGATTCGTCGTGCCGGTGCGCGCAACGGTAGCGGTGATCTCCGCCAAGCCGGGCGCGCGATACGCTACAGACGCGTTTCCACTGCGGAAGAAGAGTTGCGCGGAAATTTTGGGAAACGTGCGGGCCTCGGCAAGGACCACTTGCATGCCGTTGACGAGAGTGACTACGATGCGCTTGGGCCAGGCGACTGGCCGCTCGGGTCCCAGAGCTGGCGGCGAAGAGCGTGGCGCCTGCGTGGTGACCGTCGTCGAGGTCATCGAGATTCTCCGTGGCTCACGGGGCGCCGCGCCAGGACAGCGCGATTGGCGGGAACCAGATATTTTTTCGCAGCTGCTTGCGCTTCCGCCGGCGTTACGTCCATGAACCCGTCGAGCACGTTGTTGATGCGATCGGGATCGCCGTCAAAGAGCGTGAAACAAGCGAGATAGTGCATCAGACCGAATCGCGGCATGTAAGCGCCCATACCCCCTTCGAGCATGGAGTAATAATCCGCGCGAAACTTCACTTTCACAGGCGCCAACTCTTCTTCGATGATTTCTCTTTCCTGCACTTCGCCGATGACTTCGTCGTACGCCGCGACAGTCGCGTCAGATGTGAATTCCGGCCGATGGAAAATACGCGTGACCATCTGCGTGGGGCCGTTAGCGTCGAAAGCATCCAGATTCCCGTCCGTCTCGACGGCGATCTGCTTTTCGAAAACAAGCTGACGGTAAATCCGTCCAGCGCGGCCACCATGCAAAACACGATCCAGGATAGTCATGGCATACCAATCCTTTGTATTGCGCGGCGGAACGGTGTAGCCGATGGCCAGAGCCGGTAGGGTGCCGAATTTTTCTTCTACTTCACCGCGGCGTTCTTCCGTTTGCGGGAGTTCACTGACGTCGGCTTTCGGCGGCAAAGCATGCGAAGGAATGTCTTCAAAGTAGCGTTTCGCGAACGTGAAGGCCTCCGTCGGTTCGAGATCGCCGAGCATCAGCAGCACAGCGTTATTCGGCGAGTAATAGGTGCGATAAAAAGACTGCACATCAGCAAGCGTGGCGGCATCGAGATCCTGAAAATCGCCGTAAAAATTGTGCGCGTTGGGCCAATTGCGGAAGGCCACGGGTGGCAGATCGAGCCAGGGAAATCCGCCATAAGGTTGGTTCATCACGTTTACGCGAACTTCTTCCTTCACCACGTCGCGCTGATTGCGCAGATTTTCATCGTCCACTTTGAGGGCGCGCATGCGGTCGGCCTCGAGCCAGAGGACGCGCTCGAGCGCGTTGGAAGGAACGGCTTCGAAATAATTCGTGACGTCGTAATGCGTGGTGCCGTTGAGCAAGCCGCCGGAAGCGTTGATCAGTCGAATGTGTTCCATTTTGCCGGCGTTTTCCGAGCCCTGAAACATCATGTGTTCGAAAAGATGCGCGAAACCGCTGCGGCCGCGCGGCTCGAGACGAAAGCCAATCTGATAATAAACTCCGACGGTGACGACGGGCGCGGAATGATCCGGTGCCGCGACGACACGCAGGCCGTTGGTGAGCTTAGTGTGCTCAACCGGAATATGCAGTTTCTTCAACTTTTTCCTCCTGTGGATTTCTGCAATGCTCTCTTCAGCTGATTCGATGCTCCAGCGGGCCTCTTGGACAGAACTTTGCTGGAAAGAAGAGCAAGAGTCGCGTAGGCTTCTTGAAATTCTCGCGGATAACGGCGCATCGCTCTCGTGTGTTTTGCTACGGTTTCGAAATCACCGCGCGAAACTGGTCCGGTCCACGATTTTTGGGGGCCGAGGCTCTCCAGGTTATCCAACATTTGGCGCATTAAAGGCAGCAACGCGCGCGTCGCGTCATGGCGGCTGAAGCCCATTTTCAGCAGCACTTGCGTCGCAGCTTCGACCAATCCCAAACCGTGACCGGCGACCAGCGTGCCCGCAGCGTGATACGCCGGCTTGTTCCGGCTGCGGATCGCGACCGGCACACCGCCCAGAGAAAACGCGATTTTTCGCGCGGCTGCGGCGGCTTTGCGGACTCCCTCGACAGCAAAAATTACTTTCTCCAGCTTTGGCGCTCCGCGTCCTGAAAACGTTTGCATGGGGTGAAGCGAGCCAGTGGCTGCTCCGCGCCTCGCCAGTGGAGCGAGAACTTGGCGGTCAAGCGCTCCACTTGTATGCAGAACAATTTTACCGTGGACCTTCGCGTCCTCAAAATTGGCGAGTACCCTGGCGACGTTGCCGAGCGCGCCATCCGGAGTGGTAAGCAGAATCACGCTCGAATCGAAGATCTCCGGCACCAGTCGCGAATATGGCTTCCCCGCTCCAATCTCGCGTACCGCAGCAGGCGAAGTGGCCGCAGAGCGCGTGACAACAGCTCCGATGCGCCAACCGAGCGCGCGAAGACGCTTTCCCAACGTTCGGCCCACGCGCCCTGCTCCGACGATGGAAAGAGAGCGCTCCATGGCACGTGATAGCATAACGTGTAACGGATTTTTCGGGTGGAGGAAATTGTCTCTGCATTTATTTTGGACCATTGCGCTCGGGTCTGCCGCGGCTCTGTGGATTTATGGCGCGGTCACGACGGCGTTAGGGCTGCGAACGCTCGAATATGTGGCTAATGCGCCACCGCTGAAGGACGGCGATTGTCCCAGCGTTTCCATTCTTTTTGCGGCGCGGGACGAACAGGACAAGCTGCCTGCCGCACTGGAAACTTTCTTGGCCATGGATTATCCGGCGTACGAAATCGTGGCAGTGAATGACCGGTCACAGGACGATACGGAACAAATTCTCAAGAGCGCAGCGCAGAATCATCCGCGACTGAAGGCTGTGTCGGTGAAGGAGTTGCCTGCCGGGTGGCTGGGAAAACCTCACGCGCTGCAAAAAGCCTACGAACAATCCACCGGAGAATGGCTGGTCTTTACGGATGCGGACGTTCGGTTCGCGCCTTCGCTGTTGCGCAACGCCGTCGCGCTGGCGAACAAGAAAGGCTGCGACCATCTAACACTTTCCGGGCGCACAGACATGTTTACGTTCGGAGAGAAAATTGCGATGACGTTTTTCGGGCTGGCTTTTCTGATGAGCGTGCGGCCTTGGGCAGTGAGCGACTCGAACTCCGGCGCGTTTGCCGGCATCGGAATGTTTCAACTGATTCGCCGGAGCACGTACGAAGCAATAGGAACCCATCGTCGCCTGGCGATGGAAGTGGTGGACGACATGAAGCTCGGAAAACTTGTGAAGGAGGAGGGTTTTCAGTCGGCGGTTGCTGTAGCAAACAACGAGGTAAGTGTCCACTGGCATAGCGGCGTCGGGAATATTATTCGCGGGACCACCAAGAACTTTTTTGCCTTTGCCGGATTTTCCCTTTGGACCGTCGGCGTGCAAATTTTAGGATTATTGATGATGTGCGTGGTGCCCTGGATCGCGTTGCTATTCGTTCACGGGCGCGCGCTATTATTCGCGGCGATCTCCGTGGGGCTGGCCATAATTTTTCACCTTGGCGCGTGTATCGAATTCAAGGTTTCGCCGTTGTATGCGCTGACGTTCCCCATCGGCGCACTGATTTTCGTTTGGATGCAGGTGCGCTCGACAATTGTTACGTTGTGGACCGGTGGAATTACCTGGCGTGGGACGTTCTATCCGCTGAAGGAGCTGAAACGCGGGGTTGTATAGGCAGCGCCGCACCGTCAGCCGGCAGTTTCGCGATCCTCTACTTGTAAAAAGAATAGCCCACGAAAACAGTGTTCAAGTCGACGCCGGGATTGATCTGGCCGCGATAGGCGTTGGAAATGTGCTGATACTTATACCCGAACATCCAGGCGCGATTTCGCGATGAATTGAAGCGCTGAAAACCCAATTGGAAATCGAAGTCGAAATTGAACTGCGTCTCGCCGTGGATGTCCACCGGAATAGGGCGAACAGACGCGATGAATCCCGCGGTGGAGGCGGCCATCACCTGGAAGGAACGCTGGCGAAGAAAGTTTAGCTTGAGGCCGAGAGGATTTATGCCGCCGCCGTAGACTGCCTCTCCGGCACCGGTAATGTAGATCGTGTGGCCGGCGGGGTTGATGTAGCTGCCGATAATTTTTGGCTGCAGCATGATCTCGACCGGATCCACGTCGATGGTGTATTCAAGCGACATAAAAGGCTTGTCGAATATCAGGTGGCCCCAACGAAATCCCAGAACTCCAAACTGGCGCGGGCTGGTTACGCCGATCACGTGAGGCGCTTGCGGCGCGTAGGATCCCCACACGCCGAACTCAGTATCTCCCGCTTGGAAGCTTGGCTGCTGCGCCGGTGCGGGCGGCGTCTGGCAACGAGCTGCGCATGAAATGGTGAGAAGTGCGGTCAGGAAGAAGCCGAGCTCATAGAAAACCCTACGAGCAAACTTTTTTGGTTGAGTCACACGGTTCCGATCATGTGATTTTTTTCGCGACGCGCTTTTTTTCCAAGCTCGCGGGCCTGGTCCCGGTTTTCGCTGCCCCACCGTTCGCATCTGGCATGGGTTGAGAAGGCAAAGCAGTAGATGCAGATTCCGCGGCCGGAGTTGCGGAAAAGATCGTGCCCAGGTCGCGCTGCTTGAGTGACCGCACGCGATCGCGTAACGCGGCCGCGCGCTCGAACTCGAAATTCTTGGCGGCTTCGCGCATTTGCGATTCTAGCTGAATAACCGCGTGCGCCAATTCCGCTTCGGTAGAAACATCGCCAATCGCGACCTCCTCGAGAGGCACCGTAACATAGTCGGCCTCGACAATTCTGGCAAGCTGCATGTCCACTGATTTGACGATGGAGACGGGCGTGATGTTGTGTTCACGATTGTAGGCTTCCTGCTTCGCGCGGCGGCGGTTGGTTTCGCCGATGGCTTGCTTCATCGAGTCGGTCATGACGTCGGCGTACAAAATGGCGCGGGCTTCGAGGTGGCGGGCGCAGCGGCCAATGGTTTGAATCAGCGACGTCGCGCTGCGCAGGAATCCTTCTTTATCGGCGTCGAGAATGGCGCAGAGCGACACTTCCGGCAAATCGAGGCCTTCGCGAAGAAGATTGATGCCGATGAGGACGTCGAATTCGCCGCGGCGCAGGTCGCGAAGAATGCGCACACGTTCAAGAGTTTCGATTTCCGAATGTAAATAGCGGCAGCGCACGCCAACTTCCGTGAAATATTCAGCCAAATCTTCGGCCATGCGCTTGGTAAGAGTGGTGACGAGAACGCGCTCGTTGCGCGCGGAACGAACGCGGATCTGTTCGAGCAGATCGTCAACCTGACCCTTTACCGGCCGAACTTCGACCTGCGGATCGACGAGTCCCGTGGGGCGAAGCACCTGTTCCACCACCACGCCTCCGGATTTCGTCAGTTCGTAGGGGCCGGGAGTGGCGGAGACGTAAACGGCTTGGTTCACGCGATGTTCGAATTCTTCAAAGTTGAGCGGGCGGTTGTCGAGCGCCGAAGGCATGCGGAAGCCGTACTCAACCAGTGTTTGCTTGCGTGAACGATCGCCGTGGTACATGCCGCGAATCTGCGGGATGGTTTGGTGCGCCTCGTCGATGAACAAAAGGAAGTCAGACGGCGTGTAATCGAAGAGCGTGGGCGGAGCTTCGCCGGGCAAGCGTCCGGAGAGGTGCCTGGAATAATTTTCGATTCCGTGGCAATAGCCGATCGTGCGCATCATCTCGATATCGAAATGCGTGCGCTGAACGACGCGCTGAGCTTCGACGATTTTTCCCTGGCGCTCGAGCTCGCCTTTCCACCATTCGAGCTCTTCGTAAATGCTCTGAATGGCGCGCTCACGCTGTTTAGCCGGAAGCACATAGTGGCTCTTGGGATAAATCAGGATCCGGTCAATTTCTTTTTCGCCCGCGCGCGAGCGGATCTCGCCAGTGAGCGGATCGAATTTTCGAATGGCAACAATCTCGCTGCCCCACATTTCGACGCGCACGGCCAGGTCGTCGTAGGGCGGATAAATTTCGATCATGTCGCCGCGAACGCGGAAGGTGCCGCGACGAAGGTCTTCGGCGCGCTCGTACTGAATTTCGACCAGCTTGCGAAGGATGGTTTCGCGCGCGACCGACTGTCCCTTTTCGATCAGCTGCATCATGCCGTAATACGCTTCGGGCGAACCGAGGCCGTAAATGCAGGAGACGGATGC
>Ga0070765_100001885_pt1 | contig 13002 bp, 11 predicted proteins | sample HubBroMetageWFT5_FD_71516 | JGI IMG/M metagenome (GOLD analysis project Ga0070765, IMG submission 71516) | Warmed and freeze-thawed soil microbial communities from the Hubbard Brook experimental Forest, New Hampshire - Hubbard Brook CCASE Soil... | ecosystem: Environmental > Terrestrial > Soil... | reverse complement strand
CCGGTGCGCTCTTACCGCACCATTTCACCCTTACCGGCCTGGGGCTCTGCAGCGGCTCCAGGCTTAGGCGGTGTCTTTTCTGTGGCACTTTCCCGCGGGTTTCCCCGGGTCGGCGTTACCGACCACCCTTGCCCTGCGATGTCCGGACTTTCCTCGAAGGCTCATCACCTCCGCGACTGCTCAGCCTCCAAGATCAAGCATAACCATGTACCCGGGGCGACGCCGAAAGGTTTCGCGCGCGACTAGCGCAGCGTCGACTCGCACGCCGAGCACCGACCGCCGATCGCGCGCGCGTGTACGCCGTACTGCGGTTTCATCTCCTCGCCGCAGATCGGGCAGGCGACCGTTCGGCCGGCGCGGAGACTCTTCCACACCGAGGCGATGAGCTCATCGAGCGTTCCGCCCTCATCGAGAGCATCGAACAGTGACGCGTTACCGGGAAGCGTGCACGTGGTCATGTGATGCTCCGCATCAGTCCGACCACCTTGCCGAGCACGCGCACGTCTCTGCTCCGGATCGGCTCCATCGACTCGTTCTCGGGCTGGAGGCGTACGTGATCTTCCTCCTGGAAGAAGCGCTTGACCGTCGCCTCCTCCCCCACCAGCGCCACCACGATCTCGCCGTCCTGCGCGGTCTCCTGCGGGCGCACCACGACTAGGTCACCCTCAATGATGCCGGCGTCCTTCATCGACTCGCCGCGGACACGCAGCACATACTCGCCGTCTGTCCCGCCGGCATATTCCGGCGTCTGCACGTAGTCCTCGATGTTCTCCTCGGCGAGGATCGGCTGGCCGGCAGCGACGTGGCCCACGAGCGGCAACCCCGGCTTGACCAGGTTCCGCACGCCGGCGGCCGCCCGATCGAGCAGCTCGATCGCCCGCGGCTTGGTCGGGTCGCGCCGCAGCAGCCCGATCTTCTCCAAGTTCGCGAGATGCGCATGGACGGTCGACGACGACGCCAATCCCACCGCCTTGCCGATATCGCGCACGGTCGGCGGGTAGCCGTATTTCGCGGAATACCGCTTGATGAAGTCGAAGATTTCTTGCTGGCGTTTGGTCAGGTCCATCGCTCTGCTCCTTGCTCGATTTGCTCGCTGATCGGCAGTGAGTCGAACATGTGTTCGGCACATTAGCGCGTCGCTAGGACGGACTCAACTCGGCGGCATCAATCCGGCCGACAAAACCCCTGCAGACGGGGCCCTCGCACGCCCGCGCTCGCCGTGAAGATGAACTCGCACCCACCCCCGCGGGGCTATACTGGCCGCCCCCAGCGCCTGTGGCGGAATTGGTAGACGCGCAAGGTTGAGGGCCTTGTGGACTTTATGGTCCGTGGAGGTTCGAGTCCTCTCGGGCGCACTGGGAAAGCCCCGCACAGCGGGGCTTTTTCTACTTCGGGCGCCGATTGCGGCGGTGTGCAGGTCGGGCATTTCGCCGCCACGCCAACCCAGACCGCCGCCTCAGCACACGCGACCACTCGCTCACGGGGAACTAGTCACAACGATCGATCAGATCAGCAGTTCGAACGGTCTGGCGGCCGTGAGTCGGCTCGCGGTCCTATCGAATCGTGACGGTCTTTAGCGCGGAGAAGCTCGGTGGCTGTCCCGGGCGGATGTACTCGAGTTGCAGCAGCCATCGGGTGCCGTGCTCGATCCTTGTCGCGCGGAAGGTGACTTTGTCCTTTCCGGCGCCTAGGTTTGCGGTTCCGAACACGGCGAAGCGTGCCGGCGCGCCGGGCGTCGTGTTCAGCCTGAGGAGCTCGATCTTCGCTCCCGACTCTCCAGAGGGGGAGGCGTCGCCGGCGAGCGTGAATCCGCCGCGCGTGCCTTTGACGGAGTGGAGGCTGATGCTCGAGGCCGGCGCGGGCGCGATCGTAACGTTGACCGTCCGCGAGGTCGCGGCGACGATTCCCTGCTCGGCGTCCTGGAATTTCACCTTGACGTTCCAATCGCCCCGGGCGAGCGGGACCGAGATCGCGAAGTTCCCCTGGGTCGTCGTCAGCCGGTCGGTCGCGACCTTCTTGAATCCGCCTGTGTTACCGCCGGCTCGGGCGAACACGATCACAGTTCCCTTCACGTGTCCGGTGCCGGGGGCGACCGTGCCGATGACGAGCGCTTTCCCGCCCTGTGACTCGACTCGTAGATTCGAGGTCGCGCCCTGCACTTTCACCTTGAGGGGCGGCGTCGCTGCTGGCGACAGGATGTCTCCGTACGGCGGCGTGAGCGCGGCGTCCTCGATCTTCGAGATCTGACCGGTCGACACTTCGTAGGAGCCGGTCGAGCTCGGCGTGAACTTGATGCGGTAGGCGCCGGTCGAGTTCGTCTTGGCGCTGGCGACGGTGAGCGGTACCCCGCCGACGATCTGCTGCACGTTAACGGTCTCCCCTGACAGTGCCGGATAACCGGGCTCGGCGTTGACCACTGTGCCCTTGACCGTCATTGGCTTCTTGGCGTTGTAGTTCTTCGTGAGTCCGGACTCAGTGAGGTTCGGCGACGCGTCGGCTTTGAACGGAGGTCCGCCCGAGTCGGTTGTTGGGAGGTAGGTCTTGAGCTGCGACTGGAACGCCTGGGAGGTGAGGAAGCTGATGAAGTCCTGGGCGGCGGTCAGGTTCACGGTCTCGCCCGCCTTTGACGGGTTGATGATGTAGACATGGAAGTAGTTGATCAGTTCGTTCGCGCCGCCGGGAGCCGAGGGGCTGTTCTCGCGGGTGACGATCTTGAGGTTCGGGATCGCGCCCGCTGTGTCGGTTCCGGAGGCGAGGTAATCGAACGTTCCGCGGTCCGTCAGGACGTAGCAGGTCGGTTGCCCACTCGGCGCGGGCGGCGATGGGCACGCGTTCGCCTCGATCACATTGGCAGCCTGGGAGACGCCGGTGATGGCATACCAGGCTGGGGCGTCCGTGCTGTTCACGGTGCCGTTGTCGGGGCACGGTTGCCCGGATGTCGCCTGGACGGTCGATTTGATCGGGGTCATGCCGCCGCCATCGGCCGTGCTCACGCCGCACAGCACGAGGCTTGAGGGCTGCAGCCCGGATCCGTGGAGCAACGCCCAGAGCTGGTGCTCCTCGACTGTGGTACCGGACGCGGTCGTGGTTCCGCCGCGCGACAGGAACGTCGCCGTCCCGCTGTTCCCCGCGCTCGCGATGTCCGCGAACGCCTGGGCGATGTTGTGCGCAGCGTTCGACGCGACGCCGGCTGGGTCACCGGTCGGTCCGGCGAGCACGAAGTCGTTCGTGAAGATCGCGTTCCCGTACTGGTTGTTGTACGAGTAGCCGTTAGCGACGAACTGGTTCTCGAGCGCGGGGGCGTGCACGATCAGCGCGCTCGGGCCGCCGTTCCCGTTCTCCGCGCTCTGGATCGCGGCGCCGGTGGCCGACCCCACGTACTTGAGTGTGAACTGCGGGAACGCCTTGTTGAACTCGGGCTGGATCAGATTGGGCTCGAGCCCCGAGTCGCTCAAATCACTCGTACCGACGACCGTCAGCGTCGACGCGCTGTCGGCGCTCGCAACCGCAGGAGCCACCAGCAGCGCTAAGACCGCGACCACGCCAAGGACCGGGACGGCGAGCAGCTGACCGACGTCAACACGCCGGCGCGATCGGCGACGAAACGCGCTTGTCGCCAACAGCGAGGGCACTGATCTCGAGACATTCGGCGCTGCTCCAAGATCCACAGTGTTCCCTTCTGTAGTGCGGCAGATCGGCACGCCAGCCTAGCGAACCATCGCTACGTCGGCGCCCGCCGATCTGCCCGCGTAGAGTCGCCGCCGTGACGCGCTACCTGGACATCGCCGAGGCGATCGCGGCTCGCGTGGACACCGGCGAGCTCGCGCCGGGTGCTGAGCTCCCGAGCGTCCGCGACCTCGCGCGCGAGCAACACACGACCGCGTCAACGACTAACCGCGCGTATCGTCACCTCGCCGACGCCGGGGTGATCTCTCTCAGCGGTCGCCGCCGCGCCCGCATCGAACCGGACGCCCCGCTGGCAGCCCGGCGTCTGCTCGGGACCGAACGCGAATTCCGCCTGGCCGGGAGCGATGACCCCGCTCTGGACATCGTCGTGCGCCACGCCGGCGGCTCGATCACCACGGTCGGAACCCGCGGTAGCTTCCAGGGGCTCACCGCCCTATGGCGCGGGACCGCCGACGGCGCCGCCATCCACCTCCTCCACCACTCGGGCGAGTACAACGCTCCCTACGCGGCAGCGCTCTTGCGCGGCCGGGAGCCCACGCTGATCCACCTCTGGCGGCGCGAGCAAGGCCTCCTCGTCGCTCCCGGAAACCCGGACAACATCACCCAGGCCGGCGACCTCCGAAACACCCGCGTCGCCAAACGTGAATTCGGCGCCGGCACCCGCGTCCTCCTCGACCGCATGCTCCAGGATGCCGGCATCCCGCCGGACTCGGTACCCGGGCCCGAGGCCGCGTCCCACCTCGAGGTCGCTTTAGCCGTTGCGTCCGGCGTCGCCGCCGCCGGCGTCGGACTGAGAGCCGCTGCCGCCGCGCTCGATCTCGATTTCATCCCGCTCGCCTGGGAGGAGTACGACATCGTCCTCCCGGGCAGCGCCCAGGGTGCAGCGGAACCGCTGATAAGCGCACTGCGAGACCCTGCGATACGCCAAAGGATCGACGAGCTTGGCGGCTACGACACCACCCGCGCCGGGGAAATTCAGCCGATCCCCGACACTGATGTGCGACGCTAACAGGGGTGCCAGAGAGCATGTCGATCGGCCAGGCCGCGAACGCGATCGGAATTAGCGCGGACACTCTGCGGCGGTGGGATAGAGCCGGCCAAGTCCAGTCGTATCGCACCGATAGCGGCCACCGGCGGATCCCGGTCTCGGAGGTGGTTCGGTTAGCGCGCCGCCCACTACGGCACCGCACGGAGGCAGACTTCTCCGCTCGGAACCGACTCCATGGCGTTGTCCGCTCGGTCGAAATCGAGGGCGTGATGGCGCTAGTCGAGATCGAAGCAGGTCCGTTCCTGGTCTGCGCTGCCGTCACCCGCGACGCGGTCGAGGAACTGGGCCTGGCACCCGGGCTCGAGGCTGCGGCGGTCCTGAAGGCCACGGATGTGATGATCGAGCGAGGCGAAGCGAACGTGCGGGGCGAGCGAGGCGGACCCGGGTGCAGACCAGGGCATTGACGGTTGCGATACATGGCTGAGACGGTCAGGCTGGGCGGCGCCACCAACCCAAGGAGATCCCACATGTCTGCCACAACCGAGCAGTCAGGCGCCAGGGCGATTCGCTCGTTCCACGTTGAATTCCCGGAAGACGCCTTGGAGGATCTCCGGCGCCGCATCGCAGCGGCGCGGTGGCCGACTAAGGAGCTCGTCGGGGATCGCTCGCAGGGGGTGCAACTGGCGACGATTCGGGCGCTCGCGGAGTACTGGGTGAACGATTACGACTGGCGCCGGTGCGAGGCGCGGCTGAACGCGCTGCCCCAGTTCAAGACCGAGATCGACGGGGTGGACGTCCACTTCATCCACGTGAAGTCGCGACACGAGGGGGCGTTGCCGCTGATCATGACTCACGGCTGGCCCGGCTCGGTGATCGAGATGCTCGACACCGTCGGCCCGCTGACCGACCCGACGGAGCATGGCGGGCGCGCGGAGGACGCGTTCGACCTCGTGCTGCCGTCCGTGCCCGGCTACGGCTTCTCCGCCGAACCGGCCGAGATCGGATGGGACCTGTCCCGGACCGCCCGGGCGTGGGCCGAGCTGATGCGCAGTCTCGGCTATACCAGCTATGTCGCCCAGGGCGGCGATGTGGGCGCCGGCGTCACCGACGCGATGAGCCGCCTGGCCCCCGAGGGCCTGATCGGCGTCCACACGAACCTGCTTGTGCCTGCGCTGAACGACCCCGCGGCCCTGCCGGCGGAAACCGAGCAGGAAAAGGCCGCGCTCGCCGCGATCAAAACGTTCTCGACGAGCGGCAACGGTTACTTCGTGGAGCAGTCCACCAGGCCCCAGACCATCGGCTACGCGCTCCTGGACTCCCCCGTCGCACTCGCGGCGTGGATGGTGGACCACGACACGGACGCCTACTACAAGATCGCGCGCGCCTTCACCGACGACAAGCCGTCGGGCAACCTCACCCGCGACCATATCCTCGACAACGTCACGACCTACTGGCTGACCGGCACCGGCGCTTCGGCGGCGCGGTCCTACTGGGAGGCCTATGGGCCAGACGCGCCCGCCGCCGGCCAGAAACCTCTGCCTGCGTCGTCGATCCCGTTCGGCTTCACGACGTTCCCGGGCGAGATCTGGCGGACACCGCGCAGCTGGGTCGAGGCGTCGTACCCGAACGTCGTCTACTTCAACGAGGTCGATAAGGGGGGCCACTTCGCCGCGTGGGAGGAGCCCGAGCTCTTCAGCAAGGAGATGCGCGCGACGTTCAAGTCGCTGCGCTGAAAGGAGCCGACGTCATCGCAGTATCGAGCAGTGAGCCGCTAACCGCGCCAGGGATCATGGCCGGGCACCAGTGGAGGAACCAGGGGGTTCACTGACGCGAGTCGCATCCTAGCGTGGGATCCCCCGCACGGGCGGCGATTCGCTCGCTCGATGGACAAACTTGTCCAAGGCTCAATAACATTTCGGCATCAACGGGAGGAAGGAGACGGACTTGGCTTGGGAGACGGAGCCGGGCGCGGGTAGCCGCGGGCGGCAGGACAATGCGGAACCCGAGCCCCCAGCCGTGGAGGACGAACGATTCCTCGATCACCACATCGAGGAGATACTCGGCGCGCTCAGCCACACGGCTCGAACGCGCAACGGCGGTCTAGACGGCGAGAGGCAGTCGCTCGACTAGCCCGGGCGTCAATGTCCACGAGCCGCCCGCTACCACGACCGGGGGACCGGCTGACTGCGAGTGGTGTCGGCCGGAGACTGTCTGGTGACACTGGGGGTGCCCATCGGTCTTTTCTCTCTCGATGTGGTGGTTACGGAGTGAGTGGTGTGATTCCCCCGCCGCCGGGCCGCTCTGCTCCCGAGACGCTCCCGGCGCGCTGCGCGCAGCAGCCACCCGCGCGCTCGATGCCCTCGAGCCCGCCTTCCACCGGTGAGCCGGTTCTACGCCCCGCTCTGGCGAGGCGCCTGCGTTGTGTCGCTTACCGTGTCGCGCTGGCGCGAAGCGCGTGCGCGAGCTCCGTCCGAGCGTGGATGTTGAGCTTTTGGTAGGTGTGGGCGAGGTGCGTCTCGACGGTTTTTGGCGTGACGAACAGCGCTTGAGCGATTTCCGGGGTGCTGTGGCCTTCGGCAGCCAGGTTGGCGACGCGGGCTTCGGTTGAGGTGAGAGCGTCGCGGCCGGTGACGGCGGGTCGGCGGGGTCGTGCCCCCGTCGCAAGCAGTTCCTCGCGGGCTCGTTCGGCGAGAACCGGTGCCCGGCAGTGGTGGGCGAGGTCGAGACCTTGCCGTAACGGCGGGCGTGCGTCGGCTCGGTGGCCGGTGCGGCGGAGCGAGGCGCCGTAGTCGATGAGCGCGCGAGCGTGTTCCAGGCGTGCCTCGGAGCGTTCGAGTTGGGCGATAGCCGCTTGGAGCAGGTCGATTCGGTCAGTGGTCTGCTCGACCACAGCGAGGGTGCGCAGCGCGATGCCGTAGGCCCGTGGCAGGTCGAGGGGTTCCGCGAGTGCTACCTCTTCCGCTGCCAGCTGGCGCGCGCGTTCGTGCTCGCCTGCGTGGTTGAGCGCGAGGGCGGCGCTCGAGCGCCACGGGACGAAACTCGGGTTCTTGACCGGCCATGCTTCGAGCCAGGTGCCGCAGGCGTGCAGGTCGGTCATGGCTTCCTGCGCTCGGCCTTGAGCGATTCGCAGACGCGCGCGGGCGGCACGGATGGGCTGCAACAGGAGGTGATCGGCGTCGGGCGGCATGCGATAGGGGGCGAGTATGTGGTCGGCCTCGTCGAGGCGGCCCTGCTCCAGGAGAATCCCGACCAGGACCGCGACCGCGTCCTCGGGGGATGTGTCGGCGGCGGCTCGGGCATGAGCTTCGGCGAGCGTGAGATCGCCGCGCCGGTATGCCACTTCAGCCTGGCTGGCTGAGGCGAGGCCATAGCCGAGTACGGACCCACGCTCACGTGCGTCCTCCAGCGCCTGGCCGAGCCAGTGGTCGCTCCGGTCGAAGCGGTCTGCTAGCCACAGAGTCCAGCTCGCGAGGTAGAACAGCTGCGAGTCTGGTCCCTCTTCGCGCAATAGTCGCCCGCCGCCGAGCGCACGCTCGGCCACCCGGCACGCGACCTCGGCCGGCGTCCCGGCAGCTCCGGCGTGCCGCGCGAGCTCCTCAAATCGGCCTGGCGTGCGCCCCTCCAGCAGCGTCCAATTCGCGAGGTTGGCCAGCAGCAGCCGATCCGCGGGCTCGTCGCCCAGTCGCTTGGAATACACGCCGTTCATCCGCTCGGCGTGAACGCGTCGCGTCGATAGCTTGAGCCCCGCGCCAGCCAGCAGCTGTGCCTCCAGACGCATCGACAATTGGGAATCGGGTTCTGGTAGCTCGCCGATCGCTCGGTCGAGCAGTTCGATTGCGGCCTCGGAGCGATCCGGGTCTCGCATGATCATCGCCTGTGCTGCCTGCAACGCGAGCTCTCCGCGTTCCTCCGCCGTCGAGGCGGTGTCCATCGCCTCTATCAGATGGGCGCTGGCGCCTGATTGGTAGGCGAGGCACTCAGACCGGCCGAGCAACGCGAGAACCCTATGTCGGTCGTCCCCAGCGGGTGCTTCGGCGAGCGCCCGTTTCAGATAGGCAACGGCGCTGTCGGGGGCACCCCGGGACAGCGCGTCGCCAGCGGCCTCGCTGAGCATGTCGATCACCCAGCGATCACCGGCGGGACCGGCGGCGAGCAGGTGAGCGGCCACACGCTCCGCCGGCGCCCCCGAACTCGCGAACACCCGCGCCGTGTGCAGCTGCAGACGAGCGCGCTCACCAGCGGGGATGTCCGCATAGATCGAGGCCCGCACAATCGGATGTGCAAACGACACCGGATCGGCCCCGACCACCACCTCGGCAGCGGTCAGGCCGTCCACCGCCGCGCCCACGGAGTCCTGATCGAGGCCGCCCACCTCGGTCAGGGCACGTCGCGTGCCCTCGCCTCCGAGCACGGCCAGAGCTCGCGCCACGCTTACCGCTGCCGGAGAAAGACCCGCGATCCGGGTCAACACCGAGCGCGCGACGCTCGCCGGCCCCTGTCCGGCGACGCGTGACACCTGCGCGGCGGTCGGGTCTATCCCGTCGGCGCGAAGCGCGTGGATCAACTCGCGCAGGTAGAACGGGTTGCCCCGGGTCGCGTCATGGCACGCACGGGCGAACTCGGGCGCGACCTCGTCTTCGTACTCGCGGCCGAGTAACGACGCCGTCGCCCCAACGCTGAGCGGCCGCAGCTGCACGACGTTCGTGACGCGCTCGCGCATCACCACCTCGAGCAAGTCATCGGCCGCGGGCGCTTCGCCGCGCCGCGCCGCGACCATCACCAGCACGCCCACTCCCTCCAGCCGCCCGGCCAGGTAGCTCAGGAACCGCAACGACGACGGATCGGCCCAATGGGCATCATCGATCGATGCGAGAAACGGACCGCGCTCAGCGAGATTGAGTGTGAGCCAGTAGAGCCCATGGACGGCCTCCGGTAAGCGCACCGTAGCCCGCTGCGAGCCGCCAACGCTTGGGCCAAGCACCTCCGCGGCCAAACCTGCCGCCCCGCGCAACAGTCGGGCTCGCTGCCGCGAACGGTCGCGCAGAAGCGGTTCGAACAGCTGCCGCACAACACCGAACGCAAACCCAGCCTCGAGCTCCGTCCCGCGGGCCCGCGCCACCGGCAACCCGGCCTCCTCAGCCAGCGAACCCGCCGCCCCGAGCAACCCGGTCTTACCGATCCCCGCCGGTCCCTCGACCACGACCAGCCGTCCCATCCCCGACCGCACAGCGTCGATGTCGCCGGCCAGCTCGGCCAACTCCGAGTCGCGCTCCAGCAGAGGCAAAGCTTGGCTGACGTCAATCCCCACTTGTCCCAGCCTTACGGACGCCCGGCGCCGCCCACTCTATACCGCGAGCGGCGAAAGATCAGGGAGCCCGGGCCCAAATCTCGGGGACCCACACTGATGCGGGACGATCCCCAGCGAGCGAGACTGGCCACATGGGATACACGACCCACTTCCTGATCGGTCTCGACCCCGACGCGACCCCGATCGCGGGATACATCGCCGGCGAGGAGGACGCTCGCCGTCCGTTCCACGGCTGGCTCGAGCTCAGCTCCGCAATCGAGGAGCGGCGAACCGCTGGACGCGGCACGGCGGACCCCACCGGCCGCACGGCTGCGCCGTTGCCTTCGGCTCGTGCCACTGATTCTTCCCGAACCTTGCGTGGAGCGTCACACCCACGCGCGCGTCGGCCTGGCGCATTCACAGGCCATACGTATAAAGGCGTTTGGCATCCTGGGGTCGCGGCCTGGCTGACTCAGTGCACCCAACCGCGGTGGATGCTTTTGGGGGCGTGGACATGTGCCGGGTGGAGCGCCGTCGCCATCGTGGCGGTAGCGGCCACCCGGCACCCCTGGGTCCTCGCGTGGTGGGGGCTCGGGCTCGTCGCGATTCTCGTTCTCCTCACCCTCATCTGGACTGAGCAACCCCCCAACGTCGAACCTGACGACCACGACCAACTATTCCCCGGCGGATCGCCGACACCATCCCACGACGCGGGGTTGACCGGCATCGATCGGCACCGCGTAGAACCAGAGCTACTGCCCTCTACGACCGGGCGCAATGCGGCACGGTGCGGTCCCCAGCCGCACAACGCGCTCAGCGTGCCGCCCTTCCGGCGCAGAGTCTGAGTTCGACCCAAGCGCCACGTTGGCTTGAAGCTCACGCACGATAGTCCCGAGCAAGCCGGACGCGAGGAGCCCCGGCCCAAGCGGACCTCCCGAGTTCTCACCCACCGGCGGCAGCTGCGACAGCGCCCTCCTGACCTCGGCGGACATGCGGTTGACCTGCCAGCGGATCTCTTCGCTGATCACCCCCGGTCGGTCCGCCGCGGCCAGTCCGGCGGCTTTGGCAGCGTATGCGGCGGCACCCAGGGCGTGTGCACCCATGTGAGGGATCGCCGCTGCCTGACCTGTCGCGCGCGCAGCCGCCACCGCTGCAGGAGTACGGACCTCCTGTGCGGCCGCATTGCCGACGAACCGGCGCCGGATCTGTCCAGCGACGTCGAGCTCGCCACGAGCGAACGCCCGGGCCCGGGCGATGGCATCCCGGGGGCGGCTGTCCTCGGGGGCTTCAGTCTCGAACAGTCCGAGCACCCGCTCCGCACAGTCCGCGGCCCACGCCGCGACGATTCGCCGATCGGCTTCGCTCAGCGTCTGTGGCGAACGCACAGCCCGGATCTTCCCACGCAGGCCGAGTCAAAGCGGCCGCCTCGAGACGGCCCCGAAAACTCACGATCGGCCTGTTCTGCTGGCTGTTTCTGAAGGTGGCGCGTGAGGCCGAGCCCCAGCCCGGGGCCGGGGCCGGGCCGCTGCCGGGGCCGCTCAAGCTCCCCACGGTCTCCCGGGCGCTGACGGGCCCCCGACCATGCATACGCTGCCAACGGAGAGCCCTAGTCCGGGCCGTGGCAGAGCGCGCATGTGGTGCATGCGCGATCTGCCACGGTCACGCTCTGAGCGCTCGAATGACAGGCCACGCAGGTCCGCGCACCTCGGAACATGCATACCGCGACAACCGCACCTCATGCAGCCGACCCTGCCGAGCTGTGCACGATCATCACGGGCAACGCGGCAACGTAGACGGCCGCGGCCTCGATTGTCGCGCTGTGCAAGTTCTCCGGCGTCGCGGCAATCCAGTCCCTAATCGTGAAGGCAGGACTAGCGCACCGGTGTTCAGCTAGTCAGCAGACCCGGGAGTCACCGAGGACGTCCTCCATGCTGCCCGGCAGCGCCATCGCCGCACCCTCGGCCAGGTCAGGCGTCTCGGTCGGCGGCCGCCCGCATCGCCTTGGCGATGACGGGCTGTTGGTCCGCGTCCGCGCCCTGCGGATAGGCCAGGCGCTGCTGGGCGAGGACGACGAGCGTCGCGCCTGTGTCGGGGTACTCGACGACGTCGGGGCGGTTGGTCGTGGAGACCACGATGTAGCGAACGGGCGCGTCCGAGCGGTTGACCAAGCTGTGGGCACCTGCCTGGCCACGAGGGAACGCGACCACCGCCCCGGCCGACAGCAGCTGCGTCCCGTCAGGACCGCGCAGCGAAAGCGTCCCCGCGAGGACGAGCAAAAGCTCCTCGTTGGCGTGGTGGACGTGCAACGGCGAGCCGACGGCGCCCGGGTCGAGCTCGTAGACATTGGCAGCGAGCTCCCGGGCCCCGGCCTGAGCGCCCACGGGAGCGACGTGGCGACCAGGGTATTTGGCCGCCTCCCAACTTGGCTGCTCGAAGTCCACGGGCATCGGACGACCGTAGCCGATCACTGCAAGCTGGTACGGCCGCTGTTCTCACGGAGCCTAGAGAGGCGCCCGGTAGACGAACGCTAAGCGGACAGCGACGGACGGGTGGTCTGTCCGACCTCCGGTCACTCCAGACCGGCTCAAGCGAGAGCCGTCCGACAGGCTCCTGACTTCAGGCCCGCTAGCGCCGTCGATCCATCATGGTTCCGCGGCGGTACCGTCGGAGGAAGCACTGCGCGCGTGCGGGACTGCAGCTCAGACGACGTTCCATAGAGAACTCTTCGTCGCTTACGACGTTTGTCTCACCGGCCGGAGCGAATCTCTGATTGCAGCAGTACTCAGCACTCCGTCCAATTTCATAGGCCTAAGCAGTCATGTATCTCTCCCGCAAGAGCCTTCTCCCACTCCCACTCGCGCTCGTCGTCGGCTTGTTCGGCACGTCGACGCTCACACCGGTTCACGTTCCGGGGGCGCCCGGAGGCATAGCTCATCCGCCGGTTGTCCAGCTCGCGACTGCCGAGCGCGGGATGCGCCGGCGTCGGCGGATCCGAGGCGCGAAGGTGCGCGTTGTCCTGAGGCGGGCTCTCGGTGGGGTG
>Ga0070765_100001884_pt1 | contig 13022 bp, 6 predicted proteins | sample HubBroMetageWFT5_FD_71516 | JGI IMG/M metagenome (GOLD analysis project Ga0070765, IMG submission 71516) | Warmed and freeze-thawed soil microbial communities from the Hubbard Brook experimental Forest, New Hampshire - Hubbard Brook CCASE Soil... | ecosystem: Environmental > Terrestrial > Soil... | reverse complement strand
CTCCAGCTCGCAACTCCGAACCTGTCCTAAACTCTCAAACCCCTGGCGATGGATCACTTCCATGAGGTCTTCGTGGGTCAGCGCTTCATGCTTCATGGCTTTCGGGTCGACCCGGCCCTCACGGATCAGTACCGTCGAATGGCCTTGTAGAATGCGGTTCAATCTTGGATGCCTGAAAATGGTTCTGGCCACCAGCCAGTTGATCGTCAGGAGTCCGAGCGCACCGATGACCCCACCGGTAACAGAGTTGTCATCGCCGATAATGGCGTTCTGTACCGTGTTGGACAGCGATAGTAAGACCACCAGGTCAAATGGATTGAGCTGCGCCAGTTCGCGTTTGCCAAACAGGCGAAGGAGCAGAATCAAGACGAGGTAGACGATGACCGGGCGTAGCAGCTTCTCGAGGATGGGAAGCGGCAGCTGAAACATGTGGGTGTAGAGGTCGTGCGGCATGGAGACGAGGATAGCGGATCACGGTCTTTCGCGCATGGCCAACAATGTTTACCTGCCGGGGCGGTATTCCGAGTATGCGGACGTAAACAACGTGCATCACGTGGAGTAACTGCCCTCGCCGGATTCCCGAAGGGTTGATCGGCGAGAACGGCGGTCGCATTTCTGCGGCCGCCGCGCCCAGTCGGTTCGAGGCCTACTTTTGTGCTGTGGAGCCGGCGAGCTGGTAGTCCTTGTATTCGATGGTGAAGAGTGTGCTCCGGGTCGAGTACTTGCCCTGTCCCGAGTCCCCGTTCGGTACGACTTCGGTATTGATCACCGTCTTGACGGGTAGAACCATCGATTTGGCTCCCACGGTGACTGGCCCGTAATCGATGCGCGTTTCCTGCTGGTGAACCAGGTCGGTGGACTTCAACTCTGCCTGGGTGACCATGCGCACCACGATTCCCGTATCGGGATCGATAAAGAACATGCCATGATACGGAATTCCGTTGGCTTTGAAGTTGTGCCACTCGGTATTGGTCTGGAAGTTTCCCTTCGCACCGCCGCCAGCGCCCTGCGAGCCGCCCGGAAGCCCGACGCCATTCTGTCCTGAAAAGCGCGCATCTCCCGTCTGATCGAGATTTGGGAAGCAGCACACATTCACCGCGAAATGCGATTTCTTTTTCGGTACCTGGAATGCGAACACCGCCGCCGGCTTGCCGTTGAGTGTCTCCCACCGAAGCCAGTTGATGGTGCCGTTGGCCTGTGCGTCCTGGAAAACAGCTCCCAGGCTTGGATCTGGCTCCTGCAGGGCGATCATCCTGTTCGCGCCCCACGGTGTCTTGTCCTGGGGCAGCTTTTCGACGCCGTGGTCGCTGCTGTAGGTGCTCTCAGTGGAGTTGATGTAGTGAACAAACTGGTACGGGCTCACGCCGCCGGATCCAACTGAAACATCAGTGGCGCTGCTGTGCATTCCGGAACTCGGCGCGACGACTTCTATGTTGTCCTGGAAACGGAGAGTCGTCTTGGTCGCAGTGATGGCCGGCAACTGGCTGTATGTCTTGGACGCGTAATCGGATGCCTTTTCCAGAATTGCCTTTTGCGCGGCAGCATCCGGAGCAGGTGTGGTTGGAATGTCCCCGGCCGGCGGCGCGAGCACGGCGCTGCGTGCCTCCAATACGTAGATCTGCTCCGTGGTCAACGGCCCGGGCGCGTATTCGGCAAGGCTGTTCATCGCGCTTCGGGTCAACTCTTCACTCAGCGCCACCTGCTTGAGGGCGTTGGCTGCGTCCTGGTCCGCCTTCTTTTCCTGCTGTATTGACTTCAACATGTCCGTCAACTCGGCAACGGTGATCTTCTTCGCCGGCCACGCCGGAACCGCAACCAAAATCAACACAAGAATGCATCCCAACCGCTTCATCGGATCTTCCTCCAGAGTGGAATGGCGCTAAAATTGTATCGCTCACCGGTTGCGCCTGACCAGAAAACGTGCTTCGTCCCGCGTCTCACGGGTTCACTCTCATGGCAAGCGATGGGATCGTGACCGAGCCCATGCGGCCCGAGTTTTCATCGACAACCAGGACCCGCAGGGAGGCCATGCCCGGCCGCAGTTCCACGGCGCGCTCGAAGGGTACTCCCTTGGGCAAAATGTTCTGATACGTCGACGATTTCAGCTTTAATCCGAGGGTCTGCCCTTCCAGGTGCGCGTGCAGGCCGGCGTCGTCGCGTTGAATGAAGAAGATGTCGAGTTTGTCGGTCCAGCGGCCCCCAAGCTGTTCCATCTCGAGGTCGCTAGCCGCGATGTTCACCCTCACCGAAGCGCCACCGCCGCTGGGCTCAACGTCCGCACTGACGGCGATTTCGCTCACATCGAGCGGCCGCCACATAGCCTGTTGAAAACGGTCCTTGAGGGTTGCCGGTTCTTTCTGGAAAAGGTATCCGGTACGGTAGCGGAGGCTGAGGCCGCGCCGCCCCGTGAGTTTCACAACGATGGTGTGGTATTGATCGTCCGCCGGACCCTGCGGGGAGAAACTCAACTGGTACGTCGCGTGGCCGTCTTCGACGATGCCGTTGAGAGCAGCGGCGAGATCGCCCGAGCGTCGGATGGTGCGTCCGCCGGTGGCGGCGGCCACTTCACGGATCGGCCCTTGTATCGGGTGCAGATCCTGGCTCATCTCCGCGGTGACGCGGCCTGGTTGCAGGTCGTGCACGCCGCTGGACTGCGCGGGGCCGCCTGCTGCGGCGGCAGTTGCGGCGTTATCCGCGGCGGCCTGCGTCAGCTCGACATTGCGATGCTGGATATCGGCATTAACGGCGCCGCCCTCGAGCTGCGATACGTCGAACGGGTACACCGCCGTATGCGCGTCGTTCATGGCTTCCTGCACGTGCACCGCGAATGCCTGGACTTCCTTGGGGCTCTTGTCGATGCCGACTTGTTGATCCTGCCAATCGGCAAAGACGTTGTCGCTCGAGACCCAAACCAGGTTCTTGTGTCCCGCCATCGCGGAGAGATGCCGCGCGACCTGGGTCAGAATTATCAGCGATGCGCGCGCCGGATTGCTGCCCATGGTCATTAACTGTGGATCGACCGGTTGATCGGCGTCGGAGACGTCGATGTGATTGCCGTTGACCGAATTCAGGTCGGCCTGGTTGTGAACTTCGTTGAATTGCTGCCGATTACGCGTCTCTTCGTCCTGGGCATTGCTGACGGATTGTGCTGTGGGCATGAAGGATTTGAGGCGCGCGATCAGGGCCGCATGGTCGGTGGTGGCTTCGATCAAAACGCGGAAGCCGAGCCCGGTCATCGAGTACAGGCCGACTCGTTCCGTGGGAGCCAGCTTGCCGAGAAACTCGAGCATCTGGCTGCGCGCGTAATTTAGATCGGCCCAGGCAACGTGGCTTTCATCGATCAGCAGGATCGTGGCGCCGGCTTCCGATGATTGCGCGGGAGCAGCCGGAGCGGCAGGGTCCGATACGCGATTGGAGAAGGTAACGAAGGGCGTCGTTTGCGTTGCTCCGGGTGGAGGCGGGGGCACGGCAGAGGCTGGCGCGTGGCTGAAGAACCGGACCTCTTGCTTCCGGCCGTTGTCGTAGACTTCGAAGTCGTCGGCTTTCAGATCCGTGACGGGATGGCCCTTCTTGTCGTAGGCCATGACGCTCACATCGACCAGGCGCGAGACCACCTTGATCGAGAAGCCGCCAGGGGGCGTGGGCTCATTTGCTGGAACATCGGGCACGCCTTTGACCGCTGCCATGCTGATCTCTGGAACGACAGGCTCGGCGGGTGCAGCGGGAGGTGACGCATGCGCCTCAGCAGGGGGTGGTGAGGGAGGAGCGGCAGCCGCAACCTTTGCCTCAGCTTGCGGGCCGCTGGGAGGCGATGCCCCGGGAGCGGGAGCTGCGGCGGCTGGCGTGGCAGGTTCTGGCGTGTCTGGATGGTCGGACGGGGCCGGCGTGGCACTGTCTGGACTCGCCGCGCCCGCTACGGCGCCTTCGGGGATGATCCGCGACGTAGAGCCCAGCCGGTGATAGTTGGTGAAGCTGGATTCGTTGATCAGCAAGGTCGTCGATGTGACGGGCTGGCTCAGCGGGCTTTGCCAAAGAGAGTCGTCGCCCATCCCATTCAACGCCATCTGCGATCTCTGCGAAAGGGCCATCGATGTCGGCTCCTCCGACATTGCGAGGCTGCGCACCGGGCAGATGAACTTCCGATCACCGATGGCGACTGGCCGGTATTCGATCATGGTTTGCGCGCGCCGGAGCGGATTGCCACTGCTCAGTTCGGCTTGGATCGTGATGCGCAGCACGGCACCAGTTGTCGGATCGATCGCTATCTCACCGTGGTACGCGGGTGTCTCGCGGTAGGTTTTCAGTTCGTTTTCCTTGGGGATATTGGCCACCTGCTGTGCGGAGCGACTGCGGCCGTTGTAACCGAATTGCGTTCGGCCGAGAACATTTTCATTCATGGCCTTGTAAGCGACAAGATAATGCGATGCTTCCTTCGGAACCTCGTACCGAAAGACAGCCGTCAGTCCCGCAGCCGTCTGTTCCCAGTGAGTGAAGACCGCCTTGTGGTGCGCCATGTCCGCCAGCACCACGGTTAGTGCTGGACCGAATTCACCCCAACTCCGCAGCCCCAGCTCCTCCAGCGCCTTCCCGTTTGCGGAAGTCTCCGCCGTTGTTGAATCCAGTACCTCTTTCCCGTCTCGAAAGGTGATTTGCCGGCTTGTCGTTCCCACGGGCTGCAGCCCGGCTCGCACCGGCCAATCACCCTTGGCGGCAGCGTGAGGAAGATCGTCAAACCGGTTCGTGGTTCGGGTAACAAAAAAGTTGGGCAGGCGTACCCAGGTCTGAACTGCATTGGCTCGGGCCGCCTCCAGCATTTGTTGCTGGGTCACATCGTCGGGAGGAGCGGTTGCGGGCAATTCGTCCGGGGGGGGATCAAGAAAGGCAGATTGGTCCGCAAGCATCTGGAGGGCGAGGGCAGTGCGAGGCTGGAGCGGCATTCGGGCAGCAAATCGATCCAGGGTTGGGTCCGTCAGGCGCTCGGAAAGCTCGAGGCCTCCCACCTGGCGGGCGATATCCTCGTCGCTGTGGTGCCCGGCCGTGGCTGCGGCAAGGATTTCGGACAGCTGCGCCACCGTGACACGCCTGGCCGCGCCTGCGGAAAACGCCGTCATCGCCAGCAGCGTGAGCAGTATCGCCTTGCGCATGTTCTGGAAACCACCCCGCCTTGTCGGATCGCCCTGTATCTGAGACGCACGCCCCGGCCCAAAAGCCGACAACACTACCGAAGAAAATCGCTTTTGCCGGTTAGAAATCCGCCGCAGGCGCTGACCATCTGCATGCTGAACTCTACACACTGACCGCGTGCTCGGACAAACCTGGGGCGGCGCGGTTATTCTGCTGCTGAATCGACGGAGAGAAGTTGCGATGAAGGAAGCAGTGATTGTCGCGGCGGCACGCACGCCCATCGGCAAGTTTCAAGGAGCGCTTCAATCGTTTACCGCGCCGAAGCTGGGTGCGCTGGTGGTGCGGGAGGCAATCAGGCGCGCAGGAATTGACGCCAGAGACGTTGACGAATGCATTATGGGCTGCGTGATCCAAGCGGGGTTGGGACAGAATCCCGCTCGCCAGGCGGCACTTTACGGCGGGATGCCTCCGGAATCGGCGGCGCTCACGGTGAACCAGGTTTGCGGATCGGGCCTGAGGGCCGTGTCTCTCGCGGCGCAATCCATCCAGACCGGGGATGCGAATTTCATCGTGGCCGGTGGCATGGAATCAATGACCAATGCGCCGTACCTCCTGCAGCAGGCCCGGGCCGGGTATCGCATGGGCAACGGATCGCTGATCGACGCGATGATTCAAGACGGTCTGTGGGAAGCGTACCGGGGCTACCACATGGGGGTCGCGGCGGAGATGATCGCTGCAAAATACGGCATCACCCGCGAGGAACAGGACGCGTTTGCGGCAGAGTCGCACCGTCGAGCAGCGGTGGCCACCGAAAAGGGCTGGTTCCGGGAGGAAATCGTGCCCGTGGAGACTCCGCCAGCGAAGAAGGGCGAGGCTCCACGCGTCTTCGATAAGGATGAAGCAATCCGGCCGGACACGACGGTTGAAGTCCTGTCGCGGCTGAAGCCGGCCTTCAAGGAGGGCGGCACCGTCACAGCCGGCAACGCCCCGGGGGTCAGCGACGGAGCGGCAGCGGTCGTGGTGACCGGCGCGGAGTTAGCCGAACAGCGCGGCCTCAAGCCTCTCGCAGTCATTCGGGCTCAGGCCACGGCGGGCCGGGAGCCGGAATGGTTCGGCCTGGCTCCCATTGATGCAGTACGCAAGGTGGCCCGCAAAGCGGGCTGGGCGCTCGATAGCGTAGACCTCTTCGAGTTGAACGAGGCATTCAGCGTGCAGGCACTGGCCGTGAACCGTGAACTTGGCCTGAAGGCGGAACGGGTGAATGTCCACGGCGGTGCCGTGGCGCTCGGGCATCCGATCGGGGCGAGCGGCGCTGCGGTGCTGGTGAAACTGCTGTATGCCATGGCCCAGCGGGACAAAAAGCGGGGCATCGCGGCACTCTGCCTCGGCGGCGGCAACGCGGTCGGGCTAGCGGTAGAACGGGCTTAGACAGCTGCGATCCGGCCTGGGCAAATCACAATCCGGACTGTCCGATATCGGACAACAACCCCTGCGATCGGTCAGTGTAAGTCTCACCGCATCTGTTCCTTGCTATTGATAAATCCTTCCCCCTCAGTCATCAGCAGACCCCACCGTTTTGGCATGCCAAGTGCAACTCCCACCGCGCAATGGATATCGCACGCCCTGATATAAAGCTGAAGAAGAGACGCCAGATGTTCGTATGGGCTGGCGTCGCAGTGTTGGTTCTGGCTGGCGCAGCCTACGGTGTGTCCCGGCTCAAGCCGGCGGCGCCATCGCAGGACCGCTCGGCCATCTGGCCGGATACGGTCAAGCGCGGAGACATGATTCGCCAGGTGCGCGGTTCGACCGGCACCCTGCAACCCCGCGAGGATTCGATTCAACTGATCCCGGCCCTGACCGACGCCACCGTGGTCCACATCCGCGTGCTACCCGGCACGATGGTCAAGCCCGACACCATCCTGATGGACCTGGCTGCCCCCGAAGTCGAGCAGAAGTTGCTCGACGCCAGGCTGGCCGTCAAAGCCGCGGAAGCCGACTACAAGAGCCTTCAGGCCTCGCTGCAAAGCACCCTGATGGACAAAAAGATCCTGGCGGCGCAGGTCAACGCCGACTATACCCAGGACCAGTTGCAGGCCCAGACCGACGAGCAGCTTTTCAAGCTGGGTACGCTCTCGGGCTTGGCTGCCAACAAGTCCAAAAGCACTGCCGATCAGCTGGCCGCGCAGCACAAGCTCAGCATGGAACAGCTGGACGTGAACGAAAAGAACATCGAGGTTCAGCTTGCTTCCTCGCAGGCCAAGATCGACCAGGCCAAGACGCTGCTGGCACTCTACGAGAAGCAAACCGCCGCGCTCGAGGTGCGTTCCGGGCTTGCCGGTGAGCTTGATCCGCTGGCGGTCCCCGTGTCGGTAGGCACCCACGTGACCGCGGGCACTTCGCTGGCCGAGGTGGTGCAACTCGGCAAATTGAAGGCTGCCCTGCAGATTGCCGAGACCCAGGCGCGCGACATTACGATCGGTTTGCCAGCCTCTATCGATACGCATAACGGCATCATCCCCGGCCACGTCAGCCGCATCGACCCCGCGGTTTTGAACGGAACGCGCACCGTCGACGTAGTACTCGATGGGCCTTTGCCGCCGGGCGCGGTCAAGGGACTGAGCGTCGACGGTACCATCGACCTCGAGAAACTGCATGACGTGCTGTATGTTGGCCGGCCGGCGCTGGGCAATGAGAATTCGACGCTGAGCCTGTTCAAGATTGATCCCAACGGGAAAGACGCCGTGCGCGTGCCCGTGAAGGTAGGGCGGGCGTCGGTGAACAGCATCCAGGTGCTTGACGGGTTGAAAGAAGGCGACACGGTGATTCTTTCCGATATGTCGCGCTACGACAACGTGGACCGCATTCGGTTGGAGTAAACGGCACTTACCACTGACGAAAGGGATCGCAAATGAATGACACTCTGATTGACATCGAGGACCTGACCAAAGTCTTCTACACCGACGAAGTGGAAACGCACGCGCTTTCCGGTATTCACCTCACCATTTCGCGCGGAGAATATGTGGCCATGTCCGGCCCTTCGGGCTGCGGCAAGTCCACGCTGCTGTCCATCCTGGGCTTGCTCGATACGCCCACGGGGGGCAAGTACCTGCTCAACAACAAGCCCGTCGAGAATCTAAGCTTCGGCGACCGTTCCCGGATTCGCAATCAGGAAATCGGCTTCATCTTCCAGAGTTTTAACCTGATTGGCGATCTCACCGTGGAAGAGAACGTAGAACTGCCGCTCACTTATCGTGCCGGCATGCCGTCGGCGGAACGCAAGAAGCGGGTCAAGGAAGCTTTGGAGCGGGTCAACATGGCGCATCGCATGCGGCACTATCCGGCGCAACTCTCTGGCGGTCAGCAGCAGCGTGTGGCCGTGGCGCGCGCCCTGGCCGGTTCACCATCGATCCTGCTGGCCGATGAGCCTACCGGCAACCTGGACTCGAAGAACGGCGAAGCCGTGATGCACCTGCTTTCCGATCTGCATCGCGAGGGCTCGACCATCTGCATGGTCACGCACGATCCGCGCTTTGCCAAGCACGCCGATCGCGAAGTGCACCTGTTCGACGGAAAAGTGGTATCGGAAGACGAGCTGCGGAAGCTCACCCAGGAAGTCGAGGCATAATTATGTTCGTCCAGCGGTCAATACAGGATTTGCGATACGCAATGCGACAGTTGCGTCGTGCGCCGGGGTTTACTCTGGCCGCTGTCCTTACCCTGGCCCTGGGGATCGCCTCGCTCACGACCGTCTTTACCTGGATCAAGGCCGTACTTTTCGACCCTTTTCCACATGTACTCGATCCGCGTTCTCTTCGCTTTGTCGACGCGACGGTGCGCGGATCGCAGGGTTATTCCGTGGGCTATGACGTCCTGCGATACCTGAAGGAACGGGACAACAGCCTGCAGAATCCCGCGGCGTTTATGCTCACGATGCTCGACCTGTCCTCGCCGGGCGCTCCTCCCGAGGCGCTGTCCGCCGGAGTGGTCTCCAGCAATTATTTCCAGATGCTTGGCCTGACGCCAGAGGTGGGGCAGTTTTTTGCGCCCGGCGCCGATGACAAAGTCTATGGCTCGCATGACGAGGTTGTGCTCAGCGATCGCGAGTGGCGGCTGCGCTTCAACGCCGATCCGCACATCGTGGGCCAGGTGATCTCCATCAATCGCCATCCGTTCACGGTGATTGGTGTGGCGCCGCGCGATTTTGCCGGGGTTTTCGGAGGTGTGGGAGAGATGCTGTGGGTTCCCCTCTCGGCAACTCGTTCACTACAGCCCGACCCGGGTGCCGATCCGGTTAAAACCCAACCCCTGATGATCGGGGGGCGCCTGCGTCCGGGCGTTTCTTCGGCGTCGGCCGCAGCCGAGTTGCACACACTCGCGCAGGCCTATGCGCGGGAGCAGGAGGCCACCGGCTCAAACATGGGCGGATGGGACCTCAACCTGAGGGACTCAGCGCACTTCGAACGGGGCTTGTTCGGAACCATCGGCGAAAACATGCCGATCCTCCTGGGCGCGGCCGTTCTTTTATTGGTTTTGGTTTGCATCAATACCGCTTCGTTGCTGGGGCAGCGCGCAGCCAGGCGCCGGCGGGAGATCGCGATTCGCACATCGCTGGGGGCAACATCGCGCCGCATCGCTTCGCAGTTGTTTACCGAGGCGCTGGTACTGGCGATTCTGGGCGGAGCAGTAGGCTGGGCCGCGAGTCTCGTATTTGCGCAATCGTTGTATGCCCTGTTGCCGAACTTTGGGTTGCCGCTCACCTTCAACATGAGCACCGACTGGCGGATCCTGGGCGTGGTGGCGGCGCTGGTGATGATCGTGGCCCTGCTGTGCGGGATGATGCCCATTCGCCAGGCGCTTCGCTCATCGCAGAAAGATGCGCTGCACGACAGCGGCCAGGGAATCCTGGGGTCCGCGCGCGCCCGGTGGGTGAAAACTGCCGTGCTCGGACTGCAACTGGGTCTGTGCTTTGTGGTGTTGGTCGGTTCGGCATTGCTGTTGCGAACGCTCCTGAATGTGATGCACCGCGCCCGGGGCTTTGATCGCGAGAATTGCGTGACCGCGAGTATTTCCCTTTCACGTTCCGGTTATAACAAGGAGAAGGGGCTGGCTCTGCAGACGGCCCTGCTGGATGAACTGCATCAGTCAACCGCGGTCCGTGGCGTCACGCTGACATCCCATCTTCCCATGGGCGACTTCGGGTCTGGGAACGTCCAGGGTTACAGCATCCCCGGTTATACGCCCGCCAAGGACGAAGGGATGGACCTGGTGACTGACTTCGAAGGTCCTGAGTTCTTCAAAACCATGGGCATTGAGTTGGCGCAAGGGCGCGAGTTCACAGCCCAGGACCGCGAAGGCGCGCCCCTGGTTGCCATGGTCAACGAAGACATGGCTCGCCGCTACTGGCCTAAAGGGAACGCCGTTGGCAGCACGGTGGTGATGGACAAGCAGGCCTGGCAGATTGTCGGCATCGTGAAGGACTACGCCTACCACAATCCGCAGGACACCGACCCGTTGCCGCTGGTCTTCATCCCGATTCTGCAGCACTACCAGGCCGATGTCTTTGTGGCCGCGCGGTCGCGTACAACTGCCGAGGGAGTCGTGCCGGTATTGAAGCAGGCCGTGGCACGCCTCGACAGCGGTCTGCCGCTGGAGAATGTGCAGTCACTCAAAGATGTCGGTGACACTCTTTACCAGTTCTCGCGCATTCCGGTGGAGTTGTTTGGCGTGTTTGCGCTGGCCAGCCTTCTGGTTGCCACTTTGGGCCTGTACGCAGTGATGGCATACGCGGTGACCGAACGCAGCCGCGAATTCGCGCTGCGCATGGCGGTGGGCGCGACCCGCGTTCAGATCGTGCGCCTGGTTGTGAATGGAGGCATGGAAACGGTGGCCGCCGGTTTGGTCATCGGCGGTATCGGCGCCTTCTTTGCGGTCGGCATGCTGCGCTCCATGTTGTTTGGCGTGACCGTGTTCGATCCCCTCAGCTTTATCGGCGCCGCCACGGTGCTGGTTCTGACGGTCCTTCTTGCCGGCTTGGCGCCGGCGACGCGCGCCGCATCGATTCAACCCATGCAGGCTCTGCGAACCGAATAGGCGGAATGATTCTGGCATCAACCCTTCCCCGGGCATTCAAGCGAGGCCGATCCTGAAAGAGAGGAGCAATGCGATGAAACAACTGCAGGCAGACATCCGATACGCGTTGCGTCAACTGCGCCGCGCTCCGGGCTTCGCCCTCACGGCAGTGATCACGCTGGCCCTGGGAATTGGCGCCAATAGCACGATACTCAGCTGGATCAGTGCCACCCTGTTCAACCCCATTCCAGGCGCAAGCCGCGTTGGGGACATGATCACAATCCAGCGAGGCGAACGGAGCGAGCATCCTTCTCCGCCGTTCTCGTATCCGGACTTTGTCGACCTGCGCGACAACGCCAAAACCCTCTCCGGCCTGATCGGTTATCACGACGACTTTATGTCCATCACCGGAGCGGGCAAGCCGGAGCGCATCTATGGAGCCCTGACCAGCGCGGATTATTTCGAAGTGCTGGGCGTGCAGCCCTATCTTGGCAGGACTCTCATATCTACGAAAGCCAACGAGCGGGCGGGCGGGGCCATCGCGGTTCTTAGCTATAGCCTCTGGCAGAACCATTTCGCCGGCGATCCGGGTACTATCGGAAAGACCATCCAGCTCAATCTTCACCCCTATACCATCGTGGGCGTAGCGCCCCCGGGTTTTCGCGGGTGCAAGAGCGGACTAAGGACCGACATTTTTCTTCCTCTGGGAATGGACGACCAGATTTGGGGAGGTGGCCGCATCGATCACCGCGGCACCTCCTGGCTCAACGTGCTGGCGGTGTTGCGGCCGGGGGTCGACTCTCATCAGGCCGACAACGAACTCAACCTCCTGATGCAACGTGTGGTTGCGCAGTATCCGATGGAGCATCGGGGCGCCAATCAGATCTCGACCGATCCGCTTTGGCGCTCACCCTTCGGCGCCAATGTTTATCTGTCCGGCACGCTGCCGATCCTGCTCGCGCTGGCCGCGGTGCTTCTGTTGCTGGCATGCGCCAATGTTGCTAACCTGCTCCTCGTGCGCTCGGTGGCGCGGCGTCGCGAATTCGCGATTCGCCTGTCCATGGGAGCCAGTCGCTGGACTCTTGTGCGGCAACTGATGCTCGAGAACGCGCTCATCGCGCTCGCTGGCGGCGCGGTTGCCCTTGCCGCGACCCTTTGGTCCGCCAAGACTCTGGGAGGCTTCATGCCCGGCAGGACGCTGCCTCTGGCAATCAATGGCAGCGTCGACGGGCGCGTGATGCTCGCGACCATCCTGGTTTCGCTGTTCACAGCCCTCATTTCCGGAGCGGTGCCGGCGATGCGTGCTTCCCGGCTCTCCCCCAGCACCATCCTCAAGGACGAAGCGCTCAATACTTCTGGCGGGCTTCACAAGTCGCGGCTCACTTCCGGGCTCGTGGTGGGTCAGATCGCTTTGTCGCTGGTGCTCCTGGCATGCGCCGGTTTGTTTGTGCGCAGTCTTGGCAAGGCCCAGGAGGCCGATCCCGGATTTGATTCGAACGGGGTGCTGTTGACGATATTCGATCTGCGTCCGATGGGTTACACCGATAAGACGGGAACCGAATTTCAACGCCAACTCCTCCTTCGCGTAAAGCAATTGCCGGGCGTTCAATCCGCAACGCTGGCGGACTTTTCACCGCTCAGCTTTACCATTCACTCCGATGGAATCTTCCCGGAAGGCTACGTGCCCCGTGTCCATGAAAACATGGAAGCCGACCGCGGCCTAGTCGGACCAGACTACCTCGAGACCATGCGGACCCCCCTCCTGGCGGGACGCGACTTTACCGATCAGGACACCGCCGATACGCTGCCGGTCGCAATCGTCAACCAGG
>Ga0070765_100001881_pt1 | contig 13043 bp, 11 predicted proteins | sample HubBroMetageWFT5_FD_71516 | JGI IMG/M metagenome (GOLD analysis project Ga0070765, IMG submission 71516) | Warmed and freeze-thawed soil microbial communities from the Hubbard Brook experimental Forest, New Hampshire - Hubbard Brook CCASE Soil... | ecosystem: Environmental > Terrestrial > Soil... | reverse complement strand
TGGCGGAGGGAGTGGCAGGAAAAGGTGTACAGCGTGAGCATGACGATGTTGACGCTCATGACGAGAGTGCCGAGGCCGATGCCGAAATGGCCGTCGAAATTGTAGGCGAGCACGGCGTCGTACCAGAGAAATCCAAGAAAGACGAGCGCGAGATAGAAAAAGTAGCGGTGAATATTTTGCAGGATGAAGGGAAAAGCCGTCTCACCCTTGTACTTGCGATTCGAAGGCTCGCCAACGGCGCACGCAGGGGGATCAAGAAAAAATGCCCGGTAATAAGCTTTTCGGTAGTAGTAGCAGGTGGCGCGAAAACCGAGAGGACCGGCGAGAATGAGCAACGCCGGAGATAATTTCCACCAATGATGCTGAGGATCGATGAGCGGCGAATAGAAAGGAGAAAGGTACGGACCCCATTCGAAATACGCGTTTTCAAAAGCACGCAGCGTAGCGTAAATTCCAAAACCTCCGAGCAAAATAATTACGGGCAGAAGTTCGACCCACCAGGCATCGCGGCGCAGAGTGCTTCCGAGCCGCGATTCGGGCACGAGGGTTGGCGAGCCAGCCATCTAGGGACCTCCAGAGTGGCAGTGAACAAGTCAGAGTCAAGATTATTGCAGACGAATTATATCCAAGACCCGCCGGAAGGGCTAATTCAGTGAGCATGCGTCGCTACAAATGCAGGCTATCCGGCCAGCCTAAGGCCTGCCGGGCACGATAGATGCCGAAATCGTTGGGCATCGAGAATGCGGCGCTGTCCAATTCGCCGGGGACCGAACGTCACTGTAATAGCAGAACATGAGGCCTCGGGAGCACGTAAATTGAGGCTTGAAGGATTTGCTATGAACATCGAGAAAATGTTGTTGCTTGTCGGAATCGTGCTGATGGTCGCCAGGGTATTGCTTGGACATCACTGCTGGTTTCTTGCGATGGAGGCTTTCGTGAGAGTGGCGGCGGTCGCATTGATATCAGCAGTTGCGGCATAGCTGATATGGCAAACTGGCACGGGAAGAGAAATTTCAGGCTTGCTGTCCAAATCAGCAGATTCCGAGCGTCATTGTAGTAGCGGGACAAGATTCCCGCATACATCCGATAAGGGAGGCTCCAAATGAAATACATGCTGATGGCTTATGTGAACGAAGCCGGCTGGCCCAAGATGACGAAGGCCGAACAGGAACAAGGTATGGCTGCCTATATGGCGTATGGCGAGGCGATGACAAAGGCTGGCGTCCTGCTGGGTAGCAACCGCCTCCAGCCGAGCTCGGCTGCGACGACCGTGCGCGCCGCGAATGGCAAGTCGCAGGTGCTAGATGGCCCTTATGTCGACTCGAAAGAGCAGTTGGGCGGCTACTTCCTCATCGACGTGGCCGATCTCGACGCGGCGATCTCGTGGGCGTCACGCTGCCCGGCCGCGGGTCACGGAGTCGTGGAAGTACGCCCTATCTGGGGCATGCAGGCCTAATTTGCGCCGCATGGCAAACATATGAGCTATCCGGAATTCGACGCGCGGGCGCATAGGACGGCAGATGCGGTCGCGCGTCGCAGTTACGGCAAGCTCGTCGCTTTTCTCGCGGCACGCACGCGGGATGTCGCGGCTGCCGAGGATGCGCTTTCGGAGGCCTTCGCTGCGGCCCTTGCGGATTGGCCGCGGAACGGCTGTCCGTCGAATCCGGAAGCGTGGCTGCTAACAGTGGCGCGGCGAAAGGCGATCGATATGGCACGAGGACGACGCCGGCATGAGATTGCGGGCGAGCAGTTGCGGGTTATGGCAGAGGGCCTGGATGCTGCCGCAGCCGAATCGGAAATCCCGGATCAGCGTCTCGCACTGATGTTTGCCTGCGCGCACCCTGCGATCGACGCCGCCATACGCGCGCCGTTGATTCTGCAAGTGGTGCTCGGACTCGATGCAGCGATGATCGCGTCGGCGTTTCTTACGTCTCCAGCGGCCATGGGCAAGCGGCTCGTCCGCGCCAAGGACAAAATCCGGCAGGCGGGCATTCCGTTTCGTATCCCAGAGCGCGAGGAACTCCCCGTCCGTCTCGACACCGTGCTGGCTGCCATCTATGCCGCGTTTACGGAAGGTTGGACCGACCCTGGCGGAACCGATGTCGTGCGCCGCGATCTCACCGAGGAATCGTTCTTTCTCGCGAGGCTTGCGGTCGAGTTGCTGCCCGAGGAGCCGGAGGCGCTCGGGCTGCTCGCGCTAATGCTTCACGCGGAAGCCCGGCGTCGCGCGCGCCGCAGCGAAGACGGCGAATACGTTCCGCTCGCCGAGCAGGATCCGGCGCTTTGGGACTTGCAGATGATTGATGAGGCTGAGGCGCTGCTCCTGCGCGCGAGCGGCCTGGGTGTGATCGGCCGCTATCAGTTGGAAGGGGCTTTACAATCTGCCCACATCCATCGCTGCCGCACTGGTCGCTCCAACTGGGTGGAAGTGGTGCGGTTCTACGACGCACTGTTCGCACTCGCAGGCTCGCCGGTAGTCGCCATCAATCGCGCCCTCGCGATCGCTGAAGTGCATGGCGCCAGCGCGGCTCTTGCGGCCATGCCCGACGTGGCCGCCGATGTGCGGCTCGCGGAATATCAGCCCTACTGGGCTGCACGCGCGGAACTTCTAACGAAGACAGGCGCCCACGACGAAGCCCGCCGAGCTTATGAAATTGCCATCGGCCTCGAACGCAATCCCGCCGTCCGCCGCTTCCTGCAGAAGCGCCTGTCTGCCCTGGCGCTTTGACCTTCTCGCCGAGCAGTCACCCAATTTTAATAGATACTTAAAGCAGTGAATCAATTTCGAGATCGAGGGAGACGTGTGTGGCGGGGATGCCGTTGACGGAGAATCTGACGCCGTCAGCTTCGGAGAAATGGAAGAAGCGGCTGATGTGGTAGTCCTCGTCATAGGAGGAAAAAAGTCGCTCCGTTTCCACGGCAGAAAGCCCGAAGGAAGAAAGCGCGACGGACTTGCCGAAGTCGCCGGCGATAGAGCGATAAAGCGACACGAGATCGCGTAAGGGCATCATGGGCGCGCGGCGGGTGGCTTCGATGGACATGGAGGAAGCTGGCTGATGAAACGTAGTGTAGCGCCGGAGAAGCAGTAAAGGAAGCAGTAGCCAGACGGTGAGATTGTCGCCAGTGGCGAGGATTGGGTAAGATGTTTGGCGGGATTTGAAATGAAAGCGAGGACAAAAATATGAGTATCGCGGTGGGACAAACAGCCCCGGATTTTACATTGATGAATCAGGAAAAAAAGGAAGTGAAGCTGTCGGATTTCGCGGGGAAAAAGAATGTCGTCCTGATGTTCTATCCCCTGGACTGGAGCCCGACTTGCACGACAGAGCACGCTTGCATGGTGAATGACATGAGGTCGTTCGATACGCTGGACGCGGAAGTATTGGGCGTTAGCGTAGACAGCATATGGTCGCACAAGGCGTATGCGGAGAAGATGGGGATCAAGTATTCGCTTTTGGCGGATTTTCAGCCGCGTGGGGCGATGAGCGAGAAGTATGGCGTGTACCTTGCGGACAAGGGAATCACGGGAAGGTCCATCATAATCGTTAATAAGGCAGGGAAAGTGGCGTGGGTGAAGGACTATGACATTCCCGTGGTGCCGGATTTGAAGGAAGTCGCGGCGGCGCTTTCTCAGGTTAAAGCGGCTGCGGCTTAAGACGACGGAATGAAGTAAGGAAGTAACGAGGTAAAGATAAATTAAGAACTGGATCCCGTTTCAGCGGGTCCGGTTTTGTTTTTGGAATGAGGGAAAGCCTTGTGAGATCACGCGCCTGCCTTGTGGGGGCGCAGCATGCTGCGCCCCCACAAGGGAACAGGAATGCTGGCGGGCGGCTACGATTTACTTGGAGGAGAGATCGTTTCGAACGACCGCGCCGCCCTTCATTACGAATTTGACCGATTCAAGGATGCGGACGTTGGACAGCGGGTCGCTGTTGACGGCAATGATGTCGGCGTAGTGACCGGGCTCAATGGCGCCGACTTTATCGGCCCAGCCAAGGAGGTCGGCGGCGTTGACAGTGGCGGCCTGTATGGCGTCGATCGGCTTCATCCCCCATTCCACCATTTTGGCGAATTGTTTCGCGTTATCGCCATGCGGATAAACGCCAGCGTCCGTGGCGAAGGCCATTTTTGTGCCGGACTCCCACGCGTGCCGGAAATTTTCACGCTGGAGACGGCCGATTTTCTTTTCCTTCTCGATGGATTCGGGGAGCATACCCGCCTTTGCGCCTTCCTGCAGAATGAAATCGTCGTTGTAAATATCGAAATCGAGATAAGTGCCGTGTTTTTTGGCGAGAGCGATGCCTTCGTCGTCGATGAGGCTGCTATGCTCGATGGAATCAATTCCCGCGTTAATGGCGTCCTTGATGGACTGCGTCCCGTGAGCGTGCGCTGCTACTTTGCGCCCGAGCTTGTGAGCTTCTGCCACGATGGCTTGTAGCTCTTCCAAGGAATATTGCGGCGTGCCGGGCTGGTCGCCTTTGCTGAGGACGCCACCGGAAGCACAAACTTTGATGACATCGGCGCCGTACTTGATGACTTCGCGAACTTTGGCTCTCGCAGCCCATGGGCCATCGGCGACGCCTTCAGCTTTGCTGTGATACTCGGCGGGAAGAAGATTGTTGTCGCAATGGCCGCCGGTGATGCCGAGCGGCGGGCCGGAAACGAGCATGCGCGGACCTTCGATTTCGCCGTCGTTGACGCCATCGCGGACAGCAACGTCCGTGTAACCGGTGGCGCCAACATTGCGAATCGTGGTGAATCCGGCGCGCAGTGTGGTGCGAGCGTTTTTGGCGCCGGTGATGGCTTCCCGCGGGATGGAAATTCCCAAGCCCTGGTAGCCGCTGGCCATCGGGTCCGCGGTGATGTGCGTGTGGACGTCGATCAGTCCGGGAAGACATGTCGCTGAAGAAAGATCAATCGTTGAGACACCGGCGGGCAGCTTCGTGGAAGCGGCGGGGCCCACAGCGGTGATGGCACCGCCGTCATCAAAGACCACAATCTGATCGGAGAGCATGCGGCCTGCGCGCACATCGAGGAGCTTGCCGCAGCGGAGAGCGCCGGGAGCGGCGTGAGTGAAGGAAACAAAAAAGAGACAAACCATGAAGCTAAGCAAGGTTTTGCGCATAAGTTCTCCGTGAAACTTGGATTCGGGCTAGGAGGATATATCGGCGAGGGGAATTTTGGAAATGCGGCCTAGTGACTTGAAGATTCGGCGGCAGTGAAGGAACGGACGAGAACCACGAGTTGCCAGCGCTGCTCTTCGGTCAGGCGTTTCTTAAAGGCGGGCATGGGTTTTCTACCTACACTGATTTCGTAAAACAGTTCGCCGTCGGTAGCGGTGCCCATGCGCTTAGCGTCGGTGAGGCTCGCCGGGGATGGGTAGTACATCGCAGCGTCCGGGCCATCGCCTTTCCCGGTTTCGCCGTGGCACTGGACGCATTTGTCAAGATAGATGGCGCGGGCGGCGGCGAGAGCAGCTGGCGAAGGCTGAACGGGATTTTGCCGGCGCTTGGCTTCTTCGGGGACTTTCCATTCGCGATTCTGATAAAGGGCCACCGCGATAGAGATAAAAATCGCGGCAAGGAGAGCAGCGAACAGCAGTTTGCGCAGGCGAAGTGTGCGGAGCGCGCGAGTGGTCATCGGCAGTGAGAAATTTTCGCATACGAAACAAGAAGACAAAAGAAGGAAAAAGGGCTTACACAAAGAGCGCGGAGACCGCAGAAAAATAAAACATCAGAGCGTTGCGTGAAAACAATTGGGCTCGAATTACTTGCCGCGGAAGATGAGCCACAGGAGTTCGGCGTTGAAGAAAAGGATGGCGGCGGCGACGATCCAGGCGATGACTACCGTGAAGCGCGAGTTGGTGAACTCGCCCATTTTGTTGCGGTCGCCCGTGAACTGAATCAGCGGGATTACCGCAAAGGGCAGTTGAAAGCTGAGGACGACCTGGCTGAGGATGAGCAACGACGTGACTTTGCCTTCGCCCGCGATGCCGATGACGAGGACAGCGGGAAGAATGGCGATTGTGCGGGTGATGAGGCGCCGGAGCCAGGGCTTGAGCCGAATTTGCAGAAAACCTTCCATCACGATCTGCCCAGCGAGAGTCCCGGTGAGGGTAGAGTTCTGGCCGGAAGCCAGGAGGGCGCAGGCGAACAATGTGCTGGCGAGGCTCACGCCAAGAACGGGACTAAGAAGTTTGTAGGCATCGGCGATTTCCGCGACATCATGGTAGCCGCGGGTGTGAAAGGCCGCGGCCCCGAGGATCAGGATGGCGGCGTTGATGAAGAGCGCGAAGCCGAGAGCCAACGTGGAATCGAAAATGGCGTAACGCATGGCTTCGCGGCGGTCGCGAACGGAAGCGCCGAACGCGCGCGTCTGCACGATGCTGGAATGAAGATAAAGATTGTGAGGCATGACGGTGGCGCCGAGAATCCCGATGGCGATGTACAACATTTCGCGATTGTGAAGGATTTCGGCGCGCGGGATGAGGCCGACGACGGCTTCTCGCCAGATCGGATGTGAAAAAAAGATTTCGTAAGCGAAACAGCCGGCAATGGTGGCGATCAGCGTCACGACAAAGGCTTCGATGATGCGGAAGCCCCGACCTTGCAGCGCAAGGACGATCAAGACGTCGAGGCCGGTGATAATCACGCCGGCGAGAAGCGGCAGTCCGAAAAGGAGCTTGAGAGCAACGGCGGAGCCGAGCACTTCGGCGAGGTCGCATGCGGCGATGGCGATTTCGCAGACGATCCAAAGCGCGATCGAAGTGGGACGAGAGTAGTGCTCGCGGCAAGCCTGCGCCAAATCGCGCCCCGTGGCGATGCCGAGCTTGGCGGAAAGCGCCTGAAGAAACATCGCCATAAGATTGCTGATAAGGATGACGCTGAGCAGCGTGTAACCAAATTTCGAGCCGCCGCCGATATCGGTAGCCCAGTTGCCGGGGTCCATATAGCCGACAGCGACGAGGTAGCCGGGACCGGCGAAGGCGAGGACCTTTCGAATCCATGAAGCGGTGTGAGAGACGGGAATCGTGCGATGGGCTTCGGGCAAGGACGGCATGCTCCCCGCGCGGGACGTGGCGGACGGAGAGGGCGCAGCGAGAGTAGATGCGGCCCCGGCGGCGGGTTCGGTTTCGAGTTGGGGAGGGAACGTGGGTGACATGATTCTATTAGCTGATACTTGGTAACAGAATTTTTGTTAACTACGGTAAATATCCATACTAAACTAGCTTTAACAGGAGAATTTGTCAATAGGACTGCGGCGGACTGTTGCCTGGCCGTGGGCGGGCCGGGCAGAGACGCGATCGTGCGGGCGAGCGCCAGAGGAAGGGCTGTGGTACCTTCGAACAAGACGTGAAACGGGAAGCCGATTAAGGGGAGAAGACGATGGAAGAGCAGCGGCCGGTGCCAGGGCAAGTGCAGATCAAAGCGGACGAGAAGGAGTTGCAGGGACAGTACAGCAATTTGGTGATGCTGCATCATAATCTGGAGGAGTTCACTCTTAATTTCATTTATATTTTCCCGAATGGCGCGCAGGGGAAGTTGTTGACGAGCGTGATCGTCAGTCCGGGGCACGCGAAGCGCATTTGGCGCGCGCTCGGTGAAAACCTTTCGCGATATGAGGCGCAGTTCGGGCCGATCAAGGAAGCGCCGGAAGGGAGCGGGCCGACGCCGAATGTGGGATTCGTCCAATAGAGAGAGGACTGAGGTTGGAAGTCGGAGATCGGAAGCGGCCATCAGTAAATCGTAAAGGGCCGCGTCTTGTGCAAGCCCTGCGGCGTGTTAAACTATTTCCCTGCGTAGTAGGAAGGGCCTGTAGCTCAGGTGGCTAGAGCGCGCCCCTGATAAGGGCGAGGTCGGTGGTTCAAGTCCACCCAGGCCCACCATTCCCAAGAAATTCGAAAGATTAGAAGTTCGCGTGGCGCATTTGCGATTATTCGTAGCGCAGAGCGACGATGGGATCGACGCGCATGGCGCGCCGAGCCGGAACGTAACACGCCGCAAGAGACACCACGACAAGAAGTGTGATGACGGAGAAGAAGATCAGCGGGTCCGAGGCACTCACACCGTAGATCATTGTGGCAATAAACCTGGTCGCGACCAGCGCAAAGAGAATACCCAGCGCTGCACCGGCAAGGACAAGCTTTAAACCTTCTCCCAGGATAAGACGCAGCACATCCCCCGGGCGAGCACCAAGCGCCATCCGCACACCGATCTCGCGCGTGCGCTGCGAGACAGCGTAAGAGATGACTCCGTAGATCCCTACGGTGGCAAGGATCAGGGCCAGCGCGGCGAACAGGCTAAGCAGAAACATCATGAAATTGCGCAGGGCGAGCGAATGGGACAAAACCTGGTCCATGGAGCGCACGGAACCTGTCGGAACGATTGGATCGACCGCGGCAACCGCGTCGTGTACGGCGCGGCTGAGGCTCAAGGGATCGACGTTGGCGCGAAGGACGATGCTCCGTGGGAACCAGCCTTCAAAAAGCGCAGACGTGCCATAGGAAGCTTGCGCCGCCGGGACGAAGGTCGTCGGAGGCGCAGGCTGATCGAGGTAAGACTTCACATCGCCAACCACGCCGACGATTTCGCAAGTAGTTTTTCCGAGAATGATGTGTTCGCCCACGGGGCTGCGGCTCGGAAAGTATCTGTCGGCAAATGCCTGGTTGATGATCACTGCTCTGTTGGCCGTCTCGGAATCCGCTTCGGAAAATACGCGGCCCTGACGCAAAGGAATGCCCATCGCGCGGAAGAAGCCGGGAGTGATCTCCCGGTAATCGGCGTTATTCCAGTCCGCGGAATTGGAAAGGTGGAACCCATTGTTTCCGCCGCGTTCCAACGGCAGCCCAGCCGCGATGATCGCAGCGGCATCCACGCCAGGGAGAGATTCAAGCCGCTGAACGGCTGCGCGATTGAAGGCTTCGATCTGCGCAGTGGAATTGTATTTCGAGCCAATCAGCCAGAACTGCACGGAAAGCATGCCGTGGGGATTGAAGCCAGGATCGCTCCGGAGCAGCTTTGAAAATGTGGCGATCATCAAGCCTGCGCCGGTGAGCAACACAAGAGAAATCGCAAATTCGCCGACGATGAGCAATTTGCGGAGCAGGACGCGTCCGCGAGCGGCACTGGCGCGGCCGGCGCCTTCTTTAAGGGCTTCGTTGATTCCGGTTCTGCTGGCTTCGAGGGCCGGAGCGAGGCCAAAGAGAACGCCCGTGAGGAGCGAGACGAAGAACGTGAATGCAAAAACCCAGCCGTCCAGATGGATATCGGAAGCCCGCGGCAAATCGGTGGGCGCGACGGCCAGGAGCGAGCCAAGTCCCAGATAAGCCACCAATAGGCCGACCGCACCTCCCGCAAGCGCGATGAGCATGCTCTCCGTCAGCAATTGCTGGAACAGCCGCCAGCGGGATGCGCCCATGGCGATGCGCACGGCAATTTCGCGACCGCGCAAGCCGCCGCGCGCGAGGAACAGGTTGGCCACGTTCGCGCAAGCAATCAGGAGAACAAAGCCGATCGCGCCGAGCAATACCAAAAGGTAGGGACGGACTTCGGCGCCAATCATTTTTCGGTAGGGCAAAAAGCTGATGACCAGTTCTTTGCCGATGTCGCCGGGATATTCGCGCCGGAAGTCTTGCGTGACGATATTCATCTGCGCTTGAAGTTGTGCGGTAGTGACTCCTGGCTTGAGACGCGCAAGCACGCCAACGTTTTCTCCGCTGCCTGCCGTTTTGGCCACAAGTGCGAGGGGAGTCCAAACGTCCGCCGCTCCACTGTTGGGGAGATCTGTTGCAGCGGCGATTGGAGAGAAGCCCCGAGGCATAACGCCGATAAGTGTAAAAGGCTCGCCGTTCAGAAGAATCTTTTGGCCGATCTGTGACGGGTCGGCTCCGAAACGGCGGGCCCAGAGGCTATAACTGATGATGGCGACACGTTGCCCATCTCCATGATCGTCGTCCGGCGTAAAATCGCGCCCCAAAGCCGGCTGGATACCGAGGACGCTGAAGTAGGAGGCGGAAACCGGCAGGCCACGCAGATGCTCGGCTCCCGTTCCGGCGGCAAGGTTGTAGCCGACCGAGGTGTATCCGGCGATGTGCTCGAAACGATCTCCGTATTCCTGCAAGCGCTTCAATTGAGGCGCCGTGAGACTCAGTTCATCGGTTTGCTGTTTGTAGGATTCCGCGAGTTGGACAATGCGGTCCGGCTCTGGAAATGGCAGCGGGCGTAGCAGGACGCCGTAGACGACGGTGAAGATGGCGGTGTTTGCGCCGATGCCAAGGGCGAGCGTCAGTATGGAGACGAGAGTGAAGGCCGGAGACTTCGTCAGAACGCGCAGGCCGTATCGAAGGTCTTGCCAGAGGGGGGTCATCGAGCACCTCGCCGACGCTGTGGGCCGTTCCGGCTGATACCGGGTCCATTGCAGGCTGATTCTTGCCTAGGTCTACGAGGAAGGCGAGGAAAATGTTTCCGCCAAGAGGCCTGGATGAATGCAAAGCACACGCCGGGTGGGGCATCCTTTCGTCGGGTGTGTGGTTAACCATAACAACCCCACCCCTCCCCTAGTTTTTCATAAGTGTTGATTCTAAAGAATTTAATCTTTGTATAACTCGTTTAAAATCAACACCTACGGACGACCCTGCAGGTGCTGATTCTAAACGAGTTGTTTGGGCTAGAATTGTTCGACTCGACGTGCGATTCGTAAGTGCTGCGAAACCGAAGACTTAGGCTGAGTTTAGGTCCTCATAAAACAAAAAAACGCCAGCAAGATGCTGGCGCTACGGGAACAGAATATTACCTGCCCTTACTTATATGCTAGGAGTAACAGGTTGTCAAAAGGAAAAAAATATCTCCAGAGATGTCATCTAGCAATCTAAGATTGTGAGTCAGCAGTTTCCGGTTAGACAATCAAACGGCCGGATGGCTGTCGAGAAATGCTTTGGGAGACTTCGATGCAATTATCCAACCCGTTCAAAACTCTGTCGTCCGCGCTTGTCGCGCTCGCCGTAGTGTGCGTGGGCAGTTCATTGGCGCCGGCTCACAATCGATCCAATCTGGCTGCAGAAGCCAAGAGCGCAGCGTGCCCGAATGATGCCGGGTTGCAGTTACCCGCCGGTTTTTGCGCAACGGTCTTCGCTGACGACATTGGTCACGCCCGCCATATGGTCGTCGCGCCGAGCGGAGTCCTTTACGTCAACACCTGGTCGGGCAGGTACTACGGCAACGACACGCCTCACGCAGGCGGCTTTCTCGTGGCGCTGCAAGACAAGAACGGCGCGGGAAAGGCCGATGTGATTGAGCGCTTTGGCGAAACCGTGCAAAGTGGCGGAGCGGGCGGTACGGGCATCGGCCTATATAAAGGATCGATCTACGCCGAAATCAATGATCGGATCGCGCGATATTCATTGTCCGCCGGCTCAATCGTGCCAAGCGGCTCTGCCGACACCATCGTCTCCGGATTGCCTCTGGGCGGCGACCACCCGATGCATCCGTTCATCATCAATGCCGAAGGATCGATGTACGTCGATGTCGCTAGCGCGACGAATTCCTGCCAGCTGAAAAATCGGACACTCAAGTCGCCTGGCGCCGACCCCTGCACGGAACTCGATACTCGTGGCGGCATCTGGCGCTATGACGCGAATAAGACGAACCAAACTTTTTCAACGGCTGACCGCTACGCGACGGGAATCCGCAATGCGGAAGGTTTTGCCATCGACCCAAGCGGACGAGTGTTTGTGACCCAACACGGACGCGACCAGCTACACGCGAATTGGCCCGACTCTTTTAAACCCGACCAGGAGGCGACGCTGCCAGCTGAAGAGGTATTGCTCTTGAAGCCAAACGGCGACTACGGCTGGCCCGAGTGCTACTACGACCAATTCGCGCAAAAGCTGGTTCTGGCGCCGGAATACGGTGGCGACGGCGGCAAAACGATCGGCGTATGCGCGAACAAAATTGCACCCGTTGCGGCATTTCCCGCCCATTGGGCGCCTAATGCAATGGTGCGTTACGACCAGAAACAGTTTCCGGCGCGTTATCGTGAGGGCGTCTTCATTGCCTTCCACGGGTCGTGGAACCGCGCGCCATATCCGCAAGGTGGCTACAACGTGGTTTTTCAACCGCTCGCCGGGGACCATGCATCCGGCCAGTGCGAAATATTTGCGGATGGTTTCGCAGGAGCGGTGAAGTCGCCGGACAAAGCCGGACATCGTCCTTCTGGCTTGGCGGTGGGACCGGATGGTTCGCTCTACGTTTCCGATGACATACGCGGACGGATTTACCGGATTGTCTATCGCGGCGGCTCTGAAGGTGGTGCCGGGAATGTTACTGCGTGTCCGAGCTTAACGGCTCCAGCCGGCAGTCCTGTCGAAGTGGCCGCGCAACCGCCGGAAGGCACGCATCCAGACGCTGGGGCGGCCGCAAACAGTCTTCCCGTTCCTGAAGGCGCGACGCGAGAAATGGTTCTGCTCGGTGAGCGCATCTACCACGGCCAAGTCGGCGGAGCGGCCTGCACGGGCTGCCATGGTGGGAGCGGCGAGGGCACGCCTTTGGGCCCCGATCTAACGGGCAAGAAATGGCTGTGGAGCGATGGTAGTTATGCCGGAATCACGAAAACGATAACCGAAGGTGTGTCGCAGCCAAAACAATATCGCAGCCCCATGCCGCCGATGGGTGGGGCACAACTTACGCCCGACCAGCTGTCGGCGGTCTCAGCGTATGTCTGGAGCCTGAGCCATCGGACGCCAACCAATCGGAAATAATCGTCTAAGTTCTGCTAAACGCGATCTTCGAAAACTGCACAAGCTTGTGCCGCCTGGCACGCTATTTAGGACGCTGGACCGCTAGAGTATTTTGAATTTAGGACAGTGCAGCACGATCTTTTCTAGTGACCGGCAGGCTTCTGGTCCGGGGGCGGCGGCATGGGAGGAGGAGTGAACTTGGCGTCTTCGACGGGCACGTTTTGCTGGACCTGGTCGACTTGAATGGTGAAGCGGTTGCCGCCGGGACGGGCTAGCGTCCAGCGGTAGGGGATTTTTACGCCGTCGGCGT
>Ga0070765_100001880_pt1 | contig 13043 bp, 5 predicted proteins | sample HubBroMetageWFT5_FD_71516 | JGI IMG/M metagenome (GOLD analysis project Ga0070765, IMG submission 71516) | Warmed and freeze-thawed soil microbial communities from the Hubbard Brook experimental Forest, New Hampshire - Hubbard Brook CCASE Soil... | ecosystem: Environmental > Terrestrial > Soil... | reverse complement strand
ATATTCAGCGTGCGAATCTTAGATTCCAGGGTTGAGGCCGGCATGCCCAGCTGTGCCGCGGCGCCAAACGGTCCCGAGACCCGGCCGCGAGCCTCCGCCAAGGCCGCCTCGATGAGCGCCTTTTCTTCCTCAGCCGAGGGTCTGCCGAAGTGCCGTCCTGCGCTCCCATTTTTACCCGTAGACAGCGTGGGAGACAGCCAACCGGGATCCACCGAGAAAATCTCCGTGTCGCAGATCACCACCGAGCGCTCGATCACGTTCTGCAGTTCGCGGATATTCCCCGGCCACGCATAGGACTGCAGCAGTTGAAGCGTCTTGCTGTCGATCGTCCGTATTTTCTTTCCGACCTTGCGCGCATATCGGTCGATGAAGTACTCGATCAGCATGGGGATGTCTTCTTTGCGTTCGCGAAGCGGCGGGATCTCCATGGGGATCACGTTCAGTCGGTAAAACAAATCTCTTCGAAATTCGCCGGAGCTGATCGCGGCCTGCAGATCGCGATTGGTAGCCGCAATGATTCGCACGTCCGCGCGAATGGATTGACTACCCCCCACGCGCTCAAATTCCCGCTCCTGCAGGACACGGAGCAGCGTGACCTGACTCTCCATCGGCAGTTCGCCGATTTCATCGAGGAAAATTGTTCCCCCCTCAGCCAGTTCGAATCGTCCGAGCCGGCGCTGCAGCGCCCCGGTGAACGCTCCCTTCTCGTGGCCGAACAACTCTGAGGTGATCAACGAAGCGGGGATCGCCGCACAATTCACCGTGACAAAGGCTCTCGAAGAGCGCTGCGACCGTTTGTGGACCGCGCGCGCGATGAGTTCCTTCCCCGTGCCCGTTTCTCCAGTCAGCAGCACGGTGGAATCCGAAGGCGCGATCTTCGCCACCCGCGCCAGGACGGACTGCAGCGCCGGCGACTCTCCGACGATCTCCTCAAACATCGATGCCTTGTCGACTTCGTCGCGGAGCGCAATGTTTTCCCTATACAGCTGATCTCTCAGTGTCTTGATCTGCTCAAACGCCGTTTCCAGAGCGGCTCTCGCCGTATATTGTTCGGTGACGTCGACACACGTGCCGACAAATTCGATTAGCTCGCTGGCCGCATTGAACTTCGGGTGACCGACATTGTGGAGGTATTTTATTGAGCCGTCGGGAAGAACAATTCGCCAGTCCGATTCGAAGTCCGACTTCGCTAACGCCGCCTCATCAGTCTTACGCCTTGCCTCCAGCCAGTCATCGGGATGTACACGGCTGCTAAAAAACTCCCTCGTGGATGAATCCTCCCCCGGCTTGACGTCAAAGATTCGAAGCATTTCCGGAGATGCTGAGACCCGTCCCGACTTCAGATCGTGAGTCCAACTGCCCATGTGGCTTATCTGTTGAGCTTCGAGCAATGACGCTTCGCTCCGCCGTACGGCTTCCTCGGCTCTCTTCCGTTCGGTGACGTCTTCGTGAACGGCGATGGTCAGGTTGGGGCGTCCCTCGGAGTCTCGTAACAGCGTGAATACCACATTCGCCCATACCTCTCTGCCATCTTTGAGGATCTGATGTTTTTCCTGCCGCAACGTCTCCCGCTTCCCGCTGCACAGTTCGTTGTACAGAATCGCGTCCGATTCTCGATCCTCAGGACAGGTCAGTGCGTCGTAGGTTTCAATGCGGCTCAGTTCCTCCCATGTGCAGTCCATCATTTTTTGCAGGGCCCGATTATTCTCGATCGGTCCTCCCGAGACGAGGTCGACGAGAGCGATGCCGGTGCCGGCCTCGTCGAAAATCGCGCGAAATCGTTGCTCGCTCTCGCGCAGCAATAACTCTCCGCGCTTTCGCTCGGTAATATCGGTGACGGCTCCAACGAATTCGAAGTTACCCGAATCCTTTTCTCCCGACGGATGACCTACGACCCGGAGGTGCTTGACCGAGCCATCCGGCAGCAGCAGGCGATGCTCGAAATCAAAATCCTTTCCTTCCTGCGAGGCCCGGGCGATCATTTCCCTTGCAAACGCCCGATCTTCCGGGTGAGTTCGCTGCACAATCAGATCCAGATTCGGTATCGTGCCCAGTTCACATCCAAAAATTCGGAATGTCTGCAGCGACCAGTAAATGTTGCCGCTGGAAACATTCCAGCCGAAACTCCCGGTTTGGCTCAATCGCTGGGCTTCGGCCAGGTAAGCCTCGCTTCGCTGAAATGCCTCTTCGGCCCGCTTGCGCTCGATTGCAATCACCGCAATGTGCCCCGCCGCCTCGATCAGTTGCAGATCGCTCTGCTTGGGGCTTCGAGGCTCCGCGTAGTACATAGCGAAAGTGCCAAGCACTTCATGATTTTTAGAAATAAGGGGCTGGGACCAGGAGGCGCGCAGTCCGTAGCTTAAAGCGGTGTCTCGATAATCGACCCATAAGGGGTCGGTGGCGATATCGGTGGTGATCACCCGCTGTCTCAGAAACGCGGCGGTTCCGCATGAGCCTGCGCACGGTCCGATCGCCCCGCCCGCAATCGCCTGGTTCCAGCCGCTGGGGACCTTGGGCCCCGCTCCGGGCCACAACCGCTTCCCATCCGGATCCATCAGCAGAACTGACGAGATAACCCGAGGAGACTGCGAATCGATGGCGTTGCACAGGTCTTCCAGAATCTCGGTGAGATTCGCGCCCGTCGCGATCATCTCTAACGAACGCTTCTCCGCCGCCAGGAGAGATTCTGCGTGTTTCTGCTCGGTGATGTCGGTGACCGCTCCGACGTATTCAAACTTACCCAACTCCTCCCGTGGACGACCCACAACTCGAACGTATCTGACTGCGCCATCCGGCAACACCAGCCGGTGCTCGTAGTCAAAATCCTTCTTCGCCGCTACCGCGGAACTTTGCGCCTGGTGAACGGCTTCGCGGTCCTGCGGATGAATGCGCTCATATGCCTGTTTCAGATTCGGCTGACTTTCAGGATCGAATTGGAAGATGCGAAGCGTCTCGTCCGACCAGTAAACGTCGCCCGTCGAAACATTCCAGCCGAAGCTGCCGGTGTGGCTCAGCCTCTGCGCTTCCTCGAGATATGCCTGGCTCCGGCGTAGTTCCTCCTCGGCCCGCTTCCGTTCGTTTCTCTCCTCAGCCTCCCGTAATGCCCGCTGCGCCGAAGGCACAATCCTCGAGAGTCGCGTCTTGAAGACATAATCCGTCGCACCCAACTTCAGAGCTTCAATGGCAACTTCTTCACCCAGTGTCCCGGTGACGAAGATGAAGGGCACGTCAGGACAGATGTGCTTGGAAATTTTCAGCGCAGAAACGCCGTCGAAAGAGGGAAGGGTGTAGTCCGCCAGGATCAGGTCGAAGCCGCCCTGCTGGATCAGGCGCGAGAACTCAGCTTCAGTTTCGACTCGGGTGACAGTGCAGGGAATATCTTCGGCTTCGAGTGTTGCCTGAAGAAGCTCCGCGTCCCTGGGATCGTCCTCAAGATAGAGAATTCGTAAAGGAGACATCACGATTGATTTCGGTCTGTTTCGACCCGCAATAGCTGCGCTGACAACCCCTTCCAGCCTGAAGCCGAGAGATGCGGAAGTCCCGGCTCTCGGGCCGGAAAGGTGCGATGTACTTAGATTTTCGCCTGCGACGATCGACTTATTTCTTCTTTATGCTGCCCGGCGGCGGTTCGTTGATGATCGCCCAGAAAACCCCGAGCTCCTTGATCGCATTCACAAACTCATGGAAGTCAACCGGCTTTACTACGTAGGCGTTCACCCCGAGTTTGTAGCTGGCCACCATATCCCGCTCTTCGCGGGAGGAAGTGAGCACGACCACCGGGATCATCCTCAATTTCTCGTCGGACTTGATCTGCTGCAGCACCTCCAGCCCATCCACTTTGGGCAATTTCAGATCCAGCAGCAGCACCGCCGGATTACCATTGACGCGCCCCGTGAACTTTCCCCGGTGATACAGATAATCCAGCGCTTCCTCTCCGTCGACGGCGATCACAACCTCGTTGCTCAGGTTGTACTCCTCCAGCGCGGTCATGGTGAGCTCGCGATCTCTGGGATCGTCCTCCACCATCAGAATTCGCCCGAATAAGTCCATAAGTATTTATCTCCTCTGGCTCGGAACCGAGAAAAAGAAAGTCGCGCCCTGGTCCACCAAACCCTCCGCCCACACCTGACCGCCGTGGCGATGGATGATCCGCTGTACCGTGGCCAGGCCGATCCCGGTCCCCTCAAACTCGTCCGCGCGGTGCAGCCGTTGAAACACGCCAAACAGTTTGTTGACGTACTTCATGTCGAAGCCGACTCCGTTGTCCTTGACGAACATCACGACTCCGTCGCTGGGCCGCTCTGCGCATCCTATCTCAATCTGCGGCTGCGTGCGCGTGCGCGTGAACTTGACCGCGTTAGAAATCAGATTCACCAGCGCAAGTTTCAGCATCGACCGGTCCCCGTAGAGCTCGGGCAATGCGCCAACTTTCCAGCTGATGTTTCGAGCATCCGTCTCCTGCGCTACCTCGCTCCGGACTTCTTTCACCAGTTGATCCAGACTTACCAGTGTCTGCCGGGTCTCAGCGCGGCCGATCCGTGAAAACGCCAGCAGGTCGTCAATCAGGATGCCCATGCGTTTTGCCGACTCCAGGATCGTCGTCATATACCGGCGGGACTTCTCATCGAGCACTTTGGAAGCATTCTTTTCCAGCATCTCGGCATAACCGACTACATGGCGCAGCGGGGCGCGCAGGTCGTGCGAGATGGAATATGCGAACGCCTCCAGTTCCTTGTTGATCGCTTCCAGTTCGGTCGTGCGCTCTCCCAGCTTCTGGTTGAGTTTGAGAACCTCTTCCTCGCCCCGCTTGCGCTGAGTGATGTCGTTGTTGGTCTCCAGGATCGCGACCGGGATCCCTTCATCGTTTCGCCGCAAAGACCATCGGCTGGCGACCACCACGGCGGTCCCGTCGGCTTTTGCCCGCTCCAGTTCACCCTCCCAGCGGTCAGTGCGCAGCAACTCCCTTTCAATTTCCTCGATCGCAACCGGAAAGACCGTCCGCAACAATTGCCGGCTGTGCTTTCCGAGCGCTTCCTCCGCCGTCCAGCCGAACAGTTCCTGCGCACCTCGATTCCAGTACGTGATGACGTGATTCATGTCCCGGACAAATATCGTGTCGTGGGTAAGATCAAGCAGGCTGGCCTGCTGGGTTCGCAGCTCCACTTCCTGCTGCAGTTCGTCGCGGGACCGCACCAGGGCCATTTCCACCCTTCGGCGGAGCGCGCTGAACCAGGCGAGCAGGGACGCAAACAATATGAAAAGTATGTAGTACGGGACCTCGGAAGTCCTGACGTAGAGGGTATAAAGCGGTTCGGTAAAGAAAAAGTCGAAAGCGACGCTTGAAAGTAAGACCGCAACAATCCCAGGTCCGATTCCGGCATACCAGACGCTCAGGGCGATGGCGAATAGAAAGAGCGGAAATTCCACCCCGCGGAAGCGGTACTGTCCCAGCAGTAGGGCGATGCCAAGAGCGGCCCCAACGGACACAACCGCGAGACCGTAACGCTGCAGCGCAGCCGGGATCCTCGCCAATGGTGGTTTATCCTGCGCCATGGGTCGCTGACGACGATACTTGCCGATCCTCGAATTTAGATAGTGATGATAAAGTTCGCGGTCTGTCAAGCGGCGCGGCAGCGTAGCCCGCCCCGTTCGGCCGCTCCATTAGGCCACCCAGCCCAACCCGTACCACAAATGTGTTACGCTGATGCCCAACCTTCGAGGTAGCAAAAAACCCCTGCATTTCGTGATGTGGCCCCGACTCAAATAGAGCAAAGTCTTCTCTACTGGCAGGTTCTAAATGGGTGCATCGGGATCAAGGCTGATTGCATCACACGCGGAGCTCGCCTTCGCAGGCTCTCGGGCGAGCCCTACAAATAATTTCTGTTCGGTTGATCGCGGAGGGCGGTTCCATGACGCCCAAGGCGCCCACGTACATCGGCTGTCGTGCAAACTACGCTGCCGGAGGAGAACATGCACACCCTCTTGAAATACAAACTCTGGATTGGCGGTGGGCTTTGCCTGCTCGTCGTCGGCCTGATTGTCGCTGCCGTCTACCCCAAGCGCGTTTCGGGTGCCCCGCCAGGCGCTCCGGCCGAAGTCGAGTTTGTCCAGGTCGAGCAGAAGGACGTTCCGATCTACGGTGAGTGGATCGGCACTCTCGACGGATTTACCAACGCCGACGTCAAGGCGCAAGTCACCGGCTACCTGATGCGCCAGGGATACCAGGAAGGCGCGTTCGTCAAGAAAGGGCAGCTTCTTTTCGAGATCGATCCGCGGCCATTTCAGGCGTCTCTCGACCAGGCCCAGGGACAGTTGGCGCAGGCCAAAGCGCAACTTGAAACCGCCGAGGCCGTCCAGGTTCGAACTCAATTGGATGTTGAGAAGTACACTCCGCTGGCCAAAGAACAGGCGGCAAGCCAACAGGATCTCGACAATTCCGTGCAGAACAACCTTGCCGCCAAGGCCACTGTGGCGCAGGCCCGCGCTCAAATCCAGACCGACGCGGCCGCGGTCGAAACGGCGAAAATCAATCTCGATTTCACCCGCCTTATAGCGCCCATCGACGGCATCGCCGGGCAGGCTCAGTTGCAGGTCGGAGCTTTGGTTAACCTGAGCAGCGCACCGGTGACCTCGGTTTCAACCGTCGACCCTATCAAAGTTTATTTCACCGTCGGGGAGCCCCAGTATCTCGAGTGGAGAAGACGCTTCCCGACTGACACCACCGAAGACCAGGCTCACAAGAATCTTCACCTGCAGCTGATTCTGGCCGATGGATCGACTTACGACCATGAGGGCAAATTCTTTTTCGCCGACCGCCAGGTAAGCGTAAGCACAGGCGCCATTCGCATCGCAGGTTTATTCCCGAATCCCGGAAACATTCTGCGTCCCGGCGGTTACGGCAAGGTGCGCGCGGTGATCCGCCTCCAACACAACGCATTGGTTGTGCCTCAGCGCGCCGTTACCGAGTTGCAGGGCGGTTATCAAGTTGCGGTTGTCGACCCCAGCAACAAAATAAACATCCGCACCGTGCAGGTCGGCGACCGCGTCGGCAACGACTGGGTCATTAACGACGGCCTCAAGCCCGGCGACCGAGTCGTAGCCGAAGGCGTTCAAAAAGTGCGGCAGGGCGCGCAGGTGGCTCCCAAGCCATATGCCGGGGAAGACAAGGGGAAGTAATCCAATGTCAAAATTTTTTATCAACCGTCCCATTGTCGCCATGGTGATCTCCATCGTCCTTGTGATCGTTGGGGCTCTAACGATCCTGAGCCTGCCCGTCGCGCAGTTTCCCAGCATTGCTCCGCCCGAAATTCAGATCCTCGCGACCTACGTTGGTGCCGACGCGCAAACCCTCGAGCAAGCTGTGGCCACGCCGATCGAACAGCAGATGAGCGGCGTGGACAACATGAACTATATGTATTCGCTGAACGCCACTGCGAACTCGGGCACAAGCCTCATTGTGGACTTCGACGCGAAAACCGATCCCAACAACGACTACATTCTCGCCCAAAGCCGCGAAACTCAAGCTGCGTCCCAGCTTCCCGTCGACGTCAACAATTACGGAATTACAGTTCGAAAGTCGGTGACGGCTCCCCTGACGTTGATCGCCGTGTACTCGCCCCACGGCACATATGATGCCAGTTTTCTGGCCAACTACGCCTACATCAATCTGGTCGATCCCCTTTTGCGTTCGCCAGGCATCGGCAATGTCCAGGTATTCGGGGCCGGCCAATACGCGATGCGAATGTGGGTCAAGCCTGACACGTTGGCCAAGCTTGGCGTCACCGTCCCCGAGATCATCAGCGCCATTGAGGCGCAAAACACCGTGAATCCAGCAGGGAAGGTGGGTGGCGAACCGGCTCCCAAGGGCCAGGAATTCACGTACTCGGTTCTGGCGCAGGGCCGGCTGCTCTCGCCCGAAGAATTCGGACAGATTGTCGTTCGCGAAACGCCCGATGGCGGTACGGTTCGGGTCCGCGATGTCGCTCGCATCGACCTCGGTTCCCAGGACTACAGCATTGCTGGACGTTACAACGGAAAGCCAAGCGCCGTTATCGCCACCTACCAGTTGCCCGGATCGAACGCCGTCGATGCCGCCGCGGCCGCAAATAAGTTGATGGCGAAGATGAAAGAGCGCTTCCCGCAGGATATGGATTACGACGTCGCGCTCGACACCACGCTCTCGGTCACCGAAGGCATGAAGGAAATCGTCGTAACCCTCCTGATTGCCCTCGCCCTCGTCATCCTCGTGGTCTACATCTTCCTGCAGAGTTTGCGCGCCACCTTGATTCCGCTTCTTGCCGTGCCCGTCTCGCTGGTTGGCACCTTCGTGTTTTTCCCGATTATCGGTTTCTCCATCAACACGCTTTCTCTGTTCGGTCTCGTGCTGGCAATCGGTCTGGTCGTCGACGACGCTATCGTCGTGGTCGAAGGTGTCGAGCGCCACATCGAAGAGGGCATGACTCCCAAAGAGGCGGCCTTAAAGGCGATGGAAGAACTCTCAGGCCCCGTAGTGGGCATCGCCCTGGTTCTCTCCGCCGTCTTCGTCCCGACCGCCTTCATTCCCGGGATAACCGGCAAGCTCTACCAGCAGTTTGCGGTCACCATCGCAATTTCTGTCCTCCTCTCCGCGTTCAACGCACTCACTCTCAGCCCGGCGCTGGCGGCGCTCCTGCTCAAGCCGCGAAAAGAGAGTCACGGACTCCTGAGAAGGTTCTTTGATTGGTTTAATCGCGTATTCGAGCGGGCCACAGACACCTACGTGAGTTGGAGCGCTGTACTGCTCAAAAAGACCGTGGTGGTCGTCGTGATACTGGCTGTGTTCTGCGGAGCTGGTTTCTTTTTTGCCGGCCGCATCCCCTCCAGTTTCCTTCCCGACGAAGATCAAGGTTACGCTCTGGTCAATATGCAATTGCCGAACGGCGCCTCGCTCGAACGCACGACCACCGTCACGGCGGATGTGGAGAAAATTCTGCTGAACACGCCGGGAGTCCAAAAAGTCTCCACCTTCGTCGGATTCAGCCTGTTGAGCTTTGTCCGCACCAGTTACAACTCGACCTTTTTCGTGACCTTCAAGCCGTGGAACGAACGCAAGACCAGAGCGGAACAATTCCAAACCTTGAAAGCGCATCTGAATCAGCAGCTCAGCAAGCTGCCCCAGGCCGTCGCCTTTTCGTTCTCCCCGCCCGCCATTCCGGGTGTCGGCACCGCCGGCGGTTTTACCTTCATGCTCGAAGACCGCTCGGGCAGCGACGTCCAGTTCCTGGCCAAGAACCTGGCTATTTTTCTTGCCGCTGCGCGGAAACGGCCCGAAATCGGCAGCCTCAGCACAACTTTCCTGCCCGCAGTCCCGCAGCAGTTTGTCGACGTGGATCGCGACAAGGTGCTGAAGCAAGGCGTCGCTCTCAGCGATGTCTACCGTACGATCCAGGCCTTTATGGGCGGCTATTTCATCAACTACTTCAATCGCTTCGGCCGACAGTGGCAGGTTTACATCGAAGCTGAAGGTGCAGACCGCGCTAACGCGGAAAACGTTGGCCAGTTCTACGTTCGCAACAATAGAGGAGAGAATGTTCCGCTCTCTACCCTCACCGACATCAAGCCTCGCCTCGGCCCAGAATTCACGCTGCGCTTCAACGAATATCGTTCCGCGCAGATCAATGGAAGCGCCGCGCCCGGCTACAGCGCCGATCAGGCCACAACCGCTCTTGAAGATGTTTTCAAACAGTCCATGCCGAGCGAGATGGGCTTCGACTATTCCGGTATGTCGTTCCAGGAACAGAAAGCGCGCGAAGGCGTGCCTCCCGCAGTAATCTTCGGGCTCTCGCTGCTCTTCGTCTTTCTGATTCTCTCGGCTTTGTATGAAAGCTGGTCGCTGCCTTTCAGCGTTCTGCTCAGCACTCCCGTCGCAGTCTTTGGCGCATTCGCGATCCTCTGGTTGCGCCGGACGCTGCTCAATGTGTTTCTGCCGCCGTATCTCGTACAGATCGAAAGCGACGTCTACTCGCAGATCGGACTGGTCATGCTGATCGGACTCGCTGCGAAGAACGCGATTCTGATCGTCGAGTTCGCCAAGGATGAATACGAGAAAGGGAAGCCTTTGGCCGACGCCGCGCTCGAAGGAGCCAAGCTTCGTCTGCGCCCGATTCTGATGACATCGTTCGCCTTCATTCTCGGCTGCGTGCCGCTATGGACGGCCTCCGGCGCGGGTTCGGTGGCTCGCCAGATCATGGGCACAACCGTGATCGGTGGCATGATGGCGGCCAGCCTGATCGGGATTTTCTTCGTGCCCGCCATCTTCTATCTGGTGGAAAAGTGGTCGGGAGCCGGCAAAGAGCAGACTTCGCCCGCACTGCCCGCATCGCCCGCACCGGCGACCGGAGACTGAGATGGATCAGCCACTATCGAAATACGAGAAGCGAACAGCGGAGACTGTTATGAAAAAGCTGGCAGCATCGTTTTCCGCAACCGTGGCCACGATCGTGATGGCCGGGTGCATGGTCGGTCCGAATTATCACCGCCCGGCAATTCAGACTCCGGGCGTATATCGCGACCCGAGCCAGGATCCGCAGGCCCAGATCCAAGCCCAGGCGACCTCGTTCGCGGACCTTCCGTGGTGGCAGGTTTTCCAGGACCCGCAACTGCAGCAGCTCATACGAACCGCGCTAAAAGAAAATTACGATCTGCAGCTCGCCACCGAGCGCATCACCGCCGCTCGCGCTGAGGTCGCGGTCACTCGTTCCAGTCTGTTTCCCCAGGTCGGGGGCAACGCCAATTTCGCCGGAGGAAAAGACCCGACCACCCAGGCGAAATACAACATTCTGACTCTCACTGCTGATGCCGCATTCCAGCTCGACCTCTTCGGCCGTCTGCGCCGCGCCACCGAAGCCTCGCGCGCCGAACTGCTTGCTACCGAAGATGCCCAGCAGACTGTCATTCTCACCCTCGTGAGCGACGTGGCCAGCGATTACTTCACGCTTCTGCAATTGGATCTCGAACTGCAAATCACGCGCGACACGGTACAGACGCAGCAGGATTCCGTCAAGCTGACAAGGTTGCGTCTCGATCACGGCGTCGCCACCAAGCTCGATGTCTTGCAGGCTCAGCAAGTGCTCGACATCGCCAACGCCCAGATTCCCGATATCGAGCGAGCCATCGGCCAGGAAGAAGATGCGATCAGTATTCTTCTCGGTCACTATCCCGAGGGAGTAGGGCGCGGCCTTCCGCTGGCCCAGCAGCCCATCCCTCCCGAGGTTCCGCCGGGCATGCCGTCAACGTTACTGGAGCGCCGGCCCGACATTCGCGAGGTCGAGCAGGACCTGGTCGCTGCCAATGCGAATATCGGCGTGGCCAAAGCCGCATTCTTTCCCCAGATTTCTCTTACCGGATCCGGTGGCGGTGCCTTCGGCCGCAGCAGTCTTCTCAGCGGCCTGATGAGTTCGCAGACGCCAGTCTGGTCGTACGGCGCTCAGGTAAATCAGCCGATCTTCACCGGCGGAGCGCTGCGCGGAAATCTGAAATTCGCCGAGTCGCAACATCGCCAGGAATTGATCGCGTACAAGCAGGTCATCCAGTTGGCCTTCCGCGACGTTTCGGACGCTCTCATCGGCTACCAGAAACTTCATGAAGTTCGCGTCGCGCAGGAGACCACAGTCAAGGATCTGCAGGATACCGTCGACACCTCTCTCGTGCGCTACCGCGGAGGCATCACCACTTACCTCGAAGTCCTCGACGGACAGAGATCGCTATTCGAGGCCGAACTCACGCTCGCCCAGGCCCGCGGAAATGAATACCAGAGTTTGGTGCAACTTTATAAATCCCTTGGCGGCGGCTGGCAGCAAGCGACTCAGAGCCCACAGAGCCCCAATGGTCCGCCGCTGCAATCACAGAACGTCACGCCGAAGTAGCGTTCCACACTTCACGCCAAAAGAGATTGTCTCCTCAACCGAAGAAGCTGCATCGGAAGTTAGAGAGAATTGACCCGGAATCCGCATTGGACGAGGTTGGGCCGATGCGAGCGCAACCATTGAAACGCTGGAGAAGCTGGTTGCGGAATACAATTTTAAAATATGGAGGGCCGACATGGCAGCCAGAGTCGAAGCGATCACCAAGCGCCCCACAGTCAAACCCGCGGCATGGAAGAATCTTACTACTCACTATAAACAGGTGCGCGACCTGCACTTGAGGCAGCTCTTCGCCGACGACCCCAAACGCGGAGAGCGCTTCGCTCTCGAAGCGGTCGGCCTTTACCTGGATTATTCGAAGAATCGAATCACCGACGAAACTCTGAAGCTGCTGATTCAGCTCGCGGAGGAATCTGGCCTACGGGAGCGAATCGACGCCATGTTTCGCGGCGACAAAATCAACATCACCGAGAAGCGGGCCGTCCTGCACGTCGCTTTGCGCGCTCCACGCGACGCTTCCATTGTAGTCGACGGCGAAAACGTCGTGCCGAAGGTGCACGCGGTGCTCGACCAGATGACGGGCTTTGCGAACCGAATCCGGAGCGGCGAGTGGAAGGGCCACACCGGCAGGCGGATTCGCAACGTGATCAATATCGGCATCGGCGGATCCGACCTCGGGCCGGTAATGGCCTACGAGGCCCTGAAACATTACTCCGATCGAAACATGACGTTTCGTTTTGTCTCGAACGTCGACGGTACGGATTTCGCCGAGGCCGTGCACGATCTCGATCCCACTGAGACGCTGTTCATCATCTCTTCGAAAACTTTCACCACGCTCGAGACCATGACCAACGCGCAAAGCGCCCGTGCCTGGGCGCTCGCCGGATTGGGCAATGATGAAAAATCGATCGCGAAACATTTCGTCGCGGTTTCCACCAACGCGACGGAAGTCACGAAGTTCGGGATCGATACCGCCAACATGTTCGGCTTCTGGGACTGGGTCGGCGGACGCTACTCCATGGATTCCGCCATCGGTCTCTCGACCATGGTCGCCATCGGACCGGATAATTTCCGCGCCATGCTGAGCGGCTTCCGCGAGATGGATGAACACTTCCGCACCGCGCCCTTCGAGCGCAACCTGCC
>Ga0070765_100001878_pt1 | contig 13047 bp, 10 predicted proteins | sample HubBroMetageWFT5_FD_71516 | JGI IMG/M metagenome (GOLD analysis project Ga0070765, IMG submission 71516) | Warmed and freeze-thawed soil microbial communities from the Hubbard Brook experimental Forest, New Hampshire - Hubbard Brook CCASE Soil... | ecosystem: Environmental > Terrestrial > Soil... | reverse complement strand
CTTCTCAGCTTCCGAAGAGACTGCGATGCAGGAAGCCTCCCGCGCGGATCGTTCTGTCGAAACGCTGGCGGCGTACTGGAATTTTGAAGTGACTCGGGGACCTTTATGAAGAAGACCATTGTCCTACTGCCAGGAGACGGCATCGGCCCGGAAGTAACGCGAGCCGCAACAATTGTCCTGCGTGAAACGGCTCACGAATTCAACCATGAATTTCAGTTCATAGAACTTCCGGTCGGCGGAACGGCCATTGATGCCGCCGGTACACCGCTTCCGAACGAAACGCTCGATGCTTGCCGAAAGGCTGATGCCGTTTTCCTGGGTGCAGTTGGGGGCCCGAAGTGGGATGCGCTGCCGATTGGCAAGCGACCGGAAAGCGGGTTGCTTGATCTGCGCAAGGGCCTGGGGCTCTACGTCAACGTGCGGCCGGTGAAACTGCTCGAACCGCTCCTCGGGATTTCGCCCTTGCGGGCGGATCGCCTCGGAGATTTGGACCTCGAGATTGTCCGCGAGCTTGCGGGCGGAATGTATTTCGGAGAACGCGGCAACGCAACCGAGAAAGGCGCGGAGCGCGCCTGGGACACCGAGTCGTACTCCACGCCGGAGATCGAGCGCATCGCCACGTTTGCCTATGCGCGTGCAGAGAATCGCTCGCGGCGGCTTTGCTCCGTCGACAAGGCCAACGTGTTGACGAGTTCGCAGCTCTGGCGGCGCACTGTCACTGCGATGAGCGCGGTATATCCTTCGGTGAAACTCGAACACATGTACGTGGACAATGCCGCGATGCAGCTGACGCTGCGGCCTTCGCAGTTTGACGTGATCCTCAGCACGAATATGTTTGGCGACATTTTGAGCGACGCGGCGGCGGCACTTGTCGGATCGATCGGGCTCATCCCTTCCGCAAGCTTCGGTTCGACCGCCCCTCTCTTTGAACCCATCCATGGCTCCGCTCCGTCCCTGGCCGGAACGAATTCCGCCAATCCTGTTGGCTCCATCCTGAGTGCGACGATGATGCTGCGCGATGGCTTCGGGCTTTCTCTGGAAGCAGATTGGGTCGAGCAGTCGCTGCTCCGCGTACTCGCCAGCGGCTATCGCACGCCGGATATCAGCGAACCCGGCGCTCGCGCTGTAGGCGGTTCCGTCTTCACCGAGATCCTTCGCGAAGAAATGCAGCGCACCCTCGAACATGCCGAGCGCTACGGCTGGGGCGTATAGGGCCGTATTTTTTAAGCCCATGCCGTCAGAGTGCATTCCTTTTGCATTCCTTTTCGCCCAAGATAGCGGAAATCCTGCTGGCTTATGAGGGCTGGAGGGTCGCGCGGAAGGTGAGGCTTTCAGCGCCGCGCCCGCCTTGCGAGAAGCTGCTGACAATGCTACTTTTACACTTTCTCAAGCGGCTTGCGGCCAACTCAGGTCAGGGGAACGAATGGCCGGTCGCATTCTGAAGCAGGCTGAGAATCCGTTCCAGATTGCTCTGGTCAGAGGGTACGACTCATCGTTACTCAAAGTCAGATTCTTGAGCCTGCGTTCCGGCAGATAGGCCGTCGCTAGTCTTACGCCTGTCATGGCACATTCTGGTTCCAATACGAAGAACGCTGCGTCCGCCACGGGAACGCGTGAGGCCACCTATTGGCGCGTGGAAGGCTCGCTTCTCGAGCTTGGCGCCATGCGGCCCGTAGGTTTTTTCACCTGGAATTCCCAGAGTTTTTCGGAGCGCTGGGCACGGCGTGCGGGCATGGCCGGCATGGCGCTGGTGCGGCCCCTTGCGTACGCCGCGAACCGTACGTTTGCAACCAGGTTCCTGCACACGCTGCTTCGCGGAGTCAGCCGCGACCGGCTCGATCTTCTTGGCGAAGAGTATTTTCACTACGTTCTGAAACCACAAATGCGCCGGGAGGCCGCGGAGAAGCTTCTCGAAACGGTCCGCCGCGGGGAGCGAGTGGTCCTGGTTGGGCAGCTGCTCGAGAATATTCTACGGCCTCTTGCTCATCACTTCGGAGTGGAGTCGTTCATCTCCAACCGTTTGGAATTTCGCGACGGAAAAGCGACTGGGAGGTTGCTCGACCCCATCGTCCGTCCTCGCGGCCCCCTCGCGTGGATTGCAAGCGGGTCGATGGACGGTCGCGTTTCGCGCGAAAAACTTCTGACTCAGCTTGGGTGGAAGCGCGGTCCGGCGCAGCTTGAGAGCGCGCTTCAAACTACGGCCCGCACGGTGTCAGGCACAAAGAGGCCAATCGCCCTTTTTGGCGACGGGCCGCGGGTCGAGCGGCTCTCGGTCCGGGAAACCCTCACAAAGCGGCATCTTCTTTTGATTGGCGTGACTGGATTCATAGGCAAAGTCTGGCTTGTGGATCTGCTCGAAAATATTCCCGATATCGGGAAGATCACGCTGTTGATTCGTCGCAACAGGACGACCTCCGCGCAACGGCGCTTCGAGAAAATCGTCGAGGAATCTCCCACGTTTGACACGCTGCACGAACGCCATGGGCGGGAGCTCGGCGCGTTCCTGAAGGAAAAAGTGGAAGTGGTGGAAGGGGATGTTAGCTTGCCCGGCCTGGGTCTGAATGAAGCCACGCAAGCGCGGCTCACGAAATCGCTCGACCTCATCGTGAACAGCGCTGGGCTGACGGATTTCAATCCCGATTTGCGCGATGCGGTTTCTTCCAACGTGGATTCGGCGCTCCATTTGCTTGAATTCCTGCGAAAGTGCGACCGCGCCGGGCTGATGCATCTCTCCACCTGCTACGTCGTCGGTATGCGCGACGGCCGCGTCACCGAAGAATTGCAGGAGAATTTCAGCCCGGCGAACGGCGGCGACTTCGATGCGGAGCGCGAAGTCGAATCCCTGCGGGAGACGGTTCGACGCGTGGAGGCCCGCGCCGAAAGCCCGGAGCTCACGAAAGCGCTTCGGCGCCAGGCGCTGGGCCGCGGAGGCGACGAAGCTTCCGCACCGGCGGCAGAACTCGACGGCGTTTTGAAACGCAATCGCGCGCGCTGGGCAAAAAACAGACTCGTGCGCGTGGGCATGCGCAGGGCACAGCATCTTGGCTGGCCCAATACCTACACGTTCACAAAAAGTCTTGGTGAGTCCTTGCTCGCACGACGTGGCCGCGATCTCCCCATCGCCATCGTGCGTCCCTCGATTGTGGAAAGCTCGGAGCGCTCACCCTTCAGCGGATGGAATGAAGGCATCAATACGTCCGGGCCGCTCTCCTACCTCCTTGGCACGAATTTCCGGCAGCTTCCTTCGAACGAGCGGAAGTGCCTCGACGTGATTCCCGTGGACATGGTCTGCCGCGGCATGACGCTCATCGCCGCGGCCGTGATTGCGCGGGGCCACGCCCGGCTGTACCAGCTGGCGACTTCCGCGATCAATCCCGTGAACATGGGCCGCAGCATCGAACTCACCGGGCTGGCCCATCGCAAGCACTACAGAACCACGCAGAGTATTGATAGCTGGCTGAAGGTGAAGTTCGAAACCATTCCGGTGTCGAAGCAGCGCTACGAACAGCTCTCGATTCCGCGGCAGAAAGCCGTCGTCTCCGGCATCAACCGCGCGGCTGTCACGCTCGGGATGAAAAAGCCGCCGCTCGCTCGAGCGGAGCGCGACCTCATCCGCGCGGAAAAACTCATCGAGCTCTACGAGCCCTTCATTTTGCACAATGAGCATGTCTTCGAATGCGAAAACGCGCGCTTGCTCTCCGCGGCGCTGCCTCTCGAAGAGCGCCAGCTTTTCGACTTCGCTCCCGAATCGATCGATTGGTGGGACTACTGGATCAACGTGCACATCCCGGCGCTGCGCCGTTGGTGCTATCCCCTGATGGAGGGCCGTCCGCTCGAATCGCGCGAACGGCGCGAGCTGGATTGGCCCGCCGAACCTCCGCGGGAAGCGGCACTCTCCAAGGCGGCAACGCCGTCCGACCCTTTATGGCGATCTTCGTAAGCGGCTCGACCGGCTATCTTGGGAGCTATCTTGTCGCGGGACTCTTCACCGAGCACCGCGACACGCTGAACCTTCTGGTTCGCGCGAAATCGGAACAAGAAGCGCATGAGCGGCTGTGGACCTCGCTGCAGCTCCATTTGGGATTCCCGGAATTCCTTGAATACATCAGAACGCGCGTGCGCATTTTTCGCGGCGATCTGACGAGCGATTGTTTCGGCCTGTCTGACGACGAGTACCATGCGCTCGTGGATACCACGGATTCGTTGATTCACTGTGCCGCTTCGCTGAATCGCAAATCCGAAAAGCAGTGCCTGAACGTGAATTTGCGGGGCACGCTGGAGGTCATCCAATTGGCGCGGCGCGCGCAGAATCGCCACGGCTTGCGGCGGTACTCGCACGTTTCGACCGTGGCGGTCGCAGGGAAGAGGCAAAACGAAGTCGTGACGGAAGACGCCGCGATTGACTGGTCGCGCTCCGACTACGATCCCTACGCGCGCACCAAGAAATTCTGCGAGCACATGGCGAATCAGCTTTTGCCCGACGTCGAGAAAACGATTTTCCGGCCCGCTATCATTTTGGGCGACAGCCGGCGCGCCGATACTTCTCAGTTCGACATGGTGCAGGCTTTTCATGTTTTGGCGCAGATGCCTGTTCTTCCGCTGCGCCCTAACGATAAAATCGACATCGTGCCCGCGGATTTTGTCGGCAAAGCAGTCGTGGCGATTCATCAAAAAGCAGGGCCGGCACATGGGATCTATCACTTGTCTTCCGGAACGGGATCGCAAACCTACCTCGAATTGACTGAAGGCATCGCGCAAGCGAGCGGCACGCGGCGGCCTCTGTTTTCGTCCTGGCTGGCCGGGCCGTTTTCCCGCACGGTCAACTGGGCTGCGAATCGCGGCGGAGCGGTTGGCCACGGCGCATCGCTCCTCAAAGTCTTCTGGCCGTACTTGGACTGGAACACGGTTTTCGATAATTCCCGCGTCGTCGCGGAGCTTGGCGAAATTCCCGCGAAGTTTTCGACCTATGCCTATCCACTCCTGAAGTTCAGCCGCCAGAATAAGTTTCGCTATCCGGCAAAGCCCTGGCCATCCGGAGCCGTTGTCGAAAAGATTTCGGCCGTGCGGAGCGCCGGCTCATGACGGATTTTCTGCTGGTCGCGTGGGTCAGCGCGCTGATCGAGCTCCGGCGCCTCGGCTGGATGCTCGGTATTGGCCAACGCTGGACTCCTGGCGAAAAGCTGAAGTTGCTCTTCGCCGGCTACAACGGCACGCGCAACACGGGCAGCGACGTTCGCGTGCAGGAGATGCTGCGGCAGGTTCGCCACATTTTGGGCGCGGACAAGACAGACTTCAGCGTGATGACGCAAAGCTTCGACCGCACCAAGGGCTACTTCGAAGGGACCCAGCAGGTTTATCTCCCCGACGTTTATCCACCGTTTCTTTTTCGAGAAGTACGGGACAATCATGGCGTCATCGCATGCGAAGGCTCAATGTTCAAAAGCAAGTTTGCCAACGCCCTCACCACGATGATGATCGGCTCGCTCGGCTTAGCTTCGGCGGAAAATAAGCTTTCCCTCGGCTACGGTGGAGAAGCGGGGCACATGGACAGCCTGATTCAATCCATGTGCGGGCGCTACGTCCAGGATTCGCTGGTCATCACGCGCAATGCAGAGTCGCAAACACTTTTGAGCTCGCTAGGAATTCCGACAGAGCTCGGCACCGATACGGCTTGGACCTTTGAGCCGCATCCGCCCGAATACGCCCGCAAGGTGCTGCGCGCAGCCGGCTGGGATGAGAAGACTCCCATTCTTGTGCTCTGTCCGATTCATCCTTTCGTGTGGCCTGTGAAAGCGTCGATTGCCAAATATCTTGCTCGCGTGACGACCGGCGCCTACAAAGACAGCCAATACCGCACCGTCTACTTTTTCGAATCGGGAGCCGAAGTAGACCGCAAATACCATCACTACATTTCCGGATTTACCAAAGCGGTGCAGGCGTTCGTTCAGCGTCATCGTGTTTTTCCCATTCTCGTCGCAATGGAACGGTTAGACGCGGTTGCCTGCCGCGATATCGCCAGGCAAATTCCCGGCACGCCGGTCTTCACTTCCGATGACTACGACATGTTTCAGCTCGTTTCGATCTTGCGCGCAGGCACGTATATGGTTTCCTCGCGCTACCACGGCATCGTCACCTGCATGCCGAGCCTCGTAGCTTCCGCGGGTGTTACCATGGATGAACGCATCCGCAATCTTATGCGCGAGCGCGGCCACCAACACCTTTTCCTGACCGTCGATGACCCTGATCTCGAGCCAAAGCTTCTTCAAATCATGGAGACGCTGGTTGCCGAGGCCGAATCGGTGCGCGAGGGCATCGGCCGTACCGTCGTCCGCAATTTGAAAGTCATGGCGCGCATGGGCACGTTTCTCGAAGACGCCATGCGCCGAACATATCCAGAGTTTCCCTTGCGCTCCGGCGTGCTCACCTGGGAAGACTATCTTCCGCCGCTCGGCAATACCTTGCTGAAACTCGCTGAGCGTTATGATTCCTCTACTCCGCTGCAGCACTCTGCTGCCGGTTCCGCCGCGCGATGACAATTCCTGCGGAGCAGAAGCCAAGCCGCGGAATCGGCACGCTCCCCGTTCGCGGCTTCTTATTGGGCGGAATCGCGCTGATGATAGGAGGCGAACTGTTGTGTTTCTTTGGAGCAGAGGCCCACGCACGATCAAGAGATGTCATCTGTCACATAATCTTTTATTCGGGAGCAGCTTTCATTTTAGGAGCGGTCATTTTTTATTTTGCAGGCAGGCGCTAAGAATTCCATGCCGAATTTTCTCGACAACATTTTTGCCCACCTCAAGCGCGCGGAAGGCCGCGTGGTCCTTCGTGAAATCCGTGGCGAAAATTTCGTTAGCTTGACGGGCGGAGAATTGCTCGATCAGGTGCAGCGCGTGCGCGCGTTTCTGCGGCGTTCAGGCCTGCAGCCCGGTGATCGCTGCGCGCTTCTCGCAGCCAATTCCATCCGCTGGGCGGCGTTCGACCTTGCGCTCATGGCCGAAGGCGCGATCGTCGTGCCACTCTATTCGCGCCAGGCGCCTGCGGATCTCTTTGGCATGATGAAGGACTGCCTGCCGTGCCTGCTTTTTGTAGGTGATGCCACGCTCGGCGAAGGCATCGCCCAAGCTTGGCCGGAGGCACCGCGCCGCGTTCTTTTCGAGGACATCCTGCAACAGCCAGCATCGCCTCAGCGTCTGCCGGACACGCCCAATTCGCGTCGGGATTCCGACATCGTCACCATCATCTACACTTCCGGCACGTCCGGTGAACCCAAGGGCGTTTGCCTCAACGTCGGTAACATCACCCACATGATTTCTTGCACGACGGAGCGCCTCGATCAGCTGATGGGAGAGACGCACGAGCCGGACCGCGTCTTCCACTATCTTCCATTCAATTTTGCCGCTTCCTGGATTGTGCTTCTCACCTATCTCACGCGTGAAAGCATCCTCACGCTTTCCACGGACCTCAACAAGCTCGCCGATGAAATTCGGCTAGCCTCGCCGCACTATTTTCTGAACGTCCCGACGTTACTGGAACGAGTGCGGCGCGGCGTGGAAGAAGCGCTTGCGAAGCGCCCCGCCCTGATCCGCTCGCTTTTTGCAAAATCTCGAGACGCGTGGCAACGCCAGCACGTAGGCCGCGGGCGCGCTCTGGACGCCTTCTGGCTCGGCCTGGGGCGAAAACTCATTTTCGGCCAGATCAAAGAGCGTTTCGGTTTGCATCTGCGAACCTTGATTTGCGGCTCCGCGCCGCTTGCGCCGGAGACGCAGCAGTTTTTCCTGATGCTCGGCATCCCTGTGCTGCAAGGATACGGACTTACGGAAACGACAGGCATTTGCACACTGGATGATCCGCGCGTGCCCGTCGAACCCGGCTTTGTCGGCACAGCGATTAGCGGTATCGAGATGAAAATTGCTGAGAATGAAGAGATAGTCGTGCGCGGCCCGCACATTTTCCCGGGTTATTGGAATCGGCCCGAGGAAACCGCGCTTGTTCTGCAAGATGGCTGGTTCCACACTGGCGATCAAGGCGAAGTGAATGTGCGCGGCAATTGGCGCATCAGCGGCCGCATAAAAAACCTGATCATTCTGAATTCCGGACATAACATCGCGCCGGAGCCGATCGAAGATAAAATCGCGCGGTTGTTGCCGGCGGCGCAGCAAGTGGTGATCGTCGGCAATGGACGCGGCTATCTCTGCGCGCTCGTTACCGGCGCCGTCGAAACCGCAGCCGTCCAAGCCGTGCTGGACACGGTGAACCCCGAACTCCCGCATTACCGACAGATTCGCAGTTTCACCGTGATTGACGAGCCCTTCACTGTCGAGAACGGCCTGCTCACCGCCAACGGCAAACTTCGCCGCGGCGCCATCAATGCGCGCTATGCTCCTGAAATCAAGGCCATGTACGATGTCGCCGGAGTGCGGGAAGCCGCTCGCGGGAAACACGCATGAAAAGCTTCACCGGTAAAACATTGCGTTGGGAATGGCGCGCAGGCGTGATCGAGTTGACGCTCGATCACGAACCCGCCAATGAAATTGGCACAGCCATGCTTGCCGAACTGGAGAAATTTGTCGCGGCGTTCGCCGCGCTCACGCCAGAGACATCCGTCTGCATCATTTCCAGCGCGCGCAAGTCCGTTTTTTCCGCGGGCGGGGATTTGCGCGAGCTGTATTCGACCGCAGCATCTGTTGCGGCGAAGGATCGGCCCGCGGGCGTGCGCGCTTTTCTGGAACGCATCCACGCGGTGATGAATGCGATCGATGAGGTACCATTTGTGACCATTGCTGCCGTGCATGGCGCCTGCTTTGGCGGGGGCCTTGAATTGGCCCTGGCATGCGACATGATCATCGCCGACAAGATGGCGCGATTTGCGTTTCCCGAGCTTCGGCTGGGATTCATTCCCGGTTTCGGAGGGATTCCGCGGCTGAAACGCGACCTCGGCAATGCGTTCGTAAGAGATCTGCTTTTTACTGGGCGGACGGTGAACGCCACTCGCTCGCAGGCATTGGGACTCGTCGCGCAACTGGCTGGTGAAGGGGAAGCGCTTCGAATCGCACGTTCGACCGCTGCGCAAATCAGCAAATACGATGCGGTGACGCGGTCCGCCGCCAAGAAATTCATTAAGCCCATTCCGCGTGAGGAGCTGCGACGCGAGATCGACCTGTTTTGCGAACTGTTCACGCGCCCCGCTGTGATGGCGGCTCTCAAGAAATTCGTCGAAGACTCCGGGCCCATGCCCTATCTGCCGTGAAGGGAGCGGGACTCGCGGAATTTTCTTTCCGGCGGCAGGGATGATAAATTTAGCCTTCTATGCGCACGCTGGAACAAACGACTCAGGAAGTCCTCGACCTCGCGGCAACGCACTTTCAGTTGCCGGCGGGATCGCTCGCTCCTGGCGACGATTTCTTCAAGAAACTCGGCATTGACAGCCTTCAGACCCTCGAAATGCTCTCCCGCCTCGAAAATCATTTCGGCATCGAACTCCCCGACTACGAAGTCCAGGGCGTCAGCGATTTCCAGACTCTGGCTGAGCGGATTCAGTCCCGCCTGTAATGCTGGACCTCTCCAAATATCAATCCATCGGCGAAGCGCTGAAGGATGCGCTGGACCAGTTTGCAAACGAAGTGTGCCTGATCGAAGCCGACCGCGAGCGAGAGAAAGAGCGCCTGACGTACCGCGAATTCAAGGCCCGCGCGCATCCGTTAACCCAAGCTTTGCAGCACGCCGGTTTCACAGCGGGCGATTGCGCCAGCATCATCATGACGAACCAGTCGAAATGGCTGATTTCTGCTTATGCCATTTTTTTCTCGGGCGGCACGCTGGTTCCGCTGGACTACAAACTCACTCCCGAGGAGCAATGGCAACTTCTCAGGCATTCGGGCGCCAGCGTTCTCATCACGGAATATCCCATCTGGCGGCAACTGAGCACATCCGCCGCGCGAACGGCCGCGACGAAGTTGCAAACGGTGCTAGTCACCGAAGCGCCTCCCAACGCCGACCTCGCCGGTGCGCGACGCTGGGAAGAGTTTCGTGGCGAGGGCGAGCCCCTTTTCGTTCCACGCGAGCGGCGTGACACTGCTTGCATCGTCTACTCCTCGGGAACCGGCGGCCGCCCCAAGGGCTGCATGATGACGCACGAAAACTATCTGGAACAATGCGTCGCGCTCACTTCGATCTATCCGTTCTGGCCCGGTGTGCGCTATCTCAGTATTTTGCCGACGAATCATGCCATCGATTTCATGGTCGGTTTTTTTGGCCCGTTCACCTGCGGAGCCGCGGTCGTACACCTGCGCACCTTGCGGCCAGAATTCGTCCGCGAAGCCTTTCCGAAATACAAAATCACCTACGTCAGCCTCGTTCCCCTCGTTCTGAAAAACTTGCAGAAGGGACTGCAAGCGCGTTTCGACGCCCTGCCTCCTGGCAAACGAAAAGTTTTCAACGCGCTCGTCGCCATTAACAAAGCGGTGACAAAAGGCCGCCCCCGGCCGGGCATCAGTCGCCGCTTGCTCAAGCAAGTCCACGAAGCATTTGGCGGAGAGCTGCGCACCATCATTGTCGGCGGCGCATTTACAGAGCCGCAAACGCTGCAATTTTTCTACGACCTGGGAATTCCCGTTGCGAATGGCTATGGCCTTACGGAAGCTGGCACCGCGATTACAGTCAACGACTTGAGGCCGTTTCGTGCCGACACCGTCGGCAAGCCGCTCCCAGGCATGGAAGTGCGCATCTTGAATCCCGCCCCCGACGGTGTCGGCGAAGTTGCGGTTCGCAGCAAAACCGTGATGTCTCGCTACCTCAACGAACCGGAACTCACTGCTGAAACCATCGTCGACGGCTGGCTGATGACCGGCGACCTCGGCCGCTTCGACGCGACCGGACACTTGAAACTCTCTGGCCGCAAGAAAAACATGATCGTCACCGAAGAAGGGAAGAACATCTACCCGGAAGACATTGAAACCGTCTTCGAAAGTCTTCCCGTGAAAGAGTTCTGCGTTTTCGCCGCCAACTATATTTGGCCAAAACGATCGATGGTTGGCGAACAACTTGTCCTCGTTCTCCATCTCGAGCAAGGGCAGCAGCTCACCGATCCGTTGCGCCAGGACGTCAACACCCGGAACAATCGCCTGCTAAACTACAAACGTATTCATGGGATCGTCCTAATGGATGAGGACTTTCCTCGCACGGCTTCCCTGAAGATCAAAAGAAATGCTCTCGCGGAACGTGTCGCGTATCGGGACAACGCGACCGCGATTCTGCCTCTGTAAAGCTATTTTGATAATCGCATTCGGATCAGGAGTTACTATCTCGGGTTCGTTCATGCCGCAAATGGATAGCTTTTTCGCCATCGTCAACCCCGCCGCCGGTGGCGGCCGCTCGGCAAAACTCGCTGGGCCGGCCCTGGCGCGGCTTCGGGAAAAGGGACTGCAGGTTGACGTCATCGCATCTACCGGGCCCGGCCACGCCACTCAACTCGCTCGCGAAGCCTACAATCAAGGCTACCGGCGTTTTCTCGCCGTCGGCGGCGACGGCACCGCGCACGAAATCCTCAACGGCGTTTTTGCCGGCCGCACCTCTGTCGAACGCGTCGCGCTTGGTTTCCTTCCTCTCGGCACCGGGAATTCGTTTTTGCGCGATTTTGCCAAAGACGGTGCGGAAGCTTCGATGCATGCCCTTCTCGAAAACCGCCGACGTCCGGTTGACCTGATTCGCTTGACACACGCCTCCGGCGAAGTCTATTCCTTCAACCTCTTGAGCGTCGGCTTCACCGCCGACGTCGCGGCCCTCACCAATCGCATGTTCAAGCCCTTCGGCCATCTCGGCTACCTGCTGGGAGTTTTTGTCCGCGTCGTGCAATTGCGTCGACGCTCTTTCGCCCTGCGCTGTGACGACGATAAAGAGTGGGACGAACGCCGCTCGCTATTCCTGACATTCAACAACAGCAAGTACACGGGTGGCAAGATGCTGATCGCGCCGAACGCGGATCCCACCGACGGGCTCATCGAATTTGTCCGTTGGGGCCCCATCGGCAGGCTCGGCTTGCTGCGCATGTTGCCGCGGCTCTACGACGGCACGCACATCGAACATCCGCTCGCTGCGCGTCGCGCCGTCCGCCACGTCGAATTCAATGCGCAGACGCCAGTGGACGTCATGATTGATGGAGAAGTGGCCACGCTCGAATGCCGCGCGCTCGATATTCTTCCCTCTACCGTGGATATCTATATATGAAGCGGACCTGGCTGGTTTTCCGAAGCGGGATTCTCTGGATCCTCAGCGGCTTGCATTTTTTTATAGTTGTGCCGGTGCTCGTTTTTCTCGGCATTTTCCTCGATCCCCACAAACACGATGGGCTCCAGCGCGGCCTCTGCCGCCGCATCGCATTTCTCTCCGGCGTAAGCGTCGAAGTGCGCCGCTCTCCTGGCTTCGATCCCGACCGGACCTCCTTCTTCATGTCGAATCACGTCAATCTTTTCGATCCCTTCATGCTCTACTGCGCTATTCCGCAGTTTGTCCGCGGCTGGGAGCTGGAATCGCATTTCAAGATTCCCGCGTACGGCTGGCTAATGAAGCGCTTCGGAAATGTTCCCGTCCCAGACATTCGCCGACCGTCGGATTTGAAGCGCATGTGGCGCTTGACGCAGGACGCCATCGCGGGCGGCACCAGCCTGATCATTTTCCCCGAAGCCAAGCGCACACGCGACGGCCACGTGGACCAATTCCAGGACGGCGGCTTCCGCGTCGCGCAGCAACTCGGCATCCCTATCGTGCCCGTCAGCCTCGTTGGCTCCTTCCAACATCACCGCACCGGCCACTGGATGCTATGGCCGGCAAAAATAACCGTTTATCTGCACGACACCATCGATACCAAAGGATTCGCCAAGGACGACGTTTCGGCCCTGCGTGATCGCGTCCGCAAGGTTATCTCCGCCCCGGTCGAAGAATTCTTGAATCGCGAGCAGGGAATCCCTCCCTCCACGAACAGCGCTACGCATTAATCCGCTTCATGGTTTTTCTGTATGCGAATTGATTTCTTTCTTGCTGATTCGCGAGGAG
>Ga0070765_100001874_pt1 | contig 13056 bp, 11 predicted proteins | sample HubBroMetageWFT5_FD_71516 | JGI IMG/M metagenome (GOLD analysis project Ga0070765, IMG submission 71516) | Warmed and freeze-thawed soil microbial communities from the Hubbard Brook experimental Forest, New Hampshire - Hubbard Brook CCASE Soil... | ecosystem: Environmental > Terrestrial > Soil... | reverse complement strand
TGGATGTAGGCCCCGCAGTAGGGCGGTGCGTGACCGGTATGGGCCGTGGTCCAGTTGGTCGGCACCGTCAAGCCGCCCGCGGTGAAGGCCGTCAACTTGTTCGTCTGCGCGATGACGTTGGCCTGGGTCAGGTTGCTGCCCGCCGCCTTCACGCCGGCGGCGAAGAGGGAGGCCGACTCCCAGCCCTGCATGGCCACTTCGTCCAACGCGTACTTGGGCTCGTACTTGTTCATTGCCGTCAGGTACGTCTTGAGCCCGGGGTAGTCGGACTGCGGCGCCGAGAAGGGCACGTGGGCGACATAGAAGTAGATGTTCTGCATCAGGCTCTGGTTCTGATCGAGGGTCGACTGGTCGTTCCCGTTCAGCCAGAGCTGCGTCGCGTTCAGGTTGTACTGCTTGATGGCGCGGGCCATGGTGATATTGCCCTGCACGTCCATACAGGAGATCACCATGTTGGCCCCCGCCTGCTGCATGCGCTGGACGTCGCTGGCCACGGTCGTCCCGGGGTAGGCGACCCCGTAATTGGTGTAGACGACTTGGAACCCGGCGGCCTTCAAGCCGGTGGCGCCGGCCTGGCAGGCGGCCGCCGACGAGGCGACGCCGTAGGCCACGAGGGCGATCTTGGTGGCCTTGGCGCTCCGGGCCACATAGGCATCGCCCGGCGCCCCGGCCGGGAGGTACTGGACCGATCCGCCGGCGGCGAAGAGGTTGGGCGGTCCAGCCCAGTTGTTGGTCACGTTGTAGCCGTAGGTCGGCGTCTTCGATTCCACGAAGATGTTGGGCGAGAAGAAGGCAGTGGCTACGCCGGTCACGGCGAACACGTGGTCCTGGTTGACCAAGGTGTTGGCCAGTTGGGTGAACTGGCTGGGGTTCCCGCCGTCGTCGAGGGTGTACTTCAGGTTGATCTGGCGGCCGTTGATCCCACCCTGGGCGTTGATGTACTTGAAGTAGCCCTCCTCGCCGTAGATCAGCGACGAGAAGTTCGACGAGATCGGTCCGGTCTGCGTCGAGATGGTGCCCACCGTGATCGAGTTCGAGGTCACCCCGGGCGCCGGAGTGGCCGTAGCGGCGCCGGCGCTCCCGCCCACGCCGCCCAACGAGACGACCGCGGCGGCGAAAGCCGCTCCGGCCATTGCGACCTTGGCCGCCATCCCTGTGCTGTACCTGTTTCGCATGCTGCCCCCCCAAGTCAGTAGGTGCATCGCATCCCCCCCGGGATGCCGGTCACTGTAGCGGTCCGCACCCGCTCACATGAAGCGCCCGCCCCGCCCAGCCCAATGTGACTCAATGAGGGTGGGTTCCCGGCGATCTCGTTAGGATCAGGGCCATGGCAGCAGTCGTCCTACGTGGGCCTGCGAACACCGAGCCCGAGTCGATTGTCGGTCCCTTTCCGACGATGGAGGAGGCCGAAGGGTGGGCACGGGCGCACCCGAGGCAAGGCGGGTACTGCGTCGCCCAGGCGCTGAGCGCTCCCGACGCCGTCGAGCTCAATCACCCCGGGTGAGTTCGTGACGGCTGCTCCATGTGCCCCGATGCCCGTGGTGTCTCGACCATGGCCGTGCCGCCGCACTCCTCTCGCTCAGAGCACCTCGTCGATCGCCTGACGCAGGAGACGCGCCGCGGCCAACGGATCGGTGGCCTCGGTCAGATACCGCACCACGACGAAGTGTCGGGCCCCGGCGTGGGCCAGTACGGGGACCCGCTCTGGAGTGACTCCTCCGGTGACGAACACCGGCACGACCGAGCGCTCCGAGGCCAGCCGGACGTAGTCGAGTCCAGTGCCCGGACGTCCGGGCTTGGTCGGTGTGGCTTCGACCGGTCCGGCAGAGATGTAGGACACCTCGCCCCATGGGGCACCAGCCAGATCATCGGCGCCATGGGTCGAGAGCCCGACGAGGGCGTCGGGTCCGAGAATCCGCCGGGCCAGGGGTACCGGCGCGTCATCCTGGCCCACATGGACGCCATCGGCGCCAACTTCGAGGGCAAGGTCGGGTCGATCGTTGAGAATGAAGGGCACGCCTGCTTCGGCACACACGTGTCGAACCAGTCGGGCACGTACCAGGAGCGGCTTGGCGTCCAGCTGCTTCTCTCGCAACTGGACGATGTCCACCCCTCCGGCGATACAGGCCGACACGAATTCACCGAGATCGGGTCGGTCCGGAGTGCAGAGGTAGAGGTGGCAGTCCGCGACGGCGCGGGGTGGCGTCACGCCTTGGTTGGACCCTTGGCCTTCGCCTTGACTGGACCCTTCGCCGTCGCCGTCGCCGTCGCCGTCACCTTCGCTTTCGCTTTCGCCTTCATGGCCTGCTTGTGCGCGCGGACCTGGCCCAAACTCTCGGCGTCGGTGATGTCGGCAATGGAGAAGAAGGTGTTCTCGTCGCCGAATGGCTTGGTGGCCGCTCGCCAGCCCTCGGGCTGCACGCCGAGCTGTTTGCCCAACAGCGCGGCGAAGATGCGCGCCTTCTGTGCGCCGAACCCGGGCAGCGCGGTCAACCGCTTGATGAGGTCCTTCCCGTCAGCCGGATTCTTCCAGAGCGAATCGGCCTTCCCGCCGTATTCATCGGCGACGATGCGGCACACGGCCTGGACCCTCCCGGCCATCGAGCCCGGGAAGCGGTGCAGCGCGGGCGTCTCCTTGAAGAGCGAGGCGAACTTCTCCGGGTCCATGGACGCGATCGTCGCTGCGTCGAGCGGAGCGCCCATGCGGCGGGCCAGTTCCGACGGGCCCCAGAAGGCGCGCTCCATCGGAATTTGCTGGTCGAGCACCATCCCGATGAGCAGGGCCAGCGGGTCACGGCTCAGCAGTGCGTCAGCGTCCTTGTCTCCGGTCAGGTGTATCGCTGCTTTTGCCATCTTCCGATCTTGGCACGCCGGTCCAGGGTACGGACGTGCCCTCCCACCTCGGGCAGGGCAGAATCAGCCCATGCACATCCCGGCCAAGGTCGACTACGGCATTCGAGCGCTGCTGGCCCTGGCCGCGGCCGGTACCCCGCAGACGGCCGAGTACCTGGCCGGAGAACAGGGACTTCCCCCACGCTTCCTGGGGGCGATTCTGGCCGACCTCCGGCGATCTGGGATCGTGGCCAGCCAGCGGGGCGCTGAAGGGGGGTACCGCTTGGCCCGGCCAGCCAAGGAGATCTCCATGGCCGACGTCATCCGGGCGCTCGATGGCCCGCTGGCCGAGGTGCGCGGCTACCGGCCCGAGATGACCAACTACAAGGGCGCGGCCGAGAACCTGCAGCAGGTCTGGGTGGCCGTGCGGGCCAGTCTGCGCTCGGTGCTCGAAAAGGTGACCCTGGCCGACGTGATCGCCGGCACCCTGCCCGCGCACGTCCGGAAATTGACCGAAAACCCCGACGCCTGGGTGGCCCACTAGGGGGATGGGCGACGCCGAGGCGCCGACCGGTGCTCTGTGGCTGGTGGTGTCCGAAGACGACTACCTCTGGTACGTCGACCTGGCCCTCGATGAAATGGTGGCCATCGTCAACGGCCTGGGTGACAGCGCCGCCAACCGGCGACCCGACCTGGCTGGAGCCAACTCGCCGTACGCCATCCTCACCCACTGCCTCGGCGTCCTGGAGTTCTGGGGCGGGTTGATGGTGGCGGAACGGGCCATCACCCGTGATCGAGACGCGGAATTCGAGTCTCAGGGAGCGGTGATCGACCTGGCCCAGCGCGCCGCCACTGCCCGGCGTCAACTGGCCGCGGACATCTCGGGCTTCGATGCGTCGGCCGCGCCTCCGCAGGTCCTGCCCCCCGAAGACGCCGACCTGCCCTACGCCAAGTCGAAGGGAGGCGTGCTGCTCCACGTGCTGGAGGAGCTGCTCCAGCATCTGGGCCAGATGGAGCTCTCCCGCGACGTGTTGCTCTCGGAAGGGTGAGCGGAGCTACCTCAGATCAGAAACGGTGCCGCCCGCTCGCCGTCGATCTTCAACTCACCCATGGCCTCCTTCACCAGGGCAGCTTCGACCTGACCAGCGCGGGCCAATTCGCTGAGCACGGTCACCACGAGGTGTGCGGTGTCGACTTCGAAGTGGCTGCGCAGCGCGTCCCGGGCATCCGAGCGACCGAACCCGTCGGTGCCGAGCGAGGTGTAGGGGCGATCGATGAAGCGGGCCACCTGGTCCGGCACCGACCGCACGTAGTCGGTGATGGCCACCACGGGCTCGGGTCCCGAACCCAACGCTTCGGTCACGATGGCCGGCCGTACCTCCGCTCCGGCATGCAGCCGGCTCCACCGCTCGGCATCCAACGCATCGGTGCGCAGGTTGTTCCACGACGTCACCGCCCACGTGTCGACGGCCACGCCCCATCGGCTGGCCAACATCTCCTGGGCTTCTTGGGCCATGCGCCACATCGGGCCGGAGAAGCACACGCTGGCCCGTACCGACCCCTTCACCTTCGGTGCCGGACTGAATTGGTAGATACCCTCGACGATGCCCCGTCGGATCGCCTCGCCGCCCTTGCCTGCGGGCAGAGCGGGCATGGGGTAGTTCTCGTTGTAGAGGGTGAGGTACCAGAAGCGGTCCTCGGGTTCGGGGCCCAAGATGCGCGTGATGGCGTCCTGCATGATCACCGCCACCTCGTAGGCGAATGACGCGTCGTAAACCATGGCTGCGGGATTGACCGAAGCCAGGAGCGGCGACTGCCCGTCGTCGTGCTGGAGGCCCTCGCCCTGCAGCGTGGTGCGGCCGGCCGTGCATCCGGCCAGGATCCCCCGCCCCCGCATGTCGCCGAGTGCCCAGGTCAGGTCGCCCACCCGCTGAAAGCCGAACATCGAATAGAACAGGAACACCGGGAGCATCGGCTGCCCCCAGGTGGCGTAGGCGGTGGAGAGGGCGGTGAAGGCAGCCAGTGCGCCGGCTTCGGTGATCCCCTCCTGGAGGACCTGGCCCGAAGTGCTCTCGGCGTAATGCAACGGCAGGTCGGCGTCGACCGGGACATAGTGCTGCCCCTCGGGGGCGTAGATCTGCGCCTCGGCGATGATCGGCTCGAGGCCAAACGTGCGGGCTTCGTCCGACACGATGGGGGCCACCAACTGGCCCATGGTGGGGTCGCGCACGAGGTTGCGCAGGAGTCGGGCGAAGGCCATGGTGGTCGAGACCGACTGTTTGCCCGAGCCCGAGGCAAACTCCTCGAAGACCTTGTCGTCGGGCAGGAGATGACGGTTCGGGCGCACCACTCTCGTCGGCACCGGGCCGGCCAGCACACGGCCACGGGCGCGCAGGTACTCCATGGCGTCGGACCCCTCGGCGGGCCGCACATAGGGCGGGTCACCCTCCAGGGCGGCGTCTGGAATGTCGTCGGTCAGATACAGCCGATCCCGCAAGGCCCGCAGTTGGGGCTTGGTCATCTTCTTGATCTGATGAGTGGCGTTGCGGGATTCAATCTCGGGACCCAGTGTCCAACCCTTGATCGTCTTGGCCAGGATCACGGTGGGTGCGCCCCGCTGTTCGGTGGCCAGCTTGTAGGCGGCGTAGAGCTTGTGATAATCGTGCCCGCCCCGGGGGAGCGAGACCAGGTCGTCGTCGCTCAGGTCATCGACCAGTTTGCGCAGCCGCGGATCGGGGCCGAAGAAGTGCTCGCGTATATACGCCCCGGATTCGACGGCCAGCTTCTGGTACTCGCCGTCCACCGTGGTGTTCATGCGGTCGAGCAGGACACCATCGACGTCCCGGGCCAGGAGGGCATCCCATCGGGATCCCCAGATCACCTTGATCACATTCCACCCGGCGCCTCGATACACCGCCTCGAGCTCCTGGATGATCTTCCCGTTCCCGCGGACCGGCCCGTCCAGCCGCTGCAGGTTGCAGTTGACGACGAAGATCAGGTTGTCGAGATGTTCGCGACCGGCCACACCCAGGGCGCCGATCGACTCCGGCTCGTCCATCTCGCCGTCACCGACGAAGCACCAGACGCGGCTGGCGCTGGTGTCGACCAGGTGGCGCTGGTTCAGATAGCGGTTGACGTGCGCCTGGTAGATGGCGTTGATCGGTCCCAGGCCCATGGAAACGGTGGGGAACTCCCAAAAGTCGGGCAGCGAACGGGGGTGGGGGTAACTGGGCAGGCCATCGCCAGCCACTTCGTGACGGAAGTTGTCCAGCTGGGTCTCGGTCAACCGCCCCTCGAGGAACGCCCGCGCGTAGATACCCGGCGAGGCGTGTCCCTGGATGAACACCTGATCCCCGAACCCGCCGTCGGCCTTGCCCCGGAAGAAGTGGTTGAACCCGACTTCGTAGAGCGCGGCGGAGCTGGCGTAGGTCGAGAGGTGGCCACCGATGCCCTCGGTGCGGGTGTTGGCCCGCACGACCATGGCGGCGGCGTTCCAACGGATGTAGGCCCGGATCCGCCGTTCCTGGTACTCGTCGCCGGGAAACCACGGCTCGTCTTCGGCGGCGATGGTGTTGACGTAGGGAGTGGAAACGGTGGCGGGGAAGTCGACCTGCTTGGTCCGGGCCCGCTCCAGCAACTTCATGAGGAGATAGCGGGCGCGGGCTCGGCCACGTGAGTCGACGATGGCATCGAACGAGTCGAGCCACTCCTGAGTCTCGCCCGGATCCGTGTCGGGAACCTGGTGGCCGATCCCGTCAAAGAGCATGGTCCCACCGTATCGGGGGCACGGTCCGGGTCGTGACCGCCGGTCCCGGGTGTTACACATGGGGCCATGGACGCCGACCGCCCCGTGATCACCGTGTACACCGACGGCGCATGTCGGGGGAATCCGGGGCGCGGGGGATGGGCCTGGGCCGTCCCCGGCGGGCGCTTCGCCAGCGGTTCCGAACCCGCCACCACCAACCAGCGCATGGAGATCACCGCGGCTCTCGAAGCGTTGCGCACCCTGACGGCCGACGGGGCGTCTGACGTGGATGTGGTGAGCGATTCGACCTACGTCGTCAACTGCTTCAAGGATCGGTGGTGGCAGGGATGGCAGCGCCGCAACTGGAAGAACTCCCAGAACAAACCGGTCGCCAACCGCGACCTGTGGGAACCGCTCATCGAGCTGGCGGTGAGCTCGGAATCGAATGTCACCTGGCGCTGGGTCAAGGGGCATTCGGGTGACCCATGGAACGACCGGGTCGACGAGCTGGCCACCATCGCCGCCGACCGAGGCCGGGGCGAGACCGGAGACGCCGGATAGAGCCTGAGCGGGTCCTTTCACGGGACTGATCCCGCATTTGGCAGGCCAGAGGACCGGTAGGCTCCACGGCTGTACACGCAGATTCGCTGGCCTCGCGCTCGGAGCTGTTCGGGGAGGAACCGGCCGCGCGGTGGGCTGACAGAAAGCAGGCATCGCCGTGAGCGCTGAGGACGAATTCGACATCGTCGTCATAGGTGGGGGCCCGGGCGGCTATGCCACTGCGCTCTATGGAGCCGCCGCCGGCCTCTCCGTCGCCATTGTCGAGCGGGACAAGGTCGGTGGCACGTGCCTCCACCGGGGCTGCGTGCCGGCCAAGGAATTTCTCGAGACGGCGACGGTCAACCGAACCGTCGGTTCGGCCGGCCAGTTCGGTATCAACGTGCCCGACGCCGTGCTTGAGTTCTCGGTCAGCCAGGACCGCAAGAACAGCGTGGTCGACAAGCTCTTCAAGGGACTGGCCGGGCTGCTGAAGGGACGCAAGGTCACCATCCTCTCGGGTACCGGCACTCTCGAGGCCGACCGGCGGGTTCGGGTTGTCGACGGTGAGGATGCCGGTCGCGTCGTCGTGGGTCGCAATGTGGTCCTGGCCGCCGGTTCTGTGCCCCGCACCCTCCCCGGTCTCGAGGTCGACGGCAAGTGGGTCGTGACCTCGGATGAGTTCTTGGATCTGAAGGAACTGCCGGCCTCGGTGGCCGTGATCGGTGGTGGAGCGATCGGTTGTGAGTTCGCCTCCCTCCTCTCCGACCTTGGCTCAAAGGTCACCGTGCTCGAGGCACTTCCCTCGATCCTGCCCGGGTGCGACGACGACATGGCTCGCGTGGTGGCCCGGTCCTTCAAGAAGCGGGGCATCGACGTCGTGACCGGCGTGCAGGTCGAGGGTCACACGCCGTCCACCGACGGCAACGTGACCGTCGTTCGAGCCGGCGAGCAGACGTTCGAAGTCGAGCTCATCGTGCTGTCGGTCGGCCGCCGTCCCCGCACCGAAGGGCTGGTGACCGAGGGAGTGGCGGTTGAGGTGGACGACAGGGGATTCGTCGTGGCCGACGAGTACCAGCGCACGGCTGAGAACGGCGTCTGGGCCGCCGGGGACGTGGTGGCCGGAACTCCGCAGTTGGCCCACGTCGGCTTTGCCGAGGCCATTGTGGCGGTCAAGGGGATGCTGGGCGAGGCGGTGGTCCCGGTCGAGTACTCCCGCGTCCCCTGGGCCATCTACTGCCATCCGGAAGTGGCCTATTGCGGCCTGACCGAGTCACAGGCGAAGGAAAAGGGCATCGACGTGGTGGTGAAGAAGGATCCCTTTGGCGGCAACAGCCGGGCCCAGATCATCGGCGACACCGAAGGCATGGTGAAGATCGTGGCGGAGAAACGGCCCGACGGCTCGGCCGGTCAGGTCCTCGGGGTCCACATGGCCGGTCCCTGGGTGACCGAACAACTCGGAGCCGGCTACCTGGCCGTGAATTGGGAGGCCCTACCCGAAGAAGTGGCATATTTCATTCAGCCGCACCCATCTCTGTCCGAGTCATTTGGCGAGACGATGCTGGCTTTGACCGGTAGGGGGCTCCACCTTGGCTGATGTCCTGATGCCCCAACTCGGCGAGACGGTGACCGAAGGAACGGTCACCAAATGGATGAAGTCGGTGGGCGACACCGTCACCCGGGACGAACCGCTCTTCGAGGTGTCGACCGACAAGGTTGACTCAGAGGTCCCCTCGCCAGCGGCGGGGGTCCTGACCGAAATCCTCGTCCCCGAGGGCGACACCGTCGAGGTCGGTGTGGTCCTGGCCAAAATCGGGGGCGATGCCGGAGGCGAGCCGGCTGGACCGGCCGAGACTCCCGCCCCGCCGGTCCAGGCGCCTGCGCCGGAAGCGGCGCCTTCGCGAGCGGCCGCCCCGCCCCCGCCGTCTCCTTCAACTCCGGCACCCGCGACGGCACCCGGTACAGCACCCTCGACGGCGCCAGCGCCAGCGCCTGCGCCAGCGCCCCAACCGGCACCGCCACCACCGGCCGCAGCCGAGAATGGGCCTGAACCGCTGGTGCTCTCTCCGGTTGTGCGCAAACTCCTGACCGAAAACGGGATCAGCGCGGCGAATGTGACGGGCACCGGGGTGGGCGGTCGAATCACCCGCGAGGACGTTTTGAAGGTGGTCGACGCCAACCACGCTCCGGGATCGCCGCCGTCCCCGCCCTCGACTCCGGCGTCAACCCCGTCTCCGGCGTCAACCCCGACCTCAGCACCAGCTCCGGCTCCGCGCCTTGCCCCCGTCACCCCGACACCTGTGGTGCTGGGCTCCGGCGATCAGATCGTGCCGTTCTCGAACATGCGTCGCCGCACGGCCGAGCACATGGTCCGGTCCAAGTCCACTTCGCCACATGCCTTCATCGCCTACGAGACGGACTTCGAGAATGTCGAGCGAGTGCGCAAGGCGTGGGGGGAGCGGTTCAAGACGGAGGAGGGTTTCTCCCTGACGTACCTGCCCTTCGTCGCTCGGGCGGCCGTCGAAGCGATGCGAGACTTTCCGCTCCTCAATGCGTCGGTGGGGGACGACTCCTTGGTGGTGCATCCCGAGGTGAACTTGGGCATTGCCGTTGACCTGTCCAACGAGGGATTGATCGTGCCGGTCATCCACCGGGCCGAGGAAGTGACCTTGCGTGGCATCGCTCGAAGAATTCGCGATCTCGCAAGCCGGGCGCGCAACCGCCAGCTCAATGCCGACGACATCGCCGGGGGCACGTTCTCCATCACCAACGACGGTCCCTTCGGCACCTATTTCACCGTGCCCATCATCAACCAGCCCCAGGTGGCCATTTTGGCCACCGACGGCATCGCCCGACGTCCGGTCGTCGTCACCCACGAGGACGGATCCGAGTCGATTGCCATTCATTCCACGGGGATCCTCGGGGTCAGTTGGGACCATCGGGCCGTTGACGGGGCCTACGTCTCGTCTTTCCTGGCCCGGATCGCGGAGCTCCTGGCCGGTCGCGACTGGTCCGCCGAGCTCTAGCGCATCACATGTTGCGTATCCGCTCCCTGGGAACCGTTCCCTACCACGAGGCGTTCGCGCTCCAACACGCGCTGGCCACGGGGACCGAGGACGATTACCTGTTGGTGCTCCAGCATCCCCACGTCTACACGTTGGGCGTGCACGCCGACCGATCGCACGTGCTGACCGATCCCGCCGGCGTCGGAGCCACACTTGAGCAGACCGACCGGGGTGGTGACGTGACCTATCACGGTCCGGGTCAATTGGTGGTCTATCCCATCGTGTCGGTTCCGGGGCACCCTTCCGCCGGACCGGAGCATGTGCACCGCCTGGAGGATCTGGTCATCGCCACCCTGTCGGACGTCGGGTTGCCCGGAGCGTCAAGGTTGGACGGGTACCCAGGCGTGTGGATCGACGCGGACGGTCCCTCACCGCGCAAGATCGCCGCCATCGGTGTCCGCACGATTCGCGAGGTGCCAGGAACCCGGCGCACCCTGCACGGCGTGGCGCTCAACGTGTCGTGCGACCTCGGCATGTTCGCCCACATCGTGCCGTGCGGCATTGCCGATCGTGGTGTCACCTCGCTCCGGGCCGAAGGCCTCGACGTCTCCATGGCGGGGATCGCCGAAGCCCTCATTGCCCGCGCCACCGACATGTTCGGGCAGTCCGGCGTCGATCGCCACGACGTGGTGACGGGCCCGACCAGGCAGACTGTCCAGGTCGCCCCTCCTGAACGACCGCTCATCCGGCGCTTGCGCCAAGCCGGTGTCGAACCCGAAGGGGCGGTGCGCATCGAACAACGCAAGCCGGAATGGCTTCGGGTGCCGGTGCGCATGGGCAAGGGGTACCTCTCGTTGGGCAAGACGGTGCATGACCTGGGTCTGGCCACCGTGTGTGAAGAGGCCGGCTGCCCCAATATCTTCGAGTGCTGGTCCGAGGGCACGGCCACCTTCATGATCAACGGCGAACGGTGCACCCGGGCCTGCGGTTTCTGCCAGGTCGATACCCGCCATCCCCTGCCGCTACAGCCGGACGAACCCGACCGGGTGGCTCAGGCGATAGAGCGGATGGCGCTGGGCCATGCGGTGGTGACGTGTGTGGCCCGGGACGACCTGGCCGACGGGGGAGCCGGTGCCATGGCGCAGACCATTGCCGCCATTCGTACCCGGACACCGGGAACCACCATCGAGGTACTCATCTCCGACTGCCGCGGTGACGCCGCCTCACTCGAGACGATTTTCGCCGCCCGGCCGGATGTGCTGAATCACAACATCGAAACGGTCGCCCGCTTGCAGCGAGCCGTTCGGCCGTCGGCCGGATACGCCCGCAGCCTGGCCGTCCTGGCCCGGGCCGGTGCCTCGGGCCTGGTCACGAAGTCCGGGCTGATGGTCGGGCTCGGCGAAGACACCGAAGAGGTCATCGCCACCATGGCCGACCTACGGGCCGTCGGCGTCTCCATCATCACGATCGGGCAGTACCTGCGACCCAGTCGCGACCACCTCCCGGTCGCTCGATACTGGAAGCCCGAGGAGTTCGAGCACCTACGCGCCATCGGGGCCGAGCTCGGGGTGCCCCACGTGGAAGCGTCACCGCTGACCCGCTCCAGCTACCACGCCCGGGCCGCCGTGTCGGCCGTCAGCCTCGCCCGGCCGTGAACGAGGTCGCGAGGAGCAGCGGCTAAGCGTTCCCTTCCATGCCGGTTTTCCCCTGGCACGCGGTACCCGAGTTTCCAGATGGTGGATGCCGGCGATGTACATCCGGACGACGGCAGGACTCCGGGATCACCGTCCGCGAATTCGTCGGCCACCACACAGGAAGGGGGGTTAGCCCCAGGAGGAAGAGACCCGCTAGCGGCATTCACTTCGTAGAGGGATTTCCTTAGGTTGGGGGCATGGCCAGCGGGACCACGTTCCTGCCGACCAAGCCTGCCGACCAATCTCGCTGACAAGGAGCCCAACATGATCGCTGTGCACGCGCTGACCAAGCGCTACGGCAGCACTCTGGCTGTCGATCACTTGAGCTTCGAGGTGAGCCCCGGGGCGGTGACCGGGTTTCTCGGGCCGAACGGTTCCGGTAAGTCCACGACCATGCGGATGATCATGGGGCTGGACACACCGTCATCGGGGACGGCCTCGGTCAACGGGCAGGCCTACGCCCAGCTCCGATGGCCGCTACGCGAAGTGGGCGCACTCCTTGACGCCAAGGCCTTCCATCCCGGTCGGAGTGCCTACGACCACCTGTGGGGTTTGGCCCTGACCAACGGCATCCCCCGCGCTCGGATCGACGAGGTGCTCGACATGGTCGGGCTGACCGAAGTGGCCCACCAGCGCGCCGGCAAGTACTCGCTCGGCATGGGACAGCGACTGGGTATCGCCGCAGCCCTGCTGGGCGATCCCGGGGTGTTGCTCTTCGATGAGCCCATCAACGGGCTCGATCCGGAAGGCATCCGCTGGGCCCGTTACCTGCTGCGCGACTTGGCCGCCGAGGGGCGGACGGTGCTCGTCTCGAGCCATTTGATCAGCGAGATGTCGCTCACGGCCGAGCGATTGGTGGTCATCGGCCGCGGCACCCTGATCGCCGAGATGAGCGTCTCCGAGTTCACCTCGCAGAGCGCACCGGACACCGTGCGGGTCGTCACGCCGATGACGGAGAGCTTCGTCAATGCGTTGCAGGAGGCCGGGGCGGAGTCCCGGGTGGAGCCGGGCGGGTCGATCGTGGCCACCGGCCTGACGGCAACGGAGATCGGCACGCTGGCGGCCGACCGGGTGCTGACGCTGTACGAGCTGACGCCGCTTCGGGGCTCGCTCGAAGATGCCTTCATGGAGCTCACTCATGATGCGGTCGAATTCCGGACCGCCTCCCCGACCCGATCGAACGGAAAGGTACCAACATGACCGTCCTCCCGTCCCTCGACCACCTCCCAGGCCGGACCGGCAT
>Ga0070765_100001873_pt1 | contig 13057 bp, 9 predicted proteins | sample HubBroMetageWFT5_FD_71516 | JGI IMG/M metagenome (GOLD analysis project Ga0070765, IMG submission 71516) | Warmed and freeze-thawed soil microbial communities from the Hubbard Brook experimental Forest, New Hampshire - Hubbard Brook CCASE Soil... | ecosystem: Environmental > Terrestrial > Soil... | reverse complement strand
TCGGCTGATCTTCGGGATGCTTGCAGTCGAGAACGCGCAGAGGATTTGTGACGGCGCGGCGTTGGCAGTCGCCGCACATTTTGTCTTTCACAGGTTCGAGGGCGACGCGCAGCGCGTCATTGAATTTTGCGCGCTCTTCCGAGGAGCCGACGGAATTCAGCTCAAGATTCCAGTCTTTGATGCCGAGGCGATCGAGCAGCGTGGCCAGCATCTCGAGTACTTCAGCGTCGCGCGCCGGAGATTCGCTGCCCGACGACGCCGGCCCAATCACTTCCGCACCGATCTGGTAGAACTGGCGATAGCGGCCTTTGGCGGGGCGCTCCCTGCGAAACTGCGGACCAATATAGTAGAGCTTGTTCAGACCTCGGTCCCAGAGGTGATTCTCAATATAGGCACGAACGACGCCGGCTGTGTTTTCGGGGCGAAGCGTGAGTGACTGCCCTTTCTCTGACTCAGCCCGCGCTTTGTCGTCCCAAGTGTACATCTCTTTGGTGACGATATCGGTTTCGTCACCCACGCCGCGGGCGAATAATTCTGTGGCTTCGAAAATCGGCGTGCGAATTTCCTGGAAGTTGTATGCGCGGAAGACGTCGCGCACCGCCGCTTCCACAAAATTCCACAGCGCCGTTTCCGGCGGCAGCAAGTCTCGCGTTCCTCGGACAGCTTTGATCATGTCGTACCGGTCTTTCGTCCCGGAGGGACGGTTGATAGTAGCCCGCCGCTTTAGCGGCGGGTTAGCCCCTCGGGAGATTCGATTGCGGCGAAGTGTCTACTTCTCTCGCAGATACTCTTCTTTATATCCCAGATAATTATTGGCGTAGCGCATGATCGATTCCTGGTCGGCGGCTTCCAGCTTGCGGCGGAACTTGCCGGGAGAACCCATCCACAACGATCCCGGCTCAACGACGGTCTTCTCGGGAATCAACGTTCCGGCGGCAATGATCGATCCGGCTCCGATTCTGGCGCCATTCAAGATGATCGATCCCATGCCGATCAGGCAGCGGTCTTCGATGGTGCAGCCGTGCAGCGTCACCGAATGGCCGACCGTGACGTACTCGCCGAGATAAACGCCCCACTGCTGTTTCATGCCGTGAAGGACGCTGTTGTCCTGAATATTGGTATTGGCGCCGATGCGGATTTCGTGAACGTCGCCTCGCACCACGGCGTTCATCCAGACCGACGCATTCTCACCGAGAACGACATCGCCGATAATCTGGGCCGATTCGTCGACGTAGCAACTCGCGGGAATCGTTGGGCGAACACCTTTAAAGGAGCGAATCATGCTGATCGAGGAATCCTAGAAGATAACATTTTAATCGAGGCTCAGATAATCAGGCTCTCAGCCAAGCGCTGCGTTCCCACTCCGGGAACAGTTTCAAAAAAGACTCTGCCTCATCACAGAGTTCTTCACCCAGTACATGCTATACAAAAAGTGGCTCTCCTTAGTTGCGGAGAAGGCTTGCCGGAGGCGCGGCTTCTAGGATGCGACCTCCGGCTCTTTGGTCCTGGAATGCACCGTCTCGCGTCCGGTTAACGCGCTGCGGGTTCGCCCTCCGAGAGATCGATCCTTGCAGGGGCACCCTTATGTTTCGGACGCGCCGGTTCTCTGTCTTTTCTCTTATTACATTCGTAGGCATTGTGCCCATGCGGCTCGCGGCTCAGGACGCCGCCACGGGAGCGCTCCACGGCACCGTGGTCGACGCCACCGGAAGCCGCATCGCCCGGGCGTCGATCGTGGTAGTCAGCACCGCGACTGGCGTGCGCTACACCGCGACCAGCGACGCCGAGGGCCGCTTCGGCATCGATTTGCTGCCCGCCGGGGATTATTCGGCGCGCGTGATCGCCGACGGCATGTCGCCGCAGGTAACGCCGCAGCTTCATCTCGATGTGGGCGGCATCGCCGAGATGGAATTCCGGCTGACTGTCGCGGGAGCGCATGAAAATGTCACGGTGTCGGGTGCGCCAGGAATGGTCGAGACCGAGGCCAGCGCGGTCTCCACGCTGCTCGACGAGCGGGCGCTGTCAGACCTGCCGCTCGATGGCCGGCGGTTTCCGGATCTGATGCTGCTCTCTCCGGGAGTGACGCAAGACCCGCGCAGCCTGACCTCTTCAACCAATGGCGACCTTTCCTTCGGCGGAATTCGCGGTTTCCAGAACAGTTTTCTGGTCGATGGCGGAGACTATAACAACGCTTTCTTCGCGCAGGCCCGCGGGCGCTACCGAGAGCCCTACGAACTGTCGACCGACGTGGTGCAGGAGTTCCGCGTATCGACGAATTCCTATGGCGCGGAGCTGGGCCGCTCCGGCGGTGCTGTGGTGAATGTCGTGACCAAGTCGGGATCGAATCACCTGCACGGGACCGCGTTCTATTACCTGCGCGATAGTTCGTTCGGCGCGACCGATCCGTTTCTCGCCTTCAAACCACACAACCGTCAGCAGCAGGGCGGAGGCACAATCGGCGGTCCGCTGAAGAGAAACAAAATGTTCTTCTTCGCCGGATTCGACGAGCACATCTTTCATTCTCCGAATGTTGTCGAATTTCTCGACGGCAGCGCGCAGGTCGTTCCGCAGCCCGGCACCGGCCCTTACACGCCTGGAGATTACGATTCCACCGACGAAGCGCTGGTGTTCGCGGCGGCGCAGCAACTGACTTCGCTGGCGGGAGAATATCCGGCCGGTCAGATCGGCAACACGGCCTACGGCAAGCTCGACATTAATCTCACAGCGCGCGAACAGCTCGCGCTGCGTGTGAATACAACTCGCTATTGGGGAGCCAACAATGTGTTCATCGATCCGGCGAGCCCGGTAACGTATGACGCGATCAGCGATAACGGGCAGGAGACTGTCGCCACCGAAACCGGCGCCCTTTCGCTGACCTCTGGCCTGTCGCAGCGCTGGATCAGCCTGCTGCGGGCGCAGTATTCGCGCGATCTGCAAAGGTCTTACAGCAACACCAGCAACGTGCTGGTGGAAATTCCGACGATCATGGATGGCATAGGCCGCTCGGACTTGCTGCCGCGCCAGACGCGCGAAAGCCGCGTCCACCTCTCTGAAACTCTCAGCTACGATGGCCGGCGCAATTCGTGGAAGTTCGGCGGCGATGGCCTGCTGACCTGGATTTACGATTTTTTTCCCAGCCAGCAGAGCGGAGAATTCCTCTTCTACCCGATGAAGGTCGATCCGTTTACTTATGAGCCGATGGAGGCCGGGCTCGAACTGACTCCGTTGCGGGCTTACGCCCACGAAGCGCCGCATTATTACTTGCAGAATTTTGGCAGCGCCGCGTCGCGTCCCAACACGAACGAATACTCGGCTTTTGCTCAGGATACGATGCGAGTGACCGACCATCTTGCGTTGAATCTCGGCGTGCGCTGGGATCTGCAGACGTTCACGAAGGTTGGGTTGCTTTCGAATCCGCTGTTTCCTCCTGCCGGGAAGGTTCCGTTCCGGCCCTACAACTTTGCGCCGCGCGCCGGATTCGCGTATTCGCTGGGCAAGGCGCGTCCGCTCGTCGTGCGCGCCGGATACGGAATTTTCTTCGTCCGCATTCCGCAGATTTACAACTCGGTGGTCGAAACCGAGAACGGCATCACCGACGCCCAGGTCTTTCTCAACAACACCGACTACTACGATCATCAGGCATTTCCCGCGTATCCCAATCCGCTGGTCACTTGTCCGGTCAACGCGGCTAGTTGTGCGCTACCCGCGGGTTTCACTCAGGGAGTGACGAATGAGGTTTCGGCGTTCGCCTCTAATTTTGTGACTCCGCGGGTGCAGCAGGCCAGCGTGACACTCGAGAAAGAAGTCGCCCCGCAGACGACGGTCACGGTGTCGCTGCTGAATGTTCGCGGCGAACACCTGATTCGCGCCCTCGACGTGAACCTGCCTCAGCCGACGGCGTTAACCTATCCCATCTTCGACTCGACGGGATCGATCTTTCAGGGCGGCTATTACACCGTTGATTCCTTCGCCACCTGGCAGTTCACGCAGTCGCTGACGTGCCCATTTCCGCCCTGCATCAATCCGCTGGGCCGGCCGATCGCGAACTTGGGAGCGATCGACGAATTTCAGAGCGCCGCCTCCAGCCAGTACGACGGAGCCACGTTTTCGATCAATCGCCGAGTCGCCCACGGAAGCTATCTGCGCATTTCCTACACCTGGGCGCACGCGATCGACGATGGACAAGACGCCCTCGTGGCCGGGCAGCCCGCCACAGTGCAGAACTCCTACGATCCGAATGGCGAACGCGGGCCGAGCACCACCGATCAGCGCCATCGGCTGACAGCGGCGTTTTCCGCCGAACCGCGGCTGTTTCATCGCGGCCACGAATTTCTTGGCCATGTCTTTAACGATTGGAAATTCTCCAGTGTGGTCAACTTCGGCACGGGACGTCCGGTGAATGCGACGGTCTCCGGCGACCCCAACCAGGATGGCAACGACCTCAACGACCGCCTGCCCGGCTACACCCGCAACGCCTTCACTGGTCCCGACTATGGCACGACTGACGTCCGCGTCACACGGGTCATTCGGCTGCGCGAGCATTCCAAGATCAATTTAGTGGCGGAGTCGTTCAATCTTCTCAATCGCGACAACCAGCGCGTCGCCATCACCTCAAACGGACTCGTCGCTAACGCGAGCACATTCGTGCAGAGTTCGGTAACGACGACCCTGGCGCCCTACCCTGGCTACTACACGCTGCCCAGTAATTTCATGAAGCCGAACGCTGCCTATGCGCCCCGGCAGGTTCAGCTGTCTCTGAAGTTTGTCTTCTAGCGAGGCCGGACGCCCGTTGATTTCCCTGCGCGCTTCGCGTGTGCGCCGGTGCCGATCTTTCGTTTGTCCCGGTGTTTCCCCCGCCCGTTATGACTAAAGGTCATAATCGCGGGATCCTGACGGAGAAGCGCGAAAACAAGGCCCAGCCATCGTTGACTAGTCTCAAAATGATCTCAGTTACAATAGAATCTGGCTAACTAAGTCATGCTTACTCTTGACTTAGAGTCAAATCCTTGTAATAAATATTCGGTCCTACCGGACGGGTTTGGGGGTGTGTAAGTTTGGCAGAGGTTAGGCTTCAAGAGGGCGAGTCCCTCGAGAACGCTCTCCGCCGTTTTAAGCGCAAGGTGCAACAGGAAGACATTATCAAGGAAGTGAAACGCCACTCCTTCTACCTGAAGCCCGGCGAAAAGAAACGCGTAAAGGCTGCGCTGGCCCGCAAGCGGGCGCGCAAAAAGACACGCAAGGAGCAGGATTAACATAAGTGAAAGGGCCGTCCCTTCCCGGGGCGGCCCTGCTCGATCTGGCCCCCCACCAAGTTGAGCCGCAGCAGGGATCATTCATACTCATCATTCATCCGGCATCAAAGCCACATAGTCTGTAACCCACGCACCTTCCAGGGCGTGGCGGGGCCGAGTCCTAGGGGCAGTAAAAAACGAGGGGGAGTTGTACACAACCTGTGTTTGTGTGTGCCACCGCAGTCCTTTCCCCGCGGGTGGGCGCGCGGAAACGGGCTGAAGGAGCCATCCTCAATGGAATTTCAGGACAAGGTGCTGAAGTGTGTCGACTGCGGGGGTGATTTTATTTTCACCGCCGGGGAACAGCTTTTCTTCCACGATAAGCAGTTCAAGAACGAACCCAAACGCTGCAAGGCTTGTAAGACCAAGCGGGTTTCCGTGCTCGGAGCTCCGCCTGTGTCGGGACAGTCCTATCGTTACACCAAGGTCGAGACGCAGGCCACGTGCTCGGGCTGCGGGAAACAGACCACGGTCCCGTTCCGTCCCACGCAGGGCCGTCCGGTATTTTGCAGAGAGTGCTTCCAGTCGCGGAGGACTGCAGCCTCCGCCTGACCGGCTTTTTTTCCTTAAGTCCCGGGAACGGGGAGAAGTGTGTCTGCCTGTGTGGGGCGGACACTCATGTCCGCCGCTCTTGATCTTGACACCATCTGCCCTTGCGGCACCGGGCCGGTAACTTAGCGATGAGGCAGTTAGCGCCCCGTCGCGCGACCGCCCGTTGCGCTAACATAGAAACGTGCCTGGCTATTACGTAGAAAACTTCGGCTGCCGCGCCACCCAGGCCGACGGCGCAGCTCTCGAACGTCAGTTCCAAGAGCGCGGTCTTACCCGTGCCCACGCACCGGCGCAAGCCGCGGTGGTCGTGCTGAACACCTGCACGGTCACAGCCGCCGCCGACCAGGATGCGCGGGCTGCCATCCGCCGCGTGCGCCGCCAGAATCCGGAGGCGAGAATCGTAGTCACCGGATGCTATGCGCAGCGTGCCCCCGCAGAAATCGCGGCGCTGCCGGGCGTAAGCCTCGTCGTTGGCAATTCGCATAAGCATGCGCTAGCCGAGATCGTTATTAATGGCCTCAATGGCGCGATAAATGCCTCGACGACTGCGACATTCGTGCCCTTAACGTCGCTGGCGGCGATTGGCCTACGACCAACGACCGAAGACCAACGACCGGGCTCTGCCTCGGAGATCTTCGTCTCCGATATCTTCGCCCACACCGAACTCCTAGCCGCGCCGGTCTTTGAGGCCGGCGGTGCTGACGGAAATCAGCGCACGCGTCCCAACCTCAAAGTGCAGGATGGATGCGACAATCGCTGCTCCTTCTGCGTGATCCCCTACGTCCGCGGCCAGAGCCGCTCTCTGACTCTCGACCGTATCATCGACGAAGTTAATGTGCTGGTCGAGGCCGGCTATCGCGAAGTCGTCATCAGCGGAATCAATCTGGGAAGGTGGGGACGAGATCTGGCTGACGGCTCTCACTCGGCAACGGTCGGCGATTCTCCCCAGCGACTAACGACTAACCACCGACGACTAGAGAGCCTGATCCGAGCCATCCTCAGCGAGACTTCGCTGGAAAAACTCCGCATCTCATCGGTCGAGCCCATGGACTGGTCCGACGAACTCATCGCCCTGGTCGCCTCGTCGCCGCGCATCGCCAGCCATGCGCATGTTCCTATGCAATCCGGCAGCGACTCGGTGTTGCGTCGCATGCACCGCAAATATCGTCCCTGGCACTATCGCGAGAAAATCACGCAAATTCGCGCCGCCATGCCCACGGCGGCCATCGGCGCCGACGTGATGGTGGGATTCCCCGGTGAGACCGACGCAGAATTTGCCGAGACACGCCGCATGATCGAAGACCTACCCTTGACGTATCTGCACGTCTTCACTTACTCCCCGCGCCCCGGAACGCCGGCCGCAGCCATGTCCAATCATGTCCCGGTTCCCGTAGCCCGGGAACGCAACCGCATTCTGCGCGAACTGGCGGCTGAAAAGAAATCCGCCTTCATGCGCGGCTTCGTCGGAAAAGAGATCGAGGCGATTACATTGCGGGCACCTTCTGCTTCGTTGGACCCAAGCGCATCGCAGTCCGTCTCGACCGAAGCGCTAACCGACAATTTTCTGAAACTGCATTTGAAGGGACACCACGAGCCCAACCGCTGGCTGCGCGCACGAATCGAAAACGTAGTAGACGGAGCGTTGCTCGGAGCGTCTTGCGAAGCTCCGCCTAGGAAGCCGCGCTAGATCCGGAGTTTGCTTCGGAGTCCAGGCTAATGGCAATTCTCTCCAGCAGTGCCGAGGCCGCCTCGCCCGCTTCAAGAGTCGAGAACTCACTGCCCAGTTCGACGACGGGGACGCTGGAGCAGCAGTCGCGAAATGATTTTTCCGTCGCGGCCGCAGCCGTCACATCCGCGCCCATCAACAGCAGATCAAAACGCGTGACCCGCATCAGCAGCGTGGCATCGCGAAGGTTGTTGCTGGTGTGGACGTCGTATCCTTCGCGCCGCAAGAGCTCACGAATGTAAGCGACCACGTCTACATTGCGATCGATGCACAGCACGCTTCGCCCTTTGGCTATGGGACGCTCGGCATGTGCGGGCGCGTGGTAGAACGCGGCCACCGCGTTATCTTCTGATTCGTGCGATTCAAACAGCTTGGTCAGGTGAGAAAGCTGCAGAACTTTTCGGACGTGCTCGGGAACGTCGCACAGCTTCAGTTCACCGTGCGCCTGGCGCGTGCTGGTCAGCGAGCGAACCATCGCGCCCAATCCGCTGCTGTCAATGAATACGACTTCGCCGAGATGCAGCACGATCGCACGCCGGTCCCGCAACAACCAGGCCACGTGGGCGCGCAGGGCTTCTGTTTCTCCACCGGCCACGATCCTTCCCTTGCAGCGGACGATCGTAACTCGCCCGACTTCACGAGTCTCCAGCGCTAGCCTCATCCAGCCTCCATCCTGCTGGCTGGCGAGATTACAACTGCACCTTGTTTGTGTCAAGAACAGCAGCGGATGACGATTCCGTTCTGCTAGACTGTCGCCTCTGAACAATCGTCCCTTTTGTCGTCTTTCTTGACCTCTTTTTGACAACTATGGCCGTCATTACTCCGACTCCCCTCCAGAATTCGACCAGGATTGAAGTGTCGGAAACAACTCTGCTGTCGGGGCTCGCGCTTACAAGCTTCGCCACGCTTCTTCTGGAACTCTCGCTGACCCGGTTGTTTTCCGTGGTGCTCTTTTACCACTTCGCATTTCTCGCGATATCGATCGCATTGCTCGGATTAGGCGCGGGCGGAGTCTTCGCCTACCTGCTGAAGAATCGCCTCGCTTCCGTGGGCACGCGCACCCTCGCGGCGGGGCTGTGCATGGCAAACGCTGTCGTTGTGGTCGCTGTGCTCGAGATTGTGCTGCACGTTCCGGTCGCGCTCGATGTTTCCACGAAGAACTTTCTGCGACTTACCGCGATCTACCTTACGTCAGCCATTCCTTTTTTCCTGACCGGATTGCTTTTCTCGGTAGTCTTCGCTCGCGAGCCGCGGCGCATCCCGCGTCTGTATGGCGCCGATCTTTGTGGCGGAGCGCTGGCCTGCCTGGCCATGGTTCCGCTGCTGAACTGGCTGGGCGGCCCGAATGCCATTCTGGTCGCGGCCATCGCGCTGACAGTCGCGGCCATGATCTGGGCCGAGGCCCGTGCCGCTCGCAGAAATGCGGCCTGGCTCGCGCTCGCCCTGATTGCGCTGACCGCCGCGAATTATTCCGGACGCCTGATCGATGTGGTCTATGCGAAAGGCATGTTCCGCGATCCCGCCTGGGTGGAGTTCGCGCGCTGGAATGCGCTCTCCCGCGTTGAGGTCGACCGGCAGGGCCAGGCCAAAGCCGTCGTCATCGACGCCGACGCTTCCACTTACATCATGAACGCGGATCTCTCACACTGGCAGGGTACGGTGTGGGAGCACAATCTCATGTCTGCTCCGCCGGCGCTGGCCAACATTCTGCGCCCGCACGGAGATTTCGCCATCATTGGCCCCGGAGGCGGCGTCGATGTGCTGCGCGCCGTTGCCAATGGCAGCGCGAGCGTGACCGGAATTGAAATCAATCCGATCATCGCCACCACCATCATGCGGGAGCGCTACGCGGATTACTCGCAGCATCTGTACCAGCGCCCCGACGTTCACATTCACGTCGGCGACGGACGATCGTTTATGCGCGCGGCCACGCAGCATTTCGACGTTGTGCAGATGACGCTGGTCGATACCTGGGCTTCGACCGCGGCCGGCGCGTTCGCACTGAGCGAAAACAATCTCTACACCGTGGAAGCTTTTCGCGAATACTTCGAACATCTCAAGCCGGATGGAATGATCGCCATCACGCGCTGGGAATTTCGTCGTCCGCGCGAAGCGCTGCGCGTGGTCGCGGTCGCGATGGAGGCGTTGCATCGTCTCGGAATAAGCAATCCGGCGCGAAATTTCATCGTCGCGTCTCAGGGCGATCTTGATACCGACGGAATTCCGGTCGTAGTGCTGGCCAAGAAGACCGCGTTCACGGCAGATGAAGAGAAGGCCGTCACCGCACACTTCGATCGCTATTCGGAACTCGACCCGCTCTATCTGCCGTCGCAGCCGGGGAACAATCCCTTCTCCGACTTGATCGCCAGCAACGATCCCTACACTTTCGCCCGCAGCTACGCCTATAACGTTTCGCCAGTCACCGACAACACGCCATTCTTTTTCTTCACGCTCAAAGCCGGTCAAATTCTCGGCGAGAAAGGATTGCGCGAGGGCATCGACTGGAAAGTGAATCTTGGAGTCCTTGTGCTGTTCCTGGTGCTTGCGATTTCTCTCGTCGCCGTGCTCGCATTTCTGGTTCTGCCGCTGGCTCTGAAGCGCACCGGCAATCGCCAGTCGCCGCTTCCGCTCCTTTACTTTGTCGCGGTCGGTTTGGGTTACATCCTGGTGGAGATCGCTTTCATTCAACGCTTCGTATTATTTCTCGGGCATCCCACGTATGCCCTCACCGTCGTGATTTTTCTTCTGATGCTCTCCAGCGGCGCCGGAAGCCTGTTCTCACGGCACTGGCTGCCGCGCGTGGAGATGGGCTGGCTCCCGCTGCTGCTGGTGGTCGCAACCCTCCTCACCTATGTATTCTTCCTTCCCAGCCGCCTGGCCTTGCTGGTCGGCCTGCCGATCGAGTACCGGCTGGTCATCAGCGCTGTTCTTCTCGTCCCCCTCGGATTTTTGATGGGAATGCCGTTCCCAACCGGGTTGCAGGCCCTTGCCGCCGCTCCCGCGCCCGAGTTTCCCACCGCGCCCGACAACGCCGTCGAATGGGCGTGGGCCATGAACGCGGCAGCCAGCGTATTGGGATCGGTGCTCGCCATGGTCATCGCCATCCAGTTTGGCCTGACCGCGACCCTGGCCTGCGGTGCAGGCGCCTACCTGCTGGCTCTCGGCCTTATGCCCGTACTGCGAGCGAAAGCGGCTTAGACTCACCCCGGGTTTGTTATCATTCAGCGGTGGGCGTGCCGCGAAATCCCTGGGGCAAATCTGAACTGTTGGCGCGGCCGGTAAAAGGCATACAAATCAGCGTGACGAGGAAACCCGTTGCCTAGCCAGAAGCAGCTGAAGTGGTCGGAACTTCGCGTTGGGATTACGGTGATCGCCGCCAGCCTGACTCTGGGCCTGCTGTTGTTTTTGATGACTGGCACCGCCGGCCTGTTGACCAAACGCATCACCGTCCGGTCTTACTTCGACAACGCTGAGGGGCTGCGCCAGGGCGCTCCCGTGCGGCTCAGCGGTGTCGACATCGGCAACGTTACCGACATCCGCATCGTGCCCTATAAAGACAAGCGGCTCACTCCAGTCGAAGTCACGATGAAGGTCAGCACCAAATACATCTACAACCTGCGTCGCGATTCCGTGACTTCGCTTGATACCGCCGGAGTGCTAGGCGAGACTTATCTCGACATCGAAAGCTCGCAGGCCGTCGGTCCCGAGGCTCAGGATGGCGACACCCTGCCCACACAAGTGCATCCGGATTTCAATCAGGTAGTGCGCGCCAGCCAGAGCACGCTCGAGAATATGGACGCGCTCCTGAAGCGTGCCGACCGCATCCTGGCCTTCGCAGAGAGCGGCAAGGGCTCGCTGGGAAAATTGATTTACGACCCCACGCTATATAACCGCTTCTCCGACACGGTTGCAGATTTCCAGAAGATCGTCGATCAGGTCAGTAGCGGCCAGGGCAGCCTGGGTGCACTCGTCAGCCGCACCGACGCCTATGACAAATTCCTCTCGACCCTCGACAAGATGAATTCGGTGATCGACGACATTCAGCAGGGTAAGGGCACGGCCGGTAAGTTCATCAAAGATCCATCGCTCTACAACAACGCCAACGACACGCTCGCCAACATGAAGCAAATTACCGGCGACATCAACGCCGGCAAGGGCACACTCGGCAAGCTCGCGAAAGACGATGAGTTGGCCAAGAAACTGGACGTCACGATCAGCAAACTCTCAGAGTTGACCTCAGACCTGGAAGCCGGAAAGGGCAGTGCGGGCAAGTTGCTGAAAGACGACACGCTCTACAACAACCTCAACCAGGTGCTCACCGAGACCGGCGACCTGGTGAAGGCGGTTCGCCAGGATCCCAAGAAGTATCTCAGCATCAAGCTGCACATCTTCTGAGGAATCTCGTAGTCCCTGAGCGAGGCCGAGGGGACCTGTTTCGCCGCCAGCGCTATGGCTGATTCACAAGCTTACCCAGATCTTTCCACCGAACCAGAATGATGTGATTCTCCTCGATAGCCTTCTTGAATTCGGGACTGGTGACGAAATCGTAATCGCGCTGTCGCCATGCTGAGCCGTAGTCCGGGTGATCGACCGTCACAGCTTGTAGTTCTGCGTCGTCATGACCGAGATGGACAATGATTTCGGTTAGCCCTGGTTTCAAATTCCGGATCGCGTTCAAATAGAAATCCTTCCAATGTTCCGCCGGAACTCCCGGCCCGGCAATGACCAGGGAATCGAGCACGATATCTTTTTCCGAGAGCAGCGAGAGTAATTTCGAGCGTTCATCGGTGACTCGCACCGCGAGAAACGGAAGATGATACTCGTGAGCGACCTTGATATAAGCGGCAAATAATTCGGGCGTGGCGAAGGCCGAACCCATGTGGCTGTCGAGATGTGTGGGATGAATCCCCATCGCGATGGCGTGCTCGACCTGCGCGCGGATCTCGCGTTCTGCCTCCTCGGGCTTCGCCTTGGCTGCGACCGGCCCGGTATCGCTCCAGAACATGCCGGCGGGGTTGAGCAGGCTCGAAACCTTGTCACTCGATGCAACCGGCCCCCAGCGATACGTATTCCACTCGCTGGTCAGGGTGAGATGCAGTCCGAGATCGGCTTCAGGGTGGGCTTTCGCATAAGCGGCGACTTCTGCAAGCCACGGGCAGGGCACCATGATGCTCGCTGAAGTGACAGCATTTTTGTCGAGGGCATCGAAGCTGGCCGCATCGACGGAATGTGCAACTGCGAGGTCATCCGCATGCACGATGAGTAGTTTCGAATCGGCAGGATACCCCAGGCGTTCCGCAACAGTTTTCATTTGAGCAGAAAGTGCTGGTGCTGCAAGCAAGAAAGACAAAAACGTCACAAGCAATTTGCGCAATCGCATGCGTGGCTCCTCAGAGCTGCCAAAGAAGCCTAGCACACGCCTGATAGATTGCACGGCGAATGAGCGCTCACCGTGTCCATGCTCAACGAATCGATGCCCGTAGAATCA
>Ga0070765_100001872_pt1 | contig 13059 bp, 9 predicted proteins | sample HubBroMetageWFT5_FD_71516 | JGI IMG/M metagenome (GOLD analysis project Ga0070765, IMG submission 71516) | Warmed and freeze-thawed soil microbial communities from the Hubbard Brook experimental Forest, New Hampshire - Hubbard Brook CCASE Soil... | ecosystem: Environmental > Terrestrial > Soil... | reverse complement strand
CTTCCGCCACCCCCGCCGCAGGCGACCAGGAAGGACAGAGCGGGAATTGCGAGGAGCAGGACGAGAGCGCGGCGTGCTGACATAAATCCCCCTAAGACGGAACGATTGGAAGAGCGATCACCTTTATTTTCGAGGTTAGCACAGGTGAATTCTAATGCGTCGAACCCGAACCATGGAAATAAGTAGCGGCGGGTCGGAAGAAAATTCTGTCAGAACGCGCAAGATATAGGTTTCTTTGCGATCCGGGGACCGACCTCAGACCTTGAACCTCAGACCCTGATTGGTCGATTTCCGGCTCTTGAAGTGGCCAGGATTCTGCATCCTACTAAAACTGCGGTGCGGATTGCCCGCGCGGAGGTCCTGCACGGCTACAATGAAGTATCCGGGAATTCGGCATGACTGGGGCGTGGGGAAATTTCACAATGAGAAGGGTCGGATATTGGGTAGCCGGTTGCGCTCTTGCGGTCGCGGCGGGCGTGACGCTTGTTGGGCAGACTGGAGCTCAGCAGCAAAATCCGCAGGGAGCGGGCGACCATGGGGCGCAGACCAAGGCCGCACCGGCCGCTGCCCCCGATCAAAACAGTTCCGCCACTGCAGGTTTGGTGATTGAACCGGCGGAGCTTCCAGAAACGTATCCGCGCGCGCCTTATCACGTAGTGCTGCAGTTGCGGGGGAACTACGTGCCGGTATTGCACTGGGCGTTCGAGCATGGGGTGTTGCCTCCGGGCATTCGATTGGACGACAACGGGGTTCTCAACGGGCAGGCGCAGCGGGCCGGGGAGTTCCAGTTTGTGGTGACGGTAAAGGATGGTGACAATCCGCAAAAGACAGTGCGGAAAGAGCTGGTGATCAAGGTGCGGGAGGCGCTCAAGGTTGTGTGGAACGTTCAGCCGCACGTAAATGTGAGCCGCATCGAGGGCAGCGTCGACGTTTCGAACACCACGCCCGATGACATTGATCTTACGTTTGACGTGAAGGCGGTGGCGGAAAATGGGCGGGCCACAGAGATTGGATATCAACACTTCGCGCTTACGAAGGGTACCGTTGGAATGACCCTCCCGTTTGGCGAGACTCTGCCGCACGGCGCTTATCTGGTCCGCGTCGATGTGACGGGGGAAGTAGCCAAGAGGCAAGCAATTTATAAGACCGCGCTGCAGACGCCGGGGCCGTTGCAAGTGGTGCCCGGACCTTGAGAGCCGCTCTTAATTTATCGGTTGTCGCTAACTGAGAACTGGTTCTCGGTACTGCGGTCATGTTGACGTGCCTTCGTCGTTTCTGAAAAACTAAGTCGTAAGTTTGCATAGCTTGCCAGTTTGCATTTTGAGCATTTTAAGAATGGAATTGTTCCTCAATCTCGCGTGGGTCCTGCTGGCTTTACCGTGCTATTGGCTATGGCGGAGGAATGCCGGGATACGCGAGTGCGAAGGCGTCAGTTCCCTGCAATGTTTATTAGCTCTGGGATGCACGCTGGTTCTGTTGTTTCCCGTGATTTCGGCGACCGATGATTTGCACGCGATGCGGGCCGAAATGGAAGACTCCGCCAGCAGCAAGCGCACCGTGCGCCAGGCGGGGAGTGATAGGAGTTTACCGTGGGTCAAGCGGCTGCAAGGGCCTCCGGCTGCAATTGCGAACGCGGATTGGGTCCCATTCCCGTTGGTCGGGCGGCTTGACGTTTTGGTCGTACAGTTGTCGCCATGGGCGACGATTCACATTTTGCACGCGGGGCGTGCTCCTCCTTTTCCCTCCTAAGGTAGTTCTGCAGATCATATGTGCCGAATCGCTGATGGAATGCAGCAATGAATCCGCAGCGAGGCTCGCGCATCTTTAGAAAATCCTTACGGCGATCCACGGATACTGTCAAACGAGCGCATTTTGGGGCCGGTGATGCCCCGTTTCGAGGCGCCCGTTGCGGGAGCGACGACCCGCCGGCATGTTGGGACACGTTAGATTCCACGGTGTTTGGGGCGCGCCCAGCGTTGGCTGGCTGGAATCGCAACTTTGGATGGAGTGGCGGAATGCAAAGATTGTTCTGGTCTTTAGTGCTTGTGACCGGGATGCTTGTGACTGACGTAGCGGCGGCGCAGATTGGGCCGGCGAACCAGACATCTGTAAACCAAGCATCTGTGAACCAGGCGCCTACGAATCAGGCGCCTGCGAATCCGCAGCGCGTGATCTGGACCTGGAATCAGGTGAAAGAGCGCTTCGAAATCGACAATACAGCGATGCAGGCAGCCCGGTTGAATATCGACGAATTGAAGGCGCAGGAGATCACCGCCAATCTCCGACCTAACCCGAATTTCACCCTGTCGGCGGATGGGACTCAGATTACTCCGAGCAACGGTGTGTGGAAGCCCTTTGCCGGTACCTTTGTCTCGCCTGGCGTCAGTTATCTATTTGAGCGGAGGCACAAGCGCGGGCTGCGTCTGGAAGTAGCCAGGCAAGGCACGGCCGTTGGCATTGCTCAACTGTCCGACTCGGAGCGCACTCTGCTGTTCAATCTGCGCAGCGCGTTTGTCGGAGTATTGCAGGCCAAAGCCGTGCTGCGGCTGGCACAGGAAAACCTCGAGCGTTACGACAAGATATTGAAGGTCAGCAGCGACCGCTTTGAAGCGGGAGACATCGCGCGCATCGATCTCGACCGGCTCGACCTGCAGCGGCTGCAATACGAATCGGACTTGCAGACTGCCCTGGTGAATCTTCGCACCACGAAAATAAATCTGCTGGCGTTGCTGGACGACCGCAGGCCGGTGGACAGCTTTGATGTCGAAGGAACATACGACTTCAGTGAAGACATTCTTGGGCTCGACGATTATCGCAAGAGCGCGCTGGACGCGCGGCCCGACCTGCGAGCGGCCGTGCTGTCGGTAAAGCAGGCAGAGGCAAGCTCCCAACTGGCGGAGGCCGACGGCTCGACCGATCCGACGATCAGCCTCTGGTTCACGCACAATGGATCGTTCAACAATCCGGACGCTTTGAATACGCTGGGCGCCAGCGTGAGCATTCCTTTGCGTATGTTTGACCGCAATCAGGGAGAGAAACTGCGCACGAAAATCGACATCACGCGCAATGAAAAATTGCGCCAGGGGGTGGAGACGCAGGTTTACAGTGACGTGGATACCGCCTACGCCACGCTCAACAGCAATATCGAGCTGCTGAAGCCCTACAAGCGAAAATATCTGGAACAGGCCGTGCGCGTCCGCGACACGGTGCAATTTTCTTACCAGCACGGCGGGGCGTCGCTGCTTGATTTTTTGAGTGCGGAAACTGATTACCGCGCGGTGGAATTGAACTACGTGAATCTGATCGGTTCGTACTTGACGGCGGCGGCGCAATTGAATCAAGCGGTGGGTCGCGAGGTCATTCAATGAAAAGTGGATACATGCAATATTGTGGCATGGCTGCGCTGTGTATGGCCCTGGTGGCATTGCTGGCGGGTTGCAGTGATGGCAAGGCGGATCCCAAGGCAGAGGCTCCGCCACAAGCAAAAGTGCAGCCGGATTTGGACGCCAATAATTTCAAGGTAGACCATCCTGAACAATTTCCGCTGGCTACGGCGGTGGAGTATAAAGCGGCGTCCGCTCTCAATGTAACCGGGGTGGTGCAGCCGGACATTGCGCGCGCGGTGCCGGTGATCTCGTTGGCTGCGGGGCGAGTGTTGGAAATAAAGGCAAAACTCGGCGATGTCGTGAAGAAAGGCCAGTTGTTGTTGAGGGTTCAGAGCAACGACGTCTCTGGCGCTTACCAGGCGTATCGAAAAGCAATGAACGATGACACGCTGGCGCGGCTGCAGCTTCAACGGCAGCAGATTCTTTACGACAAAGGGGCGGTAGCCAAGAGCGCTCTCGAACAGGCGGAGGACGTCGCCAAAGATGCGCAGGCGGACCTGGACGCTGCGACAAATCAATTGCGAATTTTAGGCGTGGACAAAGATCATCCCTCCGCAATTGTGGATATTTATGCCCCGATTTCGGGTGTGATTACCGACCAACAAACCACGAATGCGGCAGGAGTGCAGGGCTTGGGGTCGCCAAATCCGTTTACCATCTCCGATCTCTCTTATGTGTGGATCGTTTGCGACGTTTTCGAAAACGACTTGGATGCGGTGCGGGTAGGGGATACAGCCGAGATTCGTTTGAGCGCCTATCCGGACAAAGTTTTCAAGGGCAGGGTCGACAACATTTTGCCCGTGCTCGATCCGAACATTCGCACGGCGAAGGTTCGGTTGGAGGTTGCAAATCCTGGACTGATGCGCGTGGGGATGTTCGTTACAGCAACTTTTTATGGCAAAAAAGCGGAAACGCGAGTGTCGATTCCGGCGACGGCGATTCTTCATCTGCATGATCGCGAGTGGATCTATACCCCTCTGGGCGACGGGCACTTCAAGCGCCAGGAAGTGATGACGGGAAAGATGCTGCCGGGCAGCATGCAGGAAGTTGTTTCAGGAATTAAGCCTGGAGATCAGGCGGTTTCGAACGCACTGGTGCTGCAAAACACGGTGGAACAATAGATGATTCGACGCGTCGTCGACTTCGCCCTCAATAACCGCCTGCTGGTGCTGGGCTTTGCCCTGCTTCTTTTTGCGGGTGGCATTGTTGCGTTCCATGACCTTCCGATTGAAGCGTATCCCGACGTGGCGGATAACTACGTTGAGGTGATAACGCAGTGGCCGGGAATCTCGGCGGAGCAGATCGAACAGCAGGTGACGATTCCGCTGGAGACGGTGATGAACGGAATCCCAGGCATAGTGCATCTGCGTTCGTTCTCGCTGTTTGGACTGTCGGATTTGAAACTCATCTTCGACGATGCGACGGACAATGCATGGAACCGCGAACGCGTCTTAGAACGGCTGAGCCAGGTGACGCTGCCAACCGGCGTGGTACCGCAAATGGGCACCGACTGGAGTCCGGTCGGCCAAATCTATTTTTTCACGCTCCACAGCACGAATCCGGCATACGACGCGATGGAATTGAAGTCCATCGAAGACTGGGTAGTCGAAAAAAGTTTCAAATCCGTGCCGGACATTGTGGACGTTGCCAGCTTCGGTGGGCCGACGCGGGAATACCAGGTGCGCGTCGATCCGAACAAACTGATCGCGTACGGGCTGAGCCTGGCGCAGATTGAGCAGCAACTCACGAACAACAATACCAACGCCGGTGGAAGCTTTATCCAGGCCGGCCTGCAGCAGATCAATGTGCGCGCGGTTGGACTGGTGGATCGCTCGCAGGACATCGCGCAGACCGTCATCACGACGAAGAACGGCACGCCGCTGCGGATTAAGGACATTGCTGTAATTTCGCAGGGCCCGAAGATCCGGCTGGGCCAATTTGCCAGGGCGGTTCATCGCGAAGATGGAAAGATTATCGACAACGACGACGTAGTGTCAGGCATTGTGCTGCTGCGCAAGGGTGCGGCAGCCGATACGGCACTGCAGGGGATTCACAAGAAGGTCGAGGAATTGAATGCGCACATTCTTCCACCCGGCGTGAAGATCGTTCCGTTCATCGACCGCGCCGATTTGGTGCACTTCACCAGCCATACGGTTCTGCACAATTTGACGGAAGGAATGATTCTGGTATCGATCATTCTTTTTATTTTCCTCGGCAATGTGCGGGGAGCGTTAATTGTTGCCACCACGATTCCGTTTTCGCTGCTGTTTGCATCGATTTGCCTCGACCTGCGGCACATTCCCGCAAACCTGCTTTCGCTGGGCGCTCTGGATTTCGGCATGGTGGTGGACGGCGCGGTGGTGATGGTGGAGAACATTGTCCGCCACTTGGGGCACAAGAATGGCGATACAAAAACGCCGGCGGAGAAAATCAGCGAGGCTTCGCATGAAGTGCAGAGGCCGGTGTTTTACGCGATCGGAATCATCATCACGGCATACCTGCCGATCTTTACGCTGGAGCGAGTGGAAGGACGCCTGTTTCATCCCATGGCGTGGACGGTTGCGTTTGCGCTGCTGGGGGCGTTGTTGTTTTCGATTGTGATTGCGCCTGTGTTGGCCAGTTTTGCCTTCGCGAAGGGCGCCAAGGAGTGGCACAACCCACTCATGCACTTTGTGATCGAACGTTATCGAGTCGCGCTTCGCTGGGCCATTCGACACCGTGCAATCACGGTTGGAGTGGTCGGGGTGATGGTTTTGGTTGGAGTTTATCTCGCGTTCGGCGGCGCCATTGGTTCGGAATTTCTTCCTCATTTGGATGAGGGCGCGCTTTGGGTGCGGGGCACGCTGGCACCCAGCACTGGGCCGGATGAAGGCATTCGAGTCGCGAATCAGGCGCGGATCGTACTTTGCGCTTTCCCAGAGGTTCCGAAATGCACCAGCCAGGTGGGGCGTCCCGACGATGGAACGGATACGACGGGATTTTTCAACGTCGAGTTTTTTGTCGACCTGAAGCAGAAAGAAGACTGGCGGCCGGTATTCCACGAAAACAAGGACGAACTCATTGCCGCCATGCAGCGTGAGTTGGACAAGATTCCCGGCGTAGTCTGGGGATTTTCTCAACCGATTGAAGACAACATGGAAGAGGCGGTGAGCGGAGTAAAAGGGGCTTTGGCTACCAAGATCTATGGCGACGATCTGAAGGTTTTGGAGGCGAAGAGCGATGAAATCGTCAACATCATGCGCGGGATCAAAGGGATTGAAGATCTGGGAGTCTTCCGCGTGCTGGGGCAGCCGAATCTGGACGTAGCGGTCGACCGGGCCGCGGCGGCGCGTTACCAGATCAACGTCGCGGATGTACAGGATGCGGTTCAGACAGCGGTTGGCGGAAATGCGCTTACGCAGGTGTTGAAGGGTGAAGCGCGCTACGACCTTACACTGCGATATCTTCCGCAATTCCGCGACACGAAGGAAGCCATTGAAAATATTCGATTGCTCTCACCCACGGGAGAGCGGGTGTCGCTGGCACAGCTGTGTAAGATCAGCGTCACCGATGGCGCGTCGGAAGTTTATCGCGAGGGCAACCGGCGTTATGTTGCGATCAAGTACAGCGTGCGAGGACGTGATCTGGGGAGCACGGTCGAAGAGGCGATTAAGAAAATTAACGAACGAGTTCAGCTGCCGACGGGCTACAGCCTCGATTGGGAGGGAGAATATGCCAGTCAGAAGCGGGCCAACCAGCGGCTGCTCATCGTGCTTCCAATCACGATTCTGATTATCTTTATTCTTCTCTATACGATGTTCAAGTCATTCAAGTGGGCAGCGTTGATTCTGGTGAATATTGCGATTGCACCCATCGGTGGCCTGCTGGCGCTATTGATGACTGGAACTAATTTTAGTGTTTCTTCTGGCGTGGGATTTCTGGCATTGTTTGGAGTATCGGTGCAGACTGGCGTCATCATGCTCGAATACATCAATCAGCTTCGAGCCCGCCGCTTCACGATCGAAGATGCTGCGGTTGAGGGCGCGGTGCTAAGGCTGCGTCCGATCATGATGACGATGCTGGTCGCGACATTGGGATTGCTTCCGGCGGCTCTGTCGCACGCCATTGGTTCGGATTCACAACGGCCTTTCGCAATCGTGATTGTCGGAGGCCTGATCGCGGCGCTGCTGATGAGCATCTTCCTGCTGCCGACGCTTTACGTGTGGGTGGCGGGTGAGCGCGATGTGCTCCCGCTGGCCGAAGAGGGCTTTGAGGTCGGAGAGCACGTGGACTAGCAGTTGCTGTAACTGACGCCTACTTCGGAGCGCTTTCTCCGCCGACAGGGTCCATGCCATGGGGAGTATTGAAGTATGCGTCATTGAATTTCGTTGGCGCTGAGTGCTTGGCGGAATCGAGCGCTTCCTGAAATCGAATGGCTTGCAAAATCGGCCTCGCTTCCGACAAAGGTATCGGCTGCTGGGAAACTTTTTTTACGATATGCCACCCTTTTGGAGCAGGCATGACCTCGGAAATTTGTCCGGGCTTCAGATCGAACACCGCTTGCAATTCCAGTGGCGCTTCCCTGCGGGTGACGTCGTCCAGGTCAACGAAGGGCGTATCGGATGCAGGCTCTCCGGCGAAGCGGTAAACCTCCTTCTCCAGAGCCTGAAAGTTGGCGCCTGCAAGTGCTCTGGCACGAATTCGCGTGGCAAGCGATTTCATCGCCGCTTCATCCGCCGCTCGCCTTTGCTCAACCTGCTGCGGAGTCGAGGGGACATCGGAATGTTTCCGTTCGTTAGGTATAAAAATTCGCAAAAAGTTTGCTTTTACAAACACCTCCGGATGCTGATCGTAGTAGGTTTTCACTTCGGCATCGGATGACTGCGCCGCCTGAGACTGCAGGTATCGGTTGAAAGACCCGGAAAGAAACAGAAGATACGAATACTTGGCACCTACCAAGGTCCTCGGGTCTCTGTCGAGGCCAATCTCTTTGCTTTTTTCGGCAAAGACCAGTCCGTCCGCATAACGGACGCCGACTCTGATGCGGTCGGATCGCTTGAGCGTCGGTTCAAGCAACTCAATCATCCTCTCGAATTCAGCCCTAGTTATTTCAGTCTTGCACTCCGGAGCCGGGCTGCCTTTGTCGGATGACGCTGCGGAAGCGCCCGAGTTTCCGTGAGAAGGGTCGCCAGCCTTCGGGCTTTCGCCAGAGCCGCGCGCTGAACCTGCGATCAGGAATTCCCGGTCGCATACTCCGTCAATGGAGATGACCACATCGTCCGGTGCCACTCCGGTTGCCGTAAGCTGCGATTGCGAGGCTGCTCCTGCGGATGCCGGAGTATCTTGTGCCCGGACGGTGCCGCCGATAAACACGCAAAAACTTATAAGGAGGAAAGAAACACGGCGCATGCGTTGACTACTCCTGAAATGAAAGTGATGACAAAATCGTAACACGGCAAATCTGAGTTCCCGTTAGGCGATACACAATCGCGGAAATGACACGTCTCATCACAAAAAACTGGGGAACCAGAGCATAGCCTGGTTCCCCTTTTCCGTTTTCCCATTCCGCAGGATCACTCCCGAGAACAGGATGAGGCAAATAAACTACTGCTTGGTTCCCATCACGCCAGCGGACATGAAGTTGCAAGCGTAGGACTGGAAGCCGTTCGAGGTGCAATACGAGCTGTTGAGCTGAGTGTAATTCAGGCCGAAGATCGCGCCGTTCTGGAAGTTATTGCCGGCAACCGTTGGGGCGCCGCGGTGGTTGACGCCTTCGTTGTTGGTGTTGGCAGGATCGTAGCTGTCGGTCTCATAGAACAGAGCGCCAGCGCAGGCCGAGTCCTGGGAGCTGTTGCAAGGCGGTGTTACGCCTTCGGTGTAGAGGCCGCCCGTCAAAGTGACCGGAGTCGGCAGTTTAACAATCACGGAGTACTCGACTACGTTGCCGGCGCCGCTCGAAGCGGTGCGGCCCGTGGCCTTAGCCCGACCCGCGGTTTCGCCGCTGGCAATAACCGTACCAGCAACGCCCGCCTTCATCCCTGAGTTGATGCTCCACTCGGGGGTCGAGGGGGTGAAGTGGTCAATGTTGATGAAGCCGGTGTTGGAGAACAGGCCGGTCACCGTCCAAGTCTTGCCTGAGGGTACGCGGAAACCGCTGTAGATGCTAATCTGGCCGCCGAAGCCAGCGCCGTCGGCGTTGGCGAAGATGACCCAGTTGGTGTCCGTGGATGCCCAGTCACCAGCGTAGAAGAGGCAGGGCGAGCACGGGAGCACAACGCTTGGAGATTTGACACCCGGAACGCCATTGGAAGTAAGCGTTGCAAGAGAACGCGGGGCCTGAGCCATAACTGGAATTACGGCCACTGTCAGCAGGGCACAAAGCCCCACAAAGAGAATCGATTTTTTCACTTGTATTCCTCCTGGAAGTTTCTAACTGTAAAGCTAACGTCTGCGAACGGATTGAAAGTACGCAACATGGGGAACTCAATGCCGCTGCGCAACACATGGTACCTGTCCCACAGAATGTGTCAAGAGGAAACAGGGCTCTGGACGCAGGACTCGGTCGGTTTTCTTAAAAAGATGCAAGATCTTGCAACTTTTAGACGCGTTCGGGGATGCGAAACGGTGGAAGATGCGTAGGAGGATTGCGACCGAGCTCTCTGTGCGATCTGTTCCACGCTTGCGCTTCGGCTTCGATTCTTAGTTGTGCATGACGAACTGGACGATAGCTCGAGGAAAATCAGGGTGTGAGCGTTGAAAGAGTTTTCTGATTTTCGGTCTCCAGATAAAAGCGTCGTGGTTTTTCGTTGGGGCGTCTGGATTAGAATCGAAGAGTCAGATGGAGACCGCAGGGATGAGAACGAGAAACTCGAAACCAAGAACTGCCCCACAAAAATTAAGAGTTCCGAGGTGGTGTTGGGTCCATTCGTCTCGGCCAGTAGCTCGCGTTAGACCCTTGCTTGACCTGCTACGGAGCTTCCCTTGCGGGGTGCCGCGCGCGATCTTCGCTTGGGCTCCGGGCTTACCGCCAACCGGAAAAACCTACCCAACGCCTCGGAACTCTATCCTGCCTTCGACTGGGCTTCCCGTTCTCCTCGACCAGCGCTTTGCTATAGACCCTCGCTTGCCTTCCCTCAGCATCTTGCGATGTGAGAGTGACTGAGCTTGAGCCCCGGACGCCGCGCCAACCGGAAAAACTTAAGAAACTGTCAAAGAACGATCTTGTTGTACTCCTTCTAATTTCGATGTCAATGAAAAGTGTGTGCCTGTATCTGGTTCATTTTCAGTCGAGTGCAGCGCGTCCACAGGCGGGTGACAGCATTTTGTGCAGCAGGTCGTGGCGGATTGTGCGCCAAAGACCGATGGAGAGAGGGTTTCCGCGATGTCACAACGGCGGGAAGCAATCGGAGCGCGTTTCTGGAGAGTGATGTGCGCTGTGAATATCCGCCAAAGGGCTTGCTGGACAACGGTTTTGAGAAGGCCTCGATTCTTGAAGAAGGAGTTTGCAACAACGCAGCCCGGCAGAACACCGCGAATATAGAAAGTAAGGGCATAATCCCTTGACAACGCGGCGAACTCTGCTAAAGTGCGAGAAAAGCTGCGTGTTGAAAAAGCAGCCTATAGGTGCCCAGTTTATGAAGAATGTTTACGAGGTTTTGCGACAGAAAGAGATGGAGCTGACCCGGTTGGAAAAAGAGGTAGAAGCACTGCGGCTGGTGGCTCCCTTGCTGTCGGAAGAAAAAGAAATGAACGCGGATATGGCTAAGTCAGTGTTGCCGACTGCGGTCAATGGGCCGCAGCCGCCTCTTCGCATACCGGCGCCACCTGTGGTGCAGGCAGCGCAGCCCGTGCGCGCTGCGGGATGGGACGATACCGCGAAGCGTTGGCCGTAGCCGAGTCGTCACTTAACTAGTCTTGAGATTCTGCGAGCGCCGTTCGCTCCCCACCAGCCTGGGACAGAGTCCCGGGCTGTCGTGTTTGAGGCGGCGCTACTTTATAATCTCCCGCAGCGCCAATAACAACCGATCTACTTCCTCGATGGTGTTGTAATGTACTAAGCCGATGCGCAGGAAGCCGCCGGACGTTTCAACGTTCAGACGCTCGGTGAGGTTGAGCGCGTAGTAATTTCCATCCCATGTGAAAAATCCGAGGTCTCCCAATTTCGTGGCGAGGGCGAGCGGAGTTGTGTCTTTTGTCTGGTCGATCACCCGCAAAGCGATCGTCGGGCAGCGCCAGTCGAAACAAGTGGGGTCCGTAATGCCGTAGATCGTTAACTTTGGAATTTTTCCCAATCCGTCGATCAAACGCTCCATCAAATGGCGCTCGTAGCGACGGATAGCTTCGAAGGCGGCGACAATCGCCGTTCGGCGCGTGCGCGCCTCCGGATGTACCCTGCGTCCGAGGTCCGCAACGTACTCGACACAGGCCGTGATGCCGGCGATGCATTCGTGGTTGAGTGTGCCCCACTCCCAGCGGTTGGGAGCGGCGTCGGCAAGCGGGCGAACTTTGTAGGGGCGCAGGCGGGCAAGATGCTCCCGCTTCCCAAAGAGCACGCCCATGTGCGGGCCGAAGAATTTATACGTGGAGCAAACGAGGAAATCGCAGTCCAGCGCGGCCACATCAATCAGGCCGTGCGGGCTGTAGTGGACGGCATCGACGTAGGCCAAGGCTCCGGTTGAGTGGGCTAGGCGGACGATTTCTTTGACTGGATTGATGGTGCCGACAGCGTTCGAGGCATAGCCGACGGCGACCAGCCTGGTTTTAGAGCTGAGCTTTGCGGCAAGGTCTTCGACATCGAGAGTGCAATCTTCTTTGTGAATTTCAGCCCAGCGGATAGTCACGCCCTTTTCCTCGAGCGCGAGCCAAGGGGAAACGTTGGCGTCGTGATCGAGCCGGGTGACGAGAATTTCGTCGCCGGGGCCGAGATCCCGTCCGATGGCGCGGGACATGGCGTAGGTGAGCGTCGTCATGTTGGGGCCGAAGACTATTTCGTCTGCGGCGCAATTGAGAAAGTCGGCCATCGCCGTGCGGGCATCGGCGAGCATGGCGTCGGTGTGGCGGCTGATGGAGTAGGCTCCGCCGGTGTTGGCGTTGTCGCGGCCGAGATAATCGGAGATTGCGTCGACGACGCGTTGCGGAACTTGCGTTCCGCCGGGGCCGTCGAGAAAGGCGGCGGGATGTCCGTTGACGGTTTGGGCGAGTGAGGGGAATTGGGTGCGGACGTGGGTGAGGTCGAGGGCGGAAGCGGCTTCTGTGGTCGGCATCATAATCATTTAGTTCTATCAGGTAGACTGTCTCACTGACCGTAGGTGGGGACGGCTTTGGTTCGACGCCATCAGGGATTTCGATCTCCGGAACCTTGGTCGAGACAACATCGATAATGTAGTTCAGGTTTTGTAGTGTTGAACTGGCTCGAAATGGCCGCCAGTATTTCGGGCGATATGCTCCAGTAGATGCGATTTTTGATAGATGCGGAAAAATCTGCCGGTAGTCCTGACAGGCCCGGCAATTCGAGCGAGTTGGTCTTAGCGCGATTAACCGTCGCTTCTTGGACAATGACACGTACCGCGTTGTCGCGCGGCTCTGAGATTCCGCGGAGATAGAGATACTCCGCGGTGTCCAGTGAGGCGAATTTGTCAGTCGGCTCATTCATCGAAATCACGCGCACTCAGGGGGTAAAGCCGTCGATCGATAA
>Ga0070765_100001870_pt1 | contig 13065 bp, 6 predicted proteins | sample HubBroMetageWFT5_FD_71516 | JGI IMG/M metagenome (GOLD analysis project Ga0070765, IMG submission 71516) | Warmed and freeze-thawed soil microbial communities from the Hubbard Brook experimental Forest, New Hampshire - Hubbard Brook CCASE Soil... | ecosystem: Environmental > Terrestrial > Soil... | reverse complement strand
TTTCATCGCTGTCAGCCGTAGCCGCCGCAGGAGTCCCCGCGATCAATTGCTTTCGCATCTCCACCGGATCTTTTCCCGACGCCGCGGCAATCTCATCGATAAAACTCTCCACCGCAAAATGATTCCAATTCGGATCCACGGCGCGCCAGTATCCTCGCGGAACCGCCGTGTGCAGAAAACTCTGCTCCAGAAAATAATTCGCCACCGAGCCGTTCGGCAATCCCGTCCCCGCGATTTCCGTCCCGCCAATATCAGGAATATCGCCGCCCAGATAGGTCCCGTCCGTCGAAGGTGCTGCAATATGGTGCAACCACGCCACCGGGTTGTTCTGCGCATCCAGCCCCGCGAGCATTCGATGACGCGTCATCGGCCGGTAAAAATCGTGGCTGATGTCATCCTCGCGTGTCCAGGTCACCTTCACTGGCGCTCCCACGGCGCGCGAAATCAGCGCCGCTTCCACTCCGTACTCGATATTGAGCCGCCTCCCAAAACCGCCGCCCAGCAGCGTCACATGAATCGTAATCGCAGACGCCGGCAGTCCCAGCGCTCTCTGTAGCGCCGTGGCCATCCCGCCCGCGTTTTGCGTGGGAGCCCACACTTCGCATTTCCCATCGCGCACAAACGCAGTGCAGTTCGGCGGCTCCATCGCCATGTGCGCCAGAAAAGGCGTTTCGTACTCCGCTTCCACCTTTTTCACAGCGTTCGCGAACGCCGTTTCCGGCTCTCCAATTTTTCGCAATTCCTTACCTGGACTCTTCAAAAGGCCCGCCAGCTCTGCGCGATGTCCTTCTGTCGATTCCGACACGCCCGACCCGTCCTCCCACTCCACCGTCAGCGCGCGTCTCGCTGCAACAGCTCGCCATGTGGAATCCGCCACCACCGCCACTCCGCCCCACAAATAATGTTGGTGCCCTGAATTCGGCGCGCGCTCTTCTCCAAATAGCGGAGGCAATTCCATCCGCGGCACTTCCACCACTTTGCGTACTCCCGGCGCAGCTAGCGCCTTGCTCGCATCAAACGCCTTCACCCGCCCGCCAAACACCGCCGGCCGCGTCACCGACGCATACAGCATCCCCGGAACTTTCGTGTCGATCCCGTAATGCGCTTCGCCGATCACAATATGCTTGTCATCCACGCGCTTTCTTTTCGTGCCAACAATCCTGTAGTCCTGAAAATTCTTCAGCGGCACATCTGTGGGTACCGGAAATCCGGACGCTTTCTCCACCAGCAATCCATATCCGATTTTTCTCCCAGTCTTCGTATGCTCGATCACGCTCCCACCAATGGCCTTGCATTCCTCCTTGGGCACGCTCATCATCTGCGCTGCGGCACTCAGCAACATGTCCCGAGCCGTCGCCCCCGCCTTGCGCAACGGATCCCACGAACTTCGCACGCTAGCGCTGCCTCCCGTAGTCATGTCCCCGTATTTAGTATCAAAGTCCGCCTGCTTCACCGTCACGCGCGCCCAATCGGCGTCCAGCTCTTCCGCCAAAATCATCGCCAGCGACGTCCGCACTCCCTGCCCCATCTCTGACCGCGCTACGGTCAGATAAATATCGCCGCTTGGCTTGATCTCAATGAACGCATTCGGCTGGAAATCCCCGAGCGCGGAGTCTTTGCTATTGGCGCTCGCCGCCTGCTGCGGCGTCCGTGCAGGCAGATGAAATCCAATAACAAGAGTGGCCCCGGCAAGAGTCCCCGTCTTCAAAAATTCCCGCCGCGTACTTTCCGCAGAAAGCGGTTTAGCCGCACTCATCGAGTACCCCCAGCAATGATCCTCGCATCGATTGCACAGGAATTCATAGCATCGCTCCCCTGGCTTTTCCCGGCAAACTCTCGCGTGAACTTTACGTTCAGACCGCGCCAATTGCAATTCGTCTTTGTTTCTCAGCCTCGCTCGGCAAAGGCCAAGCGAGGCTGAAAACTATTGGTTGCCTTCGCTCGTTCCCGCTCGTAGCATAGTTGTGGGTCCGAGTTGCCAGGCGGGCCGCCACGTTTCCAGCTTCTGTTGCTCCCAGCCTTAGGATAGCCATGAACGATTCCATCAATAAGGTTGTTGTGATAACCGGAACTTCCAGCGGCATCGGCCGCGCCTCCGCAGTATCGTTAGCCCGCAGAGGATTTGAAGTTTTCGCTGGCGTCCGCAAATTGACGGACATCCGCCCGCTACGTGACGAAGCCGGCAGCAATCTCACTCCTGTAATCATGGACGTGGCCGACGCCGCCTCCGTCGCGAACGCAGCAAAAGACGTCACCGCTCAAGTCCAGGGCCGTGGAATAGATGGCTTGGTGAACGTGGCCGGCATCGGAATTTCCGGCCCGCTCGAATATGTGTCCCCGCAAGATCTCCGGAAAATATTCGAAGTAAACGTCTTCGGCCAGATCGCGGTCACCCAGGCGTTCTTGCCTATGCTCCGCAAAAGGCGCGGCCGCATCGTCAACATCAGTTCGGTGGGCGCGCACATTGCTATTCCGTTCGGCGGAGTGTTGGGCGCCAGCAAGAGCGCCTTCGGTTCGCTGAGCGATTCGTTGCGATTGGAGCTTCGTCCCTTCGGCATTCGCGTTTGTGTGATTGAACCAGCGTCGATATGCACACCCGCGGTCAAAAAAACTCTTGGCGATGTTGAGGGCCTCATCCAAAGTCTTCCCCCGGAAGGCGCGAAACGCTACGGTGACATGCTCCGAAATTTCACCAGACGTGCTTACGCACGCGAAATGAACGGCAGCTCGCCTGACGTCGTCGCGCGAGCCGTGCTCCACGCTCTCACCGCGCGGCGTCCCAAAATCCGTTACCTCGTAGGAAAAGGTTCCAGACCGCTCACGATATTGCCACGATTGCTTCCAGAGCGTCTAATGGATAGCCTCGAGACGCAGCTTTTCGGCTTGCATGTTTCCGCGGAAGGCAGATAGAACTTTGGCTTCCATCCGCGCCGCCTTGAGGAAACTCAACGAAAACTTCCAGGAGTCCACACGTTTCGAAGCGACGTGAGCGAGCCCAATGCGATTCCTGTCCTCTTCGAGGCCGTAATCAAAAATTTTTCCGCTCTAAATGTGCTCATCAACAACGCCGGAATCATGCGCCAGATCAATCTCCTGTCCCGAAAGAATGAAACGCAAAACGACGCGTGGCACAATTTCCCAGCGAATTTCGCACGGCAGCGAAGGCCCGGCGCAAAAAAGAATCTGCCTCGCGGGATGCCTCCGAACAGGGTAAAATCCCGCTGAAGGCACAAAAGGAAAAGGAGCTACTATGAGCGCCACTCCCACCACCGGGCCGTCCACGGCCGTGATCGCCAACATAAAAGAAAAAGCGCGCCTGCTAAGTATTTATTCCATGATGTCCACCACCGCCGCCGGCTCAGGACACCCCACGTCCTGCATGTCCGCTGCGCAACTGGCCGCCGGAGTTTTCTTCTACGCCATGAAGTTCGATCCCAAGAACGCCAACTCCAATGACGGCGACCGCTTCGTGCTCTCCAAAGGCCACGCCGCTCCCCTTCTGTATTCCGCGCTAGCTGAAGCCGGCGTTTTTCCGGTATCGCGCGTGATGACCCTTCGCCAGCTCAGCAGCGAACTCGAAGGCCATCCCACCCCGCACATTCATGGAGTGGACGCAGCCACCGGTTCCCTCGGCCAGGGCCTTTCGGTCGGCGCCGGCCTCGCCATCGGCGCTCGAATGGACAAAAGTCCCACGCGCGTGTACGTGTTAACCGGAGACGGCGAACTTGCGGAAGGACAAATCTGGGAAGCAGCCGCCTTCACGGCCTTTTACAAGCTCGACAACCTCACCGTGATCTGTGACATCAACGCGCTCGGGCAGAGCGACCCCACCATGTATCAGCACGATATGGAAGTTTACCGCCGCAAATTTGAGTCGGAAGGTTTTGCGACAGAAGTGATCGACGGCCACGACGTCGCCGCCGTCCTCGCCGCGCTGGACCGAGCAAAAGCCGTCAAGGGCCGTCCGCAAGCAATCCTGGCCAGAACCATCAAAGGCCACGGCTTCAGCGAAGTTGCGGGGAAAATGGGCTGGCACGGCAAGCCCTTTTCGAAAGAGCAACTCGCAGCAGCGATTAAGGAACTGGGAGGCACGCCGCCCGTAGTTCCTCCCGACCCGGGAAAATCCTACAGGCGCACCGACTTACCCAAGCCGCCCGATTTCCCCGAGCCGCCCGCTCCCGAATACGCGCAGGATAAACCCATCGCCACCCGCGAAGCGTACGGCTTTGCGCTGAAGCGCCTGGGGAAAGTGAACCCGCATATTGTAGGCATCTCCGGCGACGTGAAAAATTCCACCTTCTCTGAGATTTTCCAGGACGCCTATCCCGACCATTTTTATCAAGGCTTTATCGCGGAGCAAAACCTGGTCAGCGCCGCCGTAGGACTGGCAGCTCGCGGCAAAGTCCCCTTCGCCGATACTTTCGCCTGCTTCCTCTCCCGGGCCTACGACAACGTGCGCATGGCCGCCATCAGCCGCGCGAATATTAATCTCTGCGGCTCGCACTGCGGCGTCTCCATTGGTGAAGACGGCCCGTCGCAGATGGCTCTCGAAGACATCGCTATGTTCCGGGCTGTGCATGGCTCTGAAGTTTTTTATCCCGGCGACGCAATTTCCACCGAGCGTCTCACTGAGCACATGGCACGTCGCGCGGGAATAAATTACCTGCGCACATCGCGCCCCAAGATGCCCATCCTCTACTCCAAGGACGAAAAATTCCCGGTCCCCGGATTTAAAGTTCTGCGGCAAAGCGCGCAAGACAAAGCCACGGTGATTGGCGCGGGAGTCACACTCCACGAAGCGCTGAAAGCCGCAGACCAGTTGAAATCGCAAGGGATCGCGATCCGGGTGATTGACCTCTATTGCGTCAAGCCGCTCGACGGCAAAGCCATTGCCGAGCAGATCAACGCAACCGGCGGCCGCCTGATTACCGCCGAAGATCACTGGCCCGAAGGTGGTCTGGGCGAAGCCGTCCTCACAGCGCTCGCGGGAGAAGGCGTCTCTCCGACAAAATTCAAACTAATCGCAGTCACCAAGATGCCACATTCCGGAAAGCCCGAGGAGCTGATCGAAGCCTTCGGCATTTCCGCCAAGCACATAGTCGAAGCCGTGAAGGCCATTTCGTAACCAGCGGACGGCTCACGGCCGATCACGCTCGGCCGAAAAACGCAGGCCGGAGCGACAATAAAAATTCCAGCGAAAAATTGACACGCCGCGCGATCTCGCTGGCGAAAAAGCTCCGCGGAAGAGCACGCTGTCTGTGCAGTCGAATTGGCGGGAAAATTTCAGGTGAAAGTTAGAGAGGAAAGCGAGTGGCGGACAAGCTAGTGGTGGTAGGAGTGCTCCCGGAAATAGTAGTGCTCGAACCCGGAGATCAAGTCGAATGGTTTTCCAACGCCGGGAACCTCAAGATCGAGTTCGATCCGCAGCGCTGCCCTTTCTCCTCAAACGTATTCCAAGCCCCACCCGGCATCCGCTTGCAAAGTGGCGCGATCCGTTCGGGCCTCAACCCCGGCGCGTACCGCTATAAGCTGTCGCTCAACGACGCCATCGTAGCCAACGGTGAAATCTTCCTCCGCCCGAAGGCGTAAAAGCAGCGCCTCGGCCTTCGAGCGGAGATCGGCGGTAGAAGCTCCGGAAATCCGGAACCGAGTTACCAGCAGGAATTATCAGATTTACAGGAATCAGTCACCGGCCGTAGCGAGCGAGACGCGCTCCTGCGATACCGAGTCAGCCAACACGCGGCGTATCGGAGCCAGCATGGACGCCGGCACTGGGCGTTCACGCTGCACGTTGACCTCAGCCACTTTGCGAGGGTATTCCCTACGGCGATCCAGCCACAAACCAAATTCTTTCAAGAGATCTCCAGCGACTCCCGGGTCGTCGGAGCGCTCTACACCCCAAAAACGAAGCCGCTCTTCGTTCTTTTGCAATAATTGCAGTGCTTCTTCCAGCTTTTTCATCGCAGCATTAAATGTGGAAGCGAGGAAATAGACCGGCAACGACCATCCGCCGCGCCCGAAATACGCGCGCACGCGGACGTTGTATTTGCCGTTCTGGTTCTTCTCCATCGCGCATAAATATTCGTTTCCTGATGATGTGCTCTTGGTAGGCATCCTGCTCCCCAGTTTTTCCGCCATGCTCCCAAAGTCGAGCGTCCTCGACACTGAGCGGCGGGTCTTTCCCAATGTGAGTGCTACCGCAAGCCTGCTAACCTTGGAACGTTTTTCCGGCATCGAAGTGCTCCTTAAGATGGCGCTCAGCAATTCGTGACCGGGCGGAAATTGGGAAGTTTCTCGCCTTAGGTCAGAACCCCGCTGGCGACGGGGCAGGCTCTGCGGATACACACCATTTTATAGAACCTTCAGAACGGAGGCAAGGACCGCCACTTAAATTGTTAACCTATTTATTTGCAGTAAGTTACGCGGAAATTTGGAAGGGTGTGATAGGAGAAATCGCTGTGAAACCTCCGAACACGAGCGAGCTATTCACTGGGACTCGACCTAGGTTGGGCGAACTCGTTTGAACTTAGCTTGTGCGCGACAAGCGCTTCATCACATCCGCGTTGATCGTCAACTTGCCTTCCTTTTTGAGCCGATCTTCCAACGCGGTGCGAAAAGCCTCAAAGGCAGCGGTTTGCTTCGCTTGCAGTAGCTGCTGCTTGATCTGGTCGGACTGCCCAGCTAAGTCCGCGGGGTTGGCCGGCTGGTGGCCGAGAACTCGGTAAACGAGCCAGTTACCCACCACCTGGGTTGGCTGGCTGACTTGGCCAACGGACATTCCAAAGGAAGCCTGCAGCAACTTTGCAGCGCCGAGGTCTGGCACCGAGCCGTTTCGCGCAAAGGCTTCGGGCGTGACTGCGGTAAGACTCAAAGCTTTGGCGGCTTGATCAAACGATTCGCCGGATTGAACGCGTTTGGCCAGTTCCTGAGCTTTGGTTCGAGCCAGCTCGATGGATTTTTCCTGTTGATAGTCGGCGAGAACTTTGTTACGAACTTCCGCGAGCATTCCCTGATGAGCGGGCTGGATGTCTTTCGGCGTTAGAATCACGAAACCCTGAGGGATCTGAAGCGGCTGGCTCAGTTCGCCCGGACGCAGTTGAAAGAGGATCTGGTGAAGCTCAGGGGAATTTCCGAGCTCGCCGATGGCGTCGGTGACGGACGCGGGCGGCGTGTCGCCAAGCTTCAAGTTGAATTTCCGAGCCAAGTCGTCCAGAGACTGGCGATTGGATTGGCGAACCGCGCTGGCCATCTGCGTGGAAATATTGTTGGCCTGTTCGGCGGCCTTTTGATCGGTGAGGATGGGAACGATAGTGCTGCGAACTTCCTCGAAAGGCTTGGTGTGAGCAGTTTCACGGTCCAACACTTTGATGATGTGAAAACCGTACTGCGTTTTCACCAAGTCGGAAACAGAGCCCTTAGGGACGCTAAAGGCGGCCTGTTCAAATTCAGGGACGGTTTGCTTTTCAACAATCCAGCCGAGGTCGCCGCCCTTCGGCTTGGTCGCGTCATCTTCTGAATATTTTTTGGCTAAATCTTCGAAATTAGCGCCACTTTTGGCTTTCTTCAGAACATCTTCGGCCTTCTGGCGAATTTCGGCGATTTCGGCGTCGGTCTTGCCGATGGTCTTGAACAGAATGTGCTCGACGTGCGCTCGGTTTTCGACTTTGTATTGGTCGATGTGCGCGTTGTAATACGCGCGAAGGTCGTCATCGCTCACCTGAGTGCTTTCCCGCAATTTTGCCAGGTCCAGCAGCGCGTAGCGCGCGGACCGTTTTTCGGGAACTTGATAGCGGCTGGCATTCTTGTTGTAATAAGCGGAAAGTTCCGCGTCGGTCGGCTGAATTGACGAGGCGAGTTCGGTAGGTTTCACCAGCGCGTATTCGATCTGAACTTTTTCATTTCGGCGGCGGAATTCGTTTTCAATTTCGGCCGGAGTGACACTGATAGAGGACGTCACCAGCAGCCGGAACTTTTCCATCAGCATGTCATCGCGTAAGAATGATTCGAATTCGGGGACAGACATACCCGTGCGATTCTGAACTTCCGCCACATACCGATCCTTGGTCCAGGCCCCACCTTCCCATGCCGCTGGCAGCAACTGTTTGATCCGATCCGACTCTTCTTGAGGGGTTACGCTGAGGCCCAACCGCTGAGCTTCCAGCTCAAGAGCGCGGGAGAAAATCATCTGATCGAGAACCTGTTTGGCGTACAGCCCTTTGAGCATTTCGGGAACGTTTTGTCCATGCAGGACCATATTCAAATGGCGCTGTACGTCGAGCAAGGAAATGTCCTGCCCGCCAACGGACGCCACCGTGTCAGGGCTATTGGTGGTTGACCCACCAACCAGGCCGGGCACCAACGTAATCACCATGCTCACGCTGATAAGGACAAGTAAAACGATCATGGTGACCTTGACCCATCGATTGCGGTCGAGATCCCGCTGCTGAATGCTTTTCAACATAGACCTAGCGACTCCTATGGCAATACCGAATCTCACGATTATAGTGGAGTTTGCTGCGAAGCCCAAATCAGATTCACGGGCGAAAACCGAAGCAAAGGCGGCATTTCAGAGCTGTAAGCTAGCCGCCGTATTTCCAAGGAGAATCCCCTACAACCAGAGGATCTACTTCTCCGCGATTCCCGGCTTCGACAACTTCCAAAATCGCAATGGCGTGATCGCCGTAATCTTCAGAAACGCTTACGAGTTTGCATTCCAGATAGGCTCTCAAATTCTCCAGGACCGGCGCGGAAGTTTTCCCTTCGTAAAACGGCTCGCCATTTATGAGGCCGTTGGATTCTTTGGTGGCTGAAAAGAACTTTTGCGCGATTTCTTGCTGCTCGCGTCCCACGATATGCAAGACCGAGAAACCGCTCGACAGCAAGCAATCGAGAACGCTTCCATCTTTGCGCAAGGCGACCATCAATAGTGGCGGTTTGAACGAAACCTGAGAGACCCAGGTAACTGTGGCAGCCCCATAACGATCGCCGTGTCGGGAGGTCAACAAGTAGATGCCATTGGTGAAAAGGCGAAGCGTTTTTTGTTTCGCTTTGGCGTCCATGTCTCAAGGCAATACTACTCCAAAGTCAAACTCCTTGGCTTGCTGTAGCAAATTCGCAGGGCGTCTTGAACGCAAAGGTACCGGAAGTCCTAAGTTCCTAACGTAAGGGCCGGAATGAAAGGCAACTCGGCGAAACAACAGTGGCAGCAGCTGAGAAAAAAGCACCTCGATAGCAAGATTCTGGCCGCAACTATTTCACGGTGTAGGTTGCCGCGACCATCGGACTGTTTATATACCCGGCGGAAGTTGCAATCGTTTTAACTGCGGCAGAAGCGGAAAGAGTGATTGGCGAATTATACCGTTTGGTCGTTCCCATGCCAGGGGAAGGTGTGCTGCCGTCGATGGTGTAATAAATTTGGGCTCCGGTGGTCGTATCGTTCATGGTGATCGTTTGGGTCGGGGATATAGATCCTCCCGCGGGAGTAAATGTGGGCTTAGCGGCGCGCTGGCAGGTATAGGAGGTGCTCGCCTGACCGCTGTTCAAATATCCGTTCTCAGTTGCGATCGCTTTCACCGTGGCGGAAGCGGAAAGCGTGAAGGTCGAGCTGTATATCCGTGTCGTCCCCAGGCCAGGAGAAGGCGTGCTGCCGTCGGTTGTGTAGTAGATCGTCGCACCACTGGTTGTATCCGAAATGGTAATCGGCTGGGTGGTAGAAATAGTGCCGGACTTTGGGCTAAAGGCCGGTGTGGCCACTTTTTGCAGGGTATAGTTTGCAGACGCTATCTGACTATTCTCGTACGACGCTTCCGCAGCAATCGCCTTCACCATTCCCGAGGCGGTCAGCAGAAAAGCTCCGGAGTATCGCTTGGTCGTTCCTATGCCTGGAGACGGAGTAGATCCATCGGTGGTGTAATAAATTGCGGCGCCACCCGTGGGGTCAGAAATGGAGATTGTTTGTGTAGTAGAAATTGGGCCGGCTTTCGGGCTGATAGCAGGCTGCGCCACGCGTTGCACAGTAAAGGACGCCACAGCCGTTGGGCTGGTGGTATATCCGTTACCGGTTGCAATCGCTTTCACCACGGCCGAGGCTGGCAACATAAATGAGGTGCTGTATCGTTGTGTGGTCCCCACACCCGGGGATGGCGTGCTGTTGTCGGTGGTGAAATAGATTCCAGCGCCGCTGCTGGTATCACTGATCGATACGGTCTGTGTGGTCGATATCTTGCCCCCGTTGGGACTAATCGTAGGCTTGGCGGCCGGTTGCGTTAACAATGTATAAGTCGCGGTCGCCAGCGCGCTGTTCGATTCGCCTGGTGCAGTGGCGATCGCGTTAACAATCGTGGTCGCGTCTAAAGTGAGAGACGTAGTGTATTGCTGCGTGGTTCCTTGTCCAGGTGAAGGCGTACTGCCATCGGTGGTGTAATAAATCGACGAACCGCTGGTGCCATCCGTGATCGAGACGCCCAGAGAGCCGGTGAACGATTCGGATCCCGGCGTGATGACCGGCGATTGCACCTGCGTGCCTGTAGGAGTTGACGCGAAAGTCCACGTTTCTATCTTCTGGCTCGCGGTTAATCCTCCGGTTCCACCAGTAAAGCCGACGTAAGCAGTGCTTGACCCGATCGTTTGCGAAATGTTGATGGGCCAGCTGGTGGTGAAAGTTGCGTTCGCAGAATAGTCTGTGATCGTCATGGTCAGAGTGGCGCCGTCATAGGTGATGTGAACGGTCATCGTGTCGCCGCTATTCAGAATGACTCCGGACGAAGTCATATCCGTGGCGGGCACAGTGGGCGAAGCTCCATTAGTGTAGAGACCGGTGGAATCGTCACCCTCGCCGTCGTTGCTGTACAAATCGTATTTGACCGCCACGCTATTCAAGATGCCGGGAGTTCCGCCCGGGGTATCGGGACCGTATCCCAAACCTCCGCCACTCGGTCCTAGAGCAGTCGGCCCGGGGGAAGAGTTCTGAATCGTAAAAGTGATCCCGTCGGCTTGCGCGTTGGAAAGCTGAAAGGTGAAGTCAGTCGTAAAATTCGTAATGTTGGTCGGCGAACTGAAAAAAGCGCTTCCAGCTTCATTCTCAGCGCCGTTTGTCAATTGAAGGCGGCTATCGTCTAGATCAGTGGAGCCGTTGAATTGCATGCCCGTCGGAGTTGCGAATCCCATTCCGAAGTTAATGGTGGTAGCGTTGGGATTGATTGTAAACAATGCAACTACGACCGGACTGTCGTTCAAGCCTGGCGATGATGCTATTGCGGAAATCGTGGTGGTCGCGGTGACGGAAATTGGCGTGCTGTACTGCTTAGAGTTGTGATTCGGCGTACTGCCGTCGGTCGTGTAATAGATGATCGCGTTGGCCGTGGTATCTGAAAGTTGAACTGTTTGCGACGAGGTATAAGTGCCGGCGGCCGGCGATAGATCAGGAGGTGCAGTCTCACTCTGCACTGTGTAAGTCGCGGTGGAAACTGTACTCTGGAGATAGCCGTTTGCGACCGCGATAGCGTTAAAGGTGGTGGTGTCGGTTACGGTCACCGGACCCGTATATACAGTCGAAGTGCTCGTCGGTGTACTTCCATCCGTAGTGTAGTAAATGGTAGCGTTCGAGGGCGTACTGCTTAGGGTAACTTGAAATCCGGTGTTATAAGAACCAGCTACCGGGCTAAAAACAGGTGATCCCGTCTGCGGCCATCCTGCTGTTAAGCCAAAGACGTCAACCTCGTTCTGCGCTCCCACGTAGACTTTACCGTTGGTAACCACTGGCACGACGAACTTTACCGCAGGTCCCAGCGTGTCTCTTCCGCTTGTGAGATTCGACCCATATAAAAGGTTCGAAACATTGGTCGCGGAATATCCGCGAAGAATGGCAGGTCCTCCCGAGCCATAAGCGTCCGACTCTACTGCCCACACGATTCCGTTGCTTGTTCCGTTCGATGACACTACTGGGGTGGAACCCGGATAACCGCTGGATTCGGCTGACGTTGAGGTGGGCGATTGCGATAGCATGCCGTTCGTAAATGAATATGCCACTAGGTTACCGCCATTCCCCCACATGTAAACCTGTCCGTTCCAATAGGCTGGCATGCTCCACAGCCCGCCGCTCGTGCCTGACAAGGATTGGATAATTTCCGGATCGCTAGTGCAACCGTTGCAGTAATGGCTGCCATCGCTTGTTAGCTTGTCCCGGTTGAGGACGTAGATCTCCCCTTGCTTTCCGCTCTGTATCAGAATATGTGGATAAGGGCCGGGCTGCGGATCAGGAAGCGCGAGGACGCCGCCAGAACCGACATCGGTATCGGCGTCGTCTAAAGAAGCTTGGTTATAGGGAGTGAAATAATCTGTCGGAACTGGAACTCCCTTAGTTACGCCGACCCGCACAATGCTGTCTCCGTAATCAATTGTTGTTGATGGGGGAGGGGCTGGTGTGGTTACCGTATCGTCGCCATTTCCGGTAGCGACATAGATATTTCCTTCCGCGTCAGCAGTGAGCCCGGAGCCCGCCCCCCATATTCCATTGCCCTTTCCGTTTGGCGATGTACACCAAATACCTGTTTGGTTAAGCGGCGCAGAAGCGTTATAGGCGAGAATCCAGCCGTGCCACGGCCCGTTATCTCCGTGAGAGGCGAATCCGACGTAGAGGTATCCGTTGAGCAACAGAAGACCAGGGCGTTGATTCGCCCATTGCGGGTTAAAAGGTACCGTCGAACCGTTACCGTCAGGAGCCGTCCCGGGCACTGAACCGCTCATCAAAACCGGGCCGCCGAATTTCTCTGCACCGGTGGTGATATCGATGGCATGCAGGCGATAAATAATATTGCCGCCTTCCACCGTGTTTACCACCACGTACAACGTTTTCGATACTGGGTCGATTGTGGGCGTGCCGGTAATTCCCATCTCTGGATTAATGTCTTGAGTTCCACCCACGTCACTCGGCGTGACCGTGGTTGCGCCGTTGATCAGAAAGTTTACCTGCCACAATTGAGTGCCGTTGTCTGCATCAAACGCGTAAAGCTGGTCGTGCTCTGTCGCAACATACAAAACGTTGTGAGTTCCGTTCCCGGGGATTGC
>Ga0070765_100001869_pt1 | contig 13066 bp, 8 predicted proteins | sample HubBroMetageWFT5_FD_71516 | JGI IMG/M metagenome (GOLD analysis project Ga0070765, IMG submission 71516) | Warmed and freeze-thawed soil microbial communities from the Hubbard Brook experimental Forest, New Hampshire - Hubbard Brook CCASE Soil... | ecosystem: Environmental > Terrestrial > Soil... | reverse complement strand
TTTTACCTGCTTCGAGGCCACCACGAAACTGGAGGTGATGACCTTGTTTTCCTGCTGGGAACATTCGGAGATAAAAAACTCTTTCATGAGCCTCCGCGAAATCGATTTGCCGCATCCAGCGCCTGAAGGCGCATTGCACTTGCGGCATGCCTGAAGGCATGCCCTGATACGAATCTTGCTTAGGCCACGGCTGGTGGCAGCGCCACGGAAAACCAGCTTAGAACACGCCCAGCTTCTTCTTCTTTTTCAGTTTCTTCGCCTTGTTTTCTTTCTCGGTCGTCTCGACGGGTTTGGTTTGATTTGCGCTCGCTCCCGTGTCTATATAGCCAGGTTTGTAGTCAATATAGGCCTCCTCGCGGAGCGTGGTCAGATAAGCGCGCAGGGCAGGCTGCAGTTTCTGCATGTACAACGCGTCCTGGACTTTAGGTTCAATTTCCTTCAGGGTAGGAATGCCCGCCATCTGATGCTCGCTCACCTGCAGGATCATGTAACCCTGCTTGGAACGAATCACCTCCGTCATCTCACCAGCTTTCATGGCGAACACTTTATCGTCCAATTCCTTCGAGAGCGTGCCACGCTTGAAGTAGCTGAGATCGCCGCCATCTTTAGCTGACGGTCCATCGGAGTATTTTTTCGCCACGTCCGAAAACTTTGCGCCCTTTTGTATCTCCTCGAGCGCATCCTGCGCTTTGGCCTTGGCGACGGCCAGCGCTGCCTCCGTTTCTTCCTCCGATGGAGGTACAGGTTTGCCGTCGGCACCGACGACTGGTTTGCCGGGCGTCTTGGGCACGATCAGAATTTCACTCAAGCGCACTTCTTCGGGCTGCTCCATCTCCGCCTTGTGTAGTTCGTAGAACTTCTTCTCCTCGTCCTTGTTCATGGCCAGTTTCTGGCCCACTTCCTGCCCAATCACTTTCTGCGTGATGATCTGGTTCCGCAGGTTCTGCTTGAAGTCTTCGTATGAAGCGCCCTGCGCCTCCGCCGCTTTCTCCAGGTCCTCCATGGTTTCGAGGTTCATCTGCTTGCGCATTTCATCGAGGCGCTTGATGAGTTCGGTATCGCCGGTGATGCCGAGATCTTTGCCTTTTTGCAGCAGGAGTTGCTGGTCAACCAGATCGCGCAGAACATCTTTTTGCTTTTCCGCAAACGTGCGGTCGGCGCTGGAAGGGTCCTGCTGCTGAATTTCCTGCTTAAGCTGGTCGCGGCTGCGGACGTATTCCGAGCGCGTGATGATTTGGTTGTTGACCCGGCAGATGATCTCCTCGACCACGGTATCGGCCGGCAAAAGTGATGGGAGCAGCAGTGCGCAGGCAGCAGCCAGGAGCAGGGGAAGTCTGGTCTTCTTCATTAGGGCTCTCTCGAATCCTGGGTAATCCCGAGGAAAATTGTTATCTTATTTTACGCCGCAAACACGGTGGAGGCCAAGGGAACTGCGACAGGTGGTGGCCCAGCTTCACAATGCGACTCGCACGAAACTTCGCCCACCAAGGACACGAAGGCTCTTCCTGGCGAGTATCGTTCGGAAGTCTGGCGCCCTAACTCCCTCGTATGAGCGTCAGCGCGGTCACGTCGTTGTGTTTCGGAGCCATATGCATGAAGTCCTGAACGCGTTGCAGGATGCGTTGGGAAAGATCCCTGGCGGAGGCAGGCCCGGATTGCATGGCGCTCTTGACGCCCTCCAGACCAAATTCTGCGTTCTTCGACTCGGCCTCGACCACGCCGCGTGAAACGACGGCCAGCGAGCCCGTGGGGCCCAGTCCGACGATGCGGGCATCGGTCGGGGCAAGGGAGAATAGCCCGAGTGGCAGTCCGGTCGCGGCCAGTTCAACCACGCTGGCGTCATCGCGCAACAGGCCGGGGGTGTGGCCGGCGTTCACGTAGCAGACCGTACCCAACTCTTCGTTATAGCAGCCGGCGAAAGCGGGACAGCTGCGGACGCCTCCGGCGGCGCGCATGATCTCAAGATTGAGACGGCGCGCCAGTTCAATCATAGCGTCCGATTCGTTCAGTTCGGCGTTCGCGAAGAGCTCTTCCGCCGACGAGCGGAAACAAGACTGCGCGGCTTGCAGGACGGGGCCGCTGGTTTCGCGTTTGCCAGCAACGTCGAGCAACCCGAAAAGAAAGCGGTGCGGACTGACCCGCATAAAATCGTGGAGGTCGCCTCCGGCCCGCGAAGAAAAATACGCCACCGCCAAATCAGCGCCCTGGAGCGTGGGGCTATCCCCATGGAGGATCTCCGGAGTTTCTTCCGCCCTTGAGCCGAACCCGAGTTTTGAGAGCAGAGCTGCCATGAGGGCCGAAACTAACACAAAGTTGAGGACGGGGCAATGAGCGATAAGTGCCAGGGAGGCCGATTCGCATCGTGCCGCCCTAGATGCCTTCTAAAAGGGACATTTCTGTGGTGAAAATGCACTCTTTGGGTACTTGACATCCTCCCTGAACCGCCGCAAAATATCGCCAAATTAGGGAAAAAACGCACACTCCGTTTCACTCGCTGAACAGTCGACAAGTCTATGACGCTTAGCCAGCCGTCGCAGTCCCCTCAAAAGAAAGTCACTCCGGAACAGTGCAAGCATCCCCGGGTGCAGATCGTCTCCCGCGACGAAGAATCCGAATATGTGGAATGCCAGGAGTGCGGAGATGTTTTTGAGTCCAGTGAATTGAAGGACATGGCGATTGAGGAAAAGAAAGAGCCGGACGAAGCGTAACCTACGTTCGAGCACGGCTACATGATCTTAGTCACCCGATCTTAATAATGAGGTTTTCTGACGCATCCACCCAAAACCTCTTCCCTGGCGGAATCACCGTGGTGGCGCTGTATTCGGTGATCACCGCTGGTCCCTTCATCGGTACAGGTCGGCCGGGGACAAGGTCGTCCCGCTGGAACACGGGCGTGCTCACTCGTTTGTCATGAAAGAACACAGAGACACGTTCGACTGGCGCTATGCCCGGTAACTTTTTTTGCGCGGTGTGCCGCTTAACGTTTAAGTTGGACTCCGGCTGCGGCGTCCTCAAACGAACACGTAGACGCAGCGTAACTAGTTCGATCTCCCGTCCGGCGTGGTGATACCCGTAACGGCGCTGATGTTCATTGTGGAAGCGGGCAGTGACGTCGTGGTTGACGTCCTCGGCGGCGGGCACATTGAGTTCGTAACCCTGGCCGCGATAGCGGAGGTCAAGACTCCTTTCGTATTGCAGTGCGCCGCGCCACCGTTCCGCGCGGAATTCTTTCTGCGCCGACGCCTCCAGTTTGCGAAATTCTTTTTGCAATTTTGCCTGTGGTAGACCTCCGGCAAATCGCCAGAGCAGGGAGCGCGAGTAATCTTTGACGACATCGCTGACCAATATCCCAAAAGCCGAAAGCGCGCCCGGCCGCGCCGGAATTATCACAGTCGGAATCGCCAGGGTTTCCGCCAGTTCGCAAGCGTGGAGGCCTCCCGCGCCGCCAAACGCCACCAGCGCAAATTCGCGCGGATCGTACCCGCGCTCGATGGAAACGACGCGCAAAGCCCGTTCCATATTCGCGTTCACCACGCGTACGACGCCTGCGGAAAATTGTTCCAGGGTCAACCGCGAACGCAGTTTTTTCAGCCATTCCGACGTAATCCGCCGCGCACGCTCAACGTCGAGCGTGAACTCGCCGCCCAGAAATCGGTCGGGGCGAAGGCGTCCCATGATCAGATTGGCGTCCGTTACGGTGGGATCAGTTCCGCGGCCGTAGCAGATCGGTCCCGGATCGGCGCCGGCCGACTCGGGCCCCACGCGCAGCGAGCCACCGGCATCGAAGCGTGCCAGCGAGCCGCCCCCGGCGCCCACGGTATGAATCTCAAGCATCGGAACGCCCACAGGAAGCCCGGCCACTTCCGTTTGGCCGCCGGTTTGAACTTCACCCTGCACTGCTGCCACATCGGTCGAAGTTCCTCCCATGTCGAAGGAGAGAATCTTGCGGAATCCACTGCGGGCGGCCATCGCCGCCGCTCCGACTAGTCCCCCAGCCGGGCCCGACAAAACGGTGCGCACCGGTTCCCGCGCCGCCGCTTCCAGTGCCGTGATCCCGCCGCTCGATTGCATGACGAAGATCCGCGGCTTGGGGGAGGTGAAACCCACTCCCGAATTCTTCACCCGTGCCGCCAGTCGTTCCATGTAGCTCTGCATGAGCGGCTGCAGGTAGGCGTTCACGACCACCGTGCTCGTGCGTTCATATTCCCTAAACTCGGGCAAAATGCGATGCGATATCGACAGCGGTTTGCCCAGGTCTGCCAGAGCGGCTGCGATGGCCGACTCGTTCCCCCGGTTGGCGAACGAAAACAGCAACGAAATGGCAATGGCGTCGGGGTTGGAGATCCGCACCGCCTCGCGCAGCCGCGTCAACTCCGCGTCTGACGGACGCTCCAAAATTCGGCCATCGGCGTCTGTCCTCTCCGTGACGCCGAATCGCATCTCCCGGCGGACCAGCGGCGCCACGCGATCAAAGAAAAAGTCATACAGGCGAGAACGCGCCTGCCGTCCAATCTCAATAACGTCCTCGAATCCCGATGTCGTAATCAGCGCTACGAGAGCGCCTCTCCGCTGTAGCAGAGCATTAGTACCCACGGTCGTGCCGTGCAGCAGGGTGAGCGCCGCCGATCTCGTCTTGCTTTCACCTTCACCAATTTTCTTCAGGGCCCCGGCAATCGCGCGCGACGGATCATCCGGCGTGGAGAACACCTTTAGAGTCTTGAGGGCGCCGCCCTCCATCCAGACGCAATCGGTGAACGTACCTCCAGTGTCGATTGCGATGACCCGTGCAGGGCGGACAGTCTTGTCCGCTGCCTTTGACCCTGATGTTGACTCTCGCCGGTGCGAGGAGTGAAGCGCGGAATGCGATGCGCGAGCCATAAACTAAGGAAGACTACCACCGCCAGCGACCTGCGCAGTAGCGGAACCTGTGCCCGAAACATAACCGCCCTCCAGTGCTCGACTGCCGTATTCTGAAGCAGTGAACGGGAGAACCTGGAAGGCGTGGCTGGTCCCCGGCGGCTTGTTGCTGGCGCTGGCGGCGGCGATCGCCAACAGTTCCCTGTTCGTCCAGGTCGCCCCTTCGCTGGCTTTCTTTTACGTAGGTGTCTTCGCTGCCGGATTGCTCCTGGCCTGGCGTTTCAACTCCAGTCGCGTTCTGTTTTCCCTGCTGGTTCTGCTGTTAGCCCATCGCGCTGTCGATTTCTTCGCCGCCGGTCAGACTCACACTGGTACCGGACGCACCGCCGCGGCTCTCGCCGCCCTGCTGATCCCGCTGAACTTTATTGTGTTCGCCGAACTCCGCGAGCGCGGCCTGAGCGTTGCCGGAATCGCACCCCGCTTCGGATTGCTTTTCCTGGAGTCGGTAGTCTTCGCCGTGATGTGTCGTCCGGAAAATAGCCCCACCGATCCGCATCATCCTGGCGCAGTGGCAATCCCGCTCTGGATTCTGTTGAGTTTCGCAGCCGCCATTGCAGTCTTTGTCCGCCGATTCTTTCTAACCCGCAAGCCGATCGAGCCCGGATTCGCGTGGTCGGTGGTCGCCGTTTTCCTGTGGCTGCAATTCGCCCCGGTAGGCAAAATGTCGGACGCTTATGTAGCCACAGCCGCCCTCATCCTGGCGGCATCGCTGATCGAGACTTCCTACGTGCTCGCCTACCACGACGAACTGACCGGCATTCGCGGACGGCGCGCCTTCAATGAGTCGCTGCTCTCGCTCGACCAGCAATACGCCATCGCCATAGTCGATATCGACCATTTCAAGAAATTCAACGACACCTACGGACACGACGTAGGCGATCAGGTGCTGTGCATGGTGGCCAAGCGGCTATCCGAAGTCGCCGGCAACGGTCAGGCTTTCCGTTGCGGAGGCGAAGAGTTCGCCATCGTCTTCCGCAACACTTCGGCTAAAGAAGCGTTCGAGCATCTGGACGCGCTGCGGCAGACCGTTGAGAGATCCACATTCCATGTGCGTGGCTCCGACAGAAGAGCCGAGAAGGCTGCCGAAGAAGTTGCTGAGAACAGAAACGACCTTCGGGCGGGCAAGTCCGATCGCAGAAAGACCGGAAGAAAGAAAACCGCCGCAATTTCGAACCAGTCGCCCGGCCGTTTATCCGATCACCTATCGGTAACCGTCAGCATAGGCGTGGCCGAGCCCAGCACCCGCTATCGCCAGCCTGAGCAGGTGATTCAGGCAGCCGATCAGGCTCTCTACCGCGCCAAGCATAAAGGGCGAAACCGAGCAGAACTCGCCTCTACCGCCCCGCTTCGAATCGCCGAAGCCAAGCACCCGAAGGCGTCGCGGCTGTGACCCGGAGTATTCGCCCTTAAGAGATCCATGCGCCCGCTAGCCTAGTTCCCCGGAGGCTTTCCTTCGTGCGGAGCGGATTCGTGTTCCGCAGGCGGCTTCGAGGCATGTTCCGCAGGTGGCTTTGCCGCATGTTCCGCCGGAGGCTTTGCGGCATGTTCGGCGGGTGGCTTCGACTCAGGCTCTGGACGAGGCTGCGCCGCATGCTGCGCTGGTGGCTTGGACTCGTGTACGGGCGACGGCTTCGGTTCCGCCCGAGCCGTCTCGGGTTTTGGCTCCGGCTGAGGCTTGCTCTCCGTACGAGGTGTGCTCTCGGTATGCGGCTTGGCGGGCTTCGGCTCCTTGGCAGGCTTCGACTCGGGGGCGGCCGGCTTAGCTTCCGCACGCGGAGTGCTCTCGGTACGCAGAGTGCTTTCGGTGCGAGGCTCAGCTGGAGGCTTCGATGCGTGAGCTGGCTTCGCTTCCGACCGCGCTTTGCTTTCTGTACGCGCTTCGCTCTCACTTTCAGTGCGCGCCTTTGCGGCACTCTTGGATTCATGAGGTGTCGATTCGTGAGTTGTCGGCTTGGCCTCCGGTCGAGCTTTGCTCTCCGTACGCGGTTCAGTTTCAGTGCGTGCCTTGGCAGCAGTCTTCGGTTCGTGAGTAGCTGGCTTGGCTTCCGGTCGAGCTTTGCTTTCCGTACGCGGTTCAGTTTCAGTGCGTGCCTTGGCAGCAGTCTTCGGTTCGTGAGTGGCCGGTTCGTGACTGGCTGGCTTGGCTTCCGGCCGAGCTTTGCTTTCTGTACGCGCTTCGCTCTCGGTACGTGCCTTGGCTGCTGTTTTGCTCTCCGCTTTCTTTGGGGATGTGTGCGCGGATGCGCGCTCGGAAGCCGCCTCCTTACCCGCAACCGCACCCGATTCCTTGAACTCCCCAGGCTTGGCAGTTGCCGCCACTGCCGGATGTCCGTGGTTCACGGAAGCGAACTGGCTGCGATCGGAGCGCGCCGCATTCTCATGCTCGCGCTGCGCGGCCACCGCTGGGGTATGGCTCTCATGAGCAAACTTTTCTTGCGCGGCCGTAGGACGAGTAGAGACACCGCCATGCCCGCCGTTATAGCTGACGTAGCTGCCGTGCTCGATAACCGTCTTCTGATAAACATTGTGGACAATGTTGACGTTCACATTGTTCACCCGACTGTTATAGAAAAAGTGGCCGCCGTTCCAGTAACCACCGGCATAGCCGGTGCCGATGTAACCAAATCCGTAGTTGATTCCACCGTAGAAGCCGACCTGCGGGCCCCAGTAGCCGGCATTCCAAAGATAGGCGCCGTTAACCCAACCCCAGTAACCCGGCGTCCAGAGAAAACCTACTTCGGGCGCTTCCACCCACGTGCCCGGAACCCAGAAATATCCACCATCATCGCTGTAGCTCCAGTAGCCTGGCGTCCAGATATAACCATCGCCCGGACAAATGGGCTGCGTATAAACAGGTAGGGCCGGCGGAGCAATGGCGACCGACAAGACGACTTGAGCGGAAGCCGTCGAAGGCGCAACCGCGCTCGCGACCACGAGCGCGGCAAGAAGAAGACTGCACAGCGTTCCAACGCCAAAAGACCGGACCACTCGGCGGATATTGAGAGTTTGCATTTGCGTCATCACCTCATAATCGCGCCATTGCGAGCGCGCAGTAAAAATCTGGTCGTGCCGAGATCATCCTATGCAGCAAGAACCTCGGGCGCGATGCCGTGAATCCTGTAGCAGTAGAGAAACGTTACCGTAGGGGCCGGAACCTAGTGAGAGAATTGAAGATAAGCGAGTCTCACTCGGATGATTCGATCGAACAACATCACCAATCAAGAAGATGGATGAAAAACAGAATCACCGTGGCCCCCAGCGGCAGTAGAAGTCCGTCCCGCAGACTTCCGGTGGCGTGAGAGATCACGCCCACCATCCAGGGGATCACCGCCGGGCCGACCGCTGCCAGAGAAAACATGACCGCACCAATGCTCCGAGCGGCCACGCCGAAGCGCTGCGACAGTCGAGCTACAGCGATGGGATACAACGTGGAGAAGCCAAGTCCGGTAATCAGCGCACCGACAATCACGCCCAGCAGCGAAGGAGCCCAGAGTATCAGCCCGATGCCCGCCGCTCCCGCCGCATAGCCCGCCCGCAAAACGCGGCGTTCCGAACAATGCCGCAGAAACGCGGTCCCCAAACCCCGGCCCACCGTCAGGGTTGAATAGAAAAACGCCGGCATCATGGACGCGATCGAAGTCCCGCGCGGTCCCAACCTCGAAACATAGGAGGCGATCCATCCTCCAACGGCCGTTTCCGCTCCCGGATAAAGAAAGAAAACGGCCGCGAAGATCCAAATCGCTGGGCTCTTCGCCATCTCGCGCCATGAAGATGAAGGCGAGGACTCCGCCGCGTTCGCAGCGGCGGGAAAAGGCAAATTGCGCATGGCCAGCGCCAGCACTATAAGAAGAAGCGCCACTGAGCCGAGAAAGAAAGGCAGTAAACGATGAGCCGCCGTCCACGCCACCATAACCGAGCACAGCACCGCGCCGACGCCCCAGAAGAAGTTCAGCAGGCTCACCGCGCTTGCGTTCGAACTCGAACCGGAACCAAACCCGATCTCGGCAATCAGCAAATTGTCGGACGGGATAATCAGTCCCAGTCCCAAACCGAACGCAGCCACGGACAGCATCCCCAGCCCGAGCGATACGGTATAAAGCGTGGCTACGCCGCCAGCCATCAACAGCAGTCCCAAGAGAAACGCCGGACGAAACCCGAAGCGCGCCAGCAGGACTCCCGATAGTTGCACACCCACGAGCATCGCCAGAAATTGCACCAGAAACAGGTTGCCGGCCTGGGTGTCATTCATCGTCCAGCGCACAATCAGGATGGGCAGCATCGGGCCCAGCAGGGTAGTGAGAATGCCGGTGGGCAAAAAAACGATCTGGGCGGCCAGGACCAGTTTCCGGCTCGATGATGACGGAGAAAGCTCAGCTCGAAGGGTAGCCATGCTAGTGGAGCAACGTTCAGAATAACGCAAAGCCCACAGGCCGCTGCGCGATGAAAATGCAGAAGTCGCGCGTGAGTGCAACGAACAGATGACAATCGCCGGGAGGAAGGGCGCGAATGGTAAACGCTCGGACCCAATCCAGGGTGACACCGCCAACCAGCTGCGGGCTTTTTCCCAAGAACTGCTCTAGCGAACTTCGTGGCCGATGTATCTTTCGCGATCTGCTGGTCGGATTATAATGGCGCGCACCGATGCCTCCAGCATCTCGCAAAACTCGAGCCGAGAGAAACTCCGTCACCGTTTGTTCATCGTTGCCTTCCGACGTGGCTCGATCTGACGTGGAGAAGGAGGGAGCAAGATGAGAGTCACGTGGTCATCAGTGAAGTGCAATCTATCAGCATCGGCTAGAATGCGTACGCGCGATAGCGCGCTGCGTGGAGAATGAAGATGAACACGCTCTCGAAATACAAATTCTGGATAGGCGGAGCGCTTTGCCTGCTCATCGTCGGCCTGATCATTGGGGCGGTATACCCGAAGCACGTATCGGGAGCACAGGGCGCTCCACCGGACGTTGAGGTGGTGCAGGTCGAGCAGAAGGACGTTCCGATTTTTGGCGAGTGGATCGGCACGCTCGATGGATTCTCCAATGCCGACGTCAAGGCCCAGGTCACGGGCTACATCATGCGCCAGGGCTATCAGGAAGGTGCATTCGTGAAGAAGGGCCAGCTGCTCTTCGAGATCGATCCGCGGCCGTTTCAGGCAACACTCGATCAGGCTCAAGGACAGTTAGCGCAGGCTAGAGCGCAGCTGGCTAATGCCCAGGCTGTTCAAGGCCGAACTCAGCTTGACGTAGAGCGATACACTCCGCTGGCCAGGGAACAGGCAGCAAGCCAACAGGACCTCGACAACGCGGTTCAGAATAACCTGGCCGCCAAAGCTTCGGTCGCGACCGCCGAGGCTCAGATCAAGACGGCTGAGGCAGCAGTCGAAACCGCCAAGATCAACCTCGATTTCACCCGTCTTACGGCCCCCATCGACGGCATCGCGGGGCAGGCTCAGCTGCAGGTGGGAGCGCTGGTCAATCTGAACAGCGCTCCCGTGACTTCGGTGTCTACCGTCGAACCCATCAAAGTTTATTTCACCGTGGGCGAGCCGCAATACCTGGCATGGAGAAGACGCTTTCCGACAGACGCTACTCGCGCCGAAGCCGACAAGAACCTCCGCCTCGAACTGATTTTGGCCGACGGGTCGACCTATCCGCAAACTGGCACATTCTACTTTGCGGACCGCCAGGTGAATGAGAGTACCGGAGCAATTCGGATCGCCGGGCTATTCTCCAATCCTGGAAACGTGCTGCGTCCCGGAGGCTACGCTAAGGTTCGGGCGGTCATCCGAATCCAGCAGGATGCCTTGCTGGTGCCGCAGCGTGCGGTCTCCGAGCTGCAAGGCGGCTATCAAGTCGCTGCGGTGGATGATCACAACAAAGTGAGTATCCGAACCGTTCAAGTCGGCGACCGTGTCGACAGCCAGTGGGTTATTACGGACGGACTGAAGCCAGGCGAGCGCGTGGTTGCCGAGGGTGTGCAGAAAGTTCACGCTGGCATGCAAGTGAATCCCAAGCCATTTGCGGCGGGAACTACGGGCAGGTAATTCAATGTCAAAGTTCTTTATCAACCGTCCTATTGTTGCCATGGTGATCTCGATCGTGCTCGTGCTGGTGGGCACGCTCACCATCTTGACTTTGCCAGTCGCGCAGTTTCCCCGCATCGCTCCGCCCGAGATTCAAGTCCTCGCGACCTACATCGGGGCGGATGCGCAAACCCTGGAGCAAGCCGTTGCCACGCCCATCGAACAGCAGATGAACGGCGTGGACAACATGAACTACATGTATTCGCTGAACGCCACCGGCAACAACAGCACCAGCCTGATTGTGGATTTCGATTCAAAAACCGACCCCAATACCGATTACATTCTCGCGCAGAGCCGTGAAACGCTGGCCGCTTCTCAGCTTCCCGTGGACGTCACCAACTATGGAGTCAACGTCCGAAAATCCGTTACCGCTCCGCTCACGTTAATCGCGGTGTACTCGCCGCATGGGACGTATGACGCAACGTTTCTGGCCAACTACGCGTATATCAACCTTGTTGATCCCGTTCTGCGCTCGCCCGGGATCGGCAACGTTCAGGTATTCGGCGCCGGCCAATACGCGATGCGGTTGTGGGTAAAACCCGACACATTGGCTAAGCTCGGCGTCACCGTCCCGGAAATCGTCAGCGCCATTCAAGCGCAAAACACCGTGAACCCAGCCGGGAAGGCAGGCGGCGAACCCGCTCCCAAGGGCCAGGAATTCACTTATTCGGTGCTCGCACAGGGCCGCCTCATCTCTCCGGAAGAATTCGGACAGATCGTGGTGCGCGAGACGCCTGACGGGGGGACGGTTCGAGTCCGCGATGTCGCTCGCATCGAGTTGGGCGCCCAGGACTATAGCGTCGCCGGACGTTACAACGGAAAACCCAGCGCGATTATTGCGACCTACCAACTGCCGGGATCGAATGCCGTCGATGCCGCCGCCGGCGTGAACAAACTCATGGCGAAGATGAAGGAGCGCTTCCCAGAGGACTTGGATTACGTGGTGGCGCTCGACACGACGCGCGCGGTCACGGAAGGCATGAAGGAAATCGTTGAAACGCTTTTGATTGCCCTCGCGCTCGTAATCTTTGTGGTCTACATCTTCTTGCAGGGCTGGCGCGCCACGCTGATTCCGCTGCTTGCGGTGCCGGTCTCGCTGGTCGGCACGTTCGTATTTTTCCCGTTGTTCGGGTTCTCCATCAACACGCTTTCTCTCTTTGGTTTAGTGCTGGCGATCGGTCTCGTGGTGGATGACGCTATCGTCGTCGTCGAGGGCGTTGAGCGGCACATCGAAGAGGGCATGACGCCGAAGGACGCGGCGTTGAAAGCGATGGAGGAGCTGTCCGGCCCCGTAGTCGGCATCGCCCTGGTTCTCTCCGCCGTTTTCGTTCCGACCGCTTTCATTCCCGGAATTACCGGCCAGCTCTACCAGCAATTCGCCGTCACGATTGCGATTTCCGTTTTGCTTTCCGCGTTCAATGCGCTCACGCTTAGCCCCGCGCTTGCCGCATTACTACTCAGGCCGAAGACCGAAAGCCATGGACTCCTGAGGAGATTTTTTGATTGGTTTAACCGAGTCTTTGAGCGAGCCACGGAGGGCTACGTGAGCTGGAGCGCGGTATTGCTCCAAAAGACCCTTGTCGTGATCGTTATGCTGGTGGTGTTCGGGGTAGCGGGTTTCTTTTTTGCCAACCGAATCCCCTCGAGCTTCCTTCCCGACGAAGATCAGGGTTACGCCTACGTCAATGTGCAGTTACCGAATGCAGCTTCTCTGGAGCGTACGACGGCCGTCACGGCTGATGTGGAAAAAATCCTCATGAATACGCCCGGAGTCGAGCACGTTACCTGCTTCGTCGGCTTCAGTTTGCTCAGTTTCGTTCGCACCAGTTACAACTCGACCTTTTTTGTGACGTTAAAGCCCTGGGACGAACGCAAGACACGAGTCGAGCAATTTCAAACGTTCAAGGCGAATTTGAACCGGCAGTTGAGCCGGTTGCCCGCGGCGGTCGCTTTCGGTTTCTCCCCGCCCGCCATTCCCGGCGTCGGTACTGCGGGGGGATTTACGTTCATTCTCGAAGACCGTTCGGGGAGCGATATTCAGTTCCTCACCAAGAACCTGAACACTTTTCT
>Ga0070765_100001866_pt1 | contig 13068 bp, 12 predicted proteins | sample HubBroMetageWFT5_FD_71516 | JGI IMG/M metagenome (GOLD analysis project Ga0070765, IMG submission 71516) | Warmed and freeze-thawed soil microbial communities from the Hubbard Brook experimental Forest, New Hampshire - Hubbard Brook CCASE Soil... | ecosystem: Environmental > Terrestrial > Soil... | reverse complement strand
CTTGATATAGCGTAGTCGGTTCCAGACGATCCGGCCGACATACATCTCGTTGTTCAAGATACCGGTGCCGCGTCGCCGGTTGCCGTTGATCGTGCTGAAGCCCCAGTCGCCGCCGCCCGGCGCTTTGATGCCTTCCTTGTTCAGTTCGAACGCGATCCGCTTGGGCGATTTGCCGGACGCATAATTGCTAAAGATCCGTCGCACGACGCAGGCTTCGAACTTGTTGATCGCCCGGTCGCCGCGCACCGGCTCGCCGTCGGCTGCGAGCTTCTTGACGACGTCATAGCCATAGCAATTGCCGCCGCCGGACTTGCCGCCCTCGACGCGCCCCCGTAAGCCGCGGCGCACCTTGTCGGCCAGATCCTTTAAGAACAGCGCGTTCATCGTGCCTTTAAGCCCGACATGCAGGTGGGTTATGTCGCCCTCGGACAGGGTGACGATCTTCACGCCGGAAAAGGCCATGCGCTTAAAAAGGCCGGCGATATCCTCCTGGTCCCGGCTGAGGCGGTCCATGGCCTCGGCAAGCACGATCGCAAACCGGCCGCGCGTCGCGTCCTGGATCAACTCCTGAATGCCCGGGCGCAGAAGCGAAGCGCCGGAGATGGCGCGGTCGACATAGCTGTCGACAATCGTCCAGCCCTGCTTCTCGGCATGGAGACGGCACAGCCGCAGCTGATCCTCAATCGACGCGTCGCGTTGATTTTCCGAGGAGTAGCGGGCGTAGAGCGCGACTTTGATCATTCTGGCCAGACTACCTTATTTGGTGGTGCCGTTCTCCTTCTTTGGCAGTGCGTCGAAATACTCATCCGCAGCTTGACGGGCGAGAAGCCGCACCAGTTGGACCAGCCGAGGATCGCGCCTATTGCTGAGGGTGACAATCAGCCGATCAGGCAATTCCGCTTCCCGTCTCGGCAATGGCACGACTTTGCCGGTTCCGACCATGATAACTCTTTCTCGGTCCGAAGCGCAGCCCGTACCGGCCCGCAGTCCCTGAGCTAATACGCAGATTCGTTCGGTGGAACCGGTCCGTAGGCGGCGTAGCACAATAACCTGTCAAAGGTGGTAAATGAGAAAAAGCGGCGCCCCTGGCGCGGCTTCGGCGGTGCCCTCGCACTGTCGGCAAACGCCTAGTAGCTTTGGCGGGTCGGGCGGCACGGGCGCCAGGCTCGCCACCGATCGGGCTCAGGGGTCGACATGGGGGCTGAGTTTCGCCGTCAACCTCAGGCCGCTCCGGGCCGTGTTGGAGTGTCTCGGCTTTGCCTTGATGTGTCCGACCAAGCCTCCTCGCCCCGATCGAAGGGCGCCATCAGGCCAGGCAACCATAGTGGAATTCCACAGCAACGATGGGCCTAGGTTCGCAAAACAGGGATCGGATGCGATCATTAAATAGAAGTAACTAACCATCAATTCTGCGGAAAATGTGAATTTCTCCACAAAATACCACTGCAATGGACAGCGCGCCGAGAGAGGATGCGGTGTAACGGAACCGTGCACTCTCATTGAACTGCGGCCTTCCGCTCTGGAGTACAGCGATTCAACTGGCGATGACACAGATGAGAGTTACAAGAAAACCGCAAACGGGGCGCAGCACCCGTTTGCCTGATGGTATTCGGCACGGAAATGTTGAGCTCCGGCATCTCCGCTACTTCGTCGTCGTGGCCGAGGAGCTGAATCTCCGTCGCGCCGCCGATCGACTCGAGATCACGCAGCCGGCGGTCACCAAACAGGTATCAGGGCTCGAAGAGCAGGTAGGCGCCAGCCTGTTTGCACGGGAACGCAATCGGCTTACCGGGCTTACATCGGCGGGCGTCGAGTTGCTGGCCGAGGCGCGCCACATACTCGAGCAGGTTGAGGACGCCATCCGTCACGTGCAGCTCGTTGCGCTCGGTCGCTCCGGCCGACTGCGGATCGGCCTGACCGATGACGCGGCAACTCTGCGACTGACCTCAATTCTCGCGGCGTTCCATGCTCGCTCACCAAATGTCTTGGTCGAGCTGGTCGAATTGTCGGGTCGGGAGGTGCTCTCTGCTCTGCGCGCTAACATCGTCGATCTCGCACTTGCCTCTGAGCCTGAGCCGTAGAACGCGGATGGGTTGGCCGTCGAAGAGCTGTGGCAGGAGAGCTGGAGCGTCGTCCTTCCTGAGGGACACCCACTCTGTTGTAAGGAGGCGATTGTCCCGGCTGATCTTGCTGGCGAAGCTCTCGCTTTGGTCGGTTCTTCGGCCCAGAAGACAATCCTCGCCCGGCTGCGCCGGCTTGGGAAGAAGTCGGATTGGCCTCGCGTTGCATTCCGTGTTTTGAACCGTCGAACAGCCATCATGTTGGCGCGCGCAGGTTCTGCCATCGCAATAGCGCCCTCTTCCTCGGTATTGGTCGCGGGCCTCCGGGCGGTGATGCGGCCATTGCTCCAAGACTCTGGCTACGCAGTAATCGCTCTGAAGCATGACATCGACCCGCCGCCGGGGTTGGTCGGGCGATTTCTCAATGTCGCTCGGGAGGTTTCGGGCGCGCGCTCCTCGAGCGATCAGCTTGGCTCCGCCGCCGCCGACTCTGTCGAGAGCGCAGTGTTATGCCCGACATGTCGGCGCCTCCGCATAAATGCGCGGTCGGTTCTAATGAACCGTTCGAGTATGTGGGGGACGATGCGCTCCACCGTGACTGGCTTGCTGTTGCCTGAGCCGACGGCGTCCGCATAGGTACGCAGCAGCGCAGCGAGCTCGGCCGAGAGGATGATCGTCAGACGGACCGGCTTATCGTCCGGGATGGGCCCGAGCTTCAGCTTCATCATGTTTCGCTCATCGATTGACATAAGGCCGCAGCACAATGTCTCGGTTGACAAGGACGCGCACCGGATATCCGGGCCTGACCGTCAAGGTCGGCTGGAGTGCAAGATCTTTCGACACAATGCGCTGTCCGGCCTCGTTCGCGGTGTTGTTCACGCTATCCCGCAGCCCGACGATGATGCGGTTATTGCTTTGAGTGCCATTGTTGGCAGCCAGTTCGCTCGAGATGCCGAGCAGCGAAGAGAGTACGACGCCTTTCAGAAGCCGCCAGGTGTGGTAATCCACCCCGTCCTCAAGCCCGGCATAACCCTGCGTGTTGGTAGCGAGGAGGTTATCGAGGACGATTGAGCTGCCGTCCGGCATGACGAGGCGTGTCCAGATCAGCAGCAGCCGCTCTTGCCCATAGGCGATGTGGCTGTCGTATTTGCCGATTAGCCGCGTGCCCTGCGGGACCAGCAGAAATCGCCCGCTTACTGTGTCGTAGACGTCCTCGGTCACCTGTGCCACCACCTGGCCGGGCAGGTCCGAATTGAGGCCGGTAATCAGGGCTGCGGCTATGACGGATCCCGCCATGAGCTGGTAGGGGCTGCGGGGCGTCTGAACGCGCTGTGGCGAGTAGATCGCTTGCTCAATATGCCCGTTAAGAAAGCCCTCCTTGTGCGATTGGCCGTTCTGGATGGACAGATCGTCACCGGCGGATGTTTGCGGTGCGGTTCCCTCTAGCGACGGGTTTGAAGTGCCACTTTCTGCTGCTTGACCTGGGGCTGCCCCGGTAAGGGTGGCCGGCCTTGCCGAGACCGTGAAGAACACGACAGATGCGGCCGCCTGTTCCCGCTCGCGCCGGCGCCGCTCGGCCTCCGGATCGGCGGCCGGTGTCGGGGTCCCCGTTTGTTGCTGCAGCATCGGTCGTCCGAGGTCACCGGGCAGCGGCGGTCCGAGCTGCGGCACCGGCTGGGGCAGTGAAGGCGCCGGTCTTGGTCGAGTGAGATCGGCGTAGCTGTCCCGCAGGTTGGCGAGCGCATCGGTCGGTTTGGCGTGGGTGTTGTAGAGTTCCGGGCCGCTGGTGAAACGCAGCGGCCGAATGCCCAGAGCGTACCAGAACGCTGCGAAGACAAGCGCGGTGGCAAGCGCCGTTGCAACCACTAGTGTTCGACGCGAGAGTCGCCTCACCGGACGCGGGGGAGCCCCGATCCGCAACTCCGATGGCGGAGGTTCCTTGCACGGCGCGCCGATGTCGCTCATCGGCCATCCGTTCGGCTGATTCGTACGGTCTGCTGCGGGTTGGAGCCGAGGCGCAATTCCGCCGCGGCGAACAAGCGGTCGACAATGTAGGCCGAGCCTTTGACGCGGTAATTGACGAGCTCGGCCTCGCCGGTCGGCCCGATGATAAAGAGCGGCGGGGTCTCGCCCTGAGCTATGCCGGGCGGGAACTGGATGTAGACCTTGTGCCCGTCATCAAAGGCCTGCACCGGCCGCCAGGGCGGAGAATCTCCGCTGATCCGGTAACGGAAGCGCAGCGATGACACATCGATGCCGCCCGCGGCCGTCACGTTGGCGCGCGTCTCGGCTTCGGCATTCTGCCGTCGCAGCGCGACGAATTCGTCTTGTGGATAGCGCCAGGAGACCGCCGCCATATAGGTCTCCCGGGTCGGATGCGCTTCGATATGATAAGTCCGCCGGTCTGTCGCGATGACGATGTTGTTCATCGGCAGGTCGGCGGAGACCGGCTTGACCAGCACGTGAGCTTGACGGGCGGCCCCCGATCCGCTCTCGGTGTCCCCGATCTTCCATTGGGTCGTGTCCCCGGCGGCGACCGCCTTCAGCTCCTCGCCAGGCTCAAGCGTGATGTCGGTGACGTGCACCGGGGCGACATAGAGCTGGTACAGCGCCCCGTCGCTGTACGGGTAGACCTGGATCGCATTGACGTAGCCGGCGCGTGTCGGTTTGACGCTAGCGGCGGCGTTGGCGAGCTGGACGCGGCGAGCCGGATCGCGGGGCTCGGACGCGCTCGTCGACCCGGCGCCGCGAGGCATCCGCTTGAGCTGGCCGGGCAGTGGCAGCAGCTTGGGCATTTGAACTATTTTGGCGGGTTTGGCAGGTTCCGTGTGGAGCGCTGCAGGATCGTCGTAATTGATCTGAGGAATTTCAGGAGCGCAGGCGGCGAGCGGCAGCAGCGCGACTACCCCCGTTGTGTGCCTCATCCACTGCCTCCCAGCTCCCGTGACCAGGCAATTGCGTCGATGTAGATCCCGAGTGGGTTTTTGCGCAGCCGTTCCTCGGTTCGTGGTGTTTGAGTGATCACAGTCAGGATCGCCGACCAGTGCTCCGCCGGTATCGCGGCACCTTCCTCGTATGCATGCTCGATCCACGCAATGCGGAACGACTTGTCAGAGGCGCGCACCACGCTAGTGACTTCGGCCGTGGCCGCGCGGTGCCCGATCTTGCCAAAGGGATCGACCTGCCGCGTAATCGTCGAGCACGGGCTTGGCATGGCTCGTGATCTGGTCGTAGGCGTCGAGCCACGCCTGCCGCACGACAATGGGGTCGACCGGAAGCGCGCGGGTATTCTGAACGAAACGCGCCAAGAAATAGCCAATCTGGGCGTCGCTCGGCTGGTATTCGGTAACCGCCGGCGCGATCGCATTCGCTGCACCGGTGCGATCCACCTCGACGACGTATGGCGTCACGCTCGAGCGGGAGCGGGCGCGGATGTCGCCGCCCATGGCTACGGCGGCGAGTGCCAGCGCACCAAAGGCCATCAGGCGCCAATTGGCGGCCTGCACGCGGGCCGCGCCGATCCTCTCGTCCCAGAGTTGTTCGGCACGCTGGTAGGGCGTTGCCGGCGCCGGTGTCTGCCCATAGCGCGTCGCGGCACGGCGCCAATTCATTTATCATCTCCTCGCAGGGTCGGCTTGAGCCCGCCGCCGCCAGCCGCGCCTTCACGCATAGCGCGCTCGACGCTGCGAATCATCTGCTCCCGGCGGAGTTGCCGCGCCCAGCCCGGCGCCCGCGAAGGATTAGCCGGTATAGTGCCTTCAGCGGTCTCGCCGATGGGTGATCCTCCAGTAGCAATCCAACCCGCGCGCTCGCCGGTGCGAAAATGTTCGGCCACACTGTCGGCGACCCGGTCGCCGGTCGCGCGCAACCCAGCCGTTGCCGCCGAGACACCCGCGCGAGCGACGCCGAGGACGCCTCCGCCAACCGCGGCCAGAGCCTCGCTGCCCGACGCAGCGCTCCCCAGTGCGTAGGCAGTGCGTGCAGCACCGCCAAGCGTTGCCGCCGAGGCGACCGCGCCGGCGCCGGTTCGAGCCGCTGCTGCCAATCCCGCGCCGCCCAATAATAACGTGCCGCCCACAACGGCGGCCGGCGCGACGGCAGCGCCGAGCCCGAGTTGCGGCGCGCCGGAGACGATGCCCGCGGCGATTTTGGGTGCATAGAGTGCGAGGCCACCGACAGTCATCGAGGCGAGCAGAACTGTCAGAGCATCCTGAAGAGAAAGTTCAGCGGTTGGGCTCGACGGGAGAACCTGCGAGAAGATCTGGGTTCCGATGCCGGTCACCACCGCGAAGACTAGGATGCGTACGCCTGAGGTGATGACCTGGCCAAGCACCGGCTCGGCAATGAATGAGGTTCCGCGCCAGAGGGCAAAAGGCACGAGGATGAAGCCCTTCAGCGTCGTCAGCTTGAACTCGATGACCGCGAGAAAGAGCATGATCGCGAGCACAAAAAAGGCGACCAGCGTTACGACCCAGGAGAGGGCCATCAGCATGATCTCGCTCAAATTCCAGAACACTTCCGGGAAGCCGGAGAGGCGCTGGATCTGGGCCAGCAGTACATCAGCGCCTTGCACGCCGGCTTGAGCAAGCTTGCCGGGGCGAAGAAAGTCGGCGTAGCTCAATGATGAGCCTGTCGCCTTAAGACCGAGCGCGGCAAAGCTCTTGAAAATGGCCTGCGCCAGACTGTTCCAATTATTCAGTATGAAGGCAAAAAACCCGACGTAGAGCACCTTCTTCGCGAAAGCCTGGATCACCTCGTCTTCGCCGGCAGCCCAAGCCAATGCCGCGAGGACGACGTCGATTCCAATCAGGATCTTGACTAGGAATCCAACGTCTCCGGAGATCAATCCGAAACCGCTATCGATATAGCGGCTGAAGATGTCAAGGAAGCGGTCGATAACGGCGATGTCGTTAGCCATGAGGGATCGGATCTGATTTTGAGAGAGTGTTCTCCTTCGTCGGTTGCGGATCGAAGGACGGACGCAACGGGAAAACCTCTCCTGGTACGGAAGGCGTGTGAGTCGCGCCGCTGCTAAAATGCACCGCATATCATCAGCCGAAGCCATCCCGAGCGTTTTGCCGCGCTCGAGTTCACCATTGAGCAGCGTGTGATCCGCGATAAGGCTGATAGCGCAGGAGCAATGATCGCAGCGGCAAGCGTCAGTACGATAACTGAAGCTTTCACGGGGCCGTCCCTTCGAACACCTGGACCGGCGCCGAGGTATAGCTCACACCGCTGCCCCAGAACCGCTGCCATTCGGCGTGCGCTCCTTCCTCGACCTCGGCGTGACGCATTGTCTCGGTGGCCTGCGCCCGTGCATTCGCGGAGAGCAAGGCCTGGGTGCTGCCAGCTGCCGCGATTGAAGTGCGAGCAGCTGATTGGTCGACTGGATTTCCTGCAATGCGCCGGCGGCGCCCTGGCTCTGACCGACCAAGGTCGAGAGCGTAGCCTCATCGGCCTGAATATCCGAGACGATGCGGCTCTGGACTTCCATTGTGTGCTTGAAAGTATCGACACTCGCCTGCCAGCGCGCCCGCGCATCCGAGAGGAGCTTCGCCTGAGTGATATTGCCGCCATAGGTCGGGAATAGCTGCTTAAACTGCTGGTCGATCCGGGCGACATCATAAGCTAGGCTCTGCGCCTGTCTCATGAGGCTGTTCACCTGGTCGATGGCACTGGTGATCTGCTGCAATGCCGAGAACGGAAGCGAGAGGAGGTTGCGGGCCTCGTTCTCCAGCATCTGGACGAATTGCTGGATCTGGGTGATCTGATTATTGACCTCCTCCAAAGTATGCGCAGCCGTCAAAATGCTCTGCTTCAGGTTCGAGATGTCGATCACCGGCAAGTCAGCGGAGACCGGCTCAGTGATCGCCAGCGAAGTCGCGAACGCGGCGCTGGCGAAGAGAGCGCGTAGCCGTTTCATGCCAGAGCCTCCGTCGAGGCATCTTGATGTTCGACCCGGCGATCCTGCTCGGCGTCGATCAAGTCGGGCCCAGTCGAGCTGCCGCTCGCGCAGCCAGGCCGGCGCGAAGCCCTTATCATTGGCTCGCGCCCGAACGGCCTCCAAACGCTTTAGGTCCTCGGCCTGGCTCACGCCGGTGAAGGTCAGCGTTACCTCCCTGAGCCCGAGGTCGAATAGCCGATTGCCGCGAGCAGACTGGAAATAGTAATCGCGCTTGGGCGTAGCGCGCGCGACCGTATCAATTTGCCGAGCATTCAGTCCGAGCCGCTCGTAGGCAGCGCGGCCCTGCGGCTCGACGGCGCGCGCGTTCGGCAAGAACACTCGGGCGAGGCAACTCTCGAGTATTGCTGGGGCGATCCGGCTCTCGGTCACATCGGCGAGACTCTGCGTCGCGAATACGACGGACGCGTTCTTCCGCCGCAACGTCTTCAGCCATTCCCGGATCTTCGGCCCGAACACCGGGTCATCGAGCAGGGCCCAAGCCTCGTCGAGCCCGATCAGGGCCGGAGAGCCGTCGAGCCGCCGCTCGATGCGGCGGAACAGATAAGTCAGCACCGCACGAGCGGCACTGGCGTGTGGCAACAGCTCTTCCATCTCGAACCCCTGCACCCTAGCTTCGTCGAGATCATCGCGTTCGGCGTCGAGCAGCCGTCCCCAGGGTCCATCGAGCGTGTACGGTTCGAGCGCGGCCTTGAGGCGGCTATTCTGGACGAGCGCTGCGAGACCGCTGATCGTCCGCTCGTCGCGCGGCGCACCGGCAAGAGACCCCAGTGCCGTCCACACCGCTTCCTTGATGTCGGGGGCGAGGACGACGGCTTCCTGTGCGAGCAGCATGTGCACCCACTCAGCCGCCCAGGCCCGCTCACCGGGATCGTCGACGCGCGCCAGTGGCTGGAAGGCGACCTGTCCATCCGCATTGAGCTCATAGAAGCTGCCAGCCATGCCGAGGATCGACGCCATGGACGAGCGGCCCTTGTCGAAGCGAAAGACGAGCGCCCTCTCGTAGCGCCGGAACTGCAGGTCGAGCAGGTTGAGCAGAACCGATTTTCCGGCGCCGGTCGGCCCGACGACGAGCGTATGGCCAACGTCGCCCTGATGGAGCACCAGCCTGAATGGCGTAGAGCCGGCGGTCCGGGCATGCAATAACGGCGGCCCTTCCAGATGCTCGTTACGCTCCGGACCCGCCCAGACGCAGGAGAGCGGGACCATGTGCACGAGGTTCAGCGAGCTCACTGGCGGCTGGCGCAGATTGGCGTAGCATTGCCCCGGGAGAGAGGAGAGCCAGGCATCGACGGCATTCAGCGTCTCCTCGGCGACGACGAAACCGCGGCTCCTCAACACACGACCGACCAATTTGACCTTGTCGGCGACCCGATCCTGATCCTCGTCCCAGAGGGTTACGGTCGCAGTGAAAAGGCCGTAGGCGACGTAATCGGCACCAAGCTCCTGGAGTGCCGCATCCGCGTCCATCGCCTGGTTCTCGGCGTCGCTGTCGACGAGCGGGCTCTCCTTCCCCCACAGCGTTTCCCGCAGTAGGGCGGCGATGCCTTTGCGCTTGGCGTACCAATGCCGGCGCTTACGCTCGATCTCTTTTAGCGCGGCCGGTTTGTCGAATGGCAGCCAGCGTGCGACCCACCGATAGGCGAGCGGCAGCCGGTTCATTTCGTCCAACAGCCCGGGCCAAGTCTGATCGGGGAAGCCTCTTAATGTCACCGTCCGCAGGTGCGAGCGCCCGAGCATCGGCTCGACGCCGGTCACCAGCGGCATGTCGGCCACCAGCCCGTCGATGTAAAATGGCACCGGCGGCACCTCGACCGGATGGCGCTCGGTCGAAACGCTGGCGTGCAGATAGGTCAGCGTCTCGGCGTCATCGAGCCAGGCTATTTCGGGCATCACGCCTTCGAGCAAACCGGTCACGCGGTCGGTTTCGGCCCGGAAAGCTTCGAGCTGCTCCCGCCAGTTTATCCCGCGCTTTTCGGCGGCACCGTCGTAGAGGAGGCCGTGCACACGCTTCGCGCTCTCGGGCGGCGCCAGATAGGCAAACGTCAGAAAGCACTCGCTCTCGAAGTGCGCGCCTTCGGTCTCGAACATGGCGCGGCGCTCGCGATCGACCAGGAACGAGACCGGATCCGGGAAATGGCTTTCCGGATACCCGGCCGCTTCGTGGCGAAGCGCCTCGACGAAGAGGGCCCAGCCGGAGCCCAGCCGTTTCAGCGCGTTGTTGACCCGGGCACAGACAGCAACGAGCTCGGCATCCGTGGCGCTGTCGAGATCGGGGCCGCGAAACCGGCAGGTGCGCTGCAGCGAGCCGTCTTTGTTGAGCACGATCCCGGGTGCGACGAGCCCCGCCCAAGGCAGGTAGTCGGCGAGCAGCACCCGCCGGGTTCGGTATTCGCGGAGGTCGAGCATCCCTGTCTCCCGTTCACGCGTCCAGTACTGGGGCGCGCAGCCGCAGGTGGCGCGCGAATACGCCGATGAATTTCGGTTCGGTCCGGCTCAGCCAGACGGCAGCGGCGTGGCCGAGAATCCAAATCGCGAGACCCGCGATCCAAAGCTGGAGACCAATACCGACCGCGGCGGCGAGCGTGCCGACGGCGATCGCGATCGCTCGCGGCGCACCGCCGAGCAGGATCGGCTCGGTCAATGAGCGGTGCAGCGGCACCGCGAACCCCGGCACCTCGTTCGGGCCCGGGAAGGCGAGCTGCGGGCTCATGTGATCAGGGCTCCACCGGCGAAGTTGAAGAACGTCAGGAAGAAGGAGCTCGCCGCGAAGGCGATCGAGAGCCCGAACACGATCTGGATCAATCGGCGCATCCCGCCCGAGGTCTCGCCAAAGGCGAGTGCCAAGCCCGAGCCAATGATGATGATGACGGCGAGGATCTTGGCCACCGGACCCTGAATGCTGTCGAGGATCTGGGTCAGCGGCTGTTCCCAGGGCATGTTCGAGCCGGCCGCGAGGGCGAAGCCGGGCCAAAGCAGGAGCACGACGGCAAGTGCTGAAAGTCTGGCAAATAGACCCCGCGGCCTCGATAAAGCTCGGTCAATCACCTCTTGTCTCCTTGGATCACGGTCAGGGTATCGAAGGAATCAAGCCCCAGGGGCTCGACGACGTAGTCACCGGTCGGGCCGAGCTCGGCAACCTGCCAGATGCCCGCGAGCCTGCGCTGAGCGCCGCGCCCGGCCAGCACGGCGATCAGATCGATGGTCTCCGCGATCAGCGGCCGCGAGACGGTCACGACCGCCTCTTGCACCAGCTGCTCGAGACGTCGCAGCGCGCCGATCGCGGTCGACGCATGGATCGTGCCGATGCCGCCGGGATGCCCCGTGCCCCAGGCCTTCAGCAGATCGAGCGCCTCGCGACCCCGCACCTCGCCTATCGGGATGCGATCGGGCCGGAGCAGGAGCGAGGAACGCACCAGATCGGTTAGCGACGCGACGCCGTCCTCGGTGCGCATCGCAACCAGGTTCGGCGCCATGCATTGTAATTCGCGCGTGTCCTCGATCAGCACCACCCGGTCGCCGGTCGCCACCATTTCGTGCAATAGGGCATTGACCAATGTCGTCTTGCCGGTCGAGGTGCCGCCAGCGATGAGCACGTTCCAGCGCTCGGCGACGGCAGTCCTGAGCGTCACGGCCTGCGCCGAGGTCATGATGCATGAGGCGACGTAGTCGTCGAGCGTGAACACCGCGACTGCCGGTTTCCTGATCGCAAAGGCCGGCGCCATTACGACAGGCGGCAGCAGCCCTTCGAAACGCTCGCCCGTCTCGGGCAGCTCGGCCGAGACTCGCGGGCTTCCGGCATGCGCTTCGGCTCCGACATGGTGAGCGACGAGCCGTACGATCCGCTCCCCATCGAGGACGGAAATGCGCCGGCCGGTATCTTCGAGCCCGGAGCTCAGCCGATCGATCCATAGCCGGCCATCCGGGTTGAGCATCACCTCGACGATGTCCGGATCCGCGAGATAGCCGCCGATGTCCGGCCCCAGCGCAGTGCGCAGCATCCGGGTCGAGCGGGAAAACGGCGTCGGCTCAGCGGGCATCGGCGATGTCCCCCTCTCCAAGATCCGGGTCGATCGGAGCTGCTGACCCGGCGCCGTCGCTCCGCTGCTCCGGCCAGATCTCGAGGCTGATCTCGCGCACGAGGCTGTTGCCGCGCTGCAGCCTGCGGCCCAGCGTCTCGACAAAATCGCGATAGCGCTCGGCCCCCTTGGCCTTGGCGGCAGCCTGCGCGCTCTCGGGCAATGGCGGGGTGACCGCAAGCCAAAATCGGACGAACAATGCCATCGTCTCGATAGCGATTGCCAAGTCGCGTTCGACGCGCTCGAGCGGGCGGGTATGCCGGTCGAGCCGTCGCACGAAAGCGGCTTCGCGCATACCGGCGCTGTCCGGCGAGAGCATCGACGCGACCGCTGCCCTCGATCACCGAAGATTTCGAGACCCTGCGCTTCGCCGAGAGCGCGGCGATCTCCTCGTGCTGGCCGGGCGAGAGATAAATGTTGAGGCGCGTGTTCATCGAGTGCCTCACATGCCCGGCATCATCTCGTCGCCGCGGTCGATCGCCGCCGCCCGAGTGAAGTTCTGCAATCGCTGGCGTGCAAGGATTCGGGCCTTCACCGCCTCTTCGTCAGCCGCGGCGTCGTCGACGAGATCGAACTCGTTCGCCGCCCGCCGCTCGGGTGCGATCTCCTCGTGCTCCGGCAGCTCGGGCTCTCGTCGCAGGCCGCCTTCGCTGTCATTGGTAAGCTCGTCCAGGCCATGAACGGCGTGCCGCGGAGCGTCGGCGAGGATGCGGAGCCCGGTCCAATCGTCGGGTCGGCTCCGTGGCCGGTCCGGGTAGATGCCCGAGATTGGGAGGATCGGTGCCGGCTGGGGGCGGTCTCGAAAGGCGCGATCCTCGTAATAGCGGATCTTTTTGGCTCGGATCGGCGGCAGGCCGGCGACCATGATGATCTCCTCGGTCGCGGGGAGCTGCATTACCTCACCCGGGGTCAGAAGCGGACGCGCCGTCTCCTGACGCGAGACCATCAGGTGGCCGAGCCACGGACT
>Ga0070765_100001864_pt1 | contig 13076 bp, 8 predicted proteins | sample HubBroMetageWFT5_FD_71516 | JGI IMG/M metagenome (GOLD analysis project Ga0070765, IMG submission 71516) | Warmed and freeze-thawed soil microbial communities from the Hubbard Brook experimental Forest, New Hampshire - Hubbard Brook CCASE Soil... | ecosystem: Environmental > Terrestrial > Soil... | reverse complement strand
AGGGCGTGTCCAACGAGGCGGCGTCAATCGCCGGCCACCTGGGTCTCTCCAATCTCATCTGGTTTTACGACAACAACCACATCACCATCGAAGGCAACACCTCCCTGGCGTTTTCCGACGATGTTGGTACGCGCTTCCTGGGGTGGCACTGGAACGTGCAGCACGTCAGTGACGTCAACGACTTGGCTGCGCTGGATTGGGCGATCCGCGAGGCTCAGAAAGAGACGCAACGGCCGTCGCTGATCATCGTCAACAGTCACATTGGATATGGTGCGCCCCACAAACAGGACACCGCCGAGGCCCACGGCGAACCGCTGGGCGTCGAAGAGATTCGCCTGGCCAAGATCAATTACGGCTGGCCGCCGGACGCGCAATTCCTGGTCCCGGAAGAAGTGAAATCGTACCTGGGCAAGGCCGTGGATCGCGGCGCCAAGTGGGAGCACGACTGGAATGATCGCTACAAGGCTTGGGCCCAAGCTTTCCCTGATCTTGCCGAAGAATGGCAGTTGATTGCGAACCGCGACCTGCCCGAAGGCTGGGACAAAGACATTCCCACGTTCCCGGCAGACGCCAAGGGGCTTGCCACGCGGGAATCGAATAACAAGGTGCTGAACGCAGTGGCCAAGAACGTGCCTTGGCTGATCGGCGGAGCGGCCGATCTGGCGCCCTCTACCAAGACCCTGATTAAAGATGCCGGTAGCTTCGAGCGCAATGATTACGCGGGACGCAACTTCCATTTCGGCATCCGCGAACACGCCATGGGCGCCATCGTCAACGGCATGACAGTGTCGCTGATACGAGCGTATGGCGCGACGTTCTTCATCTTCTCCGATTACATGCGGCCCACGATTCGATTGGCCGCGCTAATGGACCTGCCGTCAATTTTCATCTACACGCATGATTCCATCGGCTTGGGTGAAGACGGACCTACGCACCAGCCGATCGAACAACTTATGTCGCTGCGGGCGATGCCTCGGCTCTTGGTGTTCCGGCCGGGCGACGCCAACGAAGTCTCCGAAACTTGGCGCTACATCATGCACCTTAAGCACGAACCCGTGGTTATCGCGCTCACCCGCCAGGCGATTCCGACATTTGACCGGACGAAGTACGGCGCGGCATCGGGTGTAGCCAAGGGAGCGTATGTCCTCGCCGATTCCGCGGGTACTCCCGACGTCATCTTGATAGGCACGGGGTCTGAAGTCCAGCTCTGTGTCGGAGCCTACGAGAAGTTGTCGGCTGAAGGCGTTAAGGCTCGGGTTGTCTCCATGCCGTGTTGGGAGCTGTTCGAAAAACAGCCCGCTGAGTACCGAGCAGAAGTTCTTCCTCCGGCCGTGAGAGCGCGGGTAGCGGTCGAAGCCGGGGCTACCTTTGGCTGGACAGAATTCGTGGGAGACGATGGCGAGGTCGTGGGCCACGACGATTTCGGAGCGTCGGCTCCCATCAAGGACGTGATGACGCACTTTGGCTTTACCGTGGACAACGTGGTCGCCAAGGCGCGACTGGCCATGGGCAAAGTCAAATCATAGGTCCGCCAAATTGATTCGCCGCCACGCTAAGTGACGCTACAGAGAGGGGCGTTCATGCCAGTCACAACCGGGGCTAAGACAGCACAGTTTGGCATCATCGGTCTAGGCGTAATGGGTGCCAACCTCGCCCTTAACCTCGCGGACCATGGCCATCCAGTTGCGGTCTGGAACCTGGAGACCGACTGGGTTGATCGCCTGCTTTACAAGCACCCTGAACAGCACCTGATCGGCGCCAAGACGCTGCAGGAGCTGTGCCGCTCCTTGGAACGCCCCCGCCGCATTCTGATGATGATCATGGCTGGCGACCCGATCGATCAGACACTGCAAAGGCTGTCTCCTTACCTCTCTCCGGGAGACATCGTCATTGACGGCGGCAACTCTTTCTTCAAAGACACCGTCCGGCGCGAGCTCAATGCCCGCCAGACCATGGTAAACTTTTTCGGCATGGGAGTCTCCGGCGGCGAGGAAGGTGCTCGCTACGGCCCATCGCTGATGCCGGGAGGCTCGCGTGAAGCCTATAACCACGTTGCACCCATCCTCCAATCCATCGCCGCCAAGAGTGACACAGGACCGTGCGTCGCCTACGTCGGACCCGATGGCTCGGGACACTTCGTCAAGATGGTGCACAACGGCATCGAGTACGGCGACATGCAGCTCATTGCCGAAGCTTACGAAATCCTGAATAAAGCGCTCCATCTCGGCGCACAGGAATTGTCTGACATCTTTGCCGAGTGGAACCGTGGACCGCTGGAATCGTACCTGATCGAAATCACGGCCCAGATCTTCAGCGCGAATGATCCCGAGACCGGAGGGCCACTGATCGACATGGTCCTTGACCGCGCCGGACAGAAGGGCACCGGCAAATGGACCGCCCAGACGGCGCTCGACCTGGAAGTACCTGTGCCAACCATTACCGCTGCGATTGATGCGCGTGCGCTCTCCAGCATGAAGGACGAGCGCGTTATCGCCAGCCAGCTCATCCACTCCAGTTCCACTGATGCGTTTGCTGGAACGAAGCAAGAACTGATCCAGGCTGTGCACGACGCCCTGTATGCTTCGAAGATCTGCTCATACGCGCAGGGCATGAGCTTGATTCGCGCCGGATCCAAAGAGTGGGAATGGAACATCAACTTGCGCGAGATGGCCCGAATCTGGAAAGGTGGCTGCATCATTCGCGCACGCTTCCTGGATTCAATCATGCGCGCCTTTGAACGCCAGCCTGATCTCCCCAACCTCTTGCTCGACTCTGATTTCATGGCGTCTATGCGGCGGTCGGAGCAATCGTGGCGCAAGTTGATTGCGATGGCTGTGCAGATGGGAATTCCGGTTCCCGCGCTTTCGGCCTCGCTGTCGTATTTTGACAGCTACCGCAGCGCTCAACTGCCGCAAAACTTGACTCAAGCGCAGCGCGACTTCTTTGGGGCACATGCCTTTCAGCGCGTCGATCGTCCGGCCGGAGGTTTCGTCCATGCCGATTGGGCGGGGCTCTCCGCAAAATCTCCCAAACCAGCAGGAGGTACGAAGTGAGCACGGCAGTACAAACCGAGCCGTTCAAGATTACGGCTCCTTCGCTTCCCAAGGCAGGTTCCTGCCTATTGGTCATCTTTGGTGGCACAGGCGACTTGACTAAGCGCAAGTTGATTCCAGCGCTTTACGACCTGGCATGCATCGGCTGCACCAATCCCACCTTTGACGTCCTTGGTATCGGTCGCACTCAGCTTACGGACGATGAGTTTCGCGAGCGAATGCACGAAGGCGCTGCGAAATCCAAAGACGCGCGCAACTACAGTGAGAGCGGCTGGTCCGACTTCGCCAAGCGGCTGCACTACCTGGTCGGCGATGCCAACCATCCGGATTTCTATCCGCAGTTGAAAGCGAAGATCGAAGAGATGCAGAAGAATGGCGCGAGCAAGAACGTGCTGTTCTACGTTTCAACACCGGCATCGCTGGCTCCGCCCATCGTGGAAGGGCTCGGCCAATCCGGTCTGGCTCGCAACAGTGAGGGCTGGACGCGCATCGTCCTGGAGAAACCCTTTGGCCACGACCTTAAGAGCGCCCAGGACCTGAATGAGATCGTCTCGCGCGTCTTCGACGAGAACTCTGTTTACCGCATCGACCACTATCTGGGCAAGGAAACCGTTCAGAACATCATGGTGTTCCGCTTTGGCAACTCCATGTTTGAGCCCATTTGGAACCGCAACAACATCGACTACATCGAGATCACGGCGGCCGAAACCCTGGGCGTCGAGAATCGCGCGGCGTTTTACGAGGAGACAGGCGCGCTGCGCGACATGGTGGCCAACCACCTGTTGCAGCTGCTGACGCTCACGGCGATGGAACCGCCTGTTGCATTCGACGCCGACTCCGTGCGCGAGCTGAAAGTGCAGGTACTTCGGGCCATTCGTCCGATGACGGTGGAAGAAGTTGCGAAGCGCACCGTTCGTGGACAGTATGGACCCGGCAAGATCGATGGCGTCGACGTTCCTGGCTATCGCCAGGAGCCAGGCGTCAATCCCAAGTCGCTCACCGAAACCTACGTAGCTGTCGAATTCCGGGTAGATAACTGGCGTTGGGCAGGTGTTCCCTTCTACGTTCGCGCCGGCAAACGACTGGCGAACCAACTTACGGAAATTGCGGTGCATTTCAAGCGCACGCCACAAGCGCTCTTCGCGCGAAACCCTGATGACGTTCATCACAATGTCATCACCATGCGCATTCAGCCAAACGAGGGCATTTCGCTGAATTTCGAGGCCAAAACTCCTGGCTCGCATATGCGTGCCAGCCGAGTCAATATGGACTTCTCCTATCGCGATGCGTTTGGAACCGCCACGCCAGTCGCTTACGAGACGCTTTTGCTCGACGCGATGCGCGGTGATGCGACTCTGTTCACCCGTCGCGACGAGGTCGAAGCCGAGTGGCGAATCATCACTCCCATCGAAGAAGCCTGGGCGCAACTTCCACCGCCGGATTTCCCGAATTATCCAGCGGGAAGCGAAGGGCCCGAGAATGCAAACTCGCTTATCCAGTGTGACCGCCATCGATGGCGGCCGTTGAAACGGGAGAACGACGGGAACCTCTGATGGCTGACTCGACTCCCCAGCAACGCATCGCGCTTGTGTTGTCGGACATCGACGGCACTTTGCTCGATGAAAACAAGAACTTAACACGGGGAGCTCCAGCGGCAGTTCAGCGCCTCTATCGCGCTGGGATTCGCTTTACGCTTGCCAGTGCTAGGCCTCCGCAAATGACTCGCGATCTGGTTCGCGTTCTCCAAGTCCGCGAACCTATTGCGTGCTTCAATGGTGCGCTGATCGTTGGTCCCGATGAAACCATTCTCCGGCAACTGCGCATCGAGCCCTCGGATGCCGAAAGGGTTGCTGACCAGATCGTGCAGAGCGGGTTCGACTTGTGGGTGTGGACGGACACGGACTGGTATGTCAGCAATCCGAACGGCCCGCACGTTGCGCACCATGAGAGCCAAATGGGCCGCAAAGCCACTCCTCTGCCATCGCGCGATATGTCCCAGTTTCATGTTCTGAAGCTGGTTGGCGTGAGCGACGATTATCAAGCGTTGGCCGAGGCCGAAAAAAAGATGGCGGCGCTTCCCCATTCGTCAATCTCTGCAACTCGCTCGAGCCCTTACTATCTCGACGTCACCGACGCCAACGCCAACAAAGGACAAGTCGCTCTCACGCTCTCCGAAATGCTGAACATCCGTACCAGCCAGATCGCTACCATCGGCGACATGAGCACCGACGTTCTCATGTTCCGCCAGACTGGCGTGAGCATCGCGATGGGCAATGCTTCTGACGATGTGAAAGCCCAGGCGAAATTCGTGACCAAGAGCAACGAAGAAGACGGGTTCGCCTACGCGATGGACCACTTCGTGCTCGGGCTCGCGGATAAACAAACGGCTGCCGATTGAGCGATGGTAATCATCCTCATGGGAGTCACCGGTTCCGGCAAGACAACGGTCGGCCTCGCGCTGGCTGAGTCCCTCGGGTGGCAGTTCGTTGACGCCGACGATTATCATCCGCCCGCGAACGTGGCCAAGATGCGGGCCGGGATTCCGCTCGACGATGCCGATCGAGCGCCGTGGCTGGCCAGTCTGCAGGACGCGATCGTCGGCTGGTTGCAATCCGGCACCAATGTCGTTCTGGCGTGCTCCGCGCTGAAACAGGCTTACCGCGAAGAGTTGCTGGTCAACCCACAGATGAAGCTTGTCTATCTGCGCGGCAATCCTGAACTCATATCTCAACGCCTCTCGCAGCGCCATGGACACTACATGGATCCCAAGCTGTTGGCCAGCCAGTTTGCCACGTTGGAAGAGCCTGGGGGAGCAGTCGCGGTGGACATCGACACGGACGTTCCAGAAATTGTCGCCGCGATTCGTAAGGCATTGGTACTCTAAAAGCTATTCCGCTGGAGAAATGGCCTGCCCTGCGGGCAGCGCTCGCCACCTCGTCATCCGCCTCGCAGAGTATTAAAACCAGCGAGGCACCGACACTTCCGCACAAACGATTGAACACGTTGATGTCCCATATTGGAACTGCTCAGGTTACTTTCGTGCGGCCGCAAACCCGAATCTTCTTGCCGCCGCTCGCTCGCTGCTCTATAACCTTCACCGAGGGTCGAGGGATATGTGTCCCCTCACCTCGCGGCCCAGCCAGCCACTACTCCAGCTCTTTGACAATTCGCCCCGTCACACTTTCCCTGACCCAAAATCTCCTTCTGGATTTACTAGGTGTTGTGGTGTTGTAGTCAGGTAGAATACCTGCCCATGATTTTTTGTCATTATCTAACTCACTGATTATTAATAAGATGTAGATTCTGTCTTAGTGTTGTAGTTAGGTACAACACCAAAAAATGATGGGAGGTTGCCGGGCTCCCCGTACCATCCCCCGATGCCGGTTTTTGCCAGGAATCCCTTTGGGCATGCGATAAGCCGACGAGCCGATCAAGCTGCACTTGAAGGAGGCACCGGGCATTCTCGGTTCTAGGGTGAAGTCTGTATTTCTTGTTTCCCTCGAGTTAGAGATGCTGAGGTGGTCAAGGGTCTCGCCAGCGTCCACCGATGGCACTTCGCCGCACAACCAGACTCCTCACATGGCTGCTCGCCGCAACTCTCGTGATTGCCGGGATCGCGTTCCTTGTGCTGCTTTCAGTCCCAGCGCCGATTGAACGATGGTTGCAAGACCGCGTTTTGCTGGCCCTGCAGCAGCACTACCAGCGTGACGTTCAATTAAAGAACCTGCGCGTGACACTTGTCCCGATCTTTCGGGCCACCGCCGATGACTTTGTGTTGCCCAATCGCGACCGCGAAGGACTACCGCCGTTTCTCACTGTCAGGCACTTGACCGCGCAGGCTCTGCCCCTCGAGCTGCTGCGCAAGCCGGTGCATTTGTCATGGGTGAAGCTAGACGGGCTGGTAATCAACGTACCTCCCAAGCACGTGAAGGTAGCGGGCGAGCCAGTCGCGCCACAGAGGGAAACCCGTCTCGCTAACTTTGTGATTGACCGGGTTGACGCGGACGGAACGGAGCTCTACGTCCTGCCGAAACAAGAGGGGCGCGAACCGATGAATTGGGAGCTGCGTAAGCTGACGTTACGCAGCGCTGGAATCGGACAACCGATGCGCTTCAAGGCAGAACTGACGAATCCGACGCCGCCAGGAATCATTAACACAGCGGGCAAGTTTGGGCCATGGAACTGGGACGAGCCCTCAGACACAGCGGTTTCGGGGCACTACGACTTCAAGAACGCGGACCTGTCAATCTTTAACGGCATTTCAGGAATCCTGTCGTCTGTCGGTGACTATACCGGCAAGTTAAACGACATCGTGGTTGACGGCACGACCGATGTCCCGGACTTCAAGCTGGACCGAGGATCAAAGGCGGTGCATTTGACCACCCAGTTTCACGCGCTAATCGATGGGACCAATGGAGATACTTATCTGCAGCCGGTCAATGCGAAATTCCTGAACTCCAGGGTGGTGGCAAAGGGCGAGGTTGCCGGCAGACCTGGGCAGAAGGGAAAGACGATTTCGCTCGATGTCGATGTACATGATTCGAGGGTCGAGGATTTGCTCAACCTGGCCGTGGCTTCTCAACGGCCGATGTTGACCGGAGCAGTTTCGACCCGCGCCAAGCTGCTAATTCCGCCAGGGACCCAAACGGTGCTGGCCAGGATGCGGTTATCAGGCAATTTTCGAGTCTCAAACGCCAAGTTCACCAGTGAAGCGGTCGACGAAAAGATCGCCGCACTCAGCAGAAGGGCCCAGGGCCGCCCAGGCGATGAGAGCATCCAGGATGTGCCCGCGAGTCTGGCGGGAAGCTTCAGCCTGGCAAACGCTAAGCTAAGTTTCAGCACATTGCAGTTTGAGGTGCCGGGAGCAGCCGCGGAGGTGAAGGGCTCTTACGAGTTGGGGAGCGAGGCGCTAGATTTTACGGGTGACGTTCGACTGCAAGCGAAGGTTTCCCAGACTATGTCTGGCGCGAAGCGAGTGCTGCTGAAGCCGGTAGACCCCATTTTTTCCCGGCACAACGCCGGCACGTATTTGCCCGTGAATGTAAGCGGAACCCGGGACAATCCTCAAATCAAGCTCGACGTGAAAAAGATTTTTTGACGGTGGGATCTTGATTGTCCGGCAATAGGTGGTCTAAAGCTTCCTTTTCTTCCGGGGCAAGTGAGCGAACGTGCCCCTTCGCGAGATCGCCTAGAACCAACGGACCGATCGCAACTCGCAACAAGCGAAGCATCTCGATGTCGAGCCCGGCGAACATTCGTCGTATCTGGCGATTGCGTCCCTCGTCGAGTACGAGTTCAACCCACGAATTACGTTTTCCAGTACGCAAGATTGAAGCTCGGACCGCGCGCAACATTTCGCTTCCTTCTTTCACTCCGGCCATGAGTTTCGATAACAATGCTTCGTCGGCCACTGCTGCGATTTGAACTCGATACGTCTTCTCGACATGCGAATCCGGAGAAGTAATGGTCGCGGCCCACGCAGAATCGTTGGTGAACAGCAACAGGCCCTCACTGGCCTGATCGAGCCGGCCTACCGGAGCAAGCCATCCCAGAGCGGGATCGAGCAGCGAATACACCGTTGCGCGCCCCTTTTCATCGGCGGTGGTCGTTACCAGGCCGCGCGGCTTGTTCATCATCAGATAAATCTGTTCTGCGGCCACAATGGATCGTCCGTCGACCGCTACACGGTCGGTCGCACGCACGGGATACTCGGGATCGCGATGGACTCGTCCATTGACAGTCACGCGACCGGACCGGACCAGTGAGAAGCCTTGTGAGCGCGAGCAATAGCCCAGCTTTGACAAGGCGCGCGCCAGGCCTATGCTGCGAGACTTTTGACGCTCAGCCAAATGCGCTCCCGGTAGGCATGCCGACTTTTCCCCGCGACTGCTTAGTCAGTTGACGCAACGTCTTGGACACGGCCCTTCCACTCTCCACCACGACCGGACCAGAACTTGATCGCAGAATGAATCGTCGCCAACATATAGAAACAAGCGCTAAGCGGCAGAGTCAAAGCCCATGCCAGGCTAAGTCCGTAGAACCGCACCATGGGAAGGTAGGCTGCGGTCATCAGCAGCCAACTCACCGCGCCCAATATGGCCAGCAACGCGTCGCCGCTCAAAAGCAGTACTAGCGGGAGCAGGTAGGTGACGGTGAGGCCGACCAGGGCGCCCAGCAGCACCCACGTCGAATGCCGCAACTGATTGAAAGCCGTGCGGGAAATCATGCGCTCGACTTCGCCGAAGGTCCCGTAGGCTCGAGTGCTGCAGGTATCCGGCGTCACGCCCAGCCAAACTCTTCCGCCCGACTGCTTGATGGCCCGTGCCAGCGCGCAGTCGTCGATGATCTTGCCGCGAATGGCAGCTATGCCGCCTGCATGCTCGAGGCTTTCAGGGCGGACCAACATGCAGCCTCCCGCGGCTCCGGCAACGTTGCGCTGGGGATCGCGAATCCATGCCGGGGGATATAGCAGGAAGAAGAAAAACACAAAGGGAGGAATGAGAAAGCGCTCCGCAAGGCTCTGGCAGTGCAGCTTGACCATGAATGACGTGAGGTCGGAGTTCTCCGCTCCAGCGACGGCAGCCAGAGTTGCGACGTTATCGCGTGAGTGATGCACGTCGGCATCGGTTAGCAGGAGGAATTGTGGGCGCGATTGCATCGCCTCTTCGATTCCCTGTTCGACTGCCCAGAGTTTGCCGGTCCATCCTGCCGGTAGCGGGCTTCCAGTGATCACGGTCAGCGCATTGGGACGTCCGAAATTGGTAGCGGATCGACGTGCGGCCTCGGCCGTCGCGTCCGTGCTGTGATCGTCAACCACGAAGACGTGAATGGACTGGGCACAAGTCTGCGTAAGAAGCGACTCTACGGTGGATCCAATGACGTCGGCCTCGTCACGCGCGGGAATGATCACTGCGATCGTGCCGTCGATTTGGTTGAGCGGCCGCACCTCGGCCGTGAGACTCGCGACCTTCCAGAAGCTGCCGTGGGCCGTAAGCAGGTAAATCCAGATGGCAAGAGAGAGTAACCCGGCGATGAGGGCGGCGAGATGCACTTCGCTTACAGTTTATCTGGAGCGACGCTTCGGTAGATCTCCGGTTATGGTCCGACCGGCGTCAGCAATTCGTCCTATTGCGGTCGAGCTGCAACCTGTTAAACTCTCCCGCGAACCACTATGACACTACTTTCCGCTCCAGTTCGCACGGGACTGTTCGACGATCCCGAAGGCAAGTTCATCCACAATGTGGTGCTCGATTCGTGCAGAAAACATGGCGACAAGGTCGCGATCGTGGACATGTCGTGCACGCCGCCCCTGCGAATCAGCTATGCCGAATACGGAGACCTGGTGGAGCGGACGGCGCGAGGACTGGTCGCGGCCGGGATTCGTCCGGGAGAAATGATCGGGATTTATCTGCCGAATTGCTGGGAATTCGGGGTGGCGTTTCATGCAGCCACGATGGCGGGTGCGATACCGACGACGATGAATCCGACCTACCGCGAGCGCGAAGTGCGTTATCAGATGGAAACGTCAGAGGCGGTCGTGTTGATCAGTGATTGGCCGTTGCTCGAAGGGATCAGCTTGGCGGGCCTGCCAGCCCTACGGAACGTTTACACCATTCGTTCCGCCGGATCAGGCGGAACCACAGCATTCGGCAGTTTGTACTCGTCAACCGCGAACGCGAGCATGCCGGAACCGGAGCACGACTCGCGATTGACCATCGCGACGCTCCCATTCTCGAGCGGTACCACGGGGCTGCCGAAGGGCGTGATGCTCTCGCATCACAACATTGTAGCGAATGTTTATCAGACACTGACGGCGGGCGAAGCGGGCTGCATCGGCGATAACGACGTCGTGCTGTGCTTTCTGCCCATGTATCACATTTATGGGCTCACGGTCGGGCTCAATCTGCCGTTGATGCGAGGCGGCACCGTCGTGCTGATGCCGCGCTTCGATTGTGAGGCGTCGCTACGGACGATCGTAGAGGAAGGGGTGACGATGGCGCTGTGCGTGCCGCCCGCGCTGCTGGCCTACTGTCACGCTTCCGATGCGGGAAAGTTTCCGCGCGAGCACCGACTGAGATGGGTGAAGTGTGGAGCAGCACCCCTGGGAACGGAACTGGCGGGCCGATTTACGAATGCCACAGGTATCCCAATTCGTCAGGGATACGGGATGACTGAGGCTTCGCCGGTTACTCACATGGGGTTTCTCGATCCGCAATTTTATAACAGCGGCTCTATCGGTGGGCCGGTGGCACAGACGGAATGCAGGGTGGTGGACGAAAAAGGAAATGATGTCGCACCGGGTGAACTCGGCGAGTTGGTGATGCGTGGTCCGCAGTTCATGCTGGGGTATTGGAAGTCGCCGGATGCCACGGCGGCAGTGATGCAGGACGGATGGTATTGGTCGGGCGACGTGGTGCGGGTCAATGAGCAAGGGTTGTATTTCGTGGTCGATCGCCGCAAGGAGATGATGAAGTACAAAGGATTTTCGATCGCGCCCGCGGAGGTCGAAGGCGTATTGCTTGAGCATCCGGCGGTGCGAGATTGTGGCGTGGTTTCGCGTGTGGATGAGGCGGCGGCAGAGGAAATCCCTTGTGCGTTTGTTGTGCTGCGCGACGGACATCTCGAAACGGAACAGACTAGTGCGAGCATTCGCGACTTTGTAGGCGAGCGGCTCACACATTACAAGATGCCACGGGAAATCCACTTCGTGCAGAGCATTCCGCGAACGGCGTCGGGAAAGATACTGCGGCGGGATTTGCGGAATTTGTTTTGAGGCTCCGGATCTTCGGATCTAACGACGGTTGTCGGTTTGCGGCTCGGGATGGATCAGGACGCGGAACAAGTCAGGCACTTCCTGCCGGAAGCGGCTTTCTAACGCAGTCTGAATGTCGTGGACGCGCGAGAGCGGAAGCTCGTCTTTCATGGTGCAGTGGAGCGAGAGGTACAGGCGTCCAGCGACGCGCTTGAACATTAGGTCGTGGGTGTCGACGACTTCGGGGAAGGCTCCCGTGACCGATTGAATTCGGCGCTCAAAGCTCGGGGCTTCGACCACGCCGTCACTGGTTTCGATGGTCGCAGGCTCGCTCTCGATATGCGTCAGGATGCTGGAGATTTCGGGAACATCGCGGCGCATCTCGCCCTCGAGGCGGGTGACGCGGTCGTGGGCTTCTTTCAGCGCCATGCGCTCGTTTAGTTCCACGTGCTGCTCGACGTGCAGCGAGCCGTGGATGTCCTGCACGCTGATGTCGTGCACGTTGAGGTTGTTTCGGGTGGCCACTGCGCGGATCCGATCGAACAGGCTTTCGCCGCGGCTGGCGCGCGCTACGGCATTTACCACCACGTCGGCTTCCGGCAAAAGTTCCCTGATCCGCGATGAGACTTCGTTGGCGACCTGCTCGGACTTCTGAAAGGTCACATTTCTCGACATTGCGATGGAGACATCGGCGAAGTACTTGCTACCGCCACGACGAATGCGGACGCGAACGATCTCCAAGACTCCGTCAACGCGAGACACCGCAGCAATAATCTTGGAGCGCACGCCGGCGGGAGCACCGTCGAGGAGCGCGTCGATGGTCTGCCGCGCCAAGCGCCAACTTACGTACACCACAATGGCGGCAACGGCTAGAGCGGCGACTGGATCGGCCTTGGCCAGCCATGGGACAGAGTAAGTGTGTCCTGCCAGCACCAGGAGCAGGCCAAGAATCACCACGGCGCTGGACCAGATGTCGGTTCTGAAATGCAACGCGTCGGCCAGCAGCGCCTGGCTGTCATAGCGGTCGGCAATTCGCTTTAGCCGGCGGGAGCGCCAGAGGTCGACGACGATCGAAGTGCCCATGACGACGAATGCCCACACGCTGGGCTCGATCTCGACGGAGTGGAAGAACAGTCGCCTGGTGGCCTCGTAGACGATCCAGACGCAAGTTGACAGGAGCAGGGCGGTCTCGATGAATGCCGAGAAGTTTTCTACCTTGCCGTGCCCGTATTGATGCTCGGCATCGGCAGGTTTGTCGGAGACGCGCACGG
>Ga0070765_100001863_pt1 | contig 13079 bp, 9 predicted proteins | sample HubBroMetageWFT5_FD_71516 | JGI IMG/M metagenome (GOLD analysis project Ga0070765, IMG submission 71516) | Warmed and freeze-thawed soil microbial communities from the Hubbard Brook experimental Forest, New Hampshire - Hubbard Brook CCASE Soil... | ecosystem: Environmental > Terrestrial > Soil... | reverse complement strand
TCCGCGATGGTCACAACGTCCGGAAGCAACTTGCTGAATTTCACACGATGCTCATTCCTGTGCAGGGTCGAAAAAATGGAGACCTGCAGGATTCGGGATTCATCTACGACCATGGCGGCGGTGTACCCTTGTTTTCTTCGGAGCTCTCCGTGATGACTAGCAGCGATTGAAACCGGAGCTTTTGTTCCTTTGTCAAGGCGCAGCCGGGCAATCACGTCATGGAGGAGTCTCGGAAGATGGCCGGTGCGTTCTTCGAAGTTCAGCGGGATTCGGGAGAGGTCCGGCTCTTTCTCCACAAGCCGCATCCACTCCTGAATTGTGGCGTCGAGTTCCCGTTCGAGAATGTCGGCCACGGACTGTGTTTCTGTCGAGGCAGGGGGGGAGCCATTGCCGCCTCCCGGCGAAACTATAGCTTTCGTCATCGTGACCTCCGTTTATGCACGCTCAGTATTCCATTTTCGTAGCCGCGAGACTGTCTAATAAGACGCTACTTCGGTGCAAAACCGATGAAAGAAGCTCTTTTCTATGCGGGCTAAGCCGTTGATTCTATTAAGCGCGTGGCCTAGAGGCGTTAGGCAGTGCTTCCTTTCTTGAGTCAGCGGCGGGAGCTACCGGGACCGGCATGTGCGCGGAATCATTTGCTTGGGCCGGAGCGCGTCGGGGAGGGAGGTTGCCTAAATCGCAACGGCGAACGTGAGGGGAGCGGCTGGGCGAAACTCGATTTGGTATGCTGGATGCCGGCCCTCAATTTCCCTCAAAGGAGATCCCAGGATGAAAATATTTCTAGCCATTGCTGGCGTGTTATTTGTGCCGGCGTGCAGTTATGCGCAGGCAGCAAAGCCTTGTGAAGAACTGAAGACAGAGATCGCAGCGAAGCTGGACGCAAAGGGCGTGAAGGGGTATTCGCTCGACATCGTGGCGAAGGACGCGGACGCGGCGGACGGGAAAGTCGTCGGTACTTGCGAAGCAGGGTCGAAGAAGATCGTCTACAAGAAAGGCGCGGCGCCGGAAACTCCGGCTAAAGCACCGAGCGGGCTCTGAGGCGCGGGGCAGTTGATCAGGCACAGGCGGACCTACCGCCCCTAAGGGTTTTCCACCCGCTATGAGTTAAGGCGCGGGCATACGCGACTATCGGAGGTTAGAGCGATCAAAGTGCCGGTCGTGGGCTAAAACACGCTTGCAAGTTGATCGTGAGAGGTCCAGTCCATCACCCAGCGGTGTAAGCTTGCGAAGTGATTCCTCATTCTTGTTAATCCACTCCCGCCATGCCTGGCGCACAGGGGCTAACTTTTCATCGTCGTTTCCCGAAATCCAATCGACAAGGTGGGGTTCAGAAGAAAAAGGAGGAGGATTGGGGACGATTTCGGGCAGGACGTTGAGAGCAACGTCTTGAGGGCGTGTAAAGAGCATGTCACTTGGGCGGTCGACAAAGAGCGCCTGAAATTTGTGATTCTCGTCCAGCCACCCGGCTAGTATCTCAATTGAGAACCAACCTTGAACATATTTCAACTTGTGGGTGACGATGTTGTATTGGATTGAAGGGCTGCCGAAATTCGCCTCGCAAGCAATCTCTTGTAGTTGCGCGGGTTCCCCGAGTTTTGCGAGCGCCAGTTGCGCGGCACCGGCGAGAGCAGCCACCTCTCTAAAACGATTGTGCGCGTACTTGAGGAACGGCTCGATATACGGAATCCAGAAAGTGTCGTTCGTATTTCCCGCAGCGATTATGGCCAGGCCAACGTCAGTGGTCTCCGTAGGTTCTGCCTTTGAAGCATCGAGAAAAGCTTGCAGGTCAGACCTCTGTAGCCCTCTTTCGCTTCTGGCTTTCAACGAGAGCGGTGGCTGAGTAACCTGCGCTAACGTGCCAGCGGGAGGAACTATTAAGACTAGGAAAAGAAGCAGGAATTGTTTCTTCATGGAAGAGGATCTCCTCTAGCTGGATTCACAAGTTGCCAGTCACGCTGTCGTACCCTGCACGGGCTGAGCCGGGGTTGGTCGAGGTCTGCCACATCAAATCACCGTTCAAGTTACCGATGACCACATCTTTGGGAAGGGCAGCCTGGAGATGTCGGCGGAGCTCTCTTTCTTGACATGGATGCACGCGGAGAGCATACCACTTCTGCAATTCACCTGAGAGTTCCGATGCGGGGGTACACCTCTTACCTTCTTGGGATACATTCTGGAATAAGTGCAAAAGTTAGCGGCGGATGCGGCGCATCCAGTCGCCCCAGCTTAGGCCGATGCGGGTCATGACGATGGCGGCGGCTAGGGCTAGGAACATGCGGACGGCGAATTGGATCGTAGTGGATTCGGTGGGGAGCCACGTGTAGCTGCCCCAGGGGCTCGCGGGCGGAACGAAGTAGGGGAAATTGTTGGTGGCGAAGAACCAGTTGCGGGAGGCGGGGGACATTAGGAAATTGGCGAAGGGCCATTGGACGGCTACGAAGCTTATGAGGGAGGCTGCGCCGAGGATGGCGGCTTGGGTCCAGCGATTTAGGGTGGTGATGCGGCGGCGGACGATGTCGAAGACTATGGCGGGGACGATTAGGAGCAGCGGGAAATCTGGGGGGACGAGGTGCGTGATTTTCTGGTAGACGGGGCCTAGTTTGGGCTCGGCGGGGACTAGCTGGAGGAGCCACATGAAGATCAGGTGCATCAGCGTGTAGAGACCCATAACGATGGTGGCGGCCCAGCGGTTTTCCGAGGCGCGCGAGGCGGCGGCAAACCAGATAGGCGCGACAAACATGACGACTAAGTAGAACTTTGCGCCGTGCATGAACATGCGGAAGGTGTCTTCTTGCATGATGCCGACCGTCATGCCGAGGAGAAACATGAAACAGAAAAAGAGGACGCGCTCCAGGCGGGCGCGGTATTCGCCGGTGGCGCGATTGACCTCGGCTAGGACCAGGACTAGGGTGCCGAAGCGGATGCCGGTCATGCCGAGGGCTAGGAGGATGTGCGGGGGGCTAAGGATTTTTACGTCGAGGCCGTAGGCGTTGTGCCACCAGTTATCGAAGGGGGCGGAGGTGATCATGCCGACGGCGCCCCAGGCGCAGAGGAAGGCGCCGAGCGGGCCGCGGAATCCCCAGACGGAAACGGAGTTAGCGCGGAGAGGCGAGTCTTTGCGGAAGGTGGTGGAGAGGATGAGGTAGCCGCAGCCGCAGCCGGCCAGGATGCCGCAGAGTTGGATGAGGAGATGCGCAGGAGTCCAGAAGGTGTCGCGGCCGACGCTTTCGTGCCAGGAAATGTCCCAGACGCCGCCGACTACGCTGCAGGCGACTGCGATGACGTTGCACCAAATGTACCAGGGGATGGAGAGAGTTTTGGCGGAGACTTGCTCGGCGGTGCGGGATTGGAGTGTTGCGGGGAGGGGGAGAGTATCGGCCATTTTGCGTGCGCTCCGAAGAGATCGTGAATGCTGACTTACATTTGCGCGCCGCAAAACCGCGCCATCGCAAGTTTACACTGGAAGGCAGTTCCGAAAAAGAGCGTTGCGGAGCACAGCCAAGATTCATCGCATGCAAAAAACGCATGCGGTGTAAATGCGCTTGGCTGTGCCACCGGGCGGGGCAAGCCCCGCCCCTACAGGGGTATGGAAGGTCAGTTGAAGCGCGTGACGCGCCAGAGGGCGAGTCCGCAGGCTAGTAGGAAAATTAGCATGGCGGCGGCTAGCGCGATCAAGGCGGGCCAGTTGAGAGACATGCTTGGAGCGCGGGCTAGAACGGCGAGCGTGATGAAGATCGTGGTGGCGGCGATGACCAGGAGATAGTCGAGCCAGGTTCTGGAGGATTGAGTGGCTGGCCGGCCGCTTGAGTTGCTTGCGCCGCTCGCATGGATAGCATCGTTGCCCGAGAGACCGGCTTGTACGTAGCCGGCGTCGACTCTGTAGCGCTGGCCTTCGCGGTCTGCGGCTTGCTTCCAGCGGGCGTGTTCTTTGGCGGCGACGCTGGAGAGGGCGATGGCTCCTGCGCCTGCGGCCATCAAGAGAGAGCCGCCTATCACTTGCGCGTAGAGCGATGAGCTGAGACCGCGGAGTTCACCGAAAACCAGGACGCCCCAGAGCAGGCCCCACAGCTGATTCGTGTTGGACAGAGGGATGCCGCGGCTGATGCCGATGTATTTCGCGGCGTACTGTTGAAAGAGATCGCCGATGACCCAAACGAAGCCGCCCAGCATGAGCCAGAAGAGGACGGGCTGGGCTAGTTCGAGTTGATGACCGAGAGCAGCGGGGCCGCCGCCGTATACGAGAGCGAGGGTCAGCATCATGCCGATTTCGCCGATGCTGAAAAAGGCGATGAAAGAGAGAGGATTCATGCCAGTCAAGTAGGCTTTGCGGTAGGGGACGTACATGGTGCCCCAGAGAACGCCAGCGCCGAGTGCGGCTAGGATTCCACGGAGGGGATGTTCGGCGGGGCTTTGTGCGGAGGAGGCGATGGCCAGGAGCGTTGCACCGGTAAACATGAGGAGAGCGCCACCGAGGACGGTAAGCCAGCGAAGTTTTCCTGCGTCGCGGAGTTCGTTGAAGAGGAGGTAGCCCCAGAAGATGCCGAGGAGGCTGTTGATGTTCCAGAGAGGGAAGGCGATGCTGAGGCCGATGTCGCGGATGGCGAAAATAGTTAGCGTGTTGGCGACGGCCCAGAGGCAGCCTGCAAGGATGCCCCAGACGATCAGGTGAGGAGCGCGGCGGATGTCGACGCGCATTTGGCCGGTGCCGCGGATTAGTGCGGGGAGGCTCCAGCGCGCGAGGAAAACGCCGACGACCATTAGGAGCGAAACGACGAGGGGTGATACGCCAAGTTTCACTAATTTTGTGGGGGCTTCGGCGGCGCCTAGCCAGGCTCCTGCGCCGAAACCGCAGAGGATGCCGACGAGTTGAAGTCGGCGGAGGCGCGCGGTTTCGATGGTGGGCGAGGCCATTTTTATATTTGTGGTGGCGGAGCTCACTTGAGGATTCACCGGATCAAATGAAGAACTGCGAGTCCAGCGATGAGAACGACGACGGGGATCCAGAAGTGGGCGTCGGTGAGAATTTGGGTCCAGACGTTAGAGGAAGAACTGGGTTGATTCGTGTCGCGCAAGCTGGTTCCTCGTCTATTGAAGGATACGATCCTCGCGTGGCGCCGCCGCGACCCTGTTGGGAGGATTGCGCCGCGATGTTCTTATCATAATTTTGGGTCGTAGAGAAAATTATAGAGCGCCAGCGATCGTCCGCGATTGGGTAGCAAGGGCGGGGCAAGCCCCGCCCCTACAGGCTTATCAATCGCGGCGGGCTTGCGCCAGCCCAGTTTCTAGATTTGCTGATGCTTCCAGCGGCCGCGTTTGAACAGGATCACGCTGACGCCCGCGATGAATGCCTCCGCGATCACGATCGAGAGGAAGACACCGTTCGAGTGCATCCCGCCGGGAATCGCCAGGAAATACGCCAACGGAATTTCCAGTAGCCAGAAGCCAAAGAAATTAACAAGGGTTGGCGTCACCGTGTCTCCCGCGCCGTTAAACGCCTGCAACATTACCATGCCGTAGGCGTAGGCGATGTTGCCGTAGCTGAGGATACGGAGGCAGGAAGCAGCCAGCGGGATGACTTCGGGATCGTGTGTGAAAAGGCGAACAACGGGTTCGGCGAAGAAAATAAAGAAGACGCCAATAGCGCCCAGGAAGAGCATGTTGTAGAAGCCGGTGCGCCAAACGGATTTTTCGGCGCGATCGGGCTGCTTTGCACCTAGATTCTGGCCGACGAGTGTTGCAGCGGCGTTGCTGAGTCCCCAAGACGGCAGAATGATGAAGATCACGATGCGAATGGCGATGGTGTAGCCAGCGAGGGCGGCAGCGCCGAAGATGCTGACGATGCGTACGAGGCCGATCCAACTGGTGTGGGCGATGGCGAATTGGAGGATGCCGGTGAGCGAGACTCGGACGAGCCGCAGCAGAACAGGAAAATTCAGGCGGATTTGTTGACGGAGAATGCGGATGCGTTCTGATCCACGGAGCAAACGATAGAACTGGTAGAGGACGCCGATGCTGCGTCCTGTGAAGGTGGCGAGAGCGGCGCCGGTGACGCCGAGCTTGGGAAATGGGCCCCAACCGAAAATGAGGCAAGGGTCGAGAACGAGGTTGATGATGTTGGATACCCAGAGCAGGCGCATGGCGATGGCTGCGTCGCCGGCGCCGCGAAAGATGGCGTTGTTGAGAAAGAGGAGCATGATGGCGCCGCTGCCGCCGAGGGCGATGCGGGCGTAACCGGAACCGACCGCGATGATTTGCGGCGAAGCGCCCATCAGTCGCAAGAGTTCAGGTGCGAAGAACACGCAGGGCAGCCCGACCAATGCGGACACGGCTAGGCCGATGGCGATGGCTTGCACACCGGCGACCGCTGCGCCAGCAGGATCTTTTTCGCCGATGCGGCGTGCGACCATGGCGGTTGTGGAGAGGCTCAGACCGAGGCCGACGGCAAAGACTAGGCTCAGCAGTGATTCAGTGAGGCCGACTGTGGCGACAGCATCGGCGCCGAGTCGACCGACCCAGAAAACGTCGACGACTGCGAACAGCGATTCCAGCACCATTTCGAGGACCATCGGAATGGCGAGAAGCAGAATGGCGCGATTGAGGCTGCCCGTTGTGAAGTCCTGATGCGAGCCGCGCAGGGCTTCGCGGACGGAGCTCCAAAAACTGGGTGGAGCGGGTGCGACGACAACTTGTTCCGACATATGAACCTCAACGAGTAGCACGGGCGCGTACTAGAGAAGAGAACGCGATGGCGCTGGTTCGGAGTTTCTGTGGTTGGAGCGCGAAAAAACTAAGACCGCGTGAGCGCGGATTTAAAGAGACTGCGGGTTGGAAGGTCGAACATCGAATTGTCCTTGGCGCTGCCTTTTGGCGGCTGCGCTGGATTACGCAGTGGCCACTTCCAGTTTCGTGATTGGTGCATTGTAACCTGTGCGATTGACTTCTGCTAGAAAAACCGTCAGGTGCGGCAGGGCGATTTTCGGGCGCCCGCTGACGAGATCCAACGCGCGGTCTGTTGGTTAACCATAATGGGACCACCCCCTCCCGGTTTTCGCGTAAGTGTTGATTCTGAATGGTTTAAGGTTTTGGCTAAGTCTTTCAAAATCAATACTTACGCGCAGTTGCGTAAGTGTTGATTCTAAATGGGTTAATGGATTGCACTAAAATTATGCGAAATGCTCGGCTTCGCCGAAGTGTTTCACTGTCTGGTTACCGGCGTTCGCGATCGGAACGTGACCTCAGTGGCCAGTGCTCTGTACCGGAAATGTGCGGGGCAGAGGATTGCGGCACAAAAACAAAAACGCCAATCAGGAGATTGGCGCTCGCGAAGCATGTGGCACAAAGCTGCCCAGAAAACAGTATACCCTAGGAGCAATTGTTTGTCACGGACAAGTTGATATTGGGTGGTGGGCCAGTTTCCGGCTGAGCTGGCAGCGTTAATCAGGAATTGGCCGCCGCAGCGGCGACTCGCAAAAGGCGTATTCTTAGGTTCATGGGTGCGACGAAGACGCTTCTATTTATGTCCGTCCTTTGTTGCGGGTTAGTATCTGTGCTCGTCGCGTGCCACAGTGACCGTCCTGAATCGTTCTACGCCTCTCTCGCCGACGTGAGAAAAGCCGAGGCAAGTGCCCAAAGCTGGATACCAGACGACATGCTTCCCGCAAGCTCCAGGAGCATTCATGTTGTCGGTGAACTTTCCCCATCGAGGGAGTGGTGTGCGTTTGAATTTCTTCCCACCGACTCACAAAACCTCCTAAAGAATCTCAAGAATCTTGATACGCTGCCGCCACCATTGAAGGACGTACGAAGCCCTCGCGCGTCGTGGTGGCCATCCGTGCTAGAGGGAAATCTAGACGTAGAGAAGATTCACAAGGCGGGTTTCCAGCTATTCGTCGTCGAAAGACCTGCGAACTCTGTCGATATGGGCATCTACCTCTTTGCGCTGGACTTGTCGAAGGGGCGCGGATTCTTCTATTGGACTTACAAGTTCTGAATAGTTCATCGGAAACTGACAACCTACCCTGAATTGGATAATGGATCATACGCGCACCGGGCGATGGTCAGCGCGAGAGGATTAGTTTGTTCCTGGGAGTTGTGGCTGTAAGATTGTGCGCGAATTTAGGATTCGGCTGGCTGGGGAGGAAACAGACAATGTTGCGATTAATCGCAGGCGTGTTTGCGCTGTTGCTGGTGGGGGTTTGCTTGGCGGATGAGAATCCGCCATTGCTGTTGCACCAGCCGACAGTGAGCGCAACACAAATTGTGTTCGTGTATGCAGGGGATTTGTGGAGTGTGCCGAAAGAGGGAGGCACGGCTCAGCGGTTGACGGCGGGGAACGGGGCGGCGTCGCGGCCGGTGTTTTCGCCGGACGGCAAGGAGATCGCGTTCACAGGCAATTACGATGGGAATGCAGATGTGTACTTGATTCCGGCGAGCGGAGGGACGCCGCGGCGGCTTACGTATCATCCGGCGGCGGACCAGGTGATCGGATGGACAAGGGACGGAAAGTCCGTGTTGTTCGCGTCAAATCGAAACAGCCATTCGGGTTTCAGCCAGCTTTTCACGATTTCGCATGAAGGTGGATTCCCGACGGAGTTGCCTTTGCCCATCGCGGCCGAGGGATCTTACTCGCCCGACGGCAGGGAACTGGCTTACGTGCCGCTGGATCATGCATTCGAGATTTGGAAACGGTATCGCGGCGGACGAACTTCTCCGGTGTGGATTGCACGGCTGGCGGATTCGAGCGTGACGCCGGTACCGAGAGAGAATTCGAATGACTTCAATCCGATGTGGGTGGACCAGCGGGTATTTTTTCTTTCGGATCGGAATGGGCCGATGTCGTTGTTCAGTTATGACACGAAGACGAAGAGCGTGACCGTTGCGCTAAAGAACGATGGGCTCGATTTTAAGTACGCGAGCGCGGGGCCGGATGCAATTGTGGTCGAGCAGTTTGGGGCCATCTGGCTCTATGACCTGAAGGGCGGCGCGGCGCACAAAGTGGACATTCGCATTGGGGGAGATCTGCCACAGCTGCGGCCTCGGTATGAAAATGTGGCCAACCGAATTCGCAATGCGGACATTTCTCCGACTGGGCTTAGGGCAGTGTTCGAAGCGAGAGGGGAAATACTGACTGCGCCTGCCGAGAAAGGCGACATTCGCAACTTGACGAACACGCCGGGAGCAGATGAGCGGTATCCGGCGTGGTCGCCCGACGGAAAGAGCATCGCATATTTTTCGGATGAGGGAGGCGAGGAAGCGCTGTTCGTCAAGAATCAGAATGGCCAGGGGGATGCGGAGAAGATTGATTTGGGAACGCCGGGGTCGTTTTTCTTTTTCCCTACGTGGTCTCCGGACAGCAAGAAGATTGCGTACACGGACAAGCGGCTGAATTTGTGGTACGTGGACCTGGAGAAGAAGACGCCGGTTAAAGTGGCTCATGACCGGTTCACGGGAGAACAGCAAATCTACAAGGCGGCCTGGTCGCCAGACAGCAAGTGGTTGGCCTACACGCAACAGGAGGTGAGCCACATGCGGTCGGTGTTCCTGTTTTCGCTGGACACGGGCAAGAGCGATCGCGTTACGGACACGATGAGCGATTCGTTTTCGCCGGTGTTCGACAGGAGCGGCAAATATCTCTATTTACTGGCGAGTACGGACGCTGGTCCGTTGATGGACAGCTCGATGGATAGCTTTAACCGCCCAGTGACAAGCAGCGTATACATCGTTGTGCTGCGGAGGGATTTGCCGTCGCCGCTTGCGCCGCTGAGCGACGAAGAGGGAGAAGCGAAGACCGAAGCTGCAAAGACGGATGCGGCGAAGACCGAAGCAGGAAAGACGGACTCCGCAAAAGCGGGCGACAAAGAGAAAGAAAAAGAGAAGCCGCCGGCTCCGGTGAAAGTGGATTTTGAAAAAATTGGCCAACGGATTCTGGCCATGCCGATTCCTGCGCGTAACTATGAGGAAGTGAAGCCGGGAAAAGAAGGAGTGCTCTTTGTTGTCGAGGGACCACTGGTGCAGCCATTGAATGGCCCGAGCACATTGACGGCACATCGCTTTGAGCTGAAGACGCGAAAGACGGACAAGTTGCTCGAGAACATTCTGGCTTTTCATGTTTCCGCAGACGGAGAGAAACTTCTTTACCGGAACGCGAGCGCGCCGCAACCAGGAGGTACGGCGCCAGCGCAAGTGTGGGTCATTGCGCCGCTGCCGCCCGCGCCGACTTCGGGCTCTTCTGGCCTAAGTGGTCCGCCGCCGGGAGCGAAGACGCTGAATCTTTCCGCGATGGAAGTGCGAATCGAGCCGATGGTCGAGTGGAAAGAGATGTATCGCGAGGCGTTCCGGTTGGAGCGCGATTTCTTTTACGAACCGGGTTTCCACGGCCTGGACCTGACGGCCACGGAGAAGAAATTCGCGGCGTACTTGCCGGGCGTAGCGTCGCGCGACGACTTGAATTATATCTTCAGAGAAACGATGGGCGAACTCACCGTCGGACATCTGTTTGTGCGGGGCGGGGACGGGCCGGACGTGAAGCGCATCCCCGTAGGACTCCTTGGCGCCGATTATAAAATCGAAAATGGCAGGTATCGATTTTCACGCGTCTACGACGGCGAGAATTGGAATCCGCAGCTTCATGCGCCACTGACGCAGCCCGGCGTAAACGTTGTGGTTGGCGAGTATCTGTTGGCCGTAAACGGCCATGAAGTGCGCGGCAGTGACAACGTGTACAGCTTCTTTGAAGCGACGGCTGGGAAAACCGTGCTGCTGCGCGTAGGGCCGAACGCAGACGGAAGCGGCTCTCGCGAAGTGAGCGTGGTTCCCGTCGAGAACGAGCAAGGGCTGCGCAATCTGGCCTGGATCGAAGGTAACCGGCGCAAAGTAGACGAGCTCAGCAAAGGGAGGCTGGCGTATATCTATTTGCCGGATACGGCGAGCGGCGGTTACATCTACTTCAATCGTTATTTCTTCTCGCAGGCGGGCAGGGATGGCGCGGTTGTTGACGAACGCTTCAATGGAGGCGGGGCGAACACGGACTACATCCTCGATTATCTGCGGCGTACGCTAATGAATTACCGCACGACGAGGGACGGCGAAGACATGACCACGCCGGTAAGCCTGATTCAGGGGCCGAAGGCCATGATCATAAATGAGTATGCAGGTTCTGGCGGCGACGCCATGCCGTGGCACTTCCGACAAGCCAAGATAGGCACCCTCGTCGGGAAAAGAACTTGGGGCGGTTTGGTGGGATTCCATGGTCCCTCCGAATCGCTGATGGATGGCGGAGTCGTGACATCGCCGAGCCGAGGCTTCTGGACACCGAACAACGATTGGGAAGTGGAGAACCACGGCGTTGCGCCCGACGTGGAGATTGAGTTGGATCCAAAAGCCGTGCGCGAAGGACGCGATCCGCAGCTGGAGAAAGCCGTTGAATTGCTGCTTGCGGATCTAGAGAAGAATCCCATTCCCAAACATAAGAAGCCGCCCTATCCGAATTATCATCGCAACGCAGGGAGCACGGCAGCACCTCCGAGCAATTAGTCTGGCGGCAGTTGCCCTGAACCCTTGTTTCTGATGGCAGGATCCGAAACTTTTTGGATGTCAGGGCCGTAGAAAAGGACAAGGAGCAGTGTGGATGAGGCGACGGGTACCTTTGCGGGAACCGGTGGGCGTCGCGCTGGAAACACTGCGCGCGCACAAGATGCGCTCCTTTCTGATGTTGCTGGGAATCATTCTGTCTGTTGCCACATTGATCGTGGTGGTGGCCCTCATTTCCGGCGTCAACCAATACATCGCCAACAAGGTTGCCAATCTGGGCTCCAATGCGTTCACGGTGATGCGGTACCCCATCATCACGGAGATGGAAGAACTCGTCAAAGCCATGCGCCGGAACAAACTGGTCACTTGGGACGACTATGAAGCGCTGCGTGAGAACCTGAAGCTGCCGGAGCGCGTGGGCGCGGAGATATGGACTTCAGGAAAGTCCCGTGTCGGTTCGCTCACGATCCAGGACACCAGCATCCGTGGCGTGTCGGCGAGTATGGCGGATATCGATGCACAGGAAATGACTGACGGGCGGTACATCACCGAGGCGGACGAAAACAGCCGGGCGATGGTGGCGATGATCGGTTCCGAATTGGCTAACAAACTTTTTCCGAGTCTCGACCCGGTCGGACACGAAGTGATGCTTGATAGCCGTCCATTCATTGTTGTCGGCGTTGCCAAGCCAATCGGCACAGTCCTCGGTCAATCGCAAGATAACTTCGCGTATATTCCCGTGGAGACTTACATAAAAATTTATGGTGCGTATGAGGGACTCTGGATCAACGTGCAGGCGCGCGGTGCGGAGTGGATGGAACGGACGCAGGATGAGGCGCGTGTGCTGATGCGCGCGCGGCGTCATCTGGGACCGAATGAAACCGACTCGTTTGGCATTCTCGATTCGGCGACGCTGATGAAACTGTGGAACCAGCTTACAGGCGTCATCGCCATGGCCATGGTCGGCGTGGTTTCGGTTTTTTTGGTGATCGGCGGAGTGGTGATCATGAACGTGATGCTGGCGACGGTCACGGAGCGCACGCGAGAGATCGGGATTCGCAAGGCGCTGGGTGCGAGCCGCCGGGACATCCTGCTGCAGTTCCTGGTTGAGGCGTGCGTCATGTCGGCAATGGGAGGAGCTATCGGAGTGCTGATCGCCTACGGGATATGCCTGCTGGCAAGAGCTACAACATCCATTCCAATGAACGTGCCTATATCCGCGGTGATCATTGCAGAACTTATCTCGGCGGCTGTGGGCATTTTCTTTGGCGTTTATCCGGCGCGAAAGGCGGCGATGCTGGAGCCGATCGAAGCGCTGCGGACCGAAATCTAGCGGGAAAGTAAATCACGATGCGAATGTCAATCGGCGAAAACGCTCGCATGGCTCTCACGACGTTGCATGAGAACAAGATGCGGTCCTTCCTGACTGTGCTCGGCGTGGTGATCGGGATCACGGCGCTGCTCTCCGTCGTCGCGGTTTTGATGGGTGTCTATAACGATGTAAATGCGTTTCTGAGTGACTTCGGCTCGGATACGCTGTTCATTTT